>Ga0256829_1000153_pt1 | contig 87540 bp, 82 predicted proteins | sample 131447metaG_FD_185979 | JGI IMG/M metagenome (GOLD analysis project Ga0256829, IMG submission 185979) | Hydrothermal vent microbial communities from Lau Basin, Pacific Ocean - 131-447 | ecosystem: Environmental > Aquatic > Marine > Hydrothermal vents | place: Pacific Ocean: Lau Basin | collected... | reverse complement strand
ACCTTGGCTCAGCCCATCGCTCCGATCAGCCTTGACCTCGCGGCCTGATCAGGCCCAAATCCACATGCTCGGAGAACGCCGCCGGAGAATTTCTACCAGATTCGAGACACAACCTATGCAGATCGTTCACTTGATTGTCGGGATCAGCACCGGTGCCGGTGTCTTGCTCAGTGCTGTCCTGATGAATGACGCACTGACCAAATTTGGGGAAACCCATTGGCAGCAGATGTCCGAGATGAAGCGGAACGGCTTTTTCGGAAAGCCCGGCCACGGCTTCGTCCTCGGCAAAATGGGCCCGCCCAAGAGCCGCAAACCTTTCGTGATGTCCAAGGTGTTCCCCCATGCCCTGATCGTCGCCCCGACCGGACGCGGCAAGACGACGGGGTTCGTTATCCCGAACCTCCTGACCTACCAGGGCAGTGCCGTGGTACTGGACGTGAAGGGTGAAAACTTCGATGCGACGGCGCGCCACAGGGCCGCGCAGGGAGACAAGGTGTTCCGGTTCGCGCCAACAGATTGGAAGGATGGCCGCTCGCACCGGTACAATCCTTTGCTGCGCATATCGGCACTCGACAACGTAGATCGCCAGCAGATGGAGTTGCAACTCTTGGCTTCGCTGTTCCTTCAGGCTGACAACGATCGGGTGCAGGGGCTCCTCGATGGCGGTATCGACTTATTTGTGGCGGCAGGGCTTTTGGCATTCGAGCGAAAGCGGCCAACCTTGGGCGAGATTTACCGCATCACCGCATCAGGCGGTGACAAACAGAAAGAGTATCGCCGCCGAGCCGACGAAGTCGTCAATCCGGCTGCTAAGCTGATTTTCATGCGAATGGCCTCGACCAACAACGACACGCTGACCTCTTACCTTTCGCTCTTGATGACATCTGGCCTCAAACAATGGTCCAACCCCGCCATTGACAGGGCAACCGCGACCTCTGACTTCGATTTTCGTGATATCCGAAGGGCGCCTTTTTCGGTCTATCTTGTGGTCGAGCCGCTCATGGTGAAATCCCTAGCGCCACTGATCCGCTTGTTCTTCTCGGACTTGCTCGCATCCCTTCAAGACCACGAACCTGGCAAGGACGAGCCTTGGCCGGTGATGATCATGCTTGATGAGTTCAACCGTCTAGGCAAAATGCCGATCGTGCTCGACAGCATCGAAACCCTGCGGTCATATCGGGCGAACCTCGCGATCGTCACACAGACGATCCCGGCATTGGACGAAATCTACGGTGAAAATGCCCGTCGCGCCTTGCAAGGCAACGCGGGTATCAAGCTATATCTGACCCCGTCAGATGAAAAGACCATCGAAGAGCTCAGCAAAGCCGTTGGTAAAACAACCAAGCGTGTTGTGACCCGCTCGCGATCAGTCGGCCGTAACCCCTTCGCGGGGCGCAGCATGTCTGAACGGACCGAAGAGACCGCGTTGCTGCCCGAGGATGAAGCGCGGCGCATGGATCTTGATGACATCGTTCTGGTGGTCGACGCGCAAATGCCCGTGCGAGCCAAACGGATCAAATACTATGAAGACCGGTTCTTAAAGCAGATCTTCGACAAGCAGGCCGGCGATCTGCCATTTCCCTCAGCGGGGGACCAGATGCGCGGGCTCCAAGGGCAGATCAAGGCGCTGGAGTCTAAGATTGGGGTACTAGAAACTCCCCGCCAGGCTTCGCGTGAAGGTTCAGAATTCGTTGGAAAACGGCGTGAGGAGATCGAAGACTTGGCGTCAGGCGCGCCGAAGGCGCTTTCCGGTGAACAGCCCAACGCGGGCGATTATCAGACCGGAAAGGAAAGATTGGAGCGGTTTATGGAAGAGGCCACTCGGGGATGAATAACGCTACAGTGGGCAGGAGGCTTGATCTACATGCTTGGCAGCCTTTTGGGCTCCTGGCCCTCGCCTTCTGAACCCGAGGCGAGATATCATCTTCCAATACAACCGGTTTATCTCGTAATCTTGCTCCTAGAATTCCACCATTTTGGTTGTGTTGATAGAAAAGTGAATTGGAGCTGAGAGAATTGGTTAATTTCAGAAAGGGTAGCAAAGACGAGTTCGCCAAGCTCCCTCCCGAAGCCAAGTTTGAAGAACGAGTTGAAATAATTCGACGGCATTTGGCTGACGTTTTTGGCTCCAAAAATCTGTCATTTCTTATTGGGTCGGGGTGTTCATCCTTCAAGCAAGGCGAAGAAGAACTCGGCATACCTACGATGGGGCCTTTGGCGCAAGAGTTTCAGAACACTTTCCAGACGTTGCCTGGCCTGCCTCCTGCTATCAGCTACGTCACTGGTGCGCAGAAGGCTGCGCTTCTCGATAAGCTCGGCATCGACCTAGCCCACCAAGATTTCCACTGGAACTTGGAACGGCTGATGGAAGTCCTGATGACTGCACAGCAATTCTGCAAAACAAGCAACAAGGCCGATTTTCTGGACGCCCTCACCACCGTCGAAGAGGTGATCGCCGGGGTCAAGAAATTCATTCTTCAAAAATGCACCGAAGGCCCGTTCGCTCAGGGCGACGATAGCGTCGTGTCTCTCTACCGCCGCTTTTACCAATCGCTATCAACGCGATCTCGTGGGCTCGCGCCACCTTGGGTGTTCACTACCAACTACGACCTCTTCAATGAACGGGCGATGGACCGATCCAGTATTCCCTATTCCAATGGGTTCGCAGGTACGGTCGAGCGCCGCTTCAATCCGGCCACCTATAGGCGGGCGTTGGCAGAGCAGCTCGATATTTCTTCGAAGAGGTGGGCTGCCGTCGATGGGTATGTTCATTTCTGCAAGCTCCACGGTTCCATCAACTGGACAGAAGAAGAGGCTGGCCTTTTTCCGATCCGTGAATCGGCCGACAAGCTCGACCCCGCGCAGGATCGTGTTATGATTTACCCGACGCCCTCGAAACAGACAGCGAGCTTTGGCTCGCCCTACTCGGACATGTTCCGCGAGTTTCAGCGGCAAATCGTCCAAGATCAAAGCGTCCTGTTCGTCATGGGCTTCAGCTTTGGCGACGAGCACATTAACAACATCATTTTTCAGGGACTTACACTTCCTGGCTTTAGGCTAGTTGCCTTTCTCAACCCCGACGACGCGAATAACCCAGTGACACAAGAACTCGCGGCGCTCGGTGATCCTCGGGTTTGGTTCATTTGGGGCGCCGACGAGGAGACAAAAAAGAAGGCACACTACTTTGATACCATTGTGCAGGATTTGATGCCGTTTAGCGCTGACCAGAAAGAAGACCAAGCAATCGAAAAGGTGTTCAAGAAGCTGCTTTCCAAGCAGCAAGGCGGTGAAGATGGCGAAGGATGATGTAAGCCGCGCCATTGGTAAAATCGTCAGCGTGTCAGCAGATCGGTTGGTTGTAGAGCTACACAGGGGCAGCGACAACTTCACGGTAGTGGGCTTCGATGATGTGCACTACGTCGCAACCCTTGGGTCATATTTGATGGCGCCAACACAATCCGAGTATGTCGTTCTCGAAGTTATAGGCCTTCGCGAGAAGGACTTTTCTCCTGCCTACGGTGGAGGAACTGAGATGGACAAGGCAACAGCGGCTAAGTTTCTCGACGTTGTGCCTGTCGGCTCGATGCCTGTTCAGGGCGGCTCGTTCAAGTTCGGGGTTTCAACTTTCCCCGCTCTTTATACGGATGCGCTCTACGCCCGCGACGAAGATTTGGACCGTATTTTCAACGTGGAGCAAGCGCCCGATCAGGCGACAAAAACCGATGCCGATGGTGCAGAAAAACAGGGGCAAGTCCCCCATACGATCGAGATCGGCACATCCGCGGTTTTCAAGGATTACCCCGTTAAGGCACAGCTCGACGCCCTTTTTGGCGGGCATGTCGCAGTTCTTGGAAACACCGGAAGCGGGAAATCCTGCACTGTGGCGTCGGTAATTCAATCGGTGTTTGAGCGAGTGGAAGAATTTTGGGCAATTGGTGCCTCGTTTGTGCTCTTCGATGTCAACGGTGAGTATCGACAGGCTTTTGAAGATCTGCCGTGGCAGATTCAGGCAAGCTATTTCAAAGCAACTAGTTCAGATGCTGAAGTAGAAGGTCTCGACGAGGGGTTCCTCGGAGCCGATTTAGTTGACCGCTTCCGTCTTCCCCATTGGTTCATGACTGTCGATGAGTGGGCGCTTTTGCTGCGAGCAAGTGAAAAAACGCAGCTGCCAGCATTGCGGACAGCACTCGGTCTAACAACGCTATTTCAAGAATACCCATTTGCTGATGTGATTGAGGATGCCGACGATGAGCTCAAGACCGTAAGAAATCACGTTCTGGCAAAAATTATTCTGTCGATTTTGAATGACGATGCCAGCGTTCCAAGCAAGGAGGGGCGAATTCTTGCATTGCTCCACACGTTCTCAACTAATGAGATTTGCCGAGATACAATAAAAGACGGCCTCTACAACGATTTTGGTCAGTTCAAAGATGGACGAAATTCCAACAGGTCTGAAAACTATGAGGCCATTCTAGAGCTTTTGCAGAACCACGTTACGGATGAGCCAGTCCTTCCTAGCTACGGAAACATGCCGTTTTCTTTTGAACGTTTACAAGCGGCACTTGACTTGGCTCTTTTCTATGAAGAGGCCAATGGAAACAAGCAGATAAGAGAGTATTGCTCGCAGCTAGTTACACGATTGAAATCCGTCTCGGACAACCCCGATTTTGAGTTTTTGCGTGCTTCAGTTGATGGTTTAGAGGATCATGACAGAGAGCCAACTCAGTTTGTGGATCGGCTTCTTGGCCTTGCGAAGGACGGTGCAAGTTATCGCAAGGACCGCCAAATCTGCATAATTGATCTAAATGACGCATCCGATGAAATCGTCGAGTTAGCGTCAGCCGTGGTCGCTAGGTTGATCTTTGATCGTATGCGCCGCGCAGAGCCTCGAAACAAGATGCCCGTTCACTTAATCCTTGAAGAGGCACATCGCTATATCTCAGAGCGTCCGAGTCGTTTTGCCATTGATGCAGGGATCACGTTTCAGCGGATTGCCAAGGAAGGTCGGAAATACGGAGCTTTCTTGATTGTCGCCTCTCAAAGGCCAAGCGAACTGTCGAAGACAGTGCTTTCACAGTGCAACAATTTCATCATTCACCGTATCCAAAACCCAGATGATCTGTCGCAAATCAAGCAGATGACGCCGTTCATATCGGAAACGGTTTTGAAGCGGTTGCCCTCTCTGCCAAAGCAGCACGCGCTGATATTTGGAAGCGCGGTCAAAATTCCAACCACCTTCCGCGTCCGAGACGCCAATCCTACCCCGAACAGCGACGACACACAGGTTCGGGACCTTTGGTATGTCCCCCAGAATCCGAGTTTACATTGGAAGGTTTAGTTGCTGCACCTTCCATGCTTGCGAATAGGTAGCACGAGCATGACAACCAATACTGCATGGCTCTCAGTCTCTGCAACGGGCACCAAGACGTTCTACTTGGGGGCTGATAGCCAAGGCACATCTCTTCAGACCGGCCAGGCAGCTTCTTTGCACGAAAAGAAGGTTTTTGACAGTGCTTGCACTCCAGAAATTTTTGCCCTCTCGGGCGATCTCAAATGGGGCAGCTCTTTCCTACGCCGGCTTCTGACCGAAATTAGCCGTGGCTCAGTCGGATCATCGGTAGGTACCAAAAAGCGAGCTGAAGAGTTTTGCAGATTGCCTTGTGCCAGCCCTCCGTTGGTCCCGAGTTGCGAGCTCAATATCCTGTACGGCGTGCGAGGCAATGCAGACGAGTCTGCAGATTTTCAGATGTATCGACTGCATCATGCTGGGAATACGAGTTCTAATTGGAAAGTGGACCAGGTTGGTGTGAAAGGGTTGAGCAGCGAAAAGTCGGCGCTTGTCTATAATTCGGGCCTAGGTGGTGGCGCAAACAAGGACCGACAAAAGTGGATTTCCGAGGGTGATCAAGGCAATGTGGCACGGACATGCTTTTGGTCTCTCTGCGATTTGATCAATGGGATACCTTCAAATTCCTTCATGACTGGAGGACATCCACAACTCGTGAAACTGGACCAACACGGCTGCGGCAAGGTTGTCGGGGTGAAATTCAGTGGCATCCCTACGGTCTACGGAAGGCGCACGACTGCACCCCATAGTTTTGCGAACTACTGGGTTGATGAGAATTTCACACAGTTGGACCCCAAAACCCTAGAGAAATTCAAAAACGGTCAGAGGTACGGTCGTGGTGATAAAGGCCGATGACCAGGCTGCAACTAGCAGCATGCATCGCGACGAAGCAGTATCGCAACGCCGCTTCATTTGACAGACTTCGATCGCGACAAGAACCTCACTACTTCAAGCGCTTGGCTCTCTCCGCCACCCGCTGAACCAGTGAAACTGTCGCACCGCCTGCCTGTCGTATCCCAGCCCCGGCAATCTCTGCATTTGATCTGGTCCCACACCGCGCCCGTGCCCGTGAGCCCTTGGTTCCGATCAAGCCCTTTGCGAAACCGCTGGGGCCGGGAATGCTTGGCGGCCCAGCCATCATGAAATTGCCTGAGATTGAGCGCACGATTAGCGGGGTGGCGATGATCATGCCGCCAGCGAGGAACATCATCATGAAGAAGGGCACCAGCGCGCCGATGTTACTTGCGCCGGAGGGATCTCCGAGTTCGTTCATCAACGAACGTGACATGCCGACGACAGTGGAAAACACGCCCGCGATCACGAGAGGGTAGAGCGCGTAGGACACCGTGCTGGACAGCCAGCGGTGGAAATAGTCCTTGCTGACATCGAACAGCGAAAGCGCGATCATGATGGGTGCGATGCCGATCATGAAGGTCAGCATGATCTTGGCGAAGATCAGGACAAGGCCGCAGAGCGCGCCGATGACGCCCAAAAGGAACGCACCAATCGCGCCGATCAGAGCTCCGGCCATCCAATGCATGTTGTCTCCGGCGGCGTTCAGGTAGTCACCAAATTCTTCGATGAGGTCGTCAAAGGCCCCGGCAAAGTAGGATGCACCTGCTCCGCCCCCGCCAAGTCCTGCCACCATGCCTCCCGCGAGCTGGTCGAGGCCGTTGATGAGGGCGCTGGCCACCGCGTTGAATTGGACCCAGTTCATCGCAAAGAGGGAGATCAACATGAGCTTGAGGGCGAACCAAAACGCGGTTCGCCCATCCATGGACTTGTACTGAAACATCATGTTGAGGAAGACGCCGATCACCGCGAGCGTTGAGGCCACGACGATGACGCCGCCGAGCTGCCCGGCGACGTTGCCAAAGGTGGTTTGGGCTGCGTCATCCAGAAAGTTGTCGGTTGTCTCTACCATCCAGGTGACGACGCCCATCGGATCCTCCTCGGTTGGATTTAGGCGCTGTCACTAGTGCGACGTTTCAGGAATGCTTTCAGGATATGCTCGCCGTCAAAATCCGGCACGACGGAGACCAGCTCCCAGCCGTCTTGGCCAAGAGCGGTCAGCTGTGCTTCGATCTTCAGTGGCTTAGTTTTGGCTGTGTTGATCAGTTCAATCTTGTATTCAAACATGGGCTGTTTCCTTTGAATGGGCCGGATCGACCGGCAGGTAGAATTCGGTGATGCCGCGCGCGCCTTCATGGCGACCGGCTTGGATAATCACATCGATCGAGCGGGTGATGTAGTCGTTCATGTCCTGGTAGGTCATGGGCACGTCGGTTTTCAGGGCGGCGATGGCGAGACGTTGGACTGCCAACTGAGGTGTTTCAGCATGCAGCGTGGTGAGTGAGCCACCATGGCCGGTGTTTATGGCCTCAAGGAAGGTCATGGCCTCTTTGCCACGTACTTCGCCCAGGACAATTCGGTCCGGTCGCATCCTCAGGGTAGAGGTCAGCAGGACATCAGCGCTGCGTGTGGCTTCGTCGCGATCAGACATCAGCGTGACGACATTTGGCTGCGTCGGTCGCAGCTCGGCGGCTTCTTCGATCGTGATGATGCGCTCGTCGGCGGGCACGAAGGAGAGGATCTTTCGCGCGTTGACGGTCTTGCCGGTCGAGGTCCCGCCGGACACGATCATGTTGAGCTTGTGGGTGACGCAGAACTTGATCGCGGCGTCGATATCGCCGGTGGCCACGACTTCGCGCAGCTCGGCATTGCGCTTGCGTCTTGCACCCTCATTGCTGCGCTCTTTTCCGAAGAGGTAAGACAGCTTGATTTGTTCCAGTGGCAGGTCGGCGAAGAACCGCAGGGAGATCGCATAACCGCCATCCACGGCGGGGGGCTGGATGACTTGCGCGCGGATTGGGCGGGCGCGGTAGGTGATGCTGACCGATACGATCGGCTTGGTCCGGCTGAGCGTGGTGTTTGCGGCGGACGCAATCTGATTGCCAAGGTCTTTTATTTCATTGGGCGAGAGCTGTCGATTGACGCGCCGCATATAGTGATCACTCTGAAACTCCGCCCACAATGTGCCGTCAGGATTGATGCAAAGCTCGATCAGCTTTGGATCGCGCGCCTCGGGGATCTTGTCCATCGAGCTTTGCAGGTAACTGGCCGCCATGGTCAAAAAATCTCCAGATCGCGGTCGACCATCACTGTGACGCGGGCACCTTGATCGACATAGATCACGGGCGAGACGGAGAGATATTCGCCAATCACGCTTTGCGCGCTGTCCTGAAGGTCTTCGCCAATGCCCTCGAGCACATCAGAGGTGATCTCATCTTCGGTGTTTTGGGCGGCCACGGCGGGCAAGGCTCCGATCAGCGATATAAGGGCGGCTGACCCGAACCGCGTGCCAAAGCGGCTGTCGATAAAGCCGGTTGTGCCAGACCGCCCCAATTCATCGCCACCGAAGGCGCTGATTTCGACGGTCTGGTTGCTGGGCAGAATGATCCGGTCCCAGGCGATGGTCACGCGTTTCTGTGCGATATCAAGACCGGATTGATACCGCCCGATCAGGCGTGCCCCACGCGGGATCAGGATCCGCGAGCCGTCATAGGCGTGGACATCTTCCGATACCATCGCGCGGACCTGACCGGCGAGCGAGCTGTCGATTGCTGTCTCCAGCACGGCCTGGATCATCGTGCCCTGAACGACCGTGTTTGAGGGGTTCACGATCAACTGGGCCTGTGTCACCTCGGCAGGTTCAGCGCCATTGCGGACAAAGTCTGTGTCGCCATCGAGTCGCCGCTGCTGTGCGGCGGTTTCATTGTTGCCGCCTCCGGTGCCGCCAAAGGCGATGATTGGGCTGGCGATGCGAGCTTGGAGTTCCTCAAGTTCTGCTTGCCGCCGCCGCTCGAGGTCCTGAAGGCGCAGTTCTTCGGCCGTGGGACCGGTTGGTGCGGGCGTGCGCGGGGTTTCCAGGCGCGCAAGCTCTAGATCGTTCTGCAGGCGCTGGATTTGCCGCGCACGTTCTTCCAGCTCCTCGCGCAGGGCGGTTTGCGTCGCAGCGGCCTCACTGCGCAGCGCGTCGATTTCTGCGCCCAAGGTATCCAGCGCTTCTGTATCGGCGCTCGGAGCCTCAGGTGCAGGTGCGTTACGCAGGGCTTCGAGTTCGGACCGCATGGCGTCCATTTGCGCGCGCAGCTCTTCTGTTTCGCTGTCTGCTTGCGGCTCCGGCGGCGGGGTTGTTTCTATCGGTGCAGGCGTGGGCTCAAGCGCACCAAAGCCCGGTCCCGCCGCTTGGAACTCATCGGGGGAGGCTGTTTCCAGGCTGTCGGGTTCGGAGCCGCCAGAGAACAACAGCATGAGACCCCCAAGGGCCGCGATTGCCGCAATGCCCAAGGCGATCGTAACAACAGACGGGCGTGCCTTCGAGCTCTGTGGTTTACCTTCAAGCGCTTCGAGGCGCTTCTTAAGCTCAGCCGTTTCACTCATCGTGGTTTGCCTCGCTCATCTCTTGGACGCAGATCTCGTCCTCGCCGAGCCTGAGAACCCATCGATCGCTAACACCTGACACACGGATCACGCCATCTGGCCGCGCCAGCGCATTTACGCTGCGTTCATTGCCAGCCGACCAGCGAAAGATCGCGGGCAGCGGCGCGTTCGCGGCGAAGCGAAAATAGGTGAAGGTGCCGTCGTCCCAAATCTCACGCGGAGAGATTTCGGACCGCTCGCTGACGCCATAGGCATGGTTAACTGGCTGACTTGCGGCTACTCGGGATTGCCGAGGGGTTGCATCCGGATAGGTGAAGCGGATGACGTAGAAGGTTGGCGAACTCGCCTCGGTCACGTTGAAATAATAGCTGCGCCGGTTGGTGTAGACGGTGATGTTGGTATGCGCGCCGCGCGAGACGGGCTTGATCGCAAAAGCCTGGCCACCGGGCACGCCGTCCAAAAGGAAGCCTTCGGTGTCGCCTGCGATGATCGAGCGGATGGTCTCGCCTTGGCCGAATTCAATGCTGGTCACGTGGGTTAAGCTAGTGCGGATGCGATAGACCTGCCCATCCTGATAGGTGGCGAGCCGGACGCGGGCATCATAGGGGCCTTGTCGCGGCTGCGTTTCTGCATAGGCGGTGCCAGCAAGCGAAACAAAGAGGGCGAGGATCATGAACAGGCGGCGCATGGGTTACTCCAGACGATCCGAGCGGATCGCGTATTCGGTGACGGTGAAGCCGAAAGGGTTCTGCCAGACATCATCGATCGACCGGCTATTCTCGGGCCGAAACTCAAACATCAGGGTTGCGGAGAAGAGCCCATTTTGAGAGCCGCGCGGTGAATTTAGCCGCTTACGCAGGCGCACCTGGGCACGATTGGCGCTGATGTGCGTGATCGACAAAACTTCGACATCAAGCCGGGCATCTGTACCATAGCTGTCGGGTGGATAGGCTTCGTGGCCGCTGGTCCAAAGCGCGCGTAGCCCGGCGGCGGCCGCACCATCCGACAGGTCCATGACCCGCCGCACACGCACGTCATTGTCGAGTTGATTGTACGTCTCTCGTTCAATGACATAGCGGTAGACCTGTGCCTCGATGATAGCGGGGCGTTCCGTGAGTGAGACCGCTTCAACCATTGCATTGGGGAGGGCCATGCCGGTTTCGCTATCAAAGGGCACGATCATGGGCGGCGGGTCCACGTCGAACAGGGCTACGAGTGCAGCGGCGAGGCAACCTGCCATGCCAAACCCCATGCCTGTCAGCCCCAGCTTCTGCCACAGGAGCTCGCGTCGTCGTGCGCCGTAGACGAGCTCTTCTTCGATGACTTCTGCCTCACTGTTCATAGGATCAATCCGCGCGCAGGTCTGGCAGGGTGAAGTCCATGTAGCGGCGCTCTTCGGCCAGCGTCGCGGCATCGACAACGCCGGATTGGCCCGCGCCGACGGTCTGAATTGCTTCAAGCTCCCACATGCGCGTCATGGCAATGGCCAGCTCGGCTGTGACACGGGTGTTGTGATCGACGGCTTCCTTGAGCGTTTCCATGTCTGGGATCAGCGAAACCAGTTGCTCGACCCGCTCAAGAGACTGTGCAGCCTCGTCATAGCTGTTCTCAGCAGCGGCCGACATTACGGCCCCGGTGCCCGCTTGACTGGCAATGCGTTCCGCCCCCGGATTGCCGCTGCTGGCCATGTCGGACAGGCTGTCTTGGTCAAAGCCCGCATCCTCCAAGGCTTGTGTCATGCGTCCTTCCATCTGAGGGGCTGCGTTTCCGATGAGGCCGCTGAAATCGCCGCTTTGGATCTGCCGGATGGTGCCAAGGAGATCGCCGAATTCTTGGTCCAAAAGCCCATCGAGGTCACCGCCCATAGCCATTTCGATGATGTCCGTCGCGCCGGTCAGGGCTGCGTAGGTCTCGTTCAGCGTGTCCAGCTGCTGTTGCACCAGATCGAGCTGTTCGAGGAGTGTATCGAGCTGGTCGGTCTGGATCCCGAAATCCTCCAGCATCTGCTGCAGTTGACGAATTTCCTGCGCGATGTTGCGTGTATCGACTGTGGGGACACCTTGGGCAGACAGGGGCGAGGCAACCAGCAACGCGCAGGTGGCAACGGTGGAAAGAAAGCGGATCATCGGAGAACCTCCTGATCGAATTGCATGAAGTCTTGTTCGCGCGCCTGAGCGGCCGCCATGGCCAGTTCTGCCGCACTAAGCGGGCGGGTATGGGCGGCCTTGAGGCGCGTGCGGATCGCGATCAGGCGAGCGAGTTCGGCCCGCGCGTAGGTGTTCAGCGACATAGCCGCGTGAATGTCGTCGGTCTCGCCAATGCGGGTGATGATGTCCTGCACGCGCCGCGCGGCCGCATGCACCGACACCAAGGAGTAATCGCCGTAGACCCCTGCGCCGAAAGAGGTCAGGCTCATCGTGGAGTTGGCGAGCAGAACCGGATCAATCGTGCCAAGCGCATCGACACCGCCGACGCGTGCAAGATAGAGATTGTAGCGCTCGGGGATCACTTGAACGTAGTGCTGGGTTTCGGCAAAGGGTGGCACACCGCCGTAGCGCTGCACATTGCCGGGACCGGCATTGTAGGCAGCTAGCCCGTGAATGATGTTGCCATCAAACATGGCCAGCATCTGCGCCAGATAGCGCGCGCCGCCAGTGACCTGAATGTAGGGGTTTTCATAATAAGCCGGATAAATCCCGAGATCCTGTGCCGTGCCGGGCATGATCTGGGTCAGGCCGAATGCACCGACAGGGGAGCGCGCGCCGATGGTGAAGCGGCTTTCCTGCCAGATCAGCGCCTGCAACAGGCAGCGCCATTGTTTTGGCGACAGACCGGCAGCGCGCACACCAGACATGTGGTGCGTTTCCTGCGCGGCCTGAATGATCAGCTCTTCGATCGAGCCAGAGGCGTCGCCGAACATCTGGGCTGCGCCGGGGTTTGGATCAACCGGACCGTAAAGCGTGTTAGCGGCGCTTTCAGGCGATGAACCAGATTCCAAGCTCGCGACCAGTGCGCCTGAGTTTCCGCTGGCAAGCGTCGCGGCATCGAGGATGTCTTCCAGCGCCTGGAGTTGCTCTTGCTCGAGCTCTTCAAGCTCTTCTTCTTTGGTCAACCGATTCTGCTGGAGCGCCAGATCTTGTTCGCCCTGCTGCAACACGCGCTCGCGCTGCAAGAACATGCCCGCATCGAATGTGGGCACGCCTTGGGCAAAGGCCAATGGCGCAGCGAAACAGGCAAGGCCCGCAAAGATATGCAGGGGGAACTTAGTCACTGAGATTGCCAATCGGCCCGAGCAGCTCGAAATTGCAGTTACTGCGGCTGACCTGGGCAAAGGAGTTGAAGCATTCGGCTTCTGACGGCCGGTATTCCGCACAGGCTGTCAGGGTCAAAAGGGTGAGGGTCAACGCGAGCAATCTACGCATCCATCTGTCTCCAAAAATCGGGGTTTTGGCGGTAATCCGCGCCGACCAGCGCTTCGCCTTTTTCCATGCCGCCAAGGATCGTGAGGTAGGGGCCAAGGGCGCTGAGATCAGCGTCGATCACCACCGAACCTTGATCGTCACGCACCAGCGCCAGACGGGAGTTGCTGCCTGTTCCGAGCAAAACGCTCAGCTCTTTGTCAGTGAGGCCCAGCATGGTGTAATCGCTGGCCGAGGCGCGGATGTTGGGCAGCAGGAGCTGCGTCGGTACAGCCTCGACAATCGTCTTGCCGGTGCGAGTTTTCTCGAGCTGGCTTGCGTATTGGGTCATCATCACGACAACCGCGTTTTGTTTGCGCGCCGTGACCAGCCAGTTGCTGAGCCGATCCGCGAAATACGGATTGTCGAGCGCCTTCCATGCCTCATCGATGATGATCAATGTCGGCTTGCGGTCCTCGATTACACGCTCCACCCGCCGAAACAGGTATGACAGGACCGCCATGCGTTCCTTTTCGCTTTCGCTGTCGAGAATACCGGTCAGGTCGAACCCCACGACATCACCATCGAGCGAGAAGGTATCCTCAGCGCTTTGACCGAAGATCCAGCCATAGCGACCATCTGCGGTCCATTCCTGTATCCGCTCAAACAGATCCCCTTCATCTGCGCCCGCCACAAAGAGGGAGGCCAAATCCCGCCAGTTGCGCAGGGCGGCTTCGCTCGCCCCGGCGTTCTGGCGCACCACCTCTTGGATGCGATTTATCTGGACCGGGCTCAGGGGCTTGTCGGTGCGATGCAAGAGCGTGGCCAGCCAATCAGACAGCCAGGCTTGCCCGCGCCCATCGATTTCAGTGCGCAGTGGGTTGAGGCCGGTTGCTTCACCCGCCTTGATGGCGCTGTAGCGCCCGCCATTAGCCCGCACGGCCATTTCCATGCCCGCGCGATAGTCAAAGACAAAGACGCGTGCGTCGCAGCGACGGGCTTGGGTCATGAGGAAGGCCGACAGCACTGACTTGCCAGAGCCAGGTCGGCCAAGGATCAAGGTATGCCCGCCGGTCGGTTCTTTGTCCGGCTGACCCGTCTCGTGGTAGTTGAATAAGAAGCCCGAGCGTTCAGGCGTCGGGAAGAGAGTAATCGGCTTGCCCCAAGGCACCTGGTGACCAGGTTTGCCAAGTTGACCGCGATGAAGCGCTGCGAGGTCGGCAAAGTTGGTGTTGGTGATGGCCGCCTTGCGGCTGCGCATCTGTCCGTTGCCCGGATGTTGCGCGAAATAATGGGTCCGCGCCGCAAAGCTCTCGTTCACCAGATTGACGCCTTCACTGGCCGCGATGTTGCGTACCTCGGCGGCGATTGCTTCCAGCTTTTCCTCGGTCTCGGCGAAAACCGTGACGGTCATGTGATGATCGCCAAAGCTAAGCCGCTTGGACTCCAGATCGTCCAGCGCGTCGACCAGTTCTTCGGCGAGGGAAATCGCGCCGTCGTCGCTGGCCTTCATCAGACGCTGTTGGCGCTTGATCCGGCTGGCCATGATGTTGCTGTTGATCGGCGTGAAAGAATGCGTGACCAACATGTCGACCGGCAGGTTCAGCTCATCGAACATGGTGCAGCTGGTTTTGGCGGGGTAGGTCTTGATCGCAAAGCTGGTGCCATACCGCTTGCCCGCCGTCCCATCGTCCAACGTGAAGTCTCGCCCCTGAAACGTGACGCGCGTGTTGGCGACATCTTCGGCAATGACGCCAAATCGCGATTTGGCGAACAGCGGTCGTTCCTGTCCGATGTTGAGCGCCCCGAGAAACCCGAGTAGCTCGCCACTTTTGGCCCCAAGCAAGCGTGGCTTCATTTCAGAGAAAGACGATCTGAGAAAACCGACGACCTCCTCGAGCTTGCGCAGTTGCTTGGCTGTCTGGTCTTTCAGCTGTGCTATCGAATCCGCGCGTTTCAGGCGCAGCCGCGCGCCGAGGAGAGGACGTTTCAGCACCGTGAGCGTGAGTGTCTTGTCCCGCAGACCAGCCTGCGCCATGGCCGTTTGCCAACGGATATCCAGTGCTTGCGCAAACCCTTCCTCGGGCACCGGTGGCAAGGCCGTCTCGATCGCTTTTGAAACCTTGTGGACGTAGAAACTGTACTCCGGCCCGATCTGCGCGATGATCGCCGCGAAGAGCGTGCCGATCTTCTCCAGATGCGCGTCATCGCAGGTCATGCTGTTGACGCCATCAAGGCGGATGCACTGGAACAAAGCATTGCCGCGCGTGCGGATCGTCACATCATTCACGAGGCTGACATAGGGCAGCATGCTGGCCATCGGGCGCTCTTTGCGCGCCCAATCTGGCAGCATGGCAAGGTCATCCGAAGGGTCATGGAGCATAGCTGTCCCCCGAATGGATCTTGCGGTTGGGGGTGGGCGGCGTTTCCTGCAGCGCGGTGACCATCACCTCAAGAAAGGCCGGATCCCAGTCAGCGGCTTTCCACAGCGCGGGATATGCCAAAGCGGCGATGATGATCACCGGCCAGCTCTGAACCCAGAGAAACAGCAACACAAACCCGAAGAGCCAGACCATGGCATACATGATCGGCAAGCCGATGAGCTTTGGCGGCCGGATCAAGCCCAGGAAGAGGCGGGTTTGCGTTGCCATGTCGAATTTACGCTCCCCAGATCGCGGTCACGATGGTCGGCGCAGCTGCAATGCCCGCAATGGCCACCAGCACCCAAAGAGCCTGGCGGAAATCCAGAATGCCGAAGAGCCAGGAGAGGAACACACCGATCAATGCCAAGGTGCCGATGACTATGCCAAGGGGGCCGGTGATCGTGTCGACAATGCCCTGCAATAGGTTCTGCACCGGTGAGAGGTCGATGCTCTGCGCAAAGGCGGGGTTGGCAAACATCAAACTGGCCAGAGCCAGCGACAGGATTGTGCGGAAATGTATGTGCATCAGGAGGCTCCAGTCAGTCGGTCACGCACGGCCATGACGCGGCGCACGTGGTTTTGGGTTTCTCGATAGGGAGGAATGCCGCCATAGCGCGCGACCGCGTCTGGCCCCGCGTTGTAGGCAGCGAGTGCGAGTTCGGGCGTGCCGAACTGCGCCAACATCATCAGAAGGTAACGGGCAGAGCCATCAAGGTTTGCCTGCCAGTCATGCGGATCGACGCCGAGCTGCGCGGCCGTTGCGGGCATCAACTGTCCGAGGCCGATCGCGCCTGCGGAGCTGCGCGCATTCGGGCGATAGGCGCTTTCAATCTCGATATTGGCTTGAAAGAGGGCCTGCCATTGCGTCACCGACAGACCTGCGCGGCGCAACGCCGGGTGCCCGCCATAGCGATGCGCGGTGCTTTCAAGGGCTGCAAGGATTTCGGGGCGGGGAACTGCGCGGGTGGGTGCAGGAGGTGATGTCTCCGGCTCAGGCGCTGCGAAAACGATCAGTTCTGGTGGATTTGCACCAATTCCGTCGACATAGCTTTGTGCAAAACCGGATTGAGGTGCCTTGGTCTCCAGCTGGCCATTGGCCCGCATGGAGAGAATGAAGCCTTCAGAATAGGCGGGTGCAGCAAAGAATGCTGCGAGGACGGCAAGCGGTTTAGCTCGCGTCGTCCAACTTGTGAGAGGCGATCTTGCCTTCGAGCATCGGGATAGAGACGATCGAAACGCCAAGGCCAGCAAGGAAGCTGGATAAGCCGTTGATTGTTTTGAACTCTCGAGCAGCCATATTGTTGCGCGCTGTAACGAGCAGGCGACGTGTCTCACCGTCTGGAGAGACGCAATGCACGGTCCAAACTCCGGACCACTGAGCACCTGTACGTTTGGGCGTAACCCGGCACACAACATCCGCCGAATGACCCTCGGCAAGCAGCGTGCGCAGCCCGTCTTCACTGACAACATTGGGGGCGTCTTGCATCAAGTTCATAGGATCGAGCCTTGCAGAATTGTGCATGGACCCGGCAGTCCCTCATGGACTACCGAACCGATACAATATTATAATCTTGCAATCAATAGGTGCGATTTGCGTTATCGCGCCATTCATGCGTTGAAACAAATTTACTGCAACGGAGTGGCTGAGCCAAGATAATATGGCGCTTTTGAAACAAACATGGGCGGTTATGGCCGTTCTGAGCTGGGGATCTGCCGCGATTGCGGGCACTTGCCTGCCGCCTGCGCCGCCTTGGATGCCGACCAATGCCGACGACGTGCGGGCCTATGCTGACCTGTTGAGGCGCGATGCGGAGACGTATTTTACCGATGTCGAGCGGTACTTTCGTTGCCTAGATCAGCAGAGGCGAGAGGTCTTCGAACAAGCGCGCGAGGTCAGTGGAGACTATGCGCGCGTTCTGGAGTTCCTGGATGATATGAGGAAATGATACCCGTCCTCACGTAGAGAAAGCTGCCGTTCAAAAAAGCTGCCGCGAAGGTCGCCAACGCGGGACAAAGCGAGCTTTCGGAGCATGTGCGCCAATGTCCGGTCTGGTGAACCGATCAATAAAAGGTGGCTTTGGGAATGGCTCGGATAGAGTGGACTCAGCTATAGCTTCCAATTCGGAGTACCTGCCTCACTGTGTTTCTGCTGCCATTCTTTGATAGCAACATGGAACAACAGATCCGTGATCTGTGTGCCTACGGCAAGACTGCCGCAAGCACGATATATTCAGATATGGCCGCCCCGCGCATGGGGCGCCACAAACAGTGTCAAAGATATCGCAAGATCATACGCGCGGCAGATCTGCCAGACAGCTCACGCTGCTGCTTTGCCCTGTATGTCGTTCCAGATGGTTATAAACATGTCGTTGAAACGCGGGTCCGACCGCAGGGCAACGGCATCGCGCGCATCGCGCGGAATATCGATCACCAGTTCCCGAACAACCGTAGAGGGGCGTTGCGACAAAACAAGAACGCGATCCGCCATGGTCAAGGCCTCACCAATATCGTGCGTGATCAGAATTGCGCTTTTCTGTTTCTCGGCAATGATCCGCGCCACATCGGTTTGCAGCAAGGTCCGCGTCTGGAAATCCAGCGCCGAGAAGGGTTCATCGAGCAACACCACGGCTGGGTCAAAGGCCAGTGTGCGCATGATGGCCACGCGTTGCCGCATCCCGCCCGATAGGGTCTCAGGCTTGGCATTCTCGAAACCGGCCAGACCGTAAGCTTCGATCAGGCGTTTGGCGATGGGGTAGGAGGCCGATTTATCCACACCGCGGACCTCAAGTCCAAGCACCACATTGTCGATCACGCTGCGCCATGGCAGCAAAAGATCCTTTTGCAGCATATAGCCGACAGACTGGCCATTCTTCCCGCCGTTGACTGTGAAGCTGCCGCGGCTGGGTTCCAGCAAACCACTGATGATGTTGAACAAAGTTGTCTTGCCACATCCCGACGGCCCGATCAGCGCAACGATTTCGCCTGCATGCAGCTCGAAGGAGATGTCGCGGATTGCCTCGACGGAGTTGCGGCCGGGGGTCTCGAATACCATGCCGACCTGGTCGGCTGTCAAAATTGCGGTCATAGGGAAAGTTCCTTTGCATAGGCATCGTGAAACCGCGCCACAGCGGCATCGAATGTGGTGGGGTCCGTTTGGCTTGAGGCATGTCCGCCATCCGGGAACAGGACGAAATGGCCATTGCCCAGACGGTCCGCCAGAGCTTTGCTGGCCGTCCATGGGACAAGCATGTCATCGGCTGTCGCCAAACACAAAACCGGGACAGATAGGGTCCGCAAAGCCATGTCCGAAGGCTCATAGTTTTGGAACACTTCGATGCGGTCCAAAAGATCGGCCTCGACCGGCATGTGCTCAGGGGCGTGGCGTGCATTCTGACGCAATTGCGCATCGCGTTTTGAAATCCACGGGGCCGGATAAAGGAAAAGTGGCTGAGCTTCGACATAGGCGGTTGCGCCGCTATCGCGCAACAAATTGCTCCGAACGGAAAAGCATCGCTTGATATGCGGATCAGGTGCGCCCCAGCCATTCGCGATGACGAGGCTCTGCACCAGATCGGGTTCCATGAGCGCAAGTTGCAACCCCATCATGCCGCCAACAGCATGCCCCATGATATGCGCTTGGGATGCGCCAGCGGCCATAAGCACGGCTTTCATGTCCAGAGCGAAGTCCGTCACGCTGCGGGGGCCGACCGCGCGGGCGCTTTTCCCGCATCCGGCATGATCGTAGGTGACAACCCGGAACTTTTTGCTCAGATCGTTGATTTGGGGTGCCCAATAGTCACACGAGCCGCCAAGCCCGCTCGACAGAAGAAGCGTTTCCCCCTCACCTCTGACCTCGTAATGCAGTGCAACGCTGCCATTATATGCGATTGGCATTTGTCTGTTCCTTATCGTTGCTTGAACCGCGCTTCGCACCAGTCGATGACCGCATACATGAGCAAGGCCACAACCATGAGAGCGGCAATCCCGAGCCAGACCGAATTCAGGTCATAGAGCGTGCCAGCATAGGAAATCATGTAGCCAAGACCTTTGTTCGAGGCGATATATTCGCCGACAACGGCCCCGATCAGAGCAAAGCCGACATTGAGACGAAAGGCAGAGACGATCCACGGCATGGCACCCGGCACGATTACGGTACGCCAGGTCTTGAACCGTGTGGCGCCAAGCGAGCGCATCAGTTTCACCAGATCACTGTCCACCTCACGCGCGCCCTGTTGTGCCGCGATCATGGCGACAATGAAGGTGATCAGGGTGGCCAACGCGATTTTGGATCCGAGCCCGATGCCGAACCAGATGATGACCAGAGGCGCCAGCGCGATTTTGGGCAGGCCGTTCAGCGCAATCATATAGGGACGCAGCACCGAAGCCCCCATGGGGGAGAGCCAGAGCGCCAACCCCAGAACAGAGCCGGTCACGGTCCCGATGATAAAGCCGCTGACGGCCTCGAAAGCGGTCAGGGCACTGTCGCGCAGGAGCGCGCCGCTGCCTATCAGTTCTACCGCTTTGGCGAAAATGCCGCTTGGGCGACCATAGATATAGACCTCGATCCAGCCAAGGCTGACGGCGAGTTCCCAGAGGGCCAGCAGGCCGACCAAAAGCGCGATCTGCCATGTTAGGATCTGGAGCGTGGAAGGCGTTACATCCTTCCACTTCGGTCCTGTCGTATTTTGACCGCGCGATGCGGTCTGCCCGCGCTGCGCAGGCGGCGATGTTGTGTCGGTAAGGCTCATGACGCCGCTCTTTTATGCGCAATCGTGGCAATCTCGATCTTGGCCTCGGGTTTCACCAGACCGACCTGTACGCAGTAGCGTGCGGGTTTTGTGTCAGGGAAATATTCCGCGTAAACCGCATTGATCGCGGCGTAATCGGCGAAATCAGCGACAAAGACATGGTTGAACACAACGTCTTCAAACCCGGCGCCGGCTTCGGCGAGGATGCCGCGAATGGTTTCGAAAACATGGCGGGTTTGCGCGGCGGCATCGCCGGGATGGACCACATTGTTGTTCTCGTCAAAAGGCAGGATGCCAGCGGTGTAGATGACATTGTCAGCCATCATGCCGGGCGAGAACGGGCCAAGGGGAGCGCCAGTGCCAGCGGGGATCAGCACACGATCATTCATGCGGTGGTTTCCTTTTGAGTAAGAGAAGCGTATTCGGCAAAGTCGGCACAGGTCGCGACCCAACCAAAGAACGTCTTGATGTTGTAGATACTTGCGGCACGGATCATGTCGTCACCCAACTGGTGACAGGCGTCTTCGAGAAGCACCGCAAAGAATTCGTTGTGGAACGCGTCGCGGATGCTGGTCTCAACACAGACATTGGTCGCAATGCCGCAAAACACGATGTTTTTGATGCCGCGGGCGCGCAGGATGGAATTGAGCTGCGTGTTCCAGAAGCCGGAATAGCGGGTTTTCGGCAGCAAGATATCATCCGGGCCGGGGGTCAGTTCATCCACCAGCGCATAGTCCCAGCCCCCCTTGGCCAGAAGCTGGCCTTTGAGTTCGGGCTTTTCTCGCATCAGTTTGAGCGCATTGGATTTATACCAGTTGGGGGAGCCTTCGCCGCCCGCCTCCTTGAGCTCTGGGTCCCAGCCGTTTTGCAGGAAGACCACAGGCATCCCGAGCTGATGCGCAAGGTCAACCGTATCGGAAATGTTCTGGATCACCGCACGGGTGCCGGAAACATCAAAGCCGCGCAGATCGACGTAGCCGCCTTTGGTGGAATAGCCATTCTGCATATCGACGACGACAATCGCCGTTTCTTTCGGGTTCATCCCGAGCGGTTCCGGCTGGGAGTTGATCGTAGGGGCGGTTTGGTCCCCTGCGATCATTAGTGTTTGGCTATCTTTCATAGATTAGGCTCCGTATTTTGCGGCCGCCGCTGTTGCGAAGCGGTTGTCGACCATTTGTTCGAAAGGCAGGGCTTCGGAAATCGAGCCACCACCCAATTCAAGCGACATGGCGCTTGCGAATTCGTCTTCAGAGATCACCGGAGTGGTCGGAATTGCGACACCAGAGGCGAAGAAGTTCCCCGCAGCGCTTTCAATGATGTCCTGATCCACCTGCGGAAAGAACTCCGCGCCGGTCGCGGCCAAGAGACCATGATCGGCATGCATGGCGGTCATGGCTTCGGCCATGGCGTTACAGAATGCTTGAATTTCTTCTGGGTGATTGGCAATCGCCTCTTCGGTGGCCATGGCGGTCGTGAAGGAGGTCGGCCCGATCACATCAGCCAGCGACAACACAGCTTCCAGGCCGAAGTCGCGCGCCCCGACGGAGACATCCCATTCAAAGGCGGTGGCAACATCGGCCCGGCCATCTTTCACGGCTGTTGCCTGTGCGCCCGGCGGCAATTCGAGGAACGTGATCCCGGCCTCTTCGGGGGTCATCCCCAGAGTTTTCTGGATCGCATAGGTCGGAACCTGAATGGTCGAGGAGGGGAATTTCAGCGTTGCAATGGTTTTGCCCTTCAGGTCTTCGATTGTGGAAATCCCGGAACCCGGCTTGGCAATCGCCCACATCGACACACCGCCAACGATTTTGGCGATATTCTTGATGGAGGCACCTTCACGCGTCGCATTCACCGACATGCCGGGGCTGGTGACGCCCACGAGGCTGCGGCCGGACAGGATCATCGGGATCGGAAGCGCGATACCGCCCGCAGTTTGCAAATTCACGTCCAGCCCATGTTTTTTATAGAGGCCAAGGTGCGCAGCGACATAAAGCGGAGCATACATGGCCGTCCTAATGGCTTCCGAGACGGTGACGGAGGTGTTGGCAAATGCTGGCAGGACACCCGTGGAAAATGCGGCCCCGGCAGTCAGGCCGGAAGCGATGAAAGAACGTCTGTTGAGCATGGTGTATTCCCTGATTGATGCGCGGTCGTTTACTCGACCTGTGGCTAAGTGGATGGCAATCAGATTTCCGGGCAGATTTTCATTGTCAATTAAGCCCAATTCGATATATATATTTAAAATGACAATAAATAATGTAGAAATTAAGCATTTACAGGTCTTTGTGGCTGTTGCGGAGACCCAGAACTTCTCCCATGCCGCACAGGCCTGTGGGCTGTCTCAATCGACGGTAAGCTTAATTATTCAGCGACTTGAGGCAGATTTAGGCGTTCGGTTAATTGACCGTACAACCCGCAAGGTAATGCTGAGTCGTATGGGGGAGGAGTTTCTGCCGGGGGCGCAGCGCATCATCGCGGATTTCACGCGTCAGATATCGGACATGCGCGCGTGGCAGGAAATCGAGCGCGGGCAGGTGAATATCGCCTGCGTCCCGTCCGTGGCAATTCGCCTTGTCCCGAAAACCATCAACGCGTTTCGTGCCAAATATCCGAAAATAAGTATTAAAATTTTTGAAGAACCCCGCGGACGGTGCATGGATATGGCACGCAAAGGGGACGTTGATCTGGCGATTGCCAATGAACCACCTGATCTTTCCGATCTCGATGCCGTTCCGCTTTTGACGGACCGTTTCGCACTGGTCATGCGAAGAGATCATCGTTTTGCCGAAAGAGAGGCTGTCTCCTGGGCTGAAGCACGCGATGCGGGGCTCGTCATGATGGCTGCGACAACCGGCATTCGGCTGGAACTGGAACATGGCCTTCCGGCAGGGATGCTACAGAATAAAGTCTCCTATGAAGCGGTGAACCCCTCGACGCTTCTATCAATGGTACGAGAAGGCATCGGCCTTGCGCCTCTTCCAAGCCTCGCTTGGCCAGAGCCAAGTGACCCGGTTCTCACATTCCGACCTTTGCGCAATCCTGTTGTCACACGGGAGTTGCATCTGGCATGGCGCAAGGACAGCTCGCCAACACCGGCAGTCGAAGCGTTTAAAAGTCAGTTAGAGAAAGAAGCTTCTGACTATGTCATTACCTGAATCATATTCTGCACCTGTTTTTAATCAGGCGACGTGAAACGGGGCGCACAACACTTTTGAAAGGTGTAGCACTACTGCAAATTCAAATTCCCGATAGCTGCACGAATTATACGATTTGTATCATCTGCCTCGCCTAACACTGCCGGTCCGACATGCGCCACTTTTGCGCCATCAAATGCCTTCATGTAATCTTGGGAAAGATCCACACTCTCGACGTGAGACCTTGTGCTCACAGATCGCAATGCAATCGCCCCCCTGCCCAGTCGGACCGGAAGGCGAAGGAATGATCCGCTTGCTCCCGTGGTTTGCGGAAAGCCGCCCTTCATTCATTCCGCAGCATAGGTGACTCTGGGCTCGTTCCGGCCGTTAGCTGCGTTTTGCGTCAAGGTCCGGTTCAGGGGAATGATCCGAGCAGAGTGGTGTCTTAGGGCGGCTGTCATTGTATAGCGCTGCCTGCGTTTCGCCGTTGTCCCACTGGTACAGAAGGCCAATTTCTTCACCTGTTTTGATGCATGAAATACGGCCGATGGCTTCGGCCGTGGTGCGAACAATCTCAAGTTTGGGCAAAACTAGCCCCTCTCGTTAAACAATTCTTTCGGAGCAACATCGAGGGCAAGCGCAATCTGCTCCAGAATATCGATTGATGCTGCATTCTTGGCGAGTTCGATCTCGCTGATGTAGCTGCGGTCCACGTCCGCAGCCAAAGCTAGTTGTTCTTGGCTCATACCTTTGGAATTTCTTAGGTTCCGGATGTTTAGCCCTACTTGTTCCCTCAATTTCATGGCCTGTATTCGGCCAGATCACACGAACCGCTCTACGGAATATATTCCACAAAACACGCGCGAGCCTCAGAAAGAGCATGCTCGCATATGGTGTAAAGGCAGAGAGTGGCGGTAGGGTGACAATAGTGTAGTAATGTAATCAAAAGGCATGAACTGATATGCGGTGCAGATTCATCAAGAATTGGCTCGGCGGGGTCGCTATGGCTTTGCTTTCAACCGTGGCTCCACAAGCGGCGAAAGCCTATCAGGTTGACTGCGCCATTCTGCTTTGCCTGGCTGGTGGGTGGCCCGCGTCCGCAGAATGTGCCCATGCCCGCGCCGTGTTTATCCGCAGGATTACGCCCTGGCCAATTGAGCCGCCGTTGCAAATCTGGCGCTGCCCGATGGGTGTTTCTGAGCGCGCGCCTTTGCAAAGCACGGCCCCGAAAATCTGGGAGGCCAGCAACCAATCAGGTCGGCAGCTTGCCCAAGTCTTTCTGGCACAGGTGGTCGAAGGTGGTGCCGATATCGACATCAGTGGCATGGAATTCGACTTCGTTCGCTCGATCCGTGTCTGGGATGTTCGGCACTATAGCCATCGCGAACGCGGCCGCGACGATGATTGCTCTGAGAGCTACAACATGCGCCTCGGGAGCTACGGCACGCAGGGGGAATTTGGCTGGCAGCGCACGACACCAGCGGCCGCACCGCAATGGGTTCTGCCGTCACGGCGCTGTTCGTCAGCCAATTGGCGGCGCGGGGTCGGTGTTGAATGGGAGGATCACGAAGGTAACCATGGATATGAGTGGGTGGCCAACTAAGGCTATTCGCCAATGTCCTTCATACGTTCCGCGATATCGCCCGCAATGCGCTCATACAGGGCGGCTTGCTTATCTCTGGGAGTTCCGGGCTTCGGGTTTCTTCGACGGATGCGTTTGGCGAGCCAGAACAGCAGTCGTGCCGCTGGGTCGGACGTCGCATCCGGTTCTGCAGCAGGGTACTTCTCCTCTAGGGCGACAACGATTTCCTGAGACAGGCTGCGCCGGTTCAGTGTGGCATGCGTTTCCAGACGCTTCTTGAGCGCGGCGGGAAGCAAGAGTTTGAATTGGACCAAGGCTTCTTCTTTCATTATTCCATGATGGACAGTATTTGTCCTCAATGATATGGACATTTTATGTCCTTTTGTTGAGGTGTAAATATGAAGACAACCCAGTTCAAACTTAACCTTCCAGCGGACGTGAAAGCCTGGCTCGAAGAGGAAGCAGTGCGGAACTTGCGCTCGCAAGGCGCTCAGGTGGTGTCTTGTTTGCGGGCAGCCATGTCGCGGCAAGAAGCCGTAGGTGAGAGGGCTGAAAAATGAGCCCAAGCCATATTCAGCTGATTCCGACCCCAGAGCTTGCGCTTCTCTTCGGGTACAGCGAGCCGAGCGCGTCCTTCTATGATTTCTGTCGTAGGACGGGTATCGCTCCGGTGCCAGGGCGGCGCGGGTGGTATGACCCGAAACTCATTCGCGCGCGATTGGATGCTGTTCAGGGCATCAGCACGGCAGAACGCGAGGCGACTTCGCAACCGAGCCTCGTTGCACAGCGGAGAGCACGCCGTGCCCAGAAGTAACCTTCCCAAGGGTGTCCATCGTGTCCGGCGTAAGGTCGTGTCCGGTGTTCGCTACCATTTCTATGCTTGGCGGGGTGGCCCCAAATTTTGGGAAGGGACGGACCCAAACCCCAAGGAACCCGAATTCTTCCATGCGTTTTCACAGTGCGGTACGCCCGTGAGCCCGGCTGAATATCTGACGACTCACTTGGTCGACGATTTTCTGTCCAGCGCGTCCTTGCCCAAGGCTGAGCGTTCAAAGGCTGATATCCGCAAATGGCTGGAGTTGTTCCGCGAGGAGTTCGGTGCCGATCCTGTCGCGATGTTCGAAGAGCGTGCCTCTCGTGGCGAGGTCAACAATTGGCGCAAGAAGTGGCTTCATTCGCCCAAGCAGCACGATATGGCAGGCACCCATGCTACGCGCGTCCTCAATTGGGCGGTGGAAGAGGGGAAGCTGAAAGAGCATCACTGCCACAAGCTCAAAAAGCTCTACCAATCGAACCGCACAGAAATCATTTGGACCAGCGGCGACATCTCTCAGTTCAACAAACATGCACCCAAGTGGGTCCAAAGGATACTGACCGCAGGATGCGAAACCGGCTTGCGAGCGGCCGATCTGGTTCAGGTCAAAATGGACCAATTCGAAGACACGCCGCACGGCAAGCGCCTTCGTTTCAGGACTAGCAAGCGCGGCCAGATTGCATATATCCCGGCCACATCGACCCTTGAGAAATTGATCGCAGAGACGCCGGAAGGCCAAGAGGTGCTGCTGGTATCAGAGCTTGGCAGGCCTTTGACGGCCCGTTGGGCATCGAACCAGATTACCAAGTGGCGGCGCGAAGCTCAGATACCCCCATGGATCGACGGCAGGGAGAAGACTCTGTCTGATACGCGCGGGACGGCGGCGACAAGATTGCTGAATGCTGATCTGTCTTTGCGCCAGATCGCGGTGCTGATGGGGTGGTCGGTTCGCTACGCGGCGCAGGTAATCGAGCATTATGCGCAGGTTAGCCCGGACGAAAGCGATGAGGTTCTGCGTAAGCTCAATCGAGCAAAATCACTGTCTCAAGGCACAAAAATGTAAACGCCCCTGTAAACGCGGGGCCTCAAACACGGCAAGGAGTGATGTAAGTGATTGTTTTTAAATGGAGGCGAGTACCGGAATCGAACCGGTGTACACGGATTTGCAATCCGCTGCGTCACCACTCCGCCAACTCGCCATTCCGTGTGGTTGGGATGAATTATCTGATCGGGCCGGGTGGCGCAAGTGGGCAAAGCGGGCTTTGGCGGGTCAATTTGCATGTTGAAATTGTCCCGCGCCTTTGGGCCCTATAGCCGTTGCCGCCGAACGGGTTCTGTGCGAAAACCTCAAGCGACAGGATTCCGAACGCAAGAGTTTAGAGTATGACAGACTATGCTGCGCGGCGCATGATGATGGTAGACACGCAAGTGCGCCCCTCTGATGTGACCAAATTCCCGATCATTGATGCCATGCTTTCGGTGCCGCGTGAGGCCTTCGTGCCCACGGCCCTGCGCGAGGCGGCCTATATGGGCGAGAATCTCGATCTGGGCGAGGGGCGGGTGATGCTCGATCCGCGCACATTGGCCAAGATGCTCGATGCGCTCGAGATCGAGAATGATGATCTCGTGCTCGATGTCGGCTCGGTCTACGGCTATTCGGCGGCGGTGATCGCGCGCATGGCAGAGGCGGTCGTTGCGGTTGAGGATAAGGCATCGGTGGTCGCCGAGGCACAGCGCACATTGTCCGAGCAGGGAGCCGACAATGTGGTTCTGCACGAGGGGCCGCTGGCCGATGGCGCGCCGGAACATGGACCCTATGACGTGATAACGGTGCAGGGGGCTGTTGAGCATCTGCCCGAGGGTCTCGTGGCGCAACTCAAGGAGGGGGGGCGCATGGCCTGCCTCTTCATGGAGGGCGCGCTTGGTGTGGTGCGGATCGGTTACAAGATCGACGGGCGCATCAACTGGCGCTACGCTTTCAACGCGGGCGCCCCGGTACTGCGCGGATTTGAACGGCATGCGGCCTTTACCCTGTGAGGGGTGCGGCGCGGCAAGATAGAGGTGGCAGGCGCATGAGAGCGGACAAATTGCGGGTCTTGGGCGGTGTTTTCGGGGTGGCGCTGCTCAGCCTTGCTCCAGTCGCGGCCAAGTCTGAGACGCTCGCGGATGCGCTCAAGAGTGCCTATCTCAACAGTGGGCTTCTGGATCAGAACCGCGCCTTGCTGCGGTCCGCCGATGAAAATGTGGCACAGGCTGTGGCAAGCCTGAGGCCGATCATTGACTGGACATCGGGGATCACTCTCGACTCTTCGGACACCCGCGCACAGGGCGTCAATCGCAACAACACATCGACCGCGCTCAATCTTGGGATCACCGGCAGCCTTTTGCTCTACGATTTCGGGCGCAGCGATTTCCTGACTGAATCCGCCAAAGAGACCGTGCTGGCCACGCGCCAGACGCTGATCAGCATTGAGCAATTCGTCCTGCTGACAGGCGTGCAGGCCTATATGAACGTGATCCGAAATCAGGAATTCGTGGCGCTGCGCCAGAACAACCTGCGGCTTTTGCGCGAGGAATTGCGGGCGGCTGAGGATCGGTTCGAGGTTGGCGAAGTGACGCGCACCGATGTGGCGCAGGCGGAATCCGCCGTGGCGCTTGCACAGAGCGGGTTGGCAGCGGCGCAGGGCGATCTGACGCGCGCCATCGAAGAATTCCGAGAGGCGGTTGGGCGCGATCCGGGCGTTTTGCAGACCCCGGCCGATCTGCCGCAATTGGGCGAGAATGTCGATGCCGCCAAAGCGGCGGCGCTGCGGCGTCACCCGGATCTTTTGCAGGCACAGCACAACGTGGCTGCCGCCGAGTTGAATATCCGCGCGGCTGAGGCAGCGCTTATGCCGACGCTCAATCTGACGGCGCGGGTCGGTGCGTCCGAGGATATTGATGGGCCCGACATGTCGCGCACCGGCAGTCTTGGGGTCGAATTGCGCGGCCCGATCTATCGTGGCGGACGGCTGACGTCGCAGCAGCGTCAGGCGATGGCGCAACGCGATGCGCAACTGGCGCAGCTTCATCTTGCCGGGCTTCAGGTCAAGCAGGATGTGGGCGACGCCTATGCCAACCTGCGCGCCGCCCGCGCCAGCCGCACCGCCAGCCGCGAGGCAGTACGTGCGGCCCAGGTTGCCTTTGATGGCACCCGCGAAGAGGCGACCTTGGGGGCCCGTACCACGCTGGATGTGCTGGATGCGGAACAGGATCTGCTGGATGCCCAGGCCAATCTGATTTCAGCCAATGCGGATGTGGTGATTGCCTCTTATTCCGTGCTTGCCTCGATTGGTGAGCTGACTGCCCGGGATCTGAATCTTGGGGTTCAGACCTATGATCCTGCGGCCTATTACGAGCTCGTCAAGGATGCGCCGATCCAGAGCAGCCCGCAGGGGCAAAAGCTTGACCGTGTGCTGCGCGCCTTGGGAAAAAACTGAAAAGTTTTTGAATCGGTTGTGTGGCGGCACGTGCAGCGGTAAGCTCTACGCAGGCAAGAATGGTACAAGAGCATGTCCGACCCCGTAACCAATGTGGAAATCGAGGATGTCCTGTCGTCGATCAGGCGTCTGGTATCGAATGCCCAGTCGGACCGCCTAAACATAACAGTGCCGCCGACACAGGAGGATGAGGAGCCCGGCCCGGGTCGTTTGGTGCTGACACCGGCCTTGCGTGTGGACGAACCCTTGGCAGAGACGCAGGCGCCTACGACAGAGGCCGCCGTATTGGACGCGGCGGAGACTGAGGAGACTGAGCCAGAGGTGCAGAGCGTTTGGACCGACACGGCCGAACCGGAGGCTGAGGCCGCGTTTCAGAATGAGAGCGAACCGGAGGGTATCGAGGCAGAGGAGGCTCAGACCGACGATGCGCCTGATGTCCCGTCGGAGCTGAGTGCGCAGGCGGCGGAATTCGAGGCTCTGGTCGCTGGGCGGGATGATCAGTGGGAGCCGGATGGCGCCTCTGACGATGATTACGCGGGGGATGCTGCCGCATCGACGCTGCGTTGGTCTGAGACGCACGAGGTCGAGACAGAGCTTGAAGAGGATGAGGCCACGCCGTCAGCCGATCCTGACTGGGATGAGGCCGACGATCTCGCCTCGGACCGCCATGTGCAGGACTGGCAGGATGCTGATGCCGAGGCGGTGCGCCCGACGCCTGCCGGAGCCTCGGAGCACGGTGAGGGCCTGGTGTTGGATGACGCAGTGCTGGATGAAGAGGCGCTGCGCGATCTTGTGGCTGAAATCGTCCGGCAAGAACTGCAGGGTGCGCTTGGAGAGCGGATCACGCGCAATGTGCGAAAGCTGGTGCGCCGCGAGATTCACAGAGCACTGACCAGTCAGGATTTCGACTGAGCGGGAATTTCCGCGCTGAGCGACAAGAGCAGGTCCAGATCCATATGTTCCTCGAGATGCGCGGCGAGGGCGTCGAGCGTTTCCTCGACATCTGCCCCATAGTGCAGATCGGAGGGCGCGCCCAATCCAGCCAGAAACGCCGCGCGAAACGGATCCGAGGCAAAAAGCCCATGCAGGTAGGCCCCGCGCACCCGGCCATTGGTTGAGGCGGCGCCCTCGGGGCGATCCCGGACCTGCAACCACGCCTGAGCGCAATCGGGGCCGCTGGTTTCCCCCAGATGAATCTCATAGCCTTCGACCACGTCGCCGCTGGCGAGATAGATGGCCTGCGTCAATGCAAGACGCTTTTCCGGCTTCATGATCGTGACCACATCGAGATGCCCCAAGCCGGGCACAGAGGCAGGCGGCCCCTCGATGCCCTCGGGATCGTCGATCCGTTGGCCCAGCATCTGATAGCCACCGCAGATGCCGAGGACGTGTCCGCCGCGCCGGATATGGGCGGCAAGGTCAATGTCCCAGCCCTGGGCCCGGAAATGCGCCAGATCGGCAATGGTGGATTTGCTGCCGGGGATGAGCACCAGATCGGCGTCGCCGGGCAGGGGGGTGCCCGCGCTTATGATCTCGACGGTTACGCCGGGTTCGCTGCTGAGCGGGTCAAGGTCATCGAAATTCGCGATGCGGCTCAGGCGCGGAACCGCAACCTTGAACGCGCCGCCCTTGGTCGAGCTGATGTCCATGACATCCTCTGCCGGCAACCGCCACGCATCGGAAAACCATGGCACCACGCCCAAGGAGGGCCAGCCGGTGCGCGTCACGATCTCGCGCAGCCCTTCGTCAAAGAGGCTGACATCGCCGCGAAACTTGTTGATGGCAAAGCCCTTGATCCGGGCGGCATCCTCGGGCGGCAGCACCGCCTGGGTGCCCACAACCTGCGCGATGACCCCGCCCCGGTCGATGTCGCCCACAAGAATCACCGGAACGCCTGCGGCCTCGGCAAAGCCCATGTTGGCGATATCGCCTGCGCGCAGGTTGATTTCTGCCGGGCTGCCTGCGCCTTCGATCAGCACGAGATCGGCGGTGGTGGCGAGGCGGTGAAAACTCTCCAGCGTGGGGGCCAGCAATTGCGGCTTGGCGCGGGCATAGTCGCGTGCGCGTAACGTGGCAAAGCGACGGCCCTGCACGATTACTTGCGCGCCGATGTCGCTCTCTGGTTTGAGCAGCACGGGATTCATATCGGTATGCGGCGCGCGGTAGGCGGCCCGCGCCTGAAGCGCCTGCGCGCGGCCAATCTCGCCGCCATCCACCGTCACGGCGGCATTGTTGGACATGTTCTGTGGCTTGAACGGGGCCACGCTCAGGCCGCGTCTTGCGTAGGCGCGCGCCAACCCGGCCACCAACATGGACTTACCCACGTTCGAGCCTGCCCCTTGGATCATGATCGCGCGCGTCATTGCGATGCCCCTCTTGTCACCCCGTGCTGATACCTTTTGCCGGGGCAGGGGGGAAGGCTGGTTTCCGTCACAAAGGTCTGTTTTACCGACTGGAATGCAAAAGCCCTGCCGAAACGGCAGGGCTTTGTTACATGGTCTGACGGGTCTGATCAGGCGGCTTCGGCCTGTGCCGCTGCATTGCGGCGTTCACTTTCCTCGCGCGACAGAGCCACGGAGGTGCGCACGCCCTTGGATACGAAATCCATCAGGCCGGCCACAACCCGCTCATTCGGGTCAATCCCGGCGCAGGACAAAACTTCGCGGCCATCACGCGACCGCGCCCAGCGGGCGATCTGCTCGGGGCCATTGCCATATTTCTTGTCATCGGAAATGGCATCATCCAGAGCGGCCAGTACGACGGCCGCAAAGAGTTTACGAGCACGGTTGCCCTGTTCGGCGTTGAAAGCCGTACCGTCAACGAAATCCTTCATCATTCGTCCTTGTTTTTATTGCTCTTGCGTTTTGGGCGTGACGGACCTTATGGCGAAGTTTTTGTGATTCGGATAGAGCGTAGTTGCATAACTTCTATGCGAATTTTGCATATCTCGATCCGACACTTCACGACATTTCGTTGTCTTGCCACCCATCATCCCTCCAGATATAGGGAGGATCAATCTCACATCAACCTTTTGACACGGTTTGAACGCAATGCCCAAGATCAATGGAAACGAAATTCGCCCCGGTAACGTGCTGGAGCATAACGGCGGCCTCTGGGCTGCTGTGAAGGTCGATCATGTCAAGCCCGGCAAGGGCGGCGCCTTTGCACAGGTCGAGATGAAGAACCTGCGTAACGGCACCAAACTCAACGAGCGTTTTCGCAGCGCCGACAAGGTGGAGCGGGTGCGGCTTGAGCAAAAGGACCAGCAGTTTCTCTACGAAGAAAACGGCAAGCTGGTGTTCATGGACACTGAGACCTACGAGCAGATCGAATTGCCTGCGGATCTCTTGGGTGAGCGCCGCCCGTTCCTTCAGGATGGCATGACCATCACCGTGGAATTCCACGAAAGCGAGGCGCTGAATGCCGCGCTGCCGCAAAAGGTGATCTGCCGCATCGTCGAGACCGAGCCGGTGGTCAAGGGCCAGACCGCGGCAAACAGCTTCAAGCCTGCGATCCTTGACAATGGGGTCAAGGTCATGGTGCCGCCCTTCGTCGGCCCCGATGAAGATATCGTCGTCAATACCGAGACCATGGAATATTCCGAGCGCGCCTGAGCCGGTAAGGTCACGGAACAGACATCGGGGGCAGACCAGTGATGGTCTGCCCCCGTTCTTTTGGTGTCAGGCAAATGTCAGGCGCGGCGGGCGCCTGCGATAACCGAGGCGAAGCCCGCGATCAGCACGCCGATACAGATCACCAGCAACTGCTCGTATTTATGCGCCTCGGGCAGGAGCGCCATGGCCCAATCCGCCCCCCGCGCGAAATAGAGCACCGCACCGAACATGGCGGCCCCAAAAGCCACAAGATAAGACCAGAGCGCGATTTGCCGCCCCATTACCAGCCCCACGATCAGGATGGGGGTGAGGAACATGCTGGCGGTGCCGCTGATGGCCACAGCGTCAAAGAGCGTCTGATTGCCCCAGAGCGTAAGGCCCGTGCCCAGCACCATGAAGGCCACCATTGCCACGCGACCGCCCGCAAGCGACCTGCGCCCAAGCCGGAGTTCGTCCACCACGAGCCGTGCGGCGCTGGCCAGTGCCGAGTCAAGCGTGCTGAGCGCCGAGATCAGGAGCGACACCAAAAGGGCAACAAAGAGCCAGGCCGGGAACATCGCGGCCCAGGTGCCGATCAACTCGCCTTCGTACTCCGCACCGACCAGCCCGGCCTGAATGCCGAAAAAGCCAAAGCCGATAATGCAGAGTGTCGAAATCCAGAAAGCATGCAGGAACGAGCGGCGCGTGGTTTCGGGATCGGCGATAAAGCCGCGATCCATCATCACGGGGTCATGCGCCGGGTATGAAAAGACTTGCAGCAGGGCAACCACCAACAGGACCTGGCCGTTCCACGCCCCGGACGTTCCCGGCGCGGTCAGTACGGCCCCGAGGTGAAAGCCGGGGCTGACGATCAATGCCACAAAGGCCGCCATGAAAACCATCAGGAACACCACCATCTGCAACACATCTGTGCGCAGCGCGGCACTGAGCCCGCCCCAGGCGCTATAGGCCAGCCCCAGCACCGCAACGATGAGGATCGAGGCATCGCGCGCGACGCCCATCTCTGGCAGGGCAGCGGCAAAGATCAGCCCCACCACCAGCAGATTGGCAAAGACCTCGGACAAGAGGCGCAGGCCGATGACCAGATTGTAACAGGCCTTGCCCGTGGCGCCAAAGCGCGCGCCAAGCCAGTCCTGCACAGATCCCGCGCCGCCTGCGCGCAACCGGCCCACGATATAGCCGCCGGTCAGAAAGGAACCGTAATAGGCCGCATAGGCCAGCGTGCCCCAAATCCCGTAGAAATAGCCCAGAATGGCCGAGTTCATCAGGGATCGGGCGAAGATCCATGTGGTGACCTGGCTCAGTACGAGCACCCAGAGACCGGGTGCGCGGCCGTCCGCGCCTGTTCCGCTGAAAAACCCTTCGATGGTGGCGCGGCGGGGGGCGACCAAGAGGCTGCACAGAATGACCAGGCCGAAAAGACCAATGATCGCCATTGCTTGCATGATAGATAATCCCCTGTAATTACGATGCCTCACTGCTAATGAACGACATCTTCAGGCACCAGAGCCTATGCGCGCGCCTCCCGGTTTCGTGATCGCGCGGGTCAGAGCGTCGCGTTGACGCCACCGCCATCGAGCAGGATGTTCTGGCCCACGATAAACCCGGCATGCTGGCTGCAGAGAAAGGCACAGGCCGCGCCGAATTCCTCTGCGGTGCCATAGCGCCCGGCTGGAATGCTGGCGCAGCGGCGCGCCTTTGCCTCGTCCATGCTGATTCCCTGCGCTTCGGATACGCCCCGATCGAGTGAGGTGGCGCGGTCCGTGGCGTGGATGCCAGGCAGCAGGTTGTTGATCGTGACACCCCGGCCGGCAACCTGGCGCGACGTGCCCGCGACGTAGCCGGTTAGCCCCGCGCGCGCCGAATTGCTGAGGCCTAGCGCAGGGATAGGAGCCTTGACCGATTGCGAGGTGATGTTGACCACCCGACCCCAACCGCGCGCCATCATCCCCGGCACCAGCGCCTTGATCAGCGCGATGGGGGTCAGCATGTTGGCATCGAGCGCGCGGATGAAATCCTCGCGCTCCCAGTCCGTCCACATCCCCGGGGGCGGCCCCCCGGCATTCGTGACGAGAATATCCACGTCCTGCGCGACAGCGAGCACGGCGGCACGCCCGGCTTCGCTGGTGATGTCCGCGGCGACGGTCTCGACGTTCACGCCGAACTCGGTGCGGATGGCCGCAGCGGCCGCTTCGAGCGCCTCGGCACCGCGCGCGTTCATCACCAGGTCGACCCCAGCCTCGGCCAGCGCCCGCGCAGAGCCCAGCCCGAGCCCCTTGGACGCGGCGCAGACCAGCGCCCGCTTGCCCCTGATCCCTAGATCCATCATCCACCCTCCTGTTGTATCAACGTCGAATTAACACCCTCTGGGCGAGAATGGCCAGATGCTTGCAAGCGGCATCATGACGGGCACCGATCCCATGGTGTGAACCATCGCATTGACGCGATGGTGCCACAATTCTAAACTACGCTGCCCACAAGGAAAATTCTCTCTTTCACCTGATCCGGACCGACGCCGACCATGACCGCTGACCCTGCCCATTCCGACCACATCCTGCCCGTCTATGCCGGGCTGGATTTTCGCGTGGTCAACGGGGCCAACATGGGTGATACGCTGTCTTTTGCGAGCGAGCTTGATCTGGACGATGTTTATGAGCTCCAGCAGCAGGCCCGGCAACTCCGTCTGTCTCTATCGCTGGCGGGAGGGGCGCCGTTCACCGTCGCGCAAGGGTCCGACGTTGGTCGCCCGGGCGCTCGAATCCATCTTGACTGTTGTCTCACGCTGATGTCGGGCACCGGCCGCACGACCGAGATGATCGTGCTGGTCGAAGTGGACGAGGCCGGCAATATGGTCGAGATTTTTGCAATGCCTCTGGCGCAGATGCGGCCCAAGACCGGTTATGCGCTGGTGGGGATCGACACGGATAACGTTCTGCAACGCTTTGCGCAGGTGGCCTGCGTGTCGTTCACGAGCGGGACGCATATCACGATGGCCACAGGAGAACAGCGTCGGGTCGAAACCCTGGTTCCCGGCGACATGGTCCTGACCCGCGATGACGGGGTGCGGCCGATCCGCTGGGTCGGGCATTCGACGGTGCGGGCGGTGGGCGATTTCGCCCCGGTCCGGATCGCGGCGGGGGCATTGCACAATGAGAATGACCTGTTGGTCAGCCCCGATCACCGGCTCTTTATCTATCAACGCTCGGATGCTCTCGGGGCAGGTCGCGCCGAAGTGCTGGTGCGCGCGCGGCATCTCGTCAACGGTGATACCGTGCGGCGTGAGAGCGGCGGCTTTGTCGATTACGTGCAGCTGCTGTTTGACCGGCATCAGATCATCTATGCCGAAGGGATCGCGGCCGAGACGCTCTTGGTCGATCCGCGCACGTCCGCGGCGCTGCCTGCCGATCTGAAAGAGGCGCTGAGCCAGCAACTGACGGGGCAGGGCGCGCCCAGCCACCTCCAGTTCGAGGTTGGGCAGGCCTTGCTTAATCACCCCAACGCGGCGGATATTCTCAAGCGTGCCTCGACCCGCTGACCATGCCGCCCCGCGATGGCCGCCTGTCAGGGTGAACATGGACCGTCATCTGCAGTTAGGGTCATTGGCGATCCCGGGAGGACTCGAACCCCCAACATCCTGATTAGAAGTCAGGTGCTCTATCCAGTTGAGCTACGGGACCGCTGAGCAGGCTCTTAGCGTGCCAAGGGCGCAAGATCAAAGCCTAATCTTGGGTGGCAAACGGGTCATGCTCATATCCGACCCCTGCAAGATAGAGACCATGAGGCGGGCAGACCGGGCCACAGGCCGCGCGGTCGCGGGCGTCCAGGGCGGCGCGCACCTGGTCGGGATGCCACGAGCCCGCGCCCACGCGCTCGAGCGTGCCGACGATGCTGCGGACCTGATTGTGCAGGAAAGACCGCGCGCGCAGGCGAAAATGAATCTCGGTGCCAGCAGGTCCTGGTTGCTCTGAGATCTCGATCTCGTCCAAGGTCTTGATCGGGCTCGCGGCTTGGCAGATTGTCGAGCGGAAGGTGGTGAAATCATGCAGCCCGATCAGATGCCGCGCGCCGGCGCGCATCGCGGCGATGTCCAGTTTTGGCCGCACATGCCAAACCCGCCCGAAATCCAGCGTGACAGGTGCCCGCCGCGCCATGATGCGAAACAGATACCGACGCTCGTTTGCAGAAAACCTCGCGTGCCAGTCGTCGGAGACAAGTGCGCAGTGCGTGATCGCCACAGGCAGGGGCTTTAGGTGATAGTTGAGCGCCTCTGACAGGCGAAACGTGCCCCAAGCCCGCGTCAGGTCGCAATGCGCCACCTGGGCCAGTGCATGCACGCCCGCATCGGTGCGTCCTGCCGCGGCGATGGTATGGGGGCCGGGCTCGATCCGCGCCAAGGCGGCCTCGATGGCCCCCTGCACCGTCGGGTGGTCGACCTGCCGCTGCCAGCCGGCAAAGGGCGCGCCGTCATATTCGATCTTGAGAGCATAGCGTGGCATGGCGCAATCTGTGATCTTGGGAAAGGGGCTTCATCTGGCACGAAATACCTCGGGGGTCCGGGGGCAGCGCCCCCGTCAGGTGCGGCGTCAATAGTCGGGCGTTCCGCCTTGCTGCCAGGGCTTGACCAGATTGCCAAAGCGGGTGAACTGCGCCTCAAAGCTCAATTCGACCGTACCGATTGGGCCGTGGCGCTGTTTGCCGATGATGACTTCGGCCTTGCCATGCAGGCGCGACATCGCCTCCTGCCATTCGGCCATCTTGTCCATTTCGTGATCGCCCGGTTTCTCGCGTTCCTTGTAATACTCTTCGCGGAAGACGAACATCACGACGTCGGCGTCCTGTTCGATCGAGCCGGATTCACGCAGGTCCGAGAGTTGCGGACGCTTGTCCTCGCGGCTTTCGACTTGGCGTGAGAGCTGTGAAAGCGCGATGACCGGGATGTTAAGTTCTTTGGCTATCGCCTTCAATCCCATGGAAATTTCGCCGATCTCCTGCACCCGGTTGTCAGAGGAGCCGCGCACCAGTTGCAGGTAGTCGACGATCAGCAGGTCAAGGCCATGGGTTCGTTTGAGGCGGCGCGCGCGGGCGGCCAATTGCGAGATCGGGATCGCGGCGGTGTCGTCGATATAAAGCGGGCAGGATTCGAGCGTCTTGGCCGCCTCGACAAAGCGGCGAAATTCGCTCTCGTCCATGTCGCCCTGACGAATCTTGTGCGACGAGATTTCCGACGCCTCGGCCAGCACCCGGCCTGCCAGTTGCTCGGCGCTCATTTCGAGAGAGAAGAAGCCGACGACGCCGCCGTCCACCGCTCCTTCAGACCCGTCGGGCAGGAGGCCGCGGCGATAGGCCTTGGCGACGTTGAAGGCGATATTGGTGGCGAGCGAGGTCTTGCCCATCGAGGGGCGACCGGCAAGGATCAGAAGGTCAGATTTGTGCAGCCCGCCCAGCTTGCTGTCGAGATCGACCAGCCCGGTCGAAATGCCTGCCAATCCGCCCTCGCGTTGATAGGCGGCGTTAGCCACATTAACTGCATCCGTTACCGCCTTGAGAAAGCTTTGAAATCCGCTTTCCGCCTGGCCCTGTTCCGCGAGTTGGTAGAGCTTTTGCTCGGCTTCGACGATCTGATCCTTGGGCTCGCTGTCGACATTGACGCGGGCGGCCTTGCCCGCGATGTCATGCCCAAGGGCAATCAGCGCGCGGCGGATCGCCAGATCGTAGATCATCTGCGCATAGTCGCGGACCGCGAAGGTCGAAATTGCGGCTCCGGCCAGTTTGGCCAGATAGGCGGCGCCACCAAGCTCTTTCAGCCCTTCGTCATTCTCGAGAAAGGCGCGCAGGGTCACGGGCGAGGCGAGGTTGTTCTTGGCGATGCGGGCGGCGGCGGTCTCGAAAATGCGGGCATGCACGGGGTCGTAGAAGTGTTGCGGCCCTATGATGGCGGCGATGCGGTCATAGACATCGTTGTTGGTCAGGATCGCGCCCAGAAGTTGCTGTTCGGCCTCGATGGAATGCGGCACACTTTCGGCGGATTGAATCTCGGCCCCGGTCGGATTGAAAGCGGTGATCTCGTTCATGCCTGCGTTCCCCGTGTGTCGGTTTTTTATCGGTTTTGTGTCGGTCGTGTTGGTTCGGCAGTTCTAGGCCAAGCACGGCGCGCGCGCCACTTGTATAAAGCTGTGGACGTTCGGCGGGATAACCCGGTGGATAGAGAGCAAGCCGCGTGCAGGCCGCCCGTATCCTGCGTCTACATGACAGCATCCTACCATATCTGGAGGCGCTTGGCGATTCGAGCGGTGGGTTATCCTCAGCCCCTGGGGATAGATTATTTCTGGTGCGCCGCCTGCCATTTCCGGGGGTCGCGCAGGAATTCCTCGACCGCGTTCAGGGTCGCGGCATCGAAAACCGCCTGCGCGCGGGCCTCGGCCAGAACATCCCACCACGTGCAAAGGTGATGCAGGGCGACGCCGTGATCGCCCAGGGTTTTCTCGGTCTCGGGGAAGATGCCGTAGTAAAAAATGACCGCCGTATGGCCGCAGGTGGCGCCGGTCTCGCGAATGGCGTCGACGAAGGAGAGTTTCGAGCCGCCATCCGTGGTCAGGTCCTCGACCAGTAGAACGCGCTGCCCCTCGGTCATGGCTCCTTCGATGCGGGCGTTGCGCCCATAGCCTTTGGGCTTCTTGCGCACATAGGTCATGGGCAGGGCCATGCGCTCGGCCACCAGCGCGGCAAAGGGAATGCCCGCCGTTTCGCCGCCCGCAATGTTATCGAAGGCCTCGAATCCCGCCTCGCGCAGCACGGTCACGGTCAGAAAATCCATCAGGGTGCTGCGAATGCGCGGGTAAGAGATCAGCTTGCGGCAATCGATATAGGTGGGCGAGGGCAGACCCGAGGCCAGCGTAAAGGGCGTGTCCGCGTTGAAATGCACCGCGCCGATTTCCAGTAGCATCCGTGCCGTGAGGCGGGCGATTTCATCCTTGGGCGGGTAGGTGGAAGGGATCATTGCGGGGTCCTCGGGTCAGGCGCTGCGTCGAAGGGCTTCGGGGGCTCCGGCGGCAGTATTTTCAAGAGATAAAACCGTTACTTTTCATGCTGCTACAGTGATTTCGATGCAAAAATCCACTTTTCCGCCCATATTTTCTGATGGTGTTGGAACCATGGTTCAGCACAGTCACTTGCAGTGCGTTATACCGGGACAGCCGCGCATTCAAGCCCTCACTCCCAACGATAATCCCTCACAGAATTATCACTTTCAGTGAAAGCCTACTCATATCAGCGGGCTTGTCCATTTGGAGGACAGGTTTGGTCGGCATCTCGCGCGGTGTTCGAAGTGGTGGCGACCTGCGGAGCCGGCGGTGTCGCGAGGTCGAACCGTTTCAGATCCTGTAGGAAGTCGAAGTCGGACTTGCGCAGATGAATGGCGTCAGTGTCGATGGTCGCCAAGACCAGGTCTTCGGGGCCGACCGCACGGCCTAGGTGCTGCCCATCCGGGGCGCAGATCGAGCTTGTTCCACTGAACTCTGGGTTAGACTCGTCGGTCGCAAAGTCGCAATAGCCGATGAACATAGCGTTTTCATAGGCCCGCGACGGAACGATCGAGTCCGAGACAAAGCGCCACCTGACCCTCAGCGCTGTCGGCACGAGCAAGAGTTCTGTTCCCAGAAGCGCAGACCGCCGCGCCAGTTCCGGGAATTCGATGTCATAGCAGATCAGGACGGAACAGCGGATGCCCTCGAAATCGAATGCCACTGGCCCGGTCCCCGGAGTGAAGCAGGTCCGTTCAAAATCGTTCGGCAATGCGACTTTGCGATAGTTGCTGATCTGATGTCCGCCCCGGTCGAAGACGGCCGCGCTGTTATAGAACGCGCAGCCGTCCTTTTCAGGGTAACCGAGAACCAGCCCGACGCCATAGCGAGCGGCAAGCTCGCCAGCAGCCCGAAGGGACGAAGATCCCTGAACCTGAGCTGCGGCCCGCACGGCGTCGGCGGAGCCATAGCCGGAAAAATACAACTCTGGTGTGACCAGCATATCGGCACCGGCTGCGGCAGCACGCGTCAGTGCCGTATCGAGATCCGCAAGGGCCTCGTCAGCGGAACGGAAGGCTGGACGTGCCTGAAACAGTGCGAGAGTGAGCGTTGGCATTTATGGCTCCCAGATCCTAGTGCAAGCCGAGCGGGCGCGGGACGAAAAGTGACAGCGCCGGGAAGAACGTGACCAGCAGCATCACAGGAAGCGCCACGTAGAAGATGATTTGCAAAGCGGGTTTGATCGCTTCATGGATTGAGGCCTTTCCGATACGGCACGCCATGTAGAGAATGGGCGCGACGGGCGGACTGTTGGCGCCAATCACGACCGAGCAGGTCACAATAGATGCATAATGAGCCGGATCAACCCCATGATGCACCATCAAAGGCATCATCAGGGCCGGGAGGGCCTGAAGCGTTGCGCGCAGCGGGCCATGCCCATGGCGTAGTGAATGCCGTCCCGCACGCCGGTATGGGCCAGTTCGTCGAAACTATAGGCCACCGTGCCGCTCCAGGCATGGCTCAGCGCGACGCCTTCCAGTTGGGGAAAGATGCGGCACATGTCCGCGCGCAGCCGCGTCGCCCCGGCCAGCGCCGTGGTCTCGGAGGCCGAGACCCTTCCCCCGAACAGCACACGCCGCCGGTCGGGGGAGGCGCGATAATAGTAGACGACCTTGCATGTGTCGCTGGCGATCCGGTCGCCGGGAAACAGCTCATCAATGGTCGCCTCGGGCAGTTCCTCGGTCGCGATGATGTAGCTGCCGATCGGGATCACCCGGCGCCGCAACCATGGCGTCAGCGCGGTGGTATAACCGTTGGTGGCGACGATCACGTCGCGTGCCTCTACCACGCCCTTGGCGGTCTGGACACGGAAGCCCGATCCGCTGCGCGTAATGTCTGTCACCCGGCACCGACCCACCACCTGCGCCCCGGCCCCCAGGGCCAGCCGCAGCAATTCGCGGTGAAATTTGCCCGGATGCAGAGAGCAATGCGCCGAAAACACCACACCGCCAAAATAGGTATCCGTTCCCAACTCGCGGTGCTGCTCGGCGCGCGGCACGGCAAAGCTCTCGATGCCTTCCTGCTGGCGCAGTTTCTCGGCGTCGCGCACCAGCGTTTCGTAATGCCCCGGTGTGTGGGCCGCATGAAACCGCCCGACCCGGCGAAAATCGCAGTCGAGCCCTTCGGCGGTGACGAATTCGCCGATCCATCGCAGCGCATTGGCACCCTCGGCCCGGATGCCGCGGGCCCGCTCTGCCCCGAATTTCGCGGTCAGTTTTTCAAGAGAGGGTTTCACGCTGGTGCTGATCTGTCCGCCATTGCGGCTGCTGCACCCGTAGCCTGGATCCTCGGCATCGAGGACCAGCGTCGACCGCCCGCCGCGCGCTGTGGTCAGTGCCGCGCTCAGCCCGGTATAGCCGCCCCCGACGATCACCACATCTACCTTGGGCGATGGGCGATCCTGCAATACCGGCATGGTGCCGAGTTGATCATGCCAGAATGGCGTCTGCCTGATATTCGAAAGCTGCATTTGCCCGACCGCGTCGCTCCCTTCAGCCGCGGCAGGACATTCCCCACCAGCTGGCATTGACGCAAACTCTAGGTCAGGATTGGCACGCAATTCATATCCAGTATGACAAAACTTTCAGACCAATCCTAACGCAAGGCGGGAAGGTCGCGCAGGATGCCCATCCCCCGCGCGATATCCTCGGGCGCAGCACAGCCAAAGCCAAAGACCAGACCGGATTGCGGAATGGGCGACAGACAGTAACGCCCCAGCGGCGCCAGGGTCACGCCCTGCTCGGCCGCCTGCGCCACCACCTCCGCTTCCTCCACGCGCGGGTCGAGAAATGCGGGCGTGTGAAACCCGCTGGTCGTCTCTTGCAGGCGGATGCTCTCGGGCAGTCCGCGCGCGGCCTCCAACAGGGCCTCGTATCGCGCCTTGTAGAGCTGGCGCATCAACCGGATATGGGTGGCGAAATGTCCCTCATCCATGAATTCGGCCACGATCGCCTGCGTCGCGGTCGAGGGGCCGCTGGCCCAGGTGTTGAACATGCCATCAAAGGCCGCAACCATTCGCTCGGGCACCAGAACGAAGCCCAGGCGCAGCGAAGGAAACAGCGATTTCGAGAATGTGCCGACATAGAGCACCCGCCCATTGGGGTCGATACTGTGCAGCGCCGGGCGCGGCGCGTTCCCAAAGTAGAACTCGCCGTCGTAATCATCCTCGATGATCAGCGCCTGCGCCTGTTCGGCGGCCTGCAACAGTTCCAGCCGCCGCGGCAGCGACATGACATGACCCAGCGGCTGCTGGTGCGAGGGCGTAACAAAGGCCAGCCGGAAATGCGGCGCTTTGGCCAGCCCGTCGGACACCACCATACCCTGCGTATCCACCTCGACCGGCACGAGTTCGGCCCCCTCGGACAACAGCGCATTGCGTGCACCCGAGGCGCCGGGGTTCTCCATCCAGACCCGGTCGCCCGGGTTCAAGAGAAGCCGCCCGATCAACGAGAACGCATGTTGCGCGCCCGAAGTGATGAACAGTTGCTCGGGGTCGCAGCGAATCCCCTTGAGGGCGCTCAGATGGGTGGCAATCGCCCGGCGCAATGTGATCAGCCCCTTTGGCTGGCCATAACCCATGACGTCGCTCCGCCCGCCGCGCAGGTGACGTGCCGACAGCCGCGCCCAATGTGCCATGGGAAATGCGTCGAGCGCGGGCAGGGCGGTCACGAAGGCGCGAGGTTTGTGCGGCAGCCAGGCGCGCCGGGCGTAGGCCTCCTGCGCATGGCTAATGACATAGGACAGCCTGGGTTGCTGAAAACCAGTGTCGTCGCCCGGCCCGGGTGGCGCCCCAAGGGTCTGGTTTTCGAGCGTTTCGCTGACGTATGTTCCGGCGCCAATGCGCGAGACCAGCATGCCCTCGGCCACCAGCCGGTCGATGGCGTCGATCACCGTGGTGCGCGACACGCCAACCTCCTTGGCCAGCGTCCGCGTCGCGGGCAATCGTTCCCCGGCGCGCAAGGCCCCGGACAGGATCTTGTCGCGCAGCGCCATGTAGAGTTGGACGCTGACGCTGCGCTTGAGCGTCCGGTCCAATCGAATCGAAGACAACAAGGCACCGGCGGCATGTTTCACAGAAGTTGCCCTCGCTAATTGGTCTGACGAGAATGTCTGATTGAATATATCTGGTAGCCCGATTCTTCACCAACCTGTTCTGCCTTGAGCGTCATGAACTGGTTTGAATCGCAGAGCAGGCTGTCTGGAGTCAGATATGGTTTTTCACGCCATATTTCTGTGGGGCCCCGTCCGCATTTGCACGTTCGACCCGCAGCCTATGCCGCGAAGCTTGCCATGGCGCGGGACATTGGAGAAATGATGACGCTCAGGTCACGCGCCAGTGGAGCGCGAAGCCGGGATCGAAAACGGTGACGGGGCCATCGCCCGTGTCAATCTTCTGTGGGTATGTCACGGGCGCTCCCTTGGTCAGGGTCAGGGTGGTCTCATTGGCGGGCAGGCCATAGAACGCGGGCCCGTTGAGGGATGTGAACGCCTCGAGCCGTGCGAGCGCGCCTTCTTCCTCGAACACATGCGCGAGGATCGACATCGTGTTGGTCGCCGTAAAGCATCCCGCGCAGCCGCAGGCGTTTTCCTTCAGCGGGTCGATATGCGGCGCGCTGTCGGTGCCAAGGAAGAATCGCGCATCGCCCGAGGTGGCGGCGGCGCGCAGGGCAAGGCGATGTTCCTCGCGCTTGGCCACGGGCAGGCAGTAGTAATGCGGCTTGATCCCGCCCACGAGGATATGGTTGCGGTTGATCACGAGGTGATGGGTGGTGATCGTGGCGCCGAGGTCGCGCTCGTGGGCGCGCACATAGTCCACGCCATTGGAGGTCGTGATATGCTCCATCACCACCCGCAGGCCGGGGGTGGCGCGGCGCACCGGGTCAAGCACGCGGTCGATGAAGACCGCCTCGCGGTCGAAGATGTCGACACTCGGGTCCGTAACCTCGCCATGCACGCAGAGCGGCAGGCCGATTTCAGCCATCTTTTCCAGCACGGCGCGCACCTTGTCGAAATCGCGCACGCCCGAAGCGGAATTGGTGGTGGCCCCGGCTGGGTAGAGCTTGACCGCTGAAACAAGCCCGCTGGCATGGGCGGCGGCCACATCCTCGGGGTCGGTTTCTTCGGTGAGATAAAGGGTCATCAGCGGGGTGAAATCCGCACCCGCGGGCATGGCAGCCAGGATCCGCGCGCGGTAGGCGGCGGCATCTTGGCCCGTGACCACCGGCGGCACCAGATTGGGCATGACGATGGCGCGTGCAAAGTGCCGGGCGGTTTCTGGCAGAACGGCGCGCAGCATCGCGCCATCGCGCAAATGCAGGTGCCAATCATCGGGGCGGCGGAGGGTCAGGGTCTGGCTCATGGCTCTTGCGCATACACAATCGCGTGGGCCAAGACCAGAGGTCGCCTAGTCCTGCGCGTCGTCTTTGTCAGGGGATTTCGAGAGCACATGCCGCAGAGCACGGCGGAAGCGGGGGCCACCCACACCTCGCGCGATGGCGTTACGGCAATGCAGGATGGTCAGATGATCCCGCTCATCGGCCATCAGGCGTTGCATGACGCTGGCGAGATAGGGCGTATCCTCGCGCCGTTTGCGATAAAGCTGTGCGAGGCTGAGCCGGGTGAGGCGGTTGGCGCTCAGTTGCGCCAGCAAGCGGAACAGCACGCCCATGCGCAAAAGCGCCGGTTCGATCTGATACCCCAGATAGCGGGTGCGGAATTTCATCACGTTGGGACGGGTGAAAAGCGCGGCATGCATGGCATCAAGCTCGATCTCGGGATCGTAGAGCAAGACCGCCGCGGCGGCGGCATCGAGCATGTCGGGGGCATAGCCATAGCGGTCGCTGAACGACACGCGCCGCATCCGCAGGAATCGGTCGTCCCATTCGGCGACGCGCGGGTCGAGTGACGCCTGTGGGCTGAGCATCACCACCTTGGCACCGGGGGCCGCCACGGAAAAGGCCGCCGCCGCATAACCACAGGGGCCTGCGCCGTAAAAGATCACCTGTTCGAAATCGTCGAAAAAGCCGTCGTCGATGAGACGGTCGAAATAGCCGTACACGCGACCGTCGCGGAACCATGTGTCGCGTTCCGAGATAAGGCAGAGATGCGACCAGCCCAATGCCTTGGTCAGCGCCCAGCCCAGGGGCTGTGCCTGCGGCGAGAGCGCGGGCAGGCGGTGAAACGCCTCGAAGGAGACAAGCAGCGTGGGCTTGCGTTCGATCAGAATGGCGGCGTGTCTGTCGCCCAGGCGCTCGGCATAGCCGTCATCGCCTGCCAACTCGTTGGCGCGCTCGCACCACGCGGCCCAATCCAGGCCGGAAAGATCGGCATCAAAGATATCGGCATTGTCCTGCATGGTCGCTCAAGTCCTCGATCGTCGTGGCACCGTTCGGATGCGGGCCTGTTGCACGTGAGAGTGCCGGTGAAATCGGGCGAAACTTTGGAGAAAGCGTGGGCTTTCGACGAAGCCTCCCACAATTTGGCGAGGGCGCTGCCCTTGACCCCGGAGCACTTGCTATGCAGTTCTGGTGCAGGCGGCGGCAAGCGGAGGCTTTAGCGTGCAAAACCCCTCATCCATTGACGCGGTACAGCGCATACTCGCGGAGCAGGATTATGTCTGTGGTCGGGCGTTGGGCACCGTGACCTATCTGGCGCTGACGCTGGGCCGTCCGCTCTTTCTCGAAGGCGAGGCCGGCACCGGCAAGACCGAGATCGCCAAGGCGCTGGCGCAGGCGCTGGGGCGGCGGTTGATCCGCTTGCAATGCTACGAGGGGCTGGATGCCGCGAGCGCCGTCTACGAGTGGAACTTTACGGGCCAGATGATCGCCATACGCGCCGCAGAGGCCGCGGGGGGCGTGGACCGCAGCCATCTGAAAGATGAGCTCTTTACCCAAGAGTTCCTGATCGAGCGCCCGCTCTTGCAGGCGATGCGCCCCCAGCCGGGCGGCGCGCCGGTGTTGCTCATCGACGAAATCGACCGCACGGACGAGCCGTTCGAGGCGTTTCTCCTCGAGGCCCTCAGCGATTTTCAGGTGACGATCCCGGAACTGGGAACAATCCATGCCCCCGAGCCGCCCATCGTCATTCTCACCTCGAACCGCACCCGCGAGGTGCATGATGCACTCAAGCGGCGCTGTCTCTATCACTGGGTCGACTATCCGACATTCGAGCGCGAGATCGAGATATTGCAGGCCCGCGCGCCCGAGGCGGCAGAGGTGCTGAGCCGCGAGATCGTGGCCTTCGTGCAGCGGTTGCGCACCGAGGATCTGTTCAAGAAACCGGGGGTGGCCGAGACGATCGACTGGGCCAAGTGCCTGCTGGCGCTCGATGTGATCAGCCTGAGCCCCGAGGTGATTGCCGATACGCTGGGTGCGATCCTGAAATATCAGGACGATATTGCAAAATTGCAGGGCTCCGAGGCCAAGCGCCTGCTGGATGAGGTGCGCGCCGGGCTGGAACCGGTGTGATGGTTCATCTGGCTCAAAATACCTCGGGGGTGTGGGGGCAGCGCCCCCACGTCGCGCCATGACCGAATACGCGCCGCTCGACCTGCCGGACGATCCCAAGCTGAGCCATAACATCACCCATTTCGCGCGCGCGCTGCGGGCGGCGGGACTGCCGGTTGGGCCGGGGCGGGTGCTGGATGCGATCCGGGCGGTGGCCGCGGCTGGGTTCTCCAGCCGGATGGATTTCTTTTATACCCTGCGCGCCTGCCTGGTGACGCGCCCAGAGCATCTCGTTGTTTTTGCGCAGGTTTTCCGGCTCTACTGGCGCGACCCGCGTTACATGGAACATATGATGGCGATGATGCTGCCCGCCATTCGCGGCGTGCAGGAGGACCGCAGCGCGCAGGCAGCGGAGAAGCGCGCGGCCGAGGCGCTGCTCGACGGGGTGATGCGCGATGCGCCGCAGATCGAAGAGCACGACACGGACGAGGTCCAGATCGAGATTGATGCAACCGCCACGATGTCGGGCGAGGAACGTCTGCGGCGTCTCGATTTCGAGCAGATGAGCACGGCAGAGGCGGCAGAGGCCAAGCGCATGTTGGCGCGGCTCACGCTGCCGGTGAAACCCTTTGCCTCGCGGCGCGGCATGGCGGCACCGAACGGCGCGCGCATGGACGCACGGCGGACGCTGCGCGCGGGCCTGCGGCATGGGGGCGAGCTTCGCCGGATCCATTGGCAAAAGCCGCGCGAGCGTTGGCCGAACCTCGTGGTGCTTTGCGATATTTCTGGTTCCATGAGCCAATACAGCCGTATGGTTTTGCATTTTCTCCATGCTGTCGCCAATCACAAAGGGGCGTGCTGGGCAAAGGTGCATGCCTTTACCTTTGGCACGCGACTGACCAATATCACCCGGCAATTGGCGACGAGGGATGCGGATGCGGCCCTTGCCGCCGCCGGAAAACAGGCGCAGGATTGGGAGGGTGGCACGCGCATCGGTGCCTGTCTGCATGCCTTCAATCGCGACTGGTCACGGCGGGTGATGGGGCAGGGGGCGGTGGTGCTCCTGATCACCGACGGGCTGGACCGCGATGCGCCCGAGGCCCTGAGCCACGAGATGGAGCGGCTGCACCTCAGCGCACGGCGGCTCATCTGGCTGAACCCGCTCTTGCGCTGGGAAGGCTTCGCGCCCAAGGCCCAAGGGATCAAGGCGATGTTGCCGCATGTGGACGCGTTCCGCGCGGGCCATTCCATCGCCACGCTGGAGGAACTGGCCCAAGCCATCTCGCGCCGTGATGACAGTGGCGAAAAGGCACGGCTGATGGCGGCCATGCAGGGGAGTTGAGAGAATGGATCGCTTTGACGACATCCCGGAGACGGCGCTGGCCTGGCATCGGGCGGGCAAGAGGGCGGCGTTGGCGACGGTGGTCGAGACCTGGGGCAGCGCGCCGCGCCGGGTGGGCAGCCAATTGGCGATTTCCGGCGCCGGTGAGATCGCCGGATCGGTGTCGGGCGGTTGTGTCGAGGGGGCCGTTGTGGCCGAGGCGCTTGACGCAATAGAGGCGGGCAAGCCGGTGCTGTTGACCTATGGCGTGTCGGATGGCGATGCCTTTGCCGTGGGGCTGGCCTGTGGCGGCACCATTCGGGTTCTGGTCGAACCCGTCGGATCGGTGATGCCCGAGGCGCTGCTGGCCGATCTGGTCCTGGCACGGGAGGCGCGGCTGCCAGTGGCCTATGTCACCGGGCCGGGTGGGCGGCGGCTGGAGCGCGAGGGCCACGTGGCGCGATTTCGCATGGATCGCTCGGGCTTTGAGGACGATGGCGAGACCTTCGTGGCCATTCACAATCCGCCCTTGCGCCTCATTATCGTGGGGGCGGTGCATATTGCGCAGGCCCTCGTCCCGATGGCGCGGATTGCGGGCTATGATCCGCTGATCATCGATCCGCGCGACAGCTTTGCCTCAGAGGCGCGGTTTCCGGGCGAGACTGTGGTGCATGACTGGCCCGACGAGGGCGTGCGTGCCTTTGGTCTGGATGCGCGCACCGCGTTGGTGCTGCTGACGCACGATCCCAAGCTGGATGATCCGGCGCTGATCGAGGCGCTGCGGTCGGAGGTGTTTTACATCGGCGCGCTGGGATCGACCCGCACCCATGCCAAGCGGGTGGCGCGGTTGCAGGAGGCGGGCTTTGCCGAGGCTGACATCGCCCGGATTCATGGCCCCGTCGGGCTGAACATTGGTGCGGCGAACCCGTCCGAAATCGCGGTCAGCATTCTGGCCGAGATGACCCGCGTGCTGAGGCACGGCGCATGAGATTTGGCCCCGTGCCCTTGGAGGAGGCGGAAGGCGGCATTCTTGCGCATTCCGAGCAGGTGGCGTCGGGACGATTGCGCAAGGGGGCCAGGCTGGATGCCGCGCAGATCACGGCGCTGCGCGCGGCGGGGTATCGCACGGTCACGGTGGCCATGCTGGACCCAGAGGATATGCACGAGAATGAGGCCGCGGCGGGGCTGGCCGCAGCCTTGGCCGAGGGGGCAAGCGATGTGGTCTGCGGCGCGCCCTTTACAGGCCGGGTGAACCTGATGGCCGAGCGGCCCGGCGTGGTCTGCCTTGATGTGGCGGCGATTCATGCGGCCAATGCCGTCGATCCGATGATCACCGTGGCCACCGTGGTGCCGCATCATCAGGTTCATGCCGGCGGCATGATCGCCACGGTCAAGATCATCGCCTATGGTGTTCCGCGCGCGGCGCTGGAGCGGGCGGCAGAGGCCGCGCGCGGCGCGGTGCGGCTGGCGGTGGCGCAGTATCGCACGGCAAGCCTGATCATCACCGATCAACCCGGCGGGCCGGGCGACAAGGGGGGCGATGCGATTGCGGCGCGTGTCACCGGGCTGGGCATGGAAATGGTGGAAACGGTGCTCTGTGCGCATGAGGAGGCGGCGCTGGCGGCGGCAATCACCGGGGCCAAGGGCGACATCGTGCTGATTCTCACCGCGTCGGCCACGTCGGACCCCTTTGACACCGCACCGCAAGCGCTGCGCGCAGCCGGCGGAATGGTGGAGCGGTTCGGTATGCCTGTGGACCCCGGCAACCTGCTCTTTCTCGGCCGTCAGGGCGCACGGCCTGTCATCGGCCTGCCCGGCTCGGCGCGCAGCCCGGTACTGCATGGGGCCGATTGGGTGCTGGCACGGGTGGCCTGTGGTCTGCCTTGTGGTGCAGCCGAGATCGCGGCAATGGGCGTGGGCGGGTTGCTCAAGGAAATTCCGACCCGGCCTCAACCGCGCCGGGGTGGCCGCGGCTGAGGCGCAAGAAACCGGGTTCTCAAGTCGTGGGAGGCATGCTTTAGTCGCACTGGACAGCGGGGCCTTTCCTACTAAGGTCTCATGAGGAGACGGACAATTCAAACCGGGAGGAGCCAATGCCTGAGGTCAAGATGACCGTGAATGGCAAGCCAGCGTCGGGCCAGATCGAGGGCCGCACGCTTCTTGTCGAATTTCTGAGAGAGACCCTTGGCCTGACGGGCACGCATGTGGGCTGCGATACCAGCCAATGTGGGGCCTGCGTGGTGCATGTCGATGGCAAGGCCGTGAAATCCTGCACCATGTTCGCCGCCGAGGCGGAAGGTGCCGAGATCAAGACGATCGAAGGCATGGCCGAGCCGGATGGCACGCTGCATCCGATTCAGCAGGCGTTCCAGGATCATCACGGGCTGCAATGCGGGTTCTGCACGCCGGGCATGGTGATGTCTGCGGCGGCGCTTCTGGCCGAGAACCCGACGCCGACAGAGGCGGAGGTGCGGGATTATCTAGAGGGCAATCTCTGCCGCTGCACGGGCTATCACAACATCGTCAAGGCGATCTTGGCCGCCAGCGGTCAGGATGTGAGCCGGATCGCGGCGGAATAACAGGAACATCGGGGGCGCTGCCCCCGCGCCTGCGGCGCACCCCCGGAGTATATGGGGAACAGTGAACGCGCTGCGGGTGATCATGGGGGCAAACCCCGTTCGATCAGGGAGGAGAACGACATGCCGAAAGACGGAGGCATTGGCGCCAGCACCAAGCGGCGCGAGGATATCCGGTTTCTGACCGGAAACGGCAATTACACCGATGATATCAATCTGCGTGGGCAGGCCTATGTGCATTTCCTGCGTTCGGATGTGGCGCACGGGCGGCTGAACAAGGTGGATACCAGCACAGCCGAGGCCATGCCGGGGGTCTTGCGGATTTTTACCGGCAAGGATTTCGAAGGTGTGGGCGGCCTGCCCTGCGGCTGGCAGGTCACGGACCGGTTTGGCGAGGTGATGCAGGAGCCGGGACATCCGGTGCTGGCACAAGGCAAGGTGCGTCATGTGGGGGATCCGATTGCCGCCGTGGTGGCCGAGACCTACGCGCAGGCGCGCGATGCGGCCGAGGCAATCGAGCTCGATATCGAGGAACTGCCAGCGGTCGTGGACATGAAGAAAGCCCTCGAAGAGGGTGCGCCCCTGGTGCATGACGACCTCAAGAGCAACCTTTGCTACGACTGGGGGTTCGTCGAAGAGAACAAGGCAGCGGTGAACGAGGCCTTTGAAAAGGCGGCGCATGTCACCACGCTTGAGTTGATCAACAACCGGCTGGTGGCCAATCCGATGGAGCCGCGCGTGGCGGTGGGCGATTTCAACCGCTCGACCGGCGACTCGACGCTCTATACCACGAGCCAGAATCCGCATGTGATCCGTCTCTTGATGGGCGCGTTCGTCTTGGGCATCCCCGAGCATAAATTGCGTGTCGTGGCCCCCGATGTGGGTGGCGGCTTTGGCTCGAAAATCTTTCACTACGCGGAAGAGGCGTTTTGCACCTTTGCCGCCAAGGCGCTCAACCGCCCTGTGAAATGGACCTGTTCGCGCTCCGAGGCCTTCATGACCGACGCGCATGGGCGGGACCATGTGACCAAGATCGAACTGGCGCTGGATGCGGAGAACAATTTTACCGCCATCCGCACCGATACCTACGCCAATATGGGGGCGTATCTGAGCACCTTTGCGCCGTCGGTGCCGACCTGGCTGCATGGCACGCTGATGGCGGGGAATTACCGCACGCCGTTGATCTATGTAAACGTCAAGGCGGTGTTCACGAATACCGTGCCGGTCGATGCCTATCGCGGGGCAGGCCGCCCCGAGGCCACGTTCCAGCTGGAGCGGGTGATCGACAAGGCGGCGCGGGAACTGGGCGTTGATCCCATTGCGTTGCGCCGTCAGAATTTCATCACCCAGTTCCCCTATGCCACGCCCGTGGCGGTGGAATATGACACTGGCAACTATCACGCCACCATGGACAAGCTCGAAGAGATCGCGGATTTCGCGGGCTTCGAGGCGCGGCGCGCGGAAAGTGCGGCCAAGGGAAAGCTGCGCGGTCTGGGCATCAATTGCTACATCGAGGCTTGCGGCATCGCGCCCTCGAACCTTGTGGGGCAATTGGGCGCGCGCGCGGGTCTCTATGAGAGCGCCACGGTGCGGGTCAATGCCACGGGTGGTCTGGTGGTCATGACCGGCTCGCATTCCCACGGGCAGGGGCATGAGACGTCGTTTGCGCAGGTGGTGGCCGATATGATCGGCATCGACGCCGCCCAAGTCGAGATCGTGCATGGCGACACCGCCAACACACCGATGGGCATGGGCACCTATGGCAGCCGTTCGATTGCCGTGGGCGGGTCGGCCATGGTGCGGGCAACCGAAAAGATCATCAACAAGGCCAAGAAGATCGCAGCGCATCTGATGGAGGCCTCGGAAGCCGACATCGAGCTGAAAGATGGCAAGTTCAGCGTGGCAGGTACGGACAAATCCGTGGCCTGGGGCGATGTGACCCTCGCCGCCTATGTGCCGCACAACTATCCGCTGGCTGATATCGAGCCGGGGTTGGAAGAGACGGCGTTTTACGATCCGTCGAATTTCACCTATCCGTCTGGCGCCTACGCCTGTGAGGTCGAGGTGGATCCGGACACGGGCAAGGTGACGATCGAGCGTTTCGCCGCCGCCGATGATTTCGGCAATATCATCAATCCGATGATCGTGTCGGGGCAGGTGCATGGCGGTATCGGGCAGGGCATTGGCCAGGCGCTGCTCGAATCCTGCGTCTATGATGAGAACGGGCAGCTTCAGACCGGCTCTTACATGGATTATGCCATGCCCCGCGCTGACGATGTGCCGTTCTATCAGGTCGATCATTCCTGTCAGACGCCCTGCACGCACAACCCCTTGGGGGTGAAGGGCTGTGGCGAGGCCGGGGCCATCGGCAGCCCGCCCGCGGTGGTCAATGCGGTGGTCGACGCGCTGCAACGGTCAGGCCGGAACATCACCCATATCGACATGCCGCTGTCGCCGTCGCGCGTCTGGCAAGCGATGCAAGGCTAAGGAGAGCGATCATGTATGCATTCGATATCGAACGTCCGGCTACCATCGCCGATGCGATTGCGGCTCTGGGCACGGAAGAAGCACAGGCGCTGGGAGGGGGGCAAACCCTGATCCCGACGCTGAAACAGCGTCTGGCCGCACCTGCCAAGCTGGTGTGCCTGTCGGCCATCAAGGAGATGCAGGGGATTTGCACCGCCGATGATGGTGCGCTCTGCATCGGTGGCGGCACCACCCATGCCGCTGTGGCCGCAGGGGCCGGGGCCTATCCGGCGCTGGCGGCGCTGGCGGGACACATCGGCGACCCGGCGGTGCGCAATCGCGGCACCATCGGCGGCAGCCTTGCCAATAACGATCCCTCGGCGTGCTATCCGGCCGCGGTTCTGGGGTCGGGGGCGACGGTGATCACGTCCAACCGCAGCATCGCGGCGGATGATTATTTTCAGGGCATGTTCACCACGGCCCTTGAGGATGGCGAGATCATCACCGAAGTGCGCTTTCCCGTGCCGGAAAAAGCCAGCTATCAGAAGTTCGAGCAGCCCGCCTCGCGCTTTGCCCTCGTGGGTGTGTTCGTTGCCAAATACGCGGACGGCGTGCGTGTGGCGGTGACAGGGGCCTCGGAAGAGGGCGTTTTCCGCTGGGCCGAGGCCGAGGCGGCGCTGTCGGGCAATTTTGCGCCCGAGGCGCTGGATGGGCTGAGCCTGTCGGGGGACGGCATGATCTCGGACCTGCATGGATCGGGAGCCTACCGCGCGCATCTTGTGGGCGTGATGACGCGCCGGGCAGTTGCGGCAGCAAGCTGAGCGCTGTTAGAGTAAGTTGAGGTTTGAAATGGCGGGTCTCTGGACCCGCCATTTTCATAAGGAACAGGGGAAGAGATGCAAGAGATCGACAATCCGTGGCGCGGCACCGGCTTGCCCGAGGCGGTGCTGACCGGGGCACCGTGGCCCAGTGTGGATGCGGACGCGGTGCTCGCGCTCTTGGGACGCTGCCCGGCCGCGGCGGAAACGCCGCTGGTGCCTGTGGCGGGCCATTCGCCAAAAGTCTGGGCCAAGGATGAGCGCGGACGCATGGGGCTGGGCAGTTTCAAGGCGTTGGGCGCGGCCTATGTGATCGCCCATGAGGCGGCTGAGACCGGGGCTGCGGATATGTCCTGCGCGCTGGCGGGACGCACCTATGTGACGGCGAGCGCGGGCAATCACGGCATGTCGGTGGCGGCCGGGGCGCGGCTCTTTGGGGCGCGGGCGGTGATCTATCTGGCCGAGACGGTGCCAGAGGGTTTTGCCGCGCGACTGCGCGCCAAGGGGGCAGAGGTGGTGCGCGAGGGCGCGGATTACGAGGCCAGTATGGTCGCGGCGGGGCGCGCGGCGCTGGATCAGGGCTGGACGCTGTTATCCGATAGCTCGTGGCCGGGGTATTTCGATCTGCCACATCGGTTGATGGAGGGCTATCTCGCGATGGCCGAGGAGGCCTCGCGCCAGATGCCGGAGGTGCCCACCCATATCCTGTTGCAGGCGGGTGTTGGGGGGCTTGCCGGGGCCTGTGCGGCATGGTTCCGACGGGTCTGGGGGGACACGCCCCGGATCATCGTGGTGGAACCCGACCGCGCGCCCGCCCTTTTCGAGAGCATCCGTGCGGGGCGACCTGTTGAGACAGCCGGGCCGGTGTCGAACATGGGGCGGCTTGATTGCAAGGTGCCATCGCTCATTGCACTCAAGGGCTTGGCGCGGGATGCGGATGCATTCGTGACGATCACGGACGACGAGGCCGAGGCGGTGTTGGAGGGATTGGCCGCACTTGGGCTGGCAACGACGCCGTCGGGTGCGGCGGGGGTGGCGGCGCTGGCGGGGCTGACGCTTGGGGCCGATGCGCGGGTGCTGTGCATCCTGAGTGAGGGGCCCGAAGCATGAGGCGCGGGTTTGCGCCGGATGAGTTTCAGGCGCGGCTGCGCAAGGCACAATCCGGCATGGCCGAGGTGGGGCTTGGGGCGCTCTTGCTGACGACAGAGCCGGAGATCCGTTATTTCACCGGCTTTCTGACCCGGTTCTGGGAAAGCCCGAGCCGCCCGTGGTTTCTGATCCTGCCTGCGATGGGCGATCCGGTGGCGGTGATCCCTTCGATTGGCGCGCCTCTGATGGGGCGAACCTGGATCAGCGATATTCGCACATGGGCGGCCCCCGACCCCGAGGATGATGGCGTGTCGCTCTTGGCCGACACGCTGCGCGAAATTGGCGGGCCGGTGGGCGTGCCCTCGGGCCCCGAGAGCCACCTGCGCATGCCTTTGGCGGAATTCGAGCGGGTGAAGCGGGCGAGTGCGTTTGTGTTTCGCGATGATGCCGGGATCATGGCGGGGCTGCGTGCCGTCAAATCCGAGGCGGAGATCGGCAAGATCGCACATATCTGCGGGATTGCCGGGCGCGCCTTTGACCGTGTGGGCGAGATTGCGCAGCCCGGTGTGCCGCTCAGCGCGGTCTTTCGCGATTTTCAGCGACTCTTGCTGGAGGAAGGGGCGGATTGGGTGCCCTATATCGCGGGGGGGGCCGGGCCAATGGGCTACGCCGATGTGATCTCGCCTGCGGGAGAGGCGCCATTGGCAGCGGGCGATGTTCTGATGCTCGATACCGGCGCGGTCTGGGATGGGTATTTTTGCGATTATGACCGGAATTTCGCGATTGGTCATGCCACGGCAGCGCAACGCGCCGCCCACACGCGGCTGATCGAGGCGACGGAGGCCGGGGAAGAGGCCGCGCGCGCGGGGGCCACAGCCTCTGATGTCTGGCGGGCAATGGCGCGGATTACGGGCAGCGATGAAACCTCGGGTCGTCTGGGGCATGGGCTTGGTATGCAGCTGACGGAAGGTCTGTCGTTGACACACAAGGATCACAGCCTGCTCAAGCCCGGCATGGTGATCACGCTTGAGCCGGGGGTGGAGCTCGCGCCGGGAATGATCATGGTGCATGAGGAGAACATCGTGATCCGCGAGGGTAGGGCACAACGCCTGTCCCGTTTTGCGGCATCGACCCTGTCGGTGATCTGAGCGGTCTGCCTGAAATTGCGGCGGAACGAAAAAAAAGGCCGAGCACTAAGCTCGGCCGAAGTCCAACAGGGAGGTATGATGGTGACCGCCTTGCGGCTATCACCGTCACGATTGGCAAATAAGGGCGCAGTTCTGACCAATCAAGATTAAAATTGCCGCAGGTGCATCATGTCCGCTATGCGGTCTACGCATGGCTGAAACCGGATGTGCATGAAACCTTAGCTAACTGCCTGTTCCTTAACCGTTTTGCGGTAAGAGATGATTTCATCCTGAACGAAATCGCGAAAGGCGGCGATCCGCTTGGAGTGGCGCAATTCCTCGGGGTAGGCCAGAAATACGGGTACTTCGACCGATTGCACCTCGGGCAGGACGCGGACAAGCTGTGGAAAGTCGCGGATCAGGTAATCGGGCAGAACGCCAATCCCGAGATCGTTCAACACGCCCTGAAGCACGCCGAAGTAGTTGTTGACGGTCAAGAGCGACGAGATGTCATTTGTCATCAGCTCGTTCACCAGCATTGCACCGGCACCCACCTGCGCCGAGCGCGGGTTCTGACAGATCAGGCGATGGCCGCTCATATCTTCGAGCGTAAAAGGTTCTCCATGCGCATCCAGATAGGATTGCGTGGCATAGAGGCACATATGCACACTCATCAGCCGCTTGCGGATGAGGTCGGCCTGCGAGGGTTCCTTCATGCGGATGGCCACATCGGCCTCGCGCATCGGCAGGTCGAGCACACGCTCTTCCAGCATCAGGTCGATCTTGAGGTCCGGGTATTTCTCGTAGAGTTTCGGCAGGCGCGGGGCGAGCCAGAGCGTGCCGAAACCGGTGGTGGTGGTCACCCGCAGATCGCCGAACACCTCTTCTTCGCTATCGCGAATGCGGGCGGTCGCGGCGTCGAGACGCTTCATCATCGCGCGCGTGGCATCGAACAGCAATTCCCCCTGTTCGGTGAGAATCAGCCCCCGTGCGTGGCGGTGGAAAAGCGTGGCATTGAGCGATTCCTCAAGGGCGCGCACCTGCCGACTGACCGCGGATTGCGACAGGTGCAATTGCTCTCCGGCATGGGTGAGACTGCCCGCATCCGCGACGGCGTGAAAGATTCTGAGCTTGTCCCAATCCATAACTTTCGCTTTCTGAGGAAACCCGCATCGATAACGTAATAGCAGATAATCATCCATCGCTTATAGGACAGCTGCGACATTTTCACAAAATTCTCCTTGGTAGGTCATAAATTATGACCTAATATTGCCCTATATTGAGGCAAGGCCCTCAACCAAGGGAGGCACGCTATGACCACGCAAAAGGTAACGCTGAACGACCGTTTCGATCTCGAGAAATCCCCTGTCCTGCTCAATGGCACGCAGGCATTGGTGCGGCTGATGCTGATGCAGGCGGCGCGGGACCGGGCGGCAGGGTTGAACACAGCCGGGTATGTAACGGGCTATCGCGGCTCACCCCTCGGAGCGGTGGATCAGCAGATGCGGCGCGCGGAAAAGGTGCTGCGTGCGGCGCAGGTGCGCTTTGAAGAGGGGTTGAACGAGGATCTGGCGGCGACCGCCCTTTGGGGATCGCAGCAGGCAGAATTGCGCGGCGAAGGTAAATATGACGGTGTTTTCGGTCTCTGGTACGGCAAGGGGCCGGGGGTTGACCGCTCGGGCGATGTGATGCGCCATGCCAATATGGCGGGCACGTCCAAACATGGTGGCGTGCTGATGGCGATGGGCGACGACCACACCGGCGAATCCTCGACCGTGTTGCATCAGAGCGAGTGGGCGCTCGTGGACGCCTATATGCCGGTGGTCAGCCCGGCGGGCGTGCAGGAAATTCTCGATTACGGCATCTATGGCTATGCGCTCAGCCGGTTTTCCGGCCTTTGGGTCGGGCTCAAGACGATGAAGGACACGGTCGAGGCGACCTCGGTCGTGGATGGCCGCCCGGACCGCGTGCAGCTAGTGACACCCGATTTCCCGATGCCAGATGGCGGGTTGAACATTCGCCTGGTTGATACGCCGCATGCACAAGAGGCGCGGATGATCGACTACAAGCGCTTCGCCGCCGAGGCATTTTCCCGCGCCAATGGCATGGACAAGCGGATCCTGGGCAAGCCGGGGGCCAAGATCGGCTTTGTCGCGGCGGGCAAGAACTGGCTTGATCTGGTGCATGCGCTCGACCTTCTGGGGGTCGATGCCGCAGAGGCGGAGCGGTTGGGCATCACCACCTACAAGGTGGGGCAGGTCTTTCCGCTCGACATGCAGGGGTTTCACGACTGGGCCGAAGGGCTCGAGCTGATCGTGGTGGTCGAGGAAAAGCGCAAGCTCATCGAGGTGCAGATCAAAGAGGCGATTTTCGACGACCGGCGCGGGCGGCGCGTCTATGGCTGGTACAAGGGCGGCGCTGGCGGCATGCACCGAGAGGAGCTGTTCCCGACGCGCGGCGCGCTCGATCCGATCTGGATCGCGGAAAAGCTGGGGGCCATCCTCATCGAAGAGGGGCGCGGCACCGACCGGATCAAGGCGGGGCTCGACGCGCTGAGCGAGGCGCGGCGCAACGACAACGCCACCGAGATTGCCAGCCGTCTGCCCTATTTCTGCTCTGGGTGCCCGCACAACACCTCAACCCGCCTGCCTGAGGGCGCGCGGGCCTATGCCGGGATCGGTTGTCACTACATGGTGCAGTGGATGGACCGCGAAACGACCGGCTTTACCCATATGGGCGGCGAAGGGGCGAACTGGATCGGCGAAGCGCCGTTTTCGACGCGCAAGCATGTGTTCCAGAACCTTGGCGACGGCACCTATAACCATTCAGGCGTGCAGGCCATTCGCGCGGCCTTGGCCTCGGGCACGACGATCACCTACAAGATTCTCTACAACGATGCCGTGGCCATGACCGGCGGGCAGGCCAATGAAGGCGGGCTGAACGCACCGCGCATTGCCGCTGAACTGCGCGCCATGGGGGTGAAGCATCTGGCGGTCGTCTATGACGAGAAAGAGGATGTGGACCTTAAGTCCTTTCCGCAAGGTGTTGAATTCTCGGAACGATCCGAATTGATGGCGGTGCAGGAGCGGCTGGCCGAGGTCGAAGGGGTGAGTGTGATCCTCTATATCCAGACCTGCGCGGCAGAAAAGCGCCGCCGCCGCAAGCGGGGTAAATTCCCCGATCCGGATCGCCGCGTGTTCATCAATACGGACGTCTGCGAGGGCTGCGGCGATTGCGGGGTGCAGTCCAATTGCGTCTCGATCGTGCCCGTGGAAACCGAACTGGGCCGCAAACGGGCGATTGATCAATCCAGCTGCAACAAGGATTTCTCTTGTCTGAAAGGGTTTTGCCCGTCCTTTGTCACGCTGGAAGGCGCGAAGGTCCGCAAGGACAGCACTGCCGATTTGACCCTGCCGGAGATGCCCGCGCCTGCGCTTCCGGCGATAGACGGCACCTACAATGTGGTCATCACCGGCGTGGGCGGCACCGGGGTTGTCACCATCGGCGCGGTGATGGCGCAGGCGGCGCAGATTGATGGCAAGGGGGCTGGCATGATGGAGATGGCCGGTCTCGCACAAAAGGGCGGCGCGGTGCATATCCATTGCCGTCTGGCCGAGAATCCCGACGATATCAGCGCCATTCGCGTGGCAACGGGCGAATGTGACGCGCTGATCGGCGGCGATCTGGTGGTCAGCGCCGGGGCCAAGACGCTGGGCCTCACACGTCAGGGGCGCACCGGGGCGGTGGTCAACAGCCACGAGATCATCACTGGCGATTTCACCCGCAACACCGAATTCACCCTGCCCGCAGACCGGCTGCGTCTGGCGCTCGAGGCGCGGTTGCGCGACGGGGTGCAGATGTTCGATGCCTCTGATCTGGCCAAGACCGTGATGGGCGATTCGATCTATTCCAACATGATGATCTTTGGCGCGGCGTGGCAGCGCGGGTTGATCCCGCTCAGCCATGCGGCGATTGCAGAGGCCATTCGCCTGAACGGAGCGGCGGTGGACGCCAATCTGCGGGCGTTCGAGGTGGGCCGTTGGGCGGCGCTCTATCCGGCGGAGGCCGAGAAACTGTTGACGCCCAAGGTGATCGCCAAGCCGAAAACGCTGGCCGAGCGCATCGCCTATCGCGAGGCGCATCTGACCGACTATCAGGGCAAGCGGCTGGCGCGCCGCTACCGGCGTCTGCTGGACGGGATCACCGACGAGGGTGTCAAGGACGCGGTGGCGCAGGGCTATCACAAGCTCTTGGCCTACAAGGACGAATACGAGGTCGCCCGTCTGCATCTGGAAACGGCAGAGAAGGCACGGGCCGAGTTTGACGGCGATTTCACGCTGAAATTCCATCTCGCGCCGCCGATGCTGTCAAAAACGGGCAGCGACGGGCGCCCCAAGAAACGGGAATTCGGTGCCGGCATCCTGCGGAGCTTCGGTCTCCTGGCGCGGCTGAAGGTGCTGCGCGGCACGCCGCTCGATCCCTTTGGCCGCACCGCCGAGCGGAAAATGGAGCGTGCGCTGATCAGCCAATTCGAAAGGGATATGGCCGAGGTCTTGCCAAAGCTGACAGAGCGCACCCGTGACGCAATCATCGCGCTTGCGCTCTTGCCGCTGTCGATCCGGGGTTTTGGCCCGGTCAAAGAGGCCAACGCCGCCAAGGCGGCGACCCGGCGCACCGAGCTTTTGGCCGTGATCCGGTCGGGTGGGGCGGAAATGGCACAGGCGGCGGAATAGGCGTCACAAAACTGTCACGTGATCTGGTCACATCTGTCGCATAATTTTAACGAGACGCGACTCAGCCGAGGATCGCCCATGCGCACAGATCGCCAGATTGCCCGTGACATTTCCTATTCCTACTCTGCCCAGACCAAGGGCGGGCGCGCGATGATCCGCACGATGGAGAACCTCACCGGGCGGATCTCGTTGATCAAGCGGGCGGCGGGCTATGAAACCGAGGTATCGCAGGGCCGCGATTTCTGGGAAGTGATCGTCGAGCGCTATGGCCTTACGCTGGATGTGGTGGGCGGAAGCCTTGATAATATTCCGCGCGAGGGCCCTTTGGTTCTGATTGCCAATCACCCGTATGGCATACTCGACGGGTTGATGATGGGCCATATCCTGAGCCAGACGCGCGGCGATTTCCGTATCCTGGCGCATCAGATTTTCCGCAAGGCCGAGGATCTGAACAAGGTCATCCTGCCGATCAGTTTTGATGAAACCAAGGAAGCCGTCGCTCTCAATCTCGCCACGCGCAAGACCGCGCTTGATTATCTGGGGCAGGGGGGCGCGATCGGCATTTTTCCGGGCGGTACGGTCAGCACGGCGGCCAAGCCCTTTTCGCGCCCGATGGACCCGGGTTGGCGCGGCTTTACCGCCAAGATGATCGCCAAATCGCAGGCGTCCGTGGTGCCGGTTTATTTCGATGGGCATACGAGCCGCCTGTTTCAGCTGGCCAGCCATCTGCATGTGACGCTGCGCATGGGCCTCTTGATCAAGGAATTCCGCAAGCGCGTGGATACGCCCGTGCGCGTCGTGGTGGGCGACCCCATCCCGCGCAACACCCTGGCACAATATGCGGGTGATACGAAATCCCTCATGGCGTTCCTGCGCGCCAAGACCTATGAATTGTCCCCAAGCCCGATTGTCGCCTCTGAAATCGGGTTTGAATTCGAGTAACGGCACTGGACCTGGGACATGGCGGTAGGGATATTCGACAGCGGGCTGGGCGGCCTGACGGTGTGGGATGCGGTGAGCAAACGCTTGCCAGAGGTTCCCTTTGTCTATCTCGGCGATAACGCCCACGCGCCCTACGGCGTGCGCGATGCCGATGACATTTATGACCTGACCACCAAGTCGGTGGATCGCCTCTTTGCGGCGGGCTGTGATCTCGTGATCCTCGCCTGCAACACAGCGTCGGCGGCGGCGCTGCGGCGGATGCAGGAATCCTGGGTGCCGCGGGACAAGCGTGTATTGGGCGTATTCGTGCCGTTGATCGAGGCTCTGACTGAGCGGCAATGGGGCGACAACTCTCCGCCCCGCGAGGTGGCGGTCAAGAATGTGGCGCTCTTTGCCACGCCGGCGACCGTGCGCAGCCGCGCATTTCAGCGCGAGCTGGCCTTTCGTGCGATTGGCGTTGATGTCGAGGCGCAGGCCTGTGGCGGCGTGGTCGATGCCATCGAGGATGGCGACATGATCCTGGCCGAGGCGCTGGTGCGCAGCCATGTCGACGCGCTCAAGCGCAAGATGCCGCATCCCGAGGCGGCGGTGTTGGGCTGCACGCATTATCCGCTGGTGCAAGAGGTGTTTCAGGACGCGCTCGGCCCCGATGTGGCGGTCTACTCGCAGCCCAATCTGGTGGCCTCGAGCCTCGCGGATTACCTCGGACGCCATCCGAACAAGATCGGGCCGGGCACCGAGGCTGCGTTCCTGACCACCGGTGATCCCAAGCGGGTTTCCTCGCGGGCCACGCAGTTCTTGCGACGAGAAATAACGTTTGTGGCGGCCTGACGCGCAGGCCAAGGGCATCGCCCCGCATTGCGGCGAGGCAGGAATTGAAATATCCTTAACCCATCTGAAAGTGAGGTCACGATGACCCATAAAATCGCCATTCTGGGCGCTTCCGGCTATACAGGGGCCGAACTCGTCCGGCTGATCGCCACCCATCCGGCCATGCAGATCACCGCGCTTGCGGCCAATTCCAAGGCGGGACAGAGCATGGGGCAGGTGTTTCCGCATTTGCGGCATCTCGATTTGCCCGATCTTGTCACCATCGAAGAGATTGATTTCTCAGGCATTGACCTGTGTTTCTGCGCGCTGCCGCACAAGACCAGCCAAGAGGTGATCGCCGCGTTGCCGCGGGATCTCAGGATCGTGGACCTGTCTGCGGATTTCCGGCTGCGCGACCCGGAGGCCTATCGGAAATGGTATGGCAACGCCCATGCTGCGCCCGAGGTGCAGAAAGAGGCGGTCTATGGCCTTACTGAGTTTTACCGCGAGGAAATTCGGACGGCGCGGCTGGTGGCGGGCACGGGCTGCAATGCGGCAACCGGGCAATACATCCTGCGCCCGCTGATTGCGGGCGGGGTGATTGATCTTGATGAGATCATCCTCGATCTCAAATGCGGCGTGTCCGGGGCGGGGCGCAGTCTCAAGGAGAACCTACTCCATGCGGAGCTGAGCGAGGGCTATCATGCCTATTCGGTCGGCGGCACGCATCGGCACTTGGGCGAATTCGATCAGGAGTTTTCCGCGCTTGCCGGCCGGCCGGTTGAAATCCAGTTCACCCCGCACCTCATCCCCGCCAATCGCGGGATTCTCGCCACCGGCTATGTCCGGGGCGAGGCGGCGGAAATCCATGCGACGCTGGCGGCGGCCTATGCCAACGAGCCCTTCATCGTGGTTCTGCCGATGGGCGAGACCCCAAGCACGCGCCATATTCGCGGGAGCAATTTCTGCCACATCGGCGTGGTGGCGGACCGGCGCGCGGGGCGCGCAATCGTTGTGGCTGCTCTGGATAACCTGACAAAAGGTAGCAGTGGGCAAGCGTTGCAAAACGCCAACCTGATGTTATCTGAGCCTGAGACAACGGGGCTTATGCTGGCCCCCGTCTTTCCGTAATAGGGGCTACGCCGATGAAATCGCTCAAGAAAAAGCGCCGCGTTCAGATCATTGCAATCGCCGCCGTGGCGCTTGTGATGGCCACTGCGCTGATCGGCTATGGCATGCGCGACGGGATCAACTTCTTTCGCTCGCCGACGCAGGTTCTGGCCGAGCCGCCCAGCCCGTCGGAGGTGTTCCGTATCGGCGGATTGGTGGAAGAAGGCAGCCTCAAGCGCGGCGAGAGCGAAACCATCCGGTTCAATGTGACCGACGGCAACGGTGTGGTGGCCGTGACCTACAAAGGCGTGCTGCCCGATCTCTTTGAAGAAAATCAGGGGATGGTCGGCACGGGCAGCTATCGCGACGGGGTATTTGTCGCCACCGAAATCCTCGCCAAACATGACGAGACCTATATGCCCAAGGAAGTGGTGGACGCGCTCAAGGAGCAGGGTGTCTACAAGGAGCCGAACGGCAGCTAGGGTGGCGGTCGCGGGATTTGAGTATTTTCGCCAAGAAGAAGCCCGTGACGGATCAGGACAGGGCAAGAACGCTCTGAGAAAACCGCGTTAACGATTGGCCGCGATCCTGTCCCTTGTGTGTCACAAGGGAAGGCAGGACAGGCCATGCAGTCTATCGAGCGGATAGCGCAAGAGATCGTCGCCCGTGAGGGCGGCTATGTGGACGATCCCGACGACCCGGGCGGGGCCACGAATTTCGGAGTGACGATCCATACGATGCGGCGTTTGGGCATGGACTTGACGCGCGACGGGGTGGTCGATGCGCTGGACGTGCGGGCGCTCACGCGGGATCAGGCGGTGGCGCTGTTCATCAGCCACTATTATCAGCGTCCCGGCATTGCGCGCCTGCCTCAGAGCCTGCAAGCCAGCGTGTTCGACATGTATGTCAATGCCGGGGCCAATGCGGTCAAGATCCTGCAACGGCTGCTGCGCGAGATGGGGCAGGAGGTGGAGGTGGATGGCCTCATCGGGCCTCAGACCGTGGCGGCGGCAGAGGCCGCAGCGAGGGCCGCGCCGGAGCATATCGGGGATGCCTACGGGATCGCGCGGCGCAATTATTACCTGCGCCTGGCTGATGCCCGCCCTGCCAGCCGCAAATTCGCGCGCAGCCGCGCGGGGGCCAAAGGCGGGTGGATCAGGCGCGCGGAAGAGTTCATCTCGCCGCGCTTTCATCTGAGTGAGGCGGAGTTCAACGCGAGGGTCAGCGAATGGTGATGGATATATTGCGAGCGCTTTTCGGCAGCGGTGCCAATGTGGTGCGCGAAACCGCCGAGGTTTTCCGCGTCAATGCCGAGGCCGCCGACCAGCGCAGCGTCGAGACGCAGCGTGCGGCGCTGGAACAGATGGCGGGCGAGTTTCGTCTGGAGAATCGGGGGCTGTTCGACCGGTTCATCGACGGGTTGAACCGCATTCCGCGCCCCGCGATGGCACTTGGCACGATCGGTCTTTTCGTGGCGGCGATGGTTGATCCCCTATGGTTCGGCGAACGCATGGCGGGACTGGCGCTTGTGCCCGAGCCGCTCTGGTGGCTGCTGGGGGCGATCGTGAGTTTCTATTTCGGTGCGCGCTATCAGGCCAAGGGGCAGGAGTTTCAACGCGCGGTCGTGAGCACCATCGCCCGCGCGCCGCAGGTGGCGCAGAGCATCCAGAGCTTGCGCAGCCTGCGTCCCAGCAGCCCCGGAGTGGCCGACAGCAGCAATGATGCGCAGGTCGCGCTGAGCGCGCTGACCCCGACGGACAATGCCGCGTTGGCGGAATGGCGGCGGCGCGGTTGAGCCCCGCGACAATGTGATCCAAGGCGCGTGACGATTGCGATTGGCCGGGACGTGGTCGTGTCCTATATTCGCGGCATGATTACAGAACTCGGTCACTTCGCCCTCATCCTCGCCTTTCTGGTGGCCTGCGTTCAGGCCACCATTCCCCTGATAGGGGCCTATAAACGCTGGCCGGGATGGATGGCGCTTGCTGAACCAGCGGCCACGATCCAGTTCCTGCTGACGGCTGTGGCCTTTGCCGCGCTGACATGGGCCTTTGTCACCTCGGATTTCTCGTTGCGTCTGGTGGTGCTCAACAGCCACACGGACAAGCCGATGCTCTACAAGGTCACGGGCGTCTGGGGCAATCACGAGGGCTCGATGCTCTTGTGGGTGCTGATCGTCACGCTCTTTGGCGCGGCGGTGGCGTGGTTCGGCTCCAATCTGCCGCCCTCGCTGCGCGCGCGCGTGCTGAGTGTGCAGGCAATGGTGGGGGTGGCGTTCTTTGCCTTCATTCTGCTTACCTCCAACCCGTTCTTGCGCATGGCGGTGCCGCCCTTCAACGGGCAGGATCTGAACCCGCTCTTGCAGGACCCCGGTTTGGCGTTTCATCCGCCGTTCCTCTATCTTGGCTATGTCGGTCTTTCGATGACCTTCTCCTTTGCGGTGGCCGCGCTGATCGAAGGGCGCGTGGATGCCGCCTGGGGGCGGTGGGTGCGGCCCTATACGCTGGCGGCGTGGATCTTCCTGACTATCGGTATCGGTCTTGGCTCTTGGTGGGCCTATTACGAATTGGGTTGGGGCGGCTTCTGGTTCTGGGACCCGGTTGAGAACGCAAGCTTCATGCCCTGGCTGATTGCTGCTGCTCTTCTGCATTCCGCGATTGTCGTGGAAAAGCGCGAGAGCCTGAAAAGCTGGACCATCCTCTTGGCGATTATCGCCTTCGGCTTTTCCATGGTGGGCGCGTTCATCACCCGTTCCGGTGTGTTGACGAGCGTGCATGCCTTCGCCACGGACCCCGAACGCGGTGTGTTCCTGCTCGGAATTCTGGCGGTGTTCATGGCGGGCGCGCTTACGCTCTTTGCCGCACGTGCCGGCGTGATGCAGGCCAAGGGCGTGTTCAGCCTTGTCAGCCGTGAATCCGTGCTGGTGCTCAACAACCTGCTTCTGGCCGTGGCCTGTTTCGTGGTCTTCATCGGCACCATCTGGCCGCTCGTCGCCGAAATGCTGTTTGACCGCAAGCTGTCGGTCGGGGAGCCGTTTTTCAACGCGGCCTTCACGCCCTTCATGGTCGCGCTTGGTCTCATCCTTCCGGTGGGGGCGATGCTGCCATGGAAGCGCGCCACGTTGGGCCGGATCATCCGGCAACTGGCCCCGGCATTCGCACTCGCCGTTGCGATCGGGGCGCTGGCCTGGGCCATGCAGACCGGCCGCTCGGCGCTTGGTCCTGTGGGGCTCTTTCTGGCGGCATGGCTGATTGGTGGGGCGGCTGTCGATCTTTGGTCGCGCACGGGGCGTGGGGCTGGCCGGATTGCCCGTCTGAGCCGGTTGCCGCGCGCCGATTGGGGCAAAGCGGTGGCGCATGGCGGTCTGGGTGTCACCATGGCCGGGATTGCCGCGATGATGGCCTGGCAACAGGAAGACATCCGCGTCCTGCAGGTTGGCGAGCAGTTCGACATTGCGGGCTACACCCTGCAACTCGACGAGGTGCATGACGAGCAAGGCCCGAATTACCTTGCCACCATGGCGACCTTTACCCTGACCCAGAACGGGCGTGAGATCGCCAAGATGCAGCCGGAAAAGCGCGAATATCCCGTGGCGCAGATGCCTACGACCGAGGCGGCGCTCGACAACGGGTTCCTGCGCGACATTTATGTCGTGATCGGTGACCCGCAGATCGGCGGAGGCTGGGCGGTGCGCAGCTATTACAAACCGCTGGCCAATTGGATCTGGGGTGGCTCTATCCTGATGGCGCTTGGCGGATTGCTGTCTCTTAGCGACCGGCGCTACCGGGTGGCCGCCGGGGCGCGCAAGATGCCGCAAGGGGTGCCTGCGGAATGAAACGTCTCATCCTTGCGCTCTGCGTGATCGCTGCGCCGGTGTTTGCGGTCCAGCCTGATGAAATCCTGGATGATCCCGTGCTCGAGGCGCGGGCGCGGGATATTTCCTCGGGCTTGCGATGCCTCGTGTGCCGGAATGAGAGCATTGACGACTCCAACGCGGAATTGGCCCGCGACCTGCGGCTTTTGGTGCGTGAGCGGCTTGTGGCAGGTGACACCAACGAAGAGGCGGTCGAATTCATCGTGGCGCGCTATGGTGAATATGTCCTGCTCAAGCCGCGTTCGGGCGGGGCCAATTTGCTGTTGTGGTGGGCGGGGCCGCTCATGCTGGGGGCTGGCCTGTTGATTGGCGCAGTTTACCTGCGCGGTCGGGCACGCACGCCCGAGACCGAGGTTGCCCGGCTGAGCGAAGCCGAGGAAAACCGTCTGCGCGAAATCCTCAAGGACTGACGCGCGGTTTCGCTTGGCGCGGCGGGAGGTCTGGGGTTTGATGCCGGAAACCAGACCGAAAGGCCCGAATCCGTGAAAGACTATCAAACCATCACATTGGAGATCAGCGAGGGCGTTGCACTCCTGAGCCTTAACCGCGCGGACAAGATGAACGCGCTCAACACCCAGATGCGCGCCGAGATCACCGATGCGATGGGTCATGCGGGGCGCGTGGCGCGGGTCGTGGTTCTGACGGGCAGGGGCAAGGCGTTCTGCTCCGGTCAGGATCTGAGCGACGGGGGCAATGCGACGACGCTTGATCTCGAACGGGTGCTGCGCGAGGAATATGTGCCGATGCTGCGTGCCATCACCGATTGTCCGGTGCCCACCATCAGCGCCGTCAACGGGCCCGCGGCGGGGGCAGGGGCCAACCTGGCGCTATCGGCGGATGTGGTGATCGCGGCGGAGAGCGCCTATTTCCTCCAGGCCTTTGCCCGCATTGGCCTTATTCCCGATGCGGGCGGCACCTATGCGCTGCCGCGTCAGATGGGCATGGCCAAGGCGATGGGGGCGGCACTTTTTGCTGAACCGATTTCCGCCCGGCAGGCGAGTGATTGGGGCATGATCTGGGAGGCGGTGGCCGATGACGCGTTCGATGCCCATTGGCGCGCGCGGGCGGCAAAGCTGGCCACGGGGCCCACGCAAACCTATGGGGCGATCAAACAGGCGATCCGTGGCACATGGGACAACACGCTTGAGGCGCAACTGGACCTGGAGGCCAAATTGCAGGGGGCCTGCGGACAAAGCCGCGATTTCAAGGAGGGCGTGGTGGCCTTTCTGGAAAAACGCCCCCCGAGTTTCGAGGGGCGCTGACCCTGTTATGCGGCGGCGGCTGGTGCGCGCGCGATCAGCGCGACATCGGCGGCGGTCAGCGTTGTGCCTGCGCCCAGCACTCGGGCCACGGCGATCCCATCCGCGAGCACGGTGACATCCCCGGTGGCGCTGGTCGCGAGGGTGATAACCGGCGGTGGCGCATCGGCCGTGGCGGCCGTGTAGACATAGGCGATCTGATCGTCGGCCCGGTTGAAATCGGTGATCGTGGCAACATCGGCACCGCGTCCCCATTCTCCCAGCCAGAACTGATCTTCGCCGACGCCGCCCGTTGCGGTATCGTCCCCGCCGAGGATGAGCACGTCGTTGTCGCTGCCGCCCGACAGGATGTCGTCGCCGCTTGTCTCTTCGGCAGGGCTGCGCGCAAAGTCGTCGAGCAGGGCGCTTGGGGCTGTCGGATCGAGCGCAAGGGCTGCGATATCTGCCGCGCTGCCAGATCCAAGGTCGATATCGATACCTAGGAGCAGGTCATTGCCTGAACTTCCCATCAGCGTATCATTCTGGGCACCACCGATCAGCACGTCATTGCCGCCGTCTCCGCGCAATCCGTCAACCCCTGCGCCCCCGTCAATGACGTCACTGCCACCCCCGCCAAAGACCTGGTCGGGGCCGCTGCGCGCAGCAACAACGTCGTTCCCGCCGAGCGCGTTGATCTCGTCCCCAATCGAACGGCCGCTGATCAGGTCATTCTCTTCGCTGCCAGTGATGACGTTGAGCGTGGTCGGGCGTTCCACCAGCACAATCTCGGCGACTGTTAGGGTGCTGCCCGCACGCGCGACCTCGGCCACGGCCACGCCATCTGCAAGAATGATCGCGTCTCCGGCCGCGTTGGTGGATAGGGTGATCACAGGTGGCGTTTGCCCAACAGCTAGGGGGCTGTGGTAATAGACGATCTGATCCGCAGCAGGCTCATAATCCGTGATCGTGGCCGTGTTCACACCGCCGATCCAATCCCCAAGCCAGAAGCTGTCATCCCCAAATCCGCCGCTCGCGCTATCGCCGCCGCCAATCACCAGCACATCGTTGCCGCTGCCGCCCAAGAGGGTGTCATCGCCGCTGAGCTCGTCAGCCGGGGTTCTTGCCAGACCTTCAAGGATCGCTGCAGGTGATGCAGGATCGAGGTTGAGCGCTGCGATGTCTGTGGCGCTGCCGGACCCAAGCGGAATGTCGAGCCCGAGGACAAGGTCATCACCGGCATTGCCCTGGAGGGAATCGCCGCCAGCACCGCCGATGACCACGTCATTGCCAACACCGCCCCAGAGGATGTCTGCGGCATCGCCACCGAAGACGGTATCGTTTCCATCCCCGGCGAATACAACGTCTCGCCCTCCTGCGGCGGCGATCACATCATTGCCTTGCTGGCCAGATATTTCATCGCCAACGGCCCGCCCGTCGATGAGATCGTCCGCGCTTGTGCCGGTTATGATGTTAAGCCCGGTATCAGCCGTGTCATCGCCCGCTCTCTCTATGAGCGTCACTGCTGACGCGGTCAAAGTCGAGCCTGCACCCACGACAAGCGCAACCACCTCGCCGTCGATACTCAGCAAGGCGTTGCCGTCCTCATCCGGTGTCACACTGACTTGGGGCGCGGTTCCTGTGCCCACATAGCTGTATTCCAGAAAATCGGCGGCAGGGTCATAGTCGGTGATTGTGGCCACGCTTCCAGCTTCGATCCAGTCGCCGATGATGAAGCTGTCTTCTGCTGCGCCGCCGGTGCCAACATCGCCGCCACCGAGAAAGAGCGCATCCTCGCCGTCGCCGCCAAGCAGGGTATCGGACCCGTGTCCATCCTCGCCGTCGTCAGGAAGCGAGGCATCACTGATCAGACCGCTTTGCAGCAAATCGCCCAATTCGCCGGTGGTCTGGCCGTTCAGGCCGCGGTCGATCCCGACAAGCACATCATCGCCAACGCCGCCTTCAAGAACGTCGTCCCCGTTGCCGCCTATCAGGACATCATCGCCGCCGTCACCCTGGAGCGTATCGTCACCATTGCCGCCAAGAATGAGATCAATTCCGGAGCCACCTTGAACAAGGTCATCCCCCCCTTGCGCCGACACGATATCGTCACCACCACGTGCCAAGATATCGTCCGCGCTTGACGTTCCATCAACGGAGTCATCACCGGCTGTCCCGGCAATGCTATCATCATCGTTGTCGTCATCCAATGTGTCGATCACGAATGCCGTCAGACCCACACTGGCCAAAAGGCCGAGTAAAAGCAAACCACCCATAAATCACAGTCCCCCCAGACCAATCAAAAAAACTCGCATCCGCGCATGCACTTTCACACCCAATTACGTTTCAAATATGTTGAAAATCAATCATAAACGCGATCCCAATCGGGTTGCCGCCAGCGCTGGAAACAATGCCGGGTCGCGCATGTTGATTGTTGTGAAAGGCGTTCCAAAGAAAAACCCCGGCCTTTCAAGCCGGGGTCGGGTTCCATGTGCTTGCGAGCTTAGCGCTTCTCGATGTCCACGTAATCGCGCAGCGTCGCCCCTTTGTAGAGCTGGCGTGGACGGCCGATCTTGAGCTGCGGATCGGCGATCATTTCCTTCCACTGGGAAATCCAGCCGATGGTGCGGCTGACCGCGAAAATCGGCGTGAACATCGAGGTCGGAAAGCCCATCGCCTCGAGGATGATACCCGAGTAGAAATCGACATTCGGGAACAGCTTCTTCTCCGCGAAATAGGGATCGGCCAGCGCCTGGCGCTCCAGCTCCTTGGCGACCTGAAGCGTCGGGTTGTTCTCGACGCCCAGCAGTTCCAGAACCTCATCGGCGGATTGCTTCATCACCTTGGCGCGCGGATCGAAATTCTTGTAGACCCGGTGGCCAAAGCCCATCAGACGGAAGGGATCGTCCTTGTCCTTGGCGCGCGCGATGAATTCAGGGATACGATCCGGCGTGCCGATTTCCTGCAACATCTCGAGGCAGGCCTGATTGGCGCCACCATGGGCCGGACCCCAGAGACAGGCGATGCCCGCCGCGACGCAGGCAAACGGATTGGCACCAGATGACGAGGCCAGACGCACGGTCGAGGTCGAGGCATTCTGCTCGTGATCGGCATGAAGCGTGAAAATACGGTCCATCGCCCGGCTGAGGATCGGGTTGACGACGTAATTCTCGGCGGGCACGGCAAAGCACATGCGCAGGAAGTTCGACGCATAGTCGAGGTCATTGCGCGGATATTCGAACGGCTGGCCGATGGTGTATTTGAACGCCATCGCCGCAATGGTCGGCATCTTGGCGATAAGGCGGATCGAGGCGACTTCGCGCTGCCAGGGATCGGCAATGTCGGTGCTGTCGTGATAGAACGCGCTGAGCGCGCCCACGACGCCCACCATGATCGCCATCGGATGCGCATCCCGGCGGAAGCCACGGAAGAGGAAATGCATCTGTTCGTGGATCATGGTGTGATTGGTCACACGGCTCTCGAAATCTTCGAGCTGCGCGGGGCTGGGCAACTCGCCGTAGAGCAGCAGGTAGCACACTTCGAGATAGTGCGATTTCTCGGCCAACTGGTCGATCGGATAGCCGCGATGCAGCAACTCACCCTTGTCACCGTCGATAAAGGTGATGGTGCTGTCACAGCTTGCCGTTGACGTATAGCCGGGATCGTAGGTGAAAACACCCGCGTCGGCATAGAGCTTGCGGATGTCGATCACATCCGGGCCCGCCGTGGGCGAGTGCATCGGCAATTCATAGGTCTTGCCGTCGATTTCCAGCTTTGCCACTCTTTTGACTTCCGACATCAGGGGTCCTCCCTCTCAGCGCCCGCTTGCGCCATGCGCGCATCGAGCTGAATAAACGTAGTGCCATGCCAAGGGATCAATCCCCCCCACAGGCCGCGTCGGTCAACCGGGCGATGGTTTCGTCCCGCCCTAGGACCAGCATCATGTCGAACACACTGGGTGTCGCACTGCGGCCCGCCAATGCTGCCCGGAGGGGCCCTGCCAGCTTGCCGAATTTCGTTCCATGGTCTTCGGCGAATTGGGTCGCCAGAGCCTCGATATCCTCACGCGTCCACGTAGCAGTTTGCAACTGCGGCGTCAATTCTTTCAGTATACCACGGGATACTGTATCGAGATGCCCCGCGGCCTTCTCTTCGATCTCGATTGGCCGCGTCGCAAGGATAAATGCCGCTTTATCAAGGAGTTCCGGAAAGGTCTTGGCCCGTTCCTTGAGACAGTACATGCCGCGCGCAAAGAGCGTCAATTTCGCGTCATCCAAGGCTGGCTGCCCGGTTGCGGCCAGAAACCCCTGCAATTCATGCAGCAGCGCAGCATCGTCGGCCGCGGCGATATGCTGACCGCAGAGATTCTCGAGTTTCTTGAAGTCCAGACGCGCCGGGGATTTGCCGATTCCCTTGAGGTCAAACCAGGCCTGCGCCTGCGCATCGTCGAAGAATTCGGCATCGCCATGGCTCCAGCCGAGGCGCGCCAGATAGTTGCGTATCCCCGCCGCCGGATAGCCCATTTTCTGATATTCCTCGACGCCAAGCGCGCCATGGCGCTTGCTCAGTTTCTTGCCATCGGGGCCGTGAATGAGCGGAATATGGGCATAAACCGGCAGGGGCCATCCCATCGCCTGATAGATCATCATCTGGCGCGCGGCGTTGTTGAGGTGATCGTCGCCCCGGATCACATGGGTCACACCCATGTCGTGATCGTCGACCGCCACCGCCAGCATATAGACCGGTGTGCCGTCGCCGCGCAGCAGGACCATATCGTCAAGCTGATCGTTGCGGATGGTGACATCGCCCTGCACCTCGTCACGGATCACGGTCACACCGTCGCGGGGTGCCTTGATTCGGATGACATAGGGCACACCCTCGGGGTGTTGATCGGGCGTCGCGTCGCGCCAGGGGCTTTGGAAAAGGGTCGAGCGGCCTTCGGCGCGCGCGGCCTCGCGGAAGGTTTCGATCTCGTCCTGCGTGGCAAAGCATTTGTAGGCCATGCCATCGGCCAGCAATTTGCGTGCCACCTCGGCGTGGCGCTCGGCACGCTCGAACTGGCTGATCGCCTCGCCATCGTGGTCCAGGCCAAGCCAGGCCAGCCCATCCAGAATCGCCTGGGTCGCTTCGGGGGTCGAGCGCGCCCGGTCGGTATCCTCGATCCGCAGAAGGAACTTGCCGCCGCGCCCACGGGCAAAGAGCCAGTTGAACAGCGCCGTGCGCGCCCCTCCGATATGCAGATAGCCGGTGGGCGAGGGGGCAAAGCGGGTCACGACCTGTTGCGACATGGGGTGGATTAACCTTTCGGTAACGATGATGCGGCTAGCGTTGTCGCCTGTCTATCGGCCCGTCATGGGGGAAACAAGCCTTGGGCAACTGGCACCCGTTCTGGCCCCGGATTGAGGCGGTCTGGCTGGCGCAGCGCGGCGCGCTTTTCCCGTGGGTGCCGGTTGGCATGGCCTGTGGCGTGGGGGCCTATTTCGCCCTGTTGCGCGAACCCTCGGTTGCGGCCCTGTGGGGCTGTGGCGGCGGTGCGCTTGGGTTGGCGTGGTTGGCTGCACGCGGGCGGGAATGGTCGGGGCCGTTGCTCTGGGCGCTGGCGGTGATGCTGGCGGGCTTTGCCCTTGCGGGACTGCGCGCGCATCTGGTGGCGGGGCCGGTTCTGGGCTGGCGCTACTACGGCCCGGTGGAGGGGCGGATCGTGGGGATCGACCGCTCGGCTTCGGACGTGCTGCGCCTGACGCTCGACCGCGTGGTGCTGAAGCGCACCGATCCCGCGCGCACGCCCCACCGGGTGCGTGTCTCGCTTCATGGCGATCAGGGCCATTTCACACCCCGGGCCGGGGAGCGCGTGATCCTGACGGCGCATCTGGGCCCGGCGGGTGGTCCGGTCGAACCGGAGGGCTTTGATTTCCAGCGTCACGCGTGGTTTCTGAGGCTTGGCGCGGTGGGCTATACCCGCACGCCGGTTCTGCGGCTGGAAGCGGAGAAGGGGGGGCAAGCGCTCTTTCGGGCGCGCATGGCTCTGTCGCAGCATGTGCAGAGCCGCCTGCCGGGGCAAACCGGTGCCTTTGCCGCCGCGATCATGACCGGCGACCGTGCGGGGCTCAGCCTATCGACACTGGAAGCAATGCGCATTTCCAACCTTGCACATCTCTTGGCCATTTCAGGGCTGCACATGGGGCTATTGGCCGGGTTTGTCTTTGCCGCCTTCCGTTTGGGCTTTGCCGCCGTGCCGCGCCTGGGGCTGCGCCTGCCGACCAAGAAGCTTTCGGCCTTTCTCGCGCTCTTGGCCGGGGCCGGGTATTTGGGGCTCTCGGGGGGGAATGTCGCGACTGAGCGCGCCTTTGTCATGGTTGCGGTGATGCTGGGCGCGGTGATGCTGGAGCGGCGCGCGTTCAGCCTGCGGGCGGTTGCGGTGGCCGCGATGATCGTGCTGGCCCTTCAGCCCGAGGCGTTGCTGGGTCCGGGCTTTCAAATGTCTTTTGCGGCAACGGTGGGGTTGGTTGCGGTGTTTGGCTGGCTGCGCGATGCGGGGTGGGCTCTTGGTCCCCGCTGGCTGCGCCCGGTGTTGGCCGTGGTGATTTCGTCCGCCGTGGCAGGGGCCGCGACAGCGCCGGTCGCTGCGGCGCATTTCAACCAATACGCGCAATTCGGCCTCTTGGCCAATCTGGTGAGCGTGCCACTGATGGGTGTGCTGGTGATGCCTGCGGCGGTTCTGGCCACGCTTTTGTTGCCGCTTGGACTCGACTGGATCGCGTTGCGTGTGATGGAGCTTGGCTTGCGCTGGATACTTGGCGTGGCGGAATGGGTGGCCGCACTGGACGGCGCGCGCGTGCCCGTGATGGCCCCCGGTCCCCATGTGCTGCCGCTTCTGGCGCTTGGGGCGCTCTTCATCGTGCTTTGGCAGGGGCGGACGCGGATGATCGGGGTTTTGCCGGTGCTGGCCGGCGTGTTTCTCTGGGGCGCGGCAGAGCGGCCGGTGATGATCGTCTCCGACACGTCCGGCCTGATCGGGATCATGACCGAGACAGGACGCGCGCTCAACAAGGTGTCTGGCGGTGGCTTCGTGGCTCAGAACTGGTTGGAGAACGATGGCGATGCAGCAACGCGCGAGGTGGCTTTTGCGCGATGGTCCGAGGACCTTGCCTTGGCCCACGGTGTTCGGATCCTGGCGGGCAGGGGCGCAGCCGCCACGCCAGTCCCGTGCGCGGGGGCCAAGCTGATCCTCATGAGCGCGACACCAGAGCCGCGTCCGCAGAGTGCGCCGACCGAAATCCATGATTGCCAGATCGTCACACCCGATACGCTCCGGGCGACAGGATCTCTGGCGCTATATGCGGATGGGCCGGGTTTGCGCCTTGTGAGCGCGCGCGACCGGAGCGGCGCGCGGCTCTGGAATTCTCAGTAGCTGCGGATCAGACCAACCAACCGTCCCTGAACCCTTACCTGATCCTCAGGCAAAAGCCGCGTTTCATAGGCGGGATTAGCCGCCTCAAGCGCGATGGCATTGCCCCGGCGGTAAAAGCGTTTGAGCGTCGCCTCCTGATCCTCGATCAGGGCCACGACAATATCGCCATTATCCGCAACCGATGTCTCGCGGATGATCACCACATCGCCATCGTTGATCCCCGCCTCGATCATCGAGTCGCCGCGCACCTCCAGCGCATAGTGATTGGACGTGCCCCGGATCATGCCGCTGGGCACCGAGACATTGTGCTGCACATGGGCAATCGCCTCGATCGGCACACCGGCGGCGATACGGCCCATAAGCGGCACCTCGAAGGCATGCGCCACCTCGACCGGTTGGGCATTGGCAGGGCGGGGGGCCTCGGGGCGGTCGCCTTCGATCACGCGGGGGGTAAAGCTGTGGCGCGCCTCGCCGCCCAGGCTCTCGGGCAGGCGCACGATTTCCAGCGCGCGCGCGCGATGCGCAAGCCGCCGGATAAAGCCGCGTTCTTCCAACGCCGTGATCAGCCGGTGGATCCCAGATTTCGACCGCAGATCGAGCGCCTCTTTCATCTCGTCAAAGCTGGGCGGCACCCCGTCCCGCTGCACACGCTTTTGGATGAACTCCAGCAAATCGAGTTGTTTCTTGGTCAGCATGGGCCGGATCCTCTCGCGGGTCATTTGGTTTTGTTCTACACATGTTCCCGTTTTGTGTCAATCGCTGTGACCCTCTCATGCGTGTCGCAGGGTCGCTCTGCCATTGCATCGCAGGGGCGGGGGGGGTATGCGCTGCGCAACCGTATGACCCTGTGACAGCAAAGGGGGGCCAGATGATTCCGACACCCTATTACCTGATCGACGAAGATCGCCTTTTGCAGAACATGCGCAAGATCGAGCGGCTGCGCGCGCTGTCGGGGGCCAAGGCGCTTTTGGCGCTGAAATGCTTTGCTACATGGTCGTCCTTTCCAACGATGCAGCCTTACATGGATGGCACCACCTCATCTTCGCTTTTCGAATTGCGACTGGGGCGCGAGAAGTTCGGCAAGGAAACCCACGCCTATTCGGTCGCATGGTCGGACGCCGAGATCGACGAGGCGGTGTCCTACGCCGACAAGATCATTTTCAACACCGTGGGCCAGTTGCAGCGCTACGAAAGCCAATCTGCGGGCATTGAACGCGGCCTGCGCCTCAATCCGCGGTTTTCAACGTCGAGTTTCGATCTGGCCGATCCTGCGCGGCCCTATTCGCGTCTGGGGGAATGGGACGTGGACAAGATCCTTGGCGTGATCGACCAGATTTCCGGGGTGATGATCCACTACAATTGCGAGAACCGCGATTTCGGCCTCTTTGACCAACAGCTTGCCCGCATCGAAGCCGAGTTCGCGCCGGTGCTGGAGCGGCTGCAATGGGTTTCGCTGGGGGGTGGGATTCATTTCACCGGAGAGGACTATCCGCTCGAGGACCTGGCCGCGCGGCTCAAGGGCTTTGCTGAACGCTTTGGCGTGCAGGTCTATCTCGAGCCGGGAGAGGCGGCGATCACCGGAACGACCACGCTGGAGGTTACGGTGCTCGACATTCTCGACAATGGCAAGCAATTGGCCATCGTCGATTCCAGCACCGAGGCGCATATGCTCGATCTCTTGATCTACCGCGAAAGCGCCAAGTTGCCGCAAGACGGCGCGCATGCCTATCAGATCTGCGGCAAATCCTGCCTTGCGGGCGATATTTTCGGCGAGGCGCGCTTGGCTGCGCCGCTGGCTGTCGGCGACCGTATTTCGATCGGCGATGCCGCCGGTTACACGATGGTCAAGAAAAACTGGTTCAATGGCGTGAACATGCCCGCTATTGCCATCCGACGCTCTGACGGTACGGTCGATCTGATCCGCAGCTTTACCTTCGAGGACTATGCCGCCTCGCTCTCATGAGGACCACCCACACTCTTTCCCGGGGCTGATCGCCCTCCTTCCCCTGTCCTGCAAGAAAAGGAGACAGCAGAAGTGAAACGTAACGTGCTCATCATCGGTGCCGGAGGCGTGGCGCAGGTCGTCGCCCATAAATGCGCCCAGAACAACGATATTCTGGGCGATCTTCACATCGCTTCGCGCACGCAGGCAAAATGTGACGCGATCATCGCCTCGGTTCACGAGAAATCGGCGATGAAGGTGCCGGGCACCTTTGCCAGCCACGCGATTGATGCCATGGACAGCGCCGCCGTGGCCGCGCTCATCCGCGAGACGGGCGCGCAGATTGTCATCAACGTCGGCTCGCCCTTCGTGAACATGTCGGTTCTCGACGCCTGTATCGAGACGGGCGCCGCCTATATCGACACCGCCATTCACGAAGACCCCGCCAAGATTTGCGAAACGCCGCCCTGGTATGGCAATTACGAATGGAAGAAGCGCGATCTTTGCGCCCAAAACGGTGTGACCGCCATTCTCGGGATCGGATTTGATCCCGGCGTGGTCAACGCCTTTGCCCGGTTTGCGGCAGATGAATTCATGGACAAGGTGACGTCCATCGACATCGTCGACATCAACGCAGGCTCGCACGGCCGTTACTTCGCGACCAATTTCGACCCCGAGATCAACTTCCGCGAGTTCACCGGCACGGTTTATTCATGGCAGAACGGGGCATGGCAAGAGAACAAGATGTTCGAGGTGGGTCGCGACTGGGATCTGCCCGTGGTGGGCACCTGCCGGGCCTATCTCTCGGGCCATGACGAGGTGCATTCGCTGGCGGCCAATTATCCGGATGCCGATGTGCGGTTCTGGATGGGCTTTGGCGAGCATTACATCAATGTCTTTACGGTGCTCAAGAACCTCGGCCTTCTGTCGGAGCATCCCGTCACGACCGCCGAGGGGCTGGAAGTGGTGCCGCTCAAGGTCGTCAAGGCGGTGCTGCCTGATCCGGCATCGCTGGCGCCGAACTATACCGGCAAGACCTGTATCGGAGATCTGGTCAAAGGCACCAAGGATGGCGCACCGGTCGAGGTGTTTGTCTACAACGTCGCCGATCACAAAGAGGCCTTTGAAGAGGTGGGCAGCCAGGGAATTTCCTATACCGCTGGCGTGCCGCCTGTCGCCGCAGCCCTTCTGATCGCGCAGGGGGATTGGGATGTGGGCGCGATGCGCAATGTCGAAGAGCTTGATCCCAAGCCCTATTTCCCGGTGCTGGATCGTCTGGGCCTGCCGACGCGGGTTCAGGTCAACGGCGTCGACAAGGCCTGGAACGAATAGTCTGAACCCCCGGGGCAGGTCAGGTTTGCAACCTGCCCCGGGGCGTTTCTCAGGCGCTTTCCTTATGGGCAAAGCGCGCGTCGAGATCATCGCCCGAAGAGCTCAGATCAAATTCGAAGCCGCCCTGTGATTTTACGGGTTTCGCGGCCTTCGCCTTGGTCTGTGCCTTGCCGCGCTTGAGCGGAATGACCGAGCTTGTCGCGGTGCTGCGGATCTCGCGCCGAGGCTCCGCGGCCGGTTGATCCGCAACTTTGAAGAAGCCCACGGCGACGGTCAGCTCTTCGGCGAGGCTGGCAAGCTCGGTCGCGCTGCTGGACAGTTCCTCTGAGGCGGCGTTGTTGGTCTGGGTCACAAGGTCAAGCTGCTGGATGGAAAGGGCAATCTGCGACGAGCCGCTCGAAAGCTCGCGCGAGGCATCGCTGATTTCCGTCACCAGACCCGAGGTGCGTTCGATATTGGGCACCAGTTCCGCCAACATCGTTCCGGCCCCGACGGCGGTGCTAACCGTGGTGGCGGACAGAGACGAAATTTCGGCGGCGGCGGTCTGGCTGCGTTCGGCCAGTTTGCGCACCTCGGCGGCGACCACGGCAAAGCCGCGCCCATGCTCGCCTGCGCGTGCGGCCTCGACGGCGGCATTCAGCGCCAGAAGATCGGTTTGCCGCGCGATTTCCTGAACGATCATGATGCGGTCCGCAATCGTCTGCATCGCGGTTACGGCATCGGCCACGGCGCGCCCACTCGTGCGAGCATCCTCGGCGGATTTGGTTGCGATACCCTCGGTGATCTGTGAGTTTTCGGCGCTCTGCTTGATATTCGCAGTCATCTGTTCGACAGCGGACGAGGCTTCTTCTGTCGCCGCCGCCTGATCAGAGGCACCGCGCGCCAACTCTTCCGAGGTTTCCGCCAGTTGCGCCGCACCAGAGGACACGTTGCGCACCGAATTGGTCACGTCGGCCACGATATCGCGCAGACGCAGAACCATGTCGTTGATCGACGCCTGCAAGGTCGACACCTCGTCACGGCCACGCACGTCGAGCGTGTGACGCAGGTCGCCTTGGGAAATGCCGTGCGCCAGTTCTGCGGCCTGTGCCACGCGCCGCGCGATGGAGAGCGTGATCACGGTCGCCGCGGCAAGACCCACAAGCAAGGAGAGGATCAGCATCAGCACCAGATTGAACTTTGCCGTTTCATAGGCCACGGTCGCCTCTGCGGCGCGGTCACTGAGGTTGCCGACAATGGTCTCGCGCATGTTCTGAAGCGAGGCCCGAATGTCGACACCCATGTCCATCAGGTCTTTGTGAAAAAGCGTATTGGCCGCATCGCCATTGCCCGCTTTCTCCAACGCGATCACGCGGGTGTTCATCGCAAAGGCGCGTTTGTGCAACTCTTCAAATGCATTCAACTCGGCCACCAGCTTGGGGTTTTTTGCCATGGCCCCCAGTTCGATGATCTTGTCATCGACGATAGAGGCTTGGGCGATGACGCCGGCCTCAAGCTTGCTCAGGTGGTCAGCCGGTGCATCCGGCAGGCCGATCAGAAAGGCCGCGACACCGGTCAAGACCTGCAATTTTGCCTCGAACATCTCGTTGATCACGCCAAGTTCCGCCACTTCCAGACGCATGATGTCCTGAAGCTCCTGGTCAGCGGCTCTGAGGTCGCGCAGCGCCATGACGACAGAGGCGCCGAACAAGGCAAAGATAAAAATAAAGGTTCCGGCTAGTTTGGCTTTGATACTCAGTCTCATGGTTGGTCCTTTGGTCGAGCCGCGCCGCAAACTGCTGTGGACGCGAAAAAATCAAGAAGTGTGAGAAGGCGGAAACCAGACAAACAGGCGACACACCGGCGGTTTTCCGATCACTCGGCGGTGGAATTTCGGCAGGGGCCTGGCCCTGGGTCGGCTCTGGTACGGTCGGTCACGGGTGATCATCCTCGGCTGGGAAGGCATGACGCGCTTCTCAAGGCTTTGAACGGCAGGTGGGCGCGGGGGGTTAACTATCCTCATGGGTAGTCAGAGCGTCGAAAGCGCCGGGAATGACGCAGATTTCCTGATTTCGCCCCGAATTTGCGGCCACAGGGGCCGCAACCGCCATGGGGGAAACGCTATGGATTTCGCGGCCAACTTTTGCGCAGAGGCGCGATCTTTCGAAGGTCAAACGTGCCTTTGGCGTTTGTAAACAATGCCAGGGCGTAACCGTTGAACGCGATGACACCTGTTGAAGCCGACATTTTTGAAAAGCCCATAGAGCGACCCTTTTCAGATCTGTCCCCAAGTACGGACCACAGACCCCATGACCAAGAAACTGTCTCTGACCGGGGATTTGAAGATCGCCTCGGCAGACGATCTTGCCCGGCAATTGAACACCGACCTGACCACAGGCGATGTCAGCCTTTGCACCAAGAAACTCGTCAGCATTGATGCCGCCACCATTCAGGTGCTGGTGTCCGCGTTTGAGACCGCGCAGGGCAAGGGCCGCAAGCTTGCCATTGATATGCCCTCGGGAAGCGTTCTGGAAACCGCGATCGACCGGCTCGCGCTCTTGCCGTCGGCGGTGGTCGAGAATGGCGTTCTTGTCGGGTTCAACAGTGTCCAGACCGGGAAGGTGGCAGCATGAAAACGGTTCTCGCAGTCGACGATTCTCCGTCCATCCGGCAAATGGTTGGCCTGACCCTGCGCGGGGCGGGCTATAACGTGATCGAGGCCGTTGACGGGCGCGATGCCCTGGAAAAGGCCACCACACTCAAGATCGACGCGGTTCTGACCGATCAGAACATGCCCAATCTGGATGGTCTGGGCTTTATCCGCGCCTTCCGCGCCCATCCCAGCAGTCAGGGTATCCCGATCATCTTTCTGTCCACGGATTCGGCGGATGCGCTCAAGCAAGAGGCGCGCTCTGTCGGTGCCCTTGGCTGGATGGTCAAACCCTTTTCACAGGCGCAACTCCTCGGCGTCATTCAGAAGGTTCTGGGCTGATGGACAATGACATTGCCGCGGTCTTTCTCGAAGAGGCCAGCGAACTCCTCGAGAGCCTCGAACAGGGTCTGTTGAAGCTGCAGGCAGACCCGAACAACATGGATCTGATCAACGCGGCCTTTCGCGATCTGCACACGATCAAGGGGTCCGGTGCGATGTTCGGATTCACCGAACTTGCGGCCTTCATCCACAAGTTCGAGTCTGCGTTCGAGAAAATTCGCTCCGGGCAGATCAAGGTCAGCGCGTCGCTCATTCGCGTGGCATTGCGCGCGGCGGACGAGATCAAGGGATTTCTCGCAGGCGACGCCGCGATGAGCCCGGTACGTCAGGCCATACTGGCCGATCTCGAACTGGCTGTGAGCCCCGATCAGGACGCGGCGCAGCCCGCCGGCGCACCCGTTTCCGACGACGGTTGGCGCCTTGACTTTCGGCTTGCCTCCGATGCCTTGGCGCTTGGGGCACGTCCCGAGGCGCTTCTGGACGAGTTGCGCGGGCTGGGGGCCAGCAACCTTGTGGCGGACCTGAGCCGTATCCCACCCCTTGACCGGATCGAAGCGCAGTCCTGCCTTCTGGGATGGTCCATGGATCTGCCCGCATCGGCCAGTGAGGATGACATCAGATCGGTGTTCATGTTCCACGAGGGCAATATGGAGTTGAACCTCGTCAATCTCGCCGCCCCTGCGCCCGAGGTGCCTGCCACGCCCTTGCCTATGGCCGACGCGCCGGGTGCGGGACCGCAGCCGACCCCGCAAAGCGCGACCATGCGCGTGCCCGCGGAACGTCTTGACGAACTTATGGATCAGGTGGGCGAGTTGGTCATCGCCGAGGCCCGCCTCAGCGCCTTGGCCAACAGCAGCAAAGACCCGTCCATCATGGCTGCCGCAGAGGATATTCAACGCCTCTCTGCCCGGATGCGTGACACCACCATGAGCATCCGCATGGTTCCCATCAGCTCGATCATCGGACGGTTTCGCCGCCTTGTGCATGACCTCTCCGAAGGCTTGGGAAAAACCGTCGATTTTGTCGTCACCGGCGCGGATACCGAGCTCGATAAAACCGTGATCGAACGGCTGGGCGATCCGCTGGTGCATATCATCCGCAACGCGATCGACCATGGACTAGAAACCGATGAGGCGCGCGCCGCCGCGGGCAAGCCGGACCGCGGCACCATTGAGCTCAGCGCCGAACATCTGGGGGCCGAGGTGGTGATCTCGGTCAAGGATAACGGTCGCGGTCTGGATCGCAACAAACTGCGCGCGCGCGCCATTGACCAAGGGCTGCTGACGCCAGACGCCACGCCGTCCGAGGCCGAGCTTTTCGCGCTCATCCTCGAGCCGGGATTCTCCACCGCTGCCAAAGTCACAGAGCTGTCGGGGCGCGGGGTTGGCATGGATGTGGTCAAGCGCACGGTCGAGGGCCTGAGAGGCCGGATCGTGATCTCTTCCGAACCGGGCCACGGCACAACCTTCACCCTGCGCCTGCCGCTCACGCTGTCGATCATCGAAGGCCTTCTCGTAGATGTGGGGGGCGATCATTACATTATTCCGATGGCCGCAGTGCAAGAAATCGTGGAACTGCCTGCCTGCGATACGGCGGACGATACGGCCTCGAGCTTTCTGCAGATCCGCGACTCTCTGGTGCCGTTCCTGCGGCTCAGAACGCTTCTGGACTGCGCCGAGGAACGCAACACGCTTCAGAATGTGATCGTTGTCTCCGCCTCCAGCATGCGCGTCGGGCTGGTGGTGGATCGTATCCTTGGCACCAATCAGACGGTCGTCAAACAGATGTCGCGCCTGCACGCCGGCGTCAAATCCATTTCGGGGGCCACCATCCTTGGCGACGGCTCGGTCGCGCTCGTGCTGGAAGTCGGCAATCTTGTCGAACTGGCCCGGACAGACCTCAGAAAAATCGAGAAAGCAGCATGACCAAAGACCTCAACGGATCGGGCAAGACCCTCACGGTGGTTGCCCTGCGCCTTGGCGAACGGGTGTTCGCCATTGAAACCAGCGCGGTGCTGGAAATCCTCTCGCCCATCCCCGTGACCCGCGTGCCCCATGGCGGTGCCTTTGCGCAGGGCGTCATCAATGTGCGCGGCGGGGTTGTGCCGCTGGCTGACCTGCGCGTGATCTTCAGTATTCCCAAGCGACCCGTCGATGAGGACACGCGCATTCTGGTTCTGCAAATCCCCATCGAGAACGAACAGATCACCGTTGGCATCACCGCCGACGAGGTGCGCGAGGTGATAACCATCGACTGTGGGCGCATCGAACCCTTGCCGCCCACCGGCACGATCTGGCCCGCCGATTATGTGCGGGGCCTCATACAGGGCCCCGAGGGCATCACCATTCTGCCCGATCTTAACAACATCTTTGCCGCGCATATTGCGACGGCCAATGCTCTTTAACATCAAGGAACATGAAACCATGAGGCTTACGATTAAAGCAAAGTTGGCGGTAACCTTCTTATTGGTTCTTGGTATGGCAGGATTGGCCATGGCCCTCGCGCTCAAGGATATGGCGGATTTAAATCGCAACTTCGACATCCTGTCGAACCAGGCGGCCGAGCGGGTTCACATGTCGGAAAAACTGATCGCGGCGCAGGCCCGGTTCCAACGGGATACGCGGAGTTACCTTCTTTCCGAGAACGCCCTGACCAGACGAGAAATCCAGAAAGAGATCAAAGCGGGGCTCGACGAAAAGAAGGCCGCTTTTGAACGTCTCGTGTCGATTGCCACCCCCGAAGGGCAGGTGCTTCTGGAAGAATACAACCGCATTGAGCAGAACCTTCTGACGGTCAATGCGAAAGCCATGTCGATGAAGGACATGAACCGACAGGCTGAGGCGTATCGGTATATCCAGTCCGAAGGCGCACAGAGCGCGCAAGCCATGCGTGACAAGCTGAATGAAATCATCGAGACCAGCGAAACGATGATGGAAAACATGATCGTCGAGGCCAATCTGCAGTATGAAAGTGCCCGCAACGTGCTGGTTCTTATTATGTCGGCCGCCGCTGTGATCGGTCTTGGTGCTGCCGCATGGGTGACCTTCTCGATTTCCAAGGGGCTGAGGGCCGCCATCGCCATCTCTGCCCGGGTTGCCTCGGGCGATCTGACCCGGACCGCGAATGTTCGCGGCAATGACGAGATCAGTGATCTCTTGCACGCGGTCAATGCGATGGTTCTCAAGCTGCGCGATGTCGTGGGGGATGTCACCTCGGCTGTCCGCAACGTGGCCTCCGGCAGCCAGCAAATGGCCGCAACCTCCGAGGAATTGTCGCAAGGGGCCACCGAGCAGGCGTCGTCCACCGAAGAGGCGTCGTCCTCGATGGAACAGATGTCCGCAAACATCAAGCAAAGCGCCGAGAACGCCGCTGAAACCGAGCGCATGGCCATCAAATCAGCCAAAGATGCCCGTGAGAGTGGCAAGGCCGTGGCCGAGGCCGTGACCTCCATGCAGGATATCGCCAGCCGGATCATGGTGGTGCAAGAGATTGCGCGTCAAACCGACCTTCTCGCCCTCAACGCGGCGGTCGAGGCCGCCCGCGCGGGCGAGCACGGGCGCGGCTTCGCGGTCGTCGCGGCAGAGGTGCGCAAACTGGCCGAACGCAGCCAGACGGCGGCGGCGGAAATTTCTTCGCTCTCGGCCGCAACCGTGCGTTCGGCGGAAACCGCAGGTGCCATGCTTCAGGGGCTCGTGCCCGACATCGAGCGCACATCGGCCCTTGTGACTGAGATATCGACAGCCTCGCAAGAACTGGCTGGCGGTGCCTCACAGGTCAATCTGGCCATCCAGCAACTCGACAAGGTGACGCAAGAGAACACTTCGGCGGCCGAAGAACTCTCGGCCACAGCCGAGGAACTCTCGAGCCAGTCCGAGCAGTTGCAGGACGCGGTGTCCTATTTCGTCCTGGCCAACGCCCCCGTCGCGCAGACGCAGGACAATTCTAGCCCGGCCCGCGCCTCCAAACCTTCTTTGTTCAAGACCACACGCAACGCCGGTGGCTTCTCTTTCAATTCCGGTGCGACCAAGGACGATCTCGATCATGGCTTTGCATCGCGTGACGCAGCGTGAGGATAGACCCATGACCGAGAATACCCAAGTCGTCACCTTTCAATCGAGCGGCTCGCTCTTTGCTGTTCCCGTGAACCGGGTGCAGCAGATGGCATGACCATTCTTGGCGCTTCAGTCCACGTGGGTCAGAATCGCTGGTGAGTGATCGCGGTCCGCACTCTTCTTCGGTCCGCAGCCGGAGGAGATGGCATGGAAGAATACAACGCT
>Ga0256829_1000152_pt1 | contig 87960 bp, 85 predicted proteins | sample 131447metaG_FD_185979 | JGI IMG/M metagenome (GOLD analysis project Ga0256829, IMG submission 185979) | Hydrothermal vent microbial communities from Lau Basin, Pacific Ocean - 131-447 | ecosystem: Environmental > Aquatic > Marine > Hydrothermal vents | place: Pacific Ocean: Lau Basin | collected... | reverse complement strand
GGCTTCGCACCAGCCGGTTACCCAGCTCGCACGCTCCGGTTAGAAATGGTCGAGAAGGCTCGACCAGAGGTGTTTCCACCTCACTCAACAGATGCGACTTTCTGGTCGCACCGTGGATCGCCCATTCTTCAGCACCGGGCTCAGGGCTCTTTTTCAGCATCTGGCGCACCTCTGCCCAGATATGATCTTCGCCTAAATGAGCCGCGATCCACCGCCCATGCAATCGGCCAGCGTTGTAAGCGGCCAGACACGCGACATAGATGCGAGGCGTGTCCCTAGGAAGTAGCCCGGACATTGCGACAGGCGGTGTAGGTGTCTGCGGTGTAGCGCTCATATCTCATCTCCGTCCCGCCCCGCATTCCTTTCCCGGCAGGCGGGATGGGGCGGCAGGAAAGAGCGGCAGCCAGAACGCATAAGGGCTGGCCGCAAGGGTTTAGGTACGAGGATTTCAATCGGTCTGAGACCTTACCGGGTCCGATTCCCTTGCGGGTAGCCCGCGTTCTGGCAGACGCGCTGTCCGCCCCAGACCGACTGCTGGGAAAGATAAACTTGTTGATGCCGGTTAGCGAGCTAAAACCAACGGAAGAGCCAGTGATTTAGGGTTGCCGCGCGTCTACTAGCTATACTTGAATAAGACGGCTGATTTCCGCACCTTTTTCGATTGCGTGATAGGTTGGATATGCAGCTCGATTGGACACATTTATTTCTCTAGCGAGCCAATCACGTTCCTCCAGAAAAAATAGCGATTGCGACAGGGCACGATCAGTGATTTTGCCGAGTCTGGTCTTGATTGCCGAATAGCGAGTCGGGGCCCCAGCGATTGCCAGAATTGGCATAGACCAAGTTCTTTTAAGGATCGCCAGCGCCGCATCGTCTGGCGCTGCATTGATCACACGGCCGGCCATTGCAGCGGCCTCGATACCTTGCGGTGTTAGACGAAACTCTGGTCTCAGCGGATGACCGTGTCCTGGATTCTTTTCCAGCAGGTTGAGCTCAGTTAGATGTTTGAGGCTAGCTGTAAACGCTGGGCGCGTGGCTTTGGACGCTGCGAGTAAGGGTGCTTGTCTTCCAGCCACGCCTGAATCCAGCAGTGCCAGGATTTTCAAAGCCCAAGCTTTTGAGCTGATGTTGACAAGTAGCTCAATGTCCATGAAATATATCTAATATATTTTTAGTGCAAAGGAAAGTGCCGTGCCTGTTGTTTCGTTGGAAAGTACAATCACACTCGCGATGTCTGTGCGTGACAGGCATGCGAGCGCAAAATGGTATGAAGAGACCCTTGGGTTTGAGTTGATTATGCATATCGATCAAGCCGGATGGAGCGAGATGAAGACGAAAACAGACGGTGTGACCCTTGGCCTCGGAGAGCAAGCAGAGCCTGCGCCAGGAAACACCGTGCCAGTGTTCGGTATCGCCGATATTGCGACGGCGCGTGCCAATTTGGAAGCGATCGGTGTTAAGTTTGATGGCGATACCGAAACCATTGAGGGGATGGTGGCTACAGCGACGTTTTATGATCCGGACGGCAACGCCCTAATGCTGGCCCAGGATCTTTCCCGATAACCGCCGAAACTAACGTCTACTTTGCGACCAAAAACGGATATCGCTCGAAGAGTGAATCCGTTTGAAGCTTGAGACGAACCTATTCATCCCAGAACGGCAAACCTCCGCATGCACCCCCCAGCCCAGCCTGCGGCGAGGTTCGTCTCAAGTGCAAAAAAGCGGCGCAAGCTCGGCGACTTGCGCCGCTTTAGCGCGAGTGCTCGAAGAATGGACTCAAACCACCGTTACACAACCCGTTTGATTTCATCATATGCCCCTCGCACGCGGAGGGTCATCGTCACTGGAACATCGCTGCGATTGCGCCAAAACCAACCGTGTGAGCCATCGAACGCGGCGGTGAGTTCTCCGGAGTCGCTGGTCTCTGCACGGCCCCGTCTGTAGCTCGTTGCCTGGCCGCCCAAACCGTCGCCGTGAAGATCGGAGTTTAGGTGGCCGTCAGAAGCGCTCCACTCATACTCAGCCGAAGAGCCTTGAGACATGACGAGTTTGATTTCCGCAGCTTCTCCAGGTTGCAGGATTACGCTGACTTCGTCCTTCCATGTTGGAGTGTCCGTGAATTCCTCTGCTTCTGTCTCTGCCTCTGGCACGGAAACAATGCTTTGCGAAACATCTGTCTGGGGGCGTGCACTTACAGCGTCGGCGCCGGCGTCCACACTGGCGGGTTCTTGCGCCGCGGTCACCGCATTGTCGCGCGCCGCTTCTTCGGAGAGTTGCGTTTTTATCTCACCCATTTGCGTTAAGCCGAGGACCCGACCGATGCGCGTGGGGTCGATGCCGTACTCGGCCGGTAAAACCACGGCAACGAGTAAAGCGCCAGCGACGGTGACGGCGATGGCAGTTGATTGAAGCAGTTGACGGGTGGTCGGAAGGTCTTCGCGATTTGGAAGGTCAGTATTGTACATTTTTATCATCCTTTATGAGACGAAATATCCGGTGAGTTGATAGCCAATCAGAACAAAACCTGCGGTCATCATCACGACATTTGCGGTATAGGCATGCTTGAGGAAGCTGGGCGTGCGGCGCCAGAATCCCATGACGATAAGGATCGCACCAAGCGCGAGTAATTGCCCGATCTCGACGCCGATGTTGAAGGCAATCAAGTTGGGAAGCAGACCATCAGGTGAGACTTCGTAATCGAGAATCTTACTTGAAAGCCCAAAACCGTGGAAAAATCCGAAGATCAATGTGGCGAGTTTTGTGTTCGGCTGAACACCAAACCACCGCTGATAAGCACCAAGATTGTCCAGGGCTTTATAGACGATTGATAGGCCGATGATGGCATCAATCAGGTAGCTATTGATGCCAATATTAAAAAACACGCCAGCCAGCATCGTGGTCGAGTGACCAATCGCGAACAGGCTGACATAGATGCCGATGTGTTTCATCTTGTAGAGGAAGAAAATCACACCCAGCAGGAAGAGTATGTGATCGTACCCGGTCACCATGTGCTTTGCGCCGAGGTACAGAAACTCGAAGAAATGGACGCCGGTAATTTCTTGAATATAGCCTTTGTCACCTTCTGCGACGCCGTGCGCGAAAGCAGAAACAGGCGAGATCATCGCAGCAATCACGGCGAGGCAGAGACGCCAGCTCGATGGAAGAAAGGGTTGGCGCGATTTTGAAAGCGCGCCGAATTGATGGCTCATGAGGTTGATCCTCCGTTAAAAGTGATGCCCATTTGCTCGGCAACGAAAATGGCCGAGATGTAGAGGCAGATAGTGAGAAGACTTGCGGCGAAGAGAGAGGGCCAGAATCCGAAACCTCGCTCCATCGCAAACGGCAAAACAATAAAGAATGGCAGGCTGGGAATGACAAACCAGAGCGTTGCCCGCGCATGGCTCGCCACTTGGGCCACATCTCCGCCCGTGTCTCGCCAAAGCCAGATGATTGCCAGAATCGAGATAAGCGGCAGCGAGGCAATCAGCCCGCCCAGACTCGGAAACCGCCGCGCGATTTCTGAGATTAAAGCGATCAGCACGCCAGAAAGAGCTGCCTTGAATACAAAATATGTCATTCGCCTATCTCGACAAAACAAAAGGCTTTTTGACTATGGGCGGGGATAGTCGCGGTTAGCGTCGCAAGCGCCGCCGTACAAAATTTTCTCATTGAAATAATTCCAAATCTAAACAGCAGTGACCGGCCGCGGAATGCGGACGGATTCAGAGTGTGGACTTGGTTCAGTCGGGGATATGTTCGGCCAAAAATAGTGGATCGGGCAACAATCGATCCGACTCGAATGAATTCGGGGTACGCAACCAGTTTTGGTGCCGCTCAGACCCCTGAGCGACCTCTATGGCGCAACCATGGTATTGCGAGGCATGCTCTTCGTGTCCATGATCACCCTTTTCGCCGTCTTGTTCATGTGAACCGTGATGATGTGCATCGTGATCAACCTGATTGTGCTGGTGAGGGACATTGTGAACATCTGATCGCGTCGAGGCCGATGCAGCCTCGAAGCTTCCGTGCATGAGATGCAACTCTGTGTGAGCGGAAGCGTTCACGCCGCTCGACACTGCCAATGCAAGGACCAGAATGATCATCGACCACAATCTCATCGCGCGGCTCATAAGCGGAATTTGAGTGATCGGCAAGAGACATCATTCTTGATGATTTTACATGTGTTTCGTCTTTAGCAGGGCTGCCAATTGATCTAAGCAACGGTGGAGTTTGAGCGATTTCACGACTCTATCTGCCTGCGATGAGATGGAACGCAAATTTTTCTGTGCGTCTTAAACTCGCCCCAGATCGGTCGCTCGTGGATTCCGAAAAGCGAGCAAAAGAGGACATTAGCTCTGGAGTTCAAGACACCGCAACGCATTCGCCAAGCCTATCACTCGAATTGTCGAGTTAGAGTGATTTCGTTCCCAAATGCGCGCAGCGAAAGACGCTCGATCTGATGTCCGAGCCTCTCTGGACGCGTGTCTAATCCTTAGGCTTCGGCTTGGGCTCTTCCTTTGCCAGATAGTCCATTGGTGAGTGAATGCCTTTTTCCTCAGGCTTTAACTCGTCTCTGAGCACGCGATTATCTGGCGCGTTGAGTTGTGTTGTTGGTTTCTTCTTATCTTTCAATACTCGGTTGTCTGGTGCGAGGATCTCGGTGGGTTTCACGGGCTTGTCTTTAGTCGTTTTTGTGTCTTTTGGCAGCGGCGTGTCTGCCAACGCAACTGATCCTGCACAGGCTAGCGACAGAGCGCAAAGAGCTGCAGTGATAGATTCCTTACTGGTGGGACGATTTGATTGTTTCATAGTCAATTCCTTACTTTGAGTTAGGGTTGCGTCCTTGCTTGCTCGTCAGTTGAGTGCATCGATCTTCGCCGATGCCTTATTCGGTCATCGTTTCATCCGCAGCTTCTGGCTTTTCCATGCCGACCGATAGCGCTGCTGGGACTGCGTCCTCCAATGGGAAGCGCGGCAGCCACACAGGGCTGTCGAGATCCAGATCCGCAGCTTGTAGATTCCAGCCGAAGAAACCGCGGACGTCGTTCTGCCAGGAATCAACCGCGCGCACATCAGCCTCTGCAGCATTGCGATCGATAACGTTCCGACCAGTATAGAGCTTGAACCAATCTTCGCTGATTTCAATACGCGGTAAGCCTGCCTGGTTGTTTGAGGCCTCTTCAACCAGGTCAGCTTCGTCTTCGATATACTCAACCGACGTTTCAAGGTCGAATTCAACAAAGTCAGCTTTGGCATTGGCGCCAATGATGTTGCCATTGATAACGAGGTTTGGCGAGCGCTTGGTGTTGTCGATGCCGTAATTGTCGTTGAAGGCGAACATGTTGTTGATTACCGAGACACTGGTGCCACTCTCAAGCATGATGCCGCTGCCGCCAAAGGTCCCGAAGGCGGTGTGTTTCTGATTAAAGGCACTCAAATTGCCCACAACCAGATAAGTGGGGCTTCCTTCACCAACATAGTTCGTGCCAATGCGGAATCCCGCGCCGGTATTGTTGATGGCTGCATTGTTCTGAACAAGCACGCGGGCGTCTTGGCCACCAAACAGGCTGAACACGCCTTCTGTCGGTGCAAAATTGATAGCGATATTGTTGCGGATGAAGACTTGGCTATCGACACCAGTCCGCACCGTCAGCGCGCCGCTTTCTGGCGTCGGTGTGTCACTTGGTGTGCCTTTTCGAACGATCAGGGATTGGTCAGCTGTTTTGTAATAGTTGCGCGGTCCATTGTCGAAGATGATGCCATCCACGACGATTGTGTGCGCCGTCGGTTCGCCACGTACTTTCATAAGTTTCGTGGCGGCCTTGCTCGTGTCGATAGATAGACGGGTCTGCGTCTTAAAATTCTTGGAATTGTGTTCACCGGTAAATATTGTTTTGTGCGCCCCCCACGGATCGCGATAGGTGAAATCAGGGCTGAATCCGCCAATCACACTTACGGGGAGGTTGATTTCATCAACCCCGCTACCGCCCCGGCCTTTATATTCTCCTTGTGCAATGCAGATGACATCGCCGGCCTCCAGTCGCGAGATAATGTTGCCAAGGTCACGCGCTGGTTTTTCAATCGAAGCCGTTTTGCCGGATCCGTTGGTGGCATGAACAAATTTGGTGCAATCCGCAGAGCCCGGCTCGGCAAAGGTTGCCGGTGTGACCACTGAGACCAGTAAAGCCAGTCCTGTCCAATGCTTCCATTTCTGGGCTCGTTGCATCATCCGCTCCTCAATCTGCTCTCTGACCCGTGCTCATGTTTGATTTGACAGAGGCAGGGTACTCATCTGATGTTGCAGCGTAATTTCGCTCGTTCAGAACCTCATCCCCAAAATTGGGGATGTTGCAGATGCGCGAGACATTAGAGTGGGAAGCTTCTGAAATTGGATCGATTCTCCATGTCGAACGGAAACGAACAATTAGAAATTATCGATCAGATTTATGCGGCAGCCATTGAGCCAGAGCGGTTCGATGAGCTTGTTGATATCTGGCATGAGAAACTGATTTCCTCGGGCGCCGACGGACTCAAACGCTATCCAGGTGAACTGGAGCGCCTATATGTACACCTGGATCAAGCCGATACGATCCTGTCATTGGTGAGCGAGAATTCTTCCGGATTGCCAACACCGCTTTTCGCGAAGATTAACAGTGAGCCCAGGCCAACGCTGGTGGTTGACGCGCACGGAAAAATCCATGCCACCAATGATGCCGCTCAAAAACACTTTGATCTGAAAGCCGGGGAAAGTGTTTCGGACTGGATTTCAGACTCCGCAAAACGGCGAGAGATTATGAGGACCATCGCGCGGCTCGGTTCGGAGAAAACGAAGCCGGTAGACGAAACGCCTGAATTGGTTCGGGTTTGGACGGAAGAGGACAGTCGCCAAATCTTATTATCGCTGGTGGCCTGGGCCACGGCGAGTGGGCGAAGGTTCGTGTTTGTTCAATCATCGAATTTCTATTGGCCACAGCATTTAAGCCCAGTCATCGCGAACGCATTCGACCTCTCCAGCGCTGAGACAGATGTCGTGAAGCTGATTGTTGAGGGCGCTTCAGTACAAGACGTTGCGAACACACGTGGCAGTTCCGTGGCGACGGTAAGATCGCAGATCAAGTCGATTTACGCAAAAACAGAGACGAAGAATCAGTCCGAATTTTTGCGCATGACTCTGGGTCTCGCAACGCTCAATCTTCGTGATCGGGATACGATAACCGGTGCGTTCGTAAAGCCGGAAACAACGCGCCAGAAAGCATGGCCGCTGCCCGAGCATGAGCGATTGTTTTCATTGCGCCACGGGCGATTGCTCGATTATGCGGATTGTGGTCCTGTCGACGGCATTCCCTGTTTCTACTTTCACAATGATTTTCTCGGAAACATCTGGCCCCACGACGCAGCCACGGCGGCGGTGGGGGCGGGGTTTCGAATGATCATTCCGGCGCGCCCTTATTATGGTCGCAGCACACCTTATCCCGACGGTGTTGTGAACTACGAGCAGACGACAGACGATATGATTGCGCTGATGGAGCACCTGGGTGTGGCGCGTGCCCTGCTGGTGTCGATCTCCAGCGGAGGTATGTTTGCGGGCGCTCTAATCGATGCGCACCCCGAACGATGCATCGGGCATGTTGCCTTGGCGCCAGCGTTCGCAGTCGAGTCGGCTGAAGAAGAAGCCAAGATGCCAAAGATGTATCGCTTCATGAACAGCGTTGTGAAGCGACACCCCCGATTGCTGGAGACTTTTCTCAAACTCGGCATGGCCTATCACAACCGGGTGGGATCGGTGCGCTACTTGCACCGGATTCTCGGTGACGTTCCAGCAGATCTTGCCGTGATCAATGATGAGTCAAACCTCGATGCGATTGTACGTGGACTGGAGTTTTGTGGCACGCACGGTCATCTTGGCATTTTCAATGACTACAAAACGATCCTGTCAGACAGCAATGAGGCATTCATGCGAACACCGTTTCCGACCTTTACGGTGATCGGTACGGATGATCGAAATTCAAGATTGTTGCGCACAAACCGGATGATCGATGCAGGCGGCAATATTCGTAAGGTAATGGCCGATCACGGCGGTACGTTGATACTCTACACGCACGGCGATCTAGTCGTGCAGACGATGCGCGATGCTTGCGATTGGGACGCTCAATCCGGCCGGGCGTGATCGGGACGAGAAGACTAGATTTATGGCAGACGCAAACGATCAGCTCGCAGTCATCAATCAGATATACGCAACCGCAATCGATCCAGAAAGGTTTGATGAACTGGTCGATATCTGGACCGACAAGCTGATCGCATCAGGCACGGATGGATTCAAACGCTTCCCCGGAGACTCAGATCGCTTGCTTTCGCATGCATTTCAGGCTGACGCGCTCCTGTCACTTGGGCGCGAGCATCGTGATTTACCTGCAGGGTCTCTGTTCGCTCAGATTAACAGCGAACCGCGTCCGACAATAATTTTCGATTCAAGCGGAACCGTCCAAGCGGCAAATGAAGCGGCCGAACTGCATTTCGGACTCACCACCGGGCAGAAGATAGATGACTGGCTTCTGGATGCAGAGCAGGCGCGAGAACTGGTCGCAAATACCAGACAGTTGGTCGCTGATGACCGAGCATTGTCAAAGTCGACCCCGCAGTTGCTGCGAATTTGGTCGGAAGCTCACGCGCGGTCTATCCTGTTATCATTGTCGGCAACACAGACACCAACGCGTCAGAGACTGGTGCTGTTGCAATCGTCCAATTTCTATTGGCCTGACCACCTCAACCCGATCATCGCAAAGGCGTTTGAATTAACGCCAGCTGAGGTGGAAGTGGTCAAACTCATCGTCGAAGGGGCGTCAATTCAAGAGGTTTCTGACGCGCGCGGTAGCACAGTCTCGACTGTGCGCTCACACATCAAGTCGATCTATGCGAAGACAGAAACAAAAAACCAGGCAGAGTTTTTGCGCATGACGCTCGGCCTAGCGACGTTGCATATTCAGCCGCGAACGGCGGTTGCTTCTGACACGGAACTGGCGCGTGTTTCGCCGAGATCTGCATGGCCTGGTCCGGAAAACGAGCGCATGTTCATGCTGCCGGATGGGCGGGTGCTGGAGTATACGGACTGTGGTCCCAAAGCGGGTCGACCCTGCGTGTATTTTCATAACGATCATCTGGGCAACATCTGGCCGTCACACGCTGCGAAAGCGTGTGTCGATGCCGGGCTCCGTATCATCACACCCACACGTGCCTATTATGGACGCAGTTCACCATATCCTGATGGCGCGACCAATTATGAGCAGACGCCAGATGACATTGCAGCCTTGCTGGCGCATTTGGAATTGTCACGGGTGTTGCTCGTTTCCATAACGATCGGGGGCATGTTTGCCTGTGCGTTCACCAAGGCATATCCCGATTTGTGTGTAGGTCACGTATCGATCGCGCCCGCCATCGTTGCGGCGTCCCCAGAGGAAGAAGCGGAGATGCCCAAGATTTACCAATTTCTCGACGGCATCGTGAAACGTTATCCGTCTCTGCTAGAGACGTTTTTGAAGCTGGGGCGCGCCTATCATAAACGCGTTGGCTCCGTTCGCTACATGAAGCGCGTGTGGGGTGATGTTCCCGCTGACATTGCGGTCGTTCAAGACGAAGACAATCTGAAAGCCATGCTGCGGGGTCTGGAGTTTAGCGGCACATATGGCCATCTTGGTATGTTCCACGACTACAAATCGATTTTGCCAGACAGCAATCAGATCATCATTCAGTCCGATATCCCTCTTTATGCGATAATTGGTACAGAGGAGAAAAACTCTCGCCTGAAACGGACCGACCGCTTAATCGAACAGGGCGCGGATATCGAGAAGGTCTTGGCCGCCGGTGGGGGATCTTTGCTCCTGTATTCGCACGCCGATCTGGTCGTTCAAACATTGGTGCGCGCATGGGCGGTCCAACGATAACTGTCTCACGAGCATAAATATAAAATTGATCACTTTACGCCTTCGCGTCCCCAAAATTGGGTATGCGAACATTCAGTTCCCTCTGCAGGATTGTTGATGTCGATCTCGCACAAGCGAGCGGGACACGACATTGAAACTGAATCGAAAAAGGGGAGCATTCAGAATGCGACATACTCAAGACTTGCTCAAAACGTGTGGCACAGTCGCGCTCATCGCGGGCGCCATTTTCGGCGCGGAGGGGGCAGCATTCGCTCAAGCGGGGAAATCCAATGGCGACGCGGTCACCAATGCTCAGGCCGTTGTTTTGTTCGACGGAACAGCGATGACCACCCGCCGCGCTCGCCGAATGGCACGCGCGTCTGGCGATACATTTCTCGCATTCACTTCCTGTGCGGGCAGTGTCCCGGGCGCGCTGAATGGATGTATCGATTTAAGCGTTGAGAGCAGATCGGGAAAACGATTTGACTACCGCATCTCGGATGTAAAATGCGAAGACCGGACGTTTCAAAATCGCAAGGGAGCAACGTCGAGTCTCGCCACCTCAACATCGGGCGTGGGAAAGGCCCTCAACGCGGATGCGCGATGTTATGCCGGATACAGCGTGTCATTTCGGATTCGGCACGATGCGACAACCGATGAGCGCAATAATGGAATGTCAATCTATGGATCGTCCACCATCCAAGTGCCGGCCATTGTCGGCGACAAGAAATGGATCAATACGGGCGGTCTCAACTCGTCCGCCACGTGGAGCCGAATGGACTCACTCGCGAAAGTAGACTGGCGCGTGGAAGCAACAAATGGGGCCGGTGAAGTGTTGTCTGCCGAAAATGGGTCCGACGCATTGGTCTCGGGCAAACAAAATACACCGCTGCGGACATCGAGAAGATTTGCCACAGGCGATGTCTCTGACGCAGAAAAATGCGACATTCGCGCCGAGACGATCAAGTCTGGATTCGATCTGGCCGTACGCGATCCGATCTACGGACTTTGCGTGGGGACATCTCTCGGGGTCGGCACAATCGATTTCGGCTACACGCCGTCTGCCGAAGAGGGTGGATTCTATGTCAACGCATCATCGACCAGCATGTGCGGTATGCTCGGCGATTATTATGATGGATTCGGCGAGCTCGCTGCGCAGGGGTATTTTGACCACTGTATCAATGAAATCCCCGATGATCCGACGCCGCCGGACGAACCTCCAGTGATACCTGATGTGCCTCCTGGTGGCGACGATCCAGCTGAAGCAATATGTCCAGAAGTGTCTAACGTTCCAAGTGTGACCACGTTTACGTCGCAGGAGAATGGCGTGACCTATTATTGCGAAGTCATGACCCAGCAAGTGTGCGAAGTGGACGAAGAGATGAATTCATGCGTCTGCGAAAATGAAGCGATCGGCACGCCCACATGCGTTGGGATTGAAGAGTCGCAAGAATGGATTCCCATTCCATAACAATTGGTCATCGATCCACGGCGATCAGATTGAAAGGCGCCGCCCCGATTGCCGTGGTTTGAAAAAGGCTTGCCGTTTCGAAGGTGGGCACCAGTACGTCCAATGGCTAGCAGCTCCGCAGAATAGTCGACCTGCCTCAACAAATTGAAAGAAATCCACTCCATGTCAAAACCAAGCGAAGCGGGGGTGGCCAATCTGTTTGCGCCCCACCTTCAATCCGATGAGGCTCTCGCAACCACGGCATATGGAGTAAAGCAGCCACATATCCTGCTGATTGTTTTTTTCATGCTGCTCGGAATTCTGCCCGGATTGATTGTAGTGCTTGTCATGACGAAGTACTATCGGGTCGGCCTCACGGATCGCCGCTTGATGATTATTAAAACTGGGACAATGAAAAGCCTGCATGAGAAAGGCAGGATCGAGTTTGATCTGAGCGATCTGAAAATGGCGCACGTGGCGACATCGGTTGGTCCGATTTTCGTCAATATCAGAATTACTGATCACGATCGAAAATTTGCTGCGAAATTTCACCGCAGCTATTCGAAAACGAACAGGCTAAACGCCATTGCAATTGCTGAGGCATTGTCGGCGGGAGCTCCGAATTGATCATTCTGTCCGAATCTCCGGTGATGAATGACTTGCGTTTGAATCACCTCCAAAAGAAGGTGGGGACGACACTTCCTCGGCAGGTGAGCTATTTGCGAGTGGGCAAGATGGCTTATCGAACAGAGCTGATAGAGAGTTAGAGATGATTGAAATTCTCCAATATGTGCTGTTGTTTTTGATGGTGCTATGTTTCGCTTGGTTCTTAGTCTCGTTCATGCGCGCTGGAACACTCGCGAGCCGTCACAAAGATGACATGACGAATGCGCAGAAAGTATCATGGTGGTTTCGTTTTTTCCGAGCCGATGTGTACGGAAGCGAGGATGAATCCAAACGCAAACGAATTGCCTCGCACATCATCTGCTCGTTCGGTCTCGTTTTCGTGATTATCGGGCTGCTCATGCTTACCGGTACGCAGCCAGCCGAATGACGAAACGCACGTTGAATCAAGAAATGCATGCGTAACAACTGCGGTCAGGGGCTAGCAGCTGATTGAAGTAGGCGGCATGGCGAGCAAAAGGAGACATAACCAGGTTTTCGATCGCATGCTAAGCCTGGTTCACTTCTTGGCTCCGAAACCTTTCACCCGCACGGCTCGAGGAAGGCTCAAGCAATTTGAAAGTCGGCCCGGAGTAACCTGATCCACGACCCAATCGATGTGCTCTGGATGGACTTGCATATTTGCCACTTCCAAAGCGGCGGTAACGGCGTTCGACATTTCACTCGCGGATAAGTTTGAGCGAACGGAGTCGTGCAGAAAAAGATCGACTGTTGAAACGAGTCCCACTGAAGAAAATCGTTCCTTACAAATTCTTCGGCCTTTTTTTTCGTCTATCGCCACAAATGCTCCAATCGCATTTCCGGTGGCTATCGTAGCCGCTTCACCATCATCCAATGATGCGGCAGTCGATCCCGAAACTAGCGAAATATAATCAGAATGAGCGGCTCCACCTAGCGGTATTACTTCGACTACCTCGGCATCCAGAAGCCGTTGTAGATCCGTTGCATCCGAATATCCAGCAAGCTCTCCCCGCTTCAATTCACTTACAACATGACCCGATATTCCAACGCTCATCGGAAGCGCTGTCAGGACGCGATCAGCGAAGCCCGACGCGTTCAGGTTTACGACCACGCTCGCATCCAATAGGAGCGACTCGCAACGGTTAGTGAGCGATGAAATTGCCGACACCTTGGATGTCCTCTGCTTCTAGTGCTAGTCGGCGTGCTTTCAAACGATCAATTTTTAGTAGTCCGGATATTTGGCCTTCGCTCATAAGCTCTCGTCTCAACGCTTGTGCGGCGAGTGTCTCTAGTCGGACAGAGGATGGAGTAAGGCGTTCACGCGAGCTTAACTCTCGAATCGTGTCGGTACCCAGTACTTCTTCCGCTTGTTTGTCAGTTATGCCTCCATTGCGAACGAACCAATCCCACGCTCCTTTCGGCGCTAGCTTGATTTCTTCTAGTCTGCGCACAAAGCCCTCGCGAGAAGCGCCAAAGTAGTGACTTAAGATGATCACATGTCGTCTCGTGAGCTGCTTGCTGGTTCCGCGAATTTCATTCAACTTCCGCAAAACCGTATTGGCTGGCATTAAAAATGCGGGCGCAAACGTGATGGCATATCGCTCTTCGCGGGAATTTACTTGAAACCGCTCGTCGCAGACATCTGGTCTGTGACGGGCACTTACAATATGACCCAGCTCGTGAATGGCGGTTTGGACTTGTCTCTCATACCGATGACTCGAATTCAGCAAAACACAAGCACCCACTTTTTCGTCGAAAGCAAAAAGACCGGAGACGTTGGCGGGCAATGGATGAGCGTATAGTCGAATGCCCATGTCCAGTTCCAAGAGGGCAAAAGCGTTTCGAACTGGACCTTGACCTAAACCCAAGCGCTCCCGAAGTTCTGCTGCGTCACGTTCAGCTTGTTTTCTAACGTCCCCCGGGAGTAGCGGCCTTTCTTGTGGAAGACTCGATCGCCGCTCTACGCCGAGAATGGATTCTAATTCTACTTCGGCCGCGACAAAATCATTTAAGATAGAAATCGCCGTCTCGGTTTCGCCCTCACCAGGCTCCGTCATTTTCCGGAATCGCGGCAACAAGTCGACATTTATCGCTTCGCGCCGCAACAGCTCGTTTAGTCGGATACCGTACACATCAACTAACGCTATCAACTCATCATCTCGAATAGCGCGCTCACCCTTCTCTATAGCAACGAGGGTGGTTCGGGATAGGCCGACATTTCGCGCCGCGATTGCTTGAGTTTGGCCCACGCTTTCGCGAGCAACGCGCAATCGTCGACCTAACTCTTTCGTATCCAATTGATGGGTCATCATAACTATATTTCCTTTGCCCACTCACGAAGAAACGACCGTGAAGAATGACTCTGGACGAAACTACTCCATTCGCTTGAATGGGCGTCCAATAAGCGAATTAGATTTGTCGTGATCGCTTCTACAGAGGCGCCCGTCGCGCGCGCCAACACAAGAGCTTGTCGTTCCAGAATTATGTCGCGATCGGCAGAGCGCCTCAGACCTGCGAGATGATCCATGTGAAGCACGCCTGCTATAGCGTAAGCCCTTTTTGAATCTAAGTACTTTTGATGTTCCACGGGCGAACCACTTTCGAACTTCGATGCCGACAAGTCTTGCCAGAGGTACATCTCCGGATTTTCTTGATAGCCCGCAGCCAACAAACTGGTTCGACGCAGCATGCATGCCGCACAAATTCCGCACTGCCGATGAGAGCCGTTCAGACTAGCGTGCCGCGCGTCCATCCAACACGACCGGGTACTCTTCCAAATATCTTCACCACCCCGCAATCGCTTGTACTCACCTAAACTCTCGCCTTTGGTGCGCCATATTACGGGGTGTTCGAATGTAATTTTTCGATTGAACAATGCTTCTAAGAAAGAAGACATTTGACTGGTAAATTGAGGATGGGTTCTTTTGTCTAAATAGATTTGGCCTAAATTCACCAAGACTGGTCCTATGGCACCCTGTCCGCTCTCTGGGACGATGATGCATGAGGCACCCGTCAGGTAGGCCGCAATCCCGCTCAAGATAGCGAATTTGAATCCTCGTGACCTGCCAGATGGCTCCCCATTGCCGCTAGTCACCCGCTTGGTTCTGAACGGGATGTTTGCGAAAGGGGTATGATTGACGAACGCCGATGGACGATCGATTTTTTTAGGGCCTATCCGCACGCGAATTAGTCTGTCTTTCAGCTCTAGAGCCTTAATCGCGCCGACGGCTTTTGAGTCCAATCCGTCGCTATATGGGATGACTGCTTCTGCGCTCTCAGGGAAAAATAACTTCTGTTGCGTTGGCCCTTCTTGTGGGTCTTTCGTCAGACGAAAGTTGAAAGACCAGCAATCTCCCGTGAGAGTTCGCAATGCGCGCACCAGTCGTGCCTCAGTCTCACCATCCCAATGAATTGGGTTGTGCACGGGCAGGTCTATATGAAACTGCCTAGCCCATTTCATGTTTCTGCGCGGTCTTGAATTATCACAGATTTCGACCGCCGCTGCTAGCAGCATACAGTCGTAAACCAACGGATCCCAATTGGACGTAGAGTAAGAGTCGTACGCTTCGGCATCGAAGCTGATATGATCGCCGACCCTGCACACGTGAGCTGAATCAGCAACATCTTCATCGAGTTGAGCCACCAGGAGCCTGAACGGGCGCATTTTGGAGGATTGGGTCATGGCTCGATCGTCAGCCCTTCGTCGATGCCCGTGGCTTTGCGCACCTTAGTCTCGACGTTTTCGCCTTTCATAAGAGCAATTACCTCACGCCCGATGTTCTGCGCTCTAGATGAGCTCAACGCCTCATTCAAATTGGATCTGACTTCTGATCCTTTCATTCCCGCGCCGTCCCGCAGGTAGTGTTCTTCTATCGAACGAGCATTTGCGTGCGCATTGTCGAGGGAGGCACGATTAATGGCGGCCTCCAAAGCCTGGTCGCCTGAGAGCCCGGATCGAATACAGTACTGCGCGTGTTCGATAATTGCGTCCATCAGACTTGAGGGTGCGTATTGATCACGGATTGCATCCAGTTCCGAGTCAGCTTGATCCGCAAACAAACTACCTTGTTCGTCTTGCAAGAGTATCGATCCGATCGCTTTTAATCTGTCTAAGCCGACATCCTCTTTGAGGTCATTGTGCATCGCTGCGCAAATGGCATCGGACCGTTCATCTGATGAGAAAGCCTCTTTATGTGCAAATTCCGCAGCTTCGCGCCAAGGCTTGCGCAAGGGGAGGCTCTGATAGGGTCCGTCGCTCATTATTTGCTCCAATGTCAAATAAATACACAAATTTTCTGACAATGTCAAATTCAGGCTCATTCAGTTCTAGCCGGGCCGCGAAAATCAGCTAGAACTGACGTCAAAGTTCCGCAGAAGAGGGCAAAATGTTCAACTTAGTAATGTTGTCGAGTGACTGGGAAAGTGGTCGAGCCCAGCTCACTGAGCAGCGAATTCTGGAGTTTACAGAGCCGTACATCAGGCAAATGTTTCGTACGGACAATCAACTGGATCTTGAGGCGCTGTCGCGGATCCCATGTTTGTTTATGGACGAAGGAATCGCCGATGAAGTCGTGAGAGTGGGCAGAATCGTTCGGGCTCGGACTCAGGCTCGTGAAGTACTGTTCGAAATTGTGTTCGACGAAGAGGTGCCACCTTTGACAAATGCGTTCATTTACGAGCACCGCATGGCTTTAAACATGCCGGATGATTTTGAGTTTTCGAGGAATCATTGGGCCGTCAAAGATGTAGATTTGTATCAATTCTTGTTGCGTTCAGTGCGACCGCGCCGCCAGACACCGACTGTATTCCAAATTCCAGAACACGAAAAAATCGAACCAATCTTGGTTTCAGCAATGATGCCCTTTCACGCGGGTTTCGATGATGTTTATCAATCCATCATCCAGGCTAGTGAGACTGTGGGTATGCGTTGTCGGCGCGCGGACGATATTTGGGAAAATCCTGCAATTATTCAGGACGTGGTTTCGCTAATCGATCGATCGCGTATTGTCGTGTGCGATTGCACCGGCCGCAACGCGAACGTGTTCTACGAGGCAGGCATAGCGCATACTTTGGGTAGAGAAGTGATCTTGATTACTCAGAATCCTGACGACATTCCCTTTGACCTGAGACACCTTCGGTTCATTCACTATCTTAACAACGGCGAAGGACGCGATGGATTACGAGCCAAACTTGCCGCACGGATGGAAACCATCATCGGCCATTGATCTGACTTTTTGTCAGAAACCATCACGGTCGATTTTTTTAACGTCCGCTTTTAGGAATAACCTGCCTCATTGCTCATCAGCGGCCGCCGGATCAAGCGGCTGCCTGGTCCGGCCCGACATGCCCGCCGAGCATTTCGATCAAGTAACCACCGTCGCGAAGCGCTTCAGCTTTCCGCACGAGGTATTTGACTGAATCTTTCAGATGCCCGCTTGACCACTCGGCTTCGATCTTATCATGTCCGTAAAGAATTATCGCAATCTCTCGCCGGCTCATGCCAAGTTTGAGGGAATCTAGAGCAATCAGCCCGTCACGCAGAACGTGGGTTCGTTTGGTCCATTTCGGCGTTTCGGCTTCAGGATCGTTTCCAAATACGCGCATACCCTCTTGTTGCGCTTTGACTTTCCGGTTGTAGCTTTCAAAATCGGAGATCTGCAATTTCATACGTACCTGCTCCATGCCTAGTAGCGAGATGCCGTGGCACCGAGTTTGGAACACGCAACCATTGCCGCGAGTGAGAAGGAATTCACGCCCGATAGAGTCTGTAAAGTGAGAAATCCGTGCAAGAGCGACGCTGGTATCATAAATCTCGCAAGAATTGTTCCCGCCTCTTGGAATGACGTTAATCTCGACCTGATCTGGAAACGCTTTTTCGTTCCAGACTACGTCTGCATCGATCGCGTTCTTGGACGGATCGGGCATCATGATCAGCCCCCACCGCTCTGCCGAGGTTTGCGGTACGCGCGATTTCAAGATGCGAATGTTATGACAGACGGTTCGTTCCGATATGTCTGCCCGATCAAATGCGGTAGCATCCCCGAGGAACTCTTCATTCCGTCTGAGATATTCCCACGCCCAACGGTCCGGCGTCATGCGCCATAAGTAGTCGTAGCGCTTCAAAACCCCGTCGGAGTTTAATGTATAGGTCTTCATTGTCCCAACCTCCCTAGCTGGAGAGCATCGCCGCAATCAAAGTGCCACTCATGGGCTTGGAAATCGCCAGAGCGTTAACAAGACAAGTTTAGAAATTAATCTTTGAGGTCAGAATCGCCCCTGTTTCAGTTCCGGGCGGGATTTCACTGTTTCATTTTGAAATCTTGCACCCCAATCCAAATTCAGTTTGCAAACTGTTGCGGCGCTTCGCTTGAGATGGCGCCTAATGGCCTGCTGTCTCACTCTTCAGGTTTGGTTCTATCCTTCAGTCTGGTCCACGCAATCAATGCAAAGGACCTCCCCGATGGCGCAGCCCGCCCGCAATGCAGAGACCCATTCACGGCGCACGACTATGCTCCGCACTGCTTTCTGCCCTGTGGTGCGAGCTGCGCTGAAGGACCCGAGTGTGATCGAAATTATGGCCAATCCGGATGGAAGTGTCTGGCTTGAGCACATTGGCCGTGGCTTGAGAGTTTCAGATGACACCCTGACGGATAGCGATCGTGAGCGAGTCATCCGCCTGGTCGCCTCGTCCGTTGGGGAGGGCGCGAATTCTTCCAATCCAATCGTGTCGGCTGAATTGCCAGAGGGCGGTGAACGATTTGAAGGCGTTCTGCCGCCAGTCTCGCTGAACCCTTGTTTCTCAATCCGGAAACCTGCATCTTCACCGCTTAGTCTGCAAGATTATGTCGACCAGCGCAGCATCGCCCCTCCTATTGCCGAAGCGCTCAAAGACTCTCTCCTATCTCGCGACAACATACTGATCGCTGGCGGTACGTCCTCAGGCAAAACGACATTCGCCAATGCCATTCTTCGCGAATCTGGAATTGGGCACGACCGCGTGGTCATTCTGGAGGATACGCGTGAGCTGAACAGCCAAAACGCGAACGCGGTGCACCTGCGAACGCGGAGGGATGAAGTCACGTTGAGAGATCTGGTTCGCTCGACGCTCAGACTACGCCCGGACCGAGTAATCGTCGGAGAGGTCCGAGGAGCTGAAGCTCTTGATTTGCTCAAAGCCTGGAACACTGGACACCCTGGAGGGCTAACAACCCTGCATGCAAACTCCGCAATTGGAGCTCTGAGACGGCTGGAGCAACTCGCGCTCGAAGCTACGCCTCGCATGCCGCACGAGCTGATCGCTGAAGCTATTGATGTCGTTGTTTACATGTCGCGCGAAGCCGGCTTGCGCCGCGTGACCGAAGCCATTCGCGTGATCGGCTTCGATGGCGAGAACTACGAGTCCGAGCCGCTTGCTGGACGATCACTTTCACTCATTTCGCAAGGAGCATCATAATGATCTCAGCACATGTCAGACCTATACAAAGCCTATCAAAGCTCGGGGCCGCACTTGCCATAAGCGCGATGCTAAGCGCGCCAGCATGGGCAGCCGGATCCGGGATGCCCTGGGAAGGTCCTCTCGACCAGATCCTGCAATCCATAGAGGGCCCGGTAGCACGAATTGTTGCGGTGATCATTATCACGCTGACCGGGTTGGCGCTCGCATTTGGTGAAACATCTGGCGGCATGCGCAAGCTCATTCAGATTGTGTTCGGCTTGTCGATCGCATTTGCGGCAACGAGTTTCTTCCTGACCTTTTTCTCATTCGGCGGCGGAGCGCTAATCTGATGCGCGAAGGCTATGAACTTCCGGTCCATCGCTCACTGACCGAGCCAATTTTGATGGCAGGGGCGCCTAGGAGCGCGGCCATCTTGATCGGGACATTGGCTGCGGTGCTCGCACTCGGTCTTCGTCTCTGGATCCCTGGCCTGGTGTTTTGGATCTTAGGTCATTCTGCGGCTGTGTTCGTGGCGCGATCGGACCCGGAATTTATGGCCGTTTCTTCTCGATCAGCTCGTCACAAGGTGCACCTCTCATGCTGAACCTAAAAGAATATTCCGACACGCCTCGATTGCTTGCAGATTATCTGCCCTGGGCCTGCCTCGTGGCGCCGGGAGTGGTGCTCAACAAGGATGGCAGTTTCCAAAAGACATTTCGCTATCGCGGGCCCGACCTTGAGAGCTGTACAGAAGACCAACTTGTCGCTGTCACCGCTCGGGTCAACAATGTCTTGCGCCGGTTTGGGTCAGGTTGGGCCATGTTCTTTGAAGCTCAGCGCGAAGAGGATCATGAATACCCGCATTCAGAATTTCCAGATGCCGCGTCATGGTTGGTTGACCAGGAGCGTGCGCTTTCGAGTGATGAAGCAGGGGCGCAATTTGTCTCCAACTATTTTCTTACTCTGCTTTGGCTACCGCCTGCTGATTCCACCGGGCGCGCCGAACAAGCATTAATTACCCGCGCCAATGATGAAGAAGCTGGAACTTGGCGCGAGCGCCTCGAAACTTTCGAGCAACAAGCCGCCCGCACCTATGATCTGCTCGGCGCATGCCTCGCGGAGATAGCACCGCTGTCGGATGACGAGACGCTGACCTATCTACATTCAACAATATCGACCAAGCGCCACCGCGTATCGACGCCTGAGCTACCAGTTTTTCTGGATGCTGTACTCGCCGACGAACCGTTCTCAGGTGGGTTGGAACCAATGATTGGCGAAGCGCACCTTCGCACGCTGACTATTCTCGGGTTCCCGGCATCCACCCTGCCCGGTATTCTCGATGAGCTCAATCGCCAAGGTTTTGCCTATCGCTGGACAACGCGCTTCATCGCGATGGACAAGGCAGAGGCCGAAAAGCTTCTTTCAAAAAAACGCCGCCACTGGTTTGCTAAAAGAAAATCAGTGAGCACGGTGCTTCGCGAAACCATGTTCAATGAGCAAGCGGCGCTCGTCGATAATGACGCCGACAACAAGGCGGTCGATGCTGATCAGGCTTTGCAGGAGCTTGGCAGCGATCTGGTTTCCTATGGCTATGTAACGACGACGATCACCGTTTCAGATTCCGATCGACACCTGGTCGAAGAACATTTGCGCATCGCTGAGCGCATCATCAACGGACGCGGATTTACGGTCATCTGCGAAACGCTGAACGCTGTTGACGCATGGCTCGGGACACTGCCCGGACATGTCTATGCCAATGTACGGCAACCTATTTTGCACACGCTCAACCTGGCGCACATGATTCCTATATCTGCCGTTTGGGCTGGCGACGAGAAAAACCGTCATTTGGACGCCCCTGCTCTGATCCAGGCGCAGACCAATGGCTCGACCCCATTTCGATTAAACCTTCACGTCGGCGATGTCGGTCACACATTGGTGGTCGGACCAACGGGCGCTGGGAAGTCGGTACTGCTGTCGCTGATGGCGATGCAATGGCGGCGATATCAAGGGGCGCAAGTGTTCGTATTCGACAAAGGCCGGTCCGCGCGCGCAGCGATGCTCGCCATGTCTGGCACGCACATTGACCTTGGCGGCGCAGAGCGCCCTGATTTGCAACCCCTGAAGCGACTGGATCAGGAAACCACTCTGAACTTCGCTGCAGATTGGCTTACGGGACTAGTTCGCCGAGAGGGGCTTGAACTTTCGCCTGAACATAGATCCGCAATTTGGGATTCGCTTCAGTCTCTCAAATCCGCTCCCGAACCTGAACGCACGCTGACCGGCTTATGCCTCTTGCTCCAGGACGATGAGGTAAAATCGGCGCTCCTGCCTTATACGCTTGAAGGGCCATATGGACGGTTGCTCGACGGGGATCGCGACAGTCTTGAACTTACTGACACGTGTTGCTTCGAGATGGAAACGCTGATGGCAATGCCGGCTGCGGCCGAGGCAGTGCTCACCTATCTGTTTCATCGCCTGGAAACCCGATTTGACGGCAGCCCCACATTGCTGGTTCTTGATGAAGCGTGGCTCTTCCTGGACGATCCTGTATTCGCAGCGCGCATTCGCGAGTGGCTAAAGACACTCAGAAAGAAAAACGTCTCGGTCGTATTTGCAACACAGTCGCTCGCTGACATTTCAAATTCAAGCATCGCGCCTGCGCTTATCGAATCGTGCCCAACGCGAATCTTCTTGCCGAATGACCGCGCGAATGAGCCGCAGTCGGCGGAAGCCTATGGCCGGTTTGGATTGAATGAACGCCAAATCGAGCTGATTGCTCAGGCAACACCGAAGCGTGAGTATTATTACCAGTCACCTCTTGGTTGCCGTGTATTCCAGCTTGGCCTCGGTCCGATCGGTCTTGCATTTTGCGGTGCCTCAAGCGCGGACGCCCAAAACCTCATCGACCTAACGGAAGCCGAATGTGAACCGCGTGAATTCGCAGAGAACTGGCTGCACGCAAATGGATTGCCATGGGCAGGCGAGGTGCTCAGCGAGTGGCCCGGGCGAGACCCATCATCAACCACACTCCTGGCAGCAGAATAAGAGTAGGCCTGATGAAAAACGCTATGGTCTCGATTGCTCTTGCCGCGATTCCCGCTTTCACTCTGAGTGCGCCGGATGCCCACGCGCAATTCGGCGGCGGCATCGTTTATGATCCTGCCAATCACACTCAGAACATTTTAACCGCTGTTCGCAGCCTTCAACAAATCAATCAGCAGATTCAGCAACTCACGCACGAGATAGAAATGCTGGAGAATATGGCGCGCAACCTTCAGACATTGGACCTGAATGTCGCCGAAGCCATCATTCGAGATCGTGTCAGACGCATCCAAGATTTGATGCGCCAAGCTGAAGGCATCGGTTACGGCGTGCAGGAAGTCGAGCGCGAGTATGAAGAGATCTATCCTGAGAATTATGGAGCGAGCGCACCTGACTCGCAGGTCCTGGTCCAGGACGCTCGGCGGCGTTGGCGCCAATCTCGAACCGCGTATCGGGACTCACTTGTTACCATTGGCGCGGCGCTGGAAGACAATGAGGTGGATGCCGCCTCGATTGCAGATCTGATTGATCGCAGCCAATCGGCAGTAGGTGCGCTCGAAGCAGCGCAGGCCGGCAATCAGATCGAAGCGATGCAGGCTCAGCAGCTCATGCAGATCGAAGCCATTATGGCGGCCCATTATCGCGCAGAAGCGTTGGCACGCGCAAAAGAACTCGCTGAAGCAGAGCGCGGGCGCGCTCGAACGCGCTCGTTTCTGGGAAACTAGATCATGCCAGAACTCAGCGTCATTGATCGATTTCTTGATACATTCATTCGCTATATCGATAGTGGTTTTGGACTGCTTGCCGGGGACGTTGCTTATCTAACAACGACACTCATCGCGATTGACATCACGCTTGCCGGATTGTTCTGGGCGCTCAGCCAAAACGCCGACGTCATAGCAGGGCTTTTGAAGAAAGTCCTGTATGTCGGCTTCTTCGCATTCATTATCGGCAACTTCTCCCTGCTTGCGGACATAGTGTTCGATAGTTTCGCGACGCTCGGCATCACCGCGACCGGGGGCACTCTGACCGCGGGCGATTTGATGCGTCCCGGTTACATTGCGAGTGTCGGATTTGGCGCAGCTCAGCCCCTCCTGACCGAGATCGGGGACATGCTCGGACCAATCAGCTTCTTTCACAACTTCATCATGATCGCCGTCATGTTTGTGGCGTGGGCCATCATCATGGTGGCATTCTTCGTGCTGGCGGTTCAGCTGTTCATCACTATCCTCGAGTTCAAGCTAACCACGCTCGCTGGTTTCGTGATGGTGCCCTTCGCTTTGTGGAACAAGACGACGTTTCTGGCAGAACGCGTCCTCGGCAATGTGATCACGTCCGGTATCAAGCTCATGGTACTTGCGATCATAATCGGGATCGGGTCGACACTGTTTGCCTCAGTCACAGATGCGTTCGCCGGTCCAGGCGATGTCACGCTCGCGCAGGTGATGGGAACGGTGCTTGCGGCGACTGTGTTTCTCTGGATGGGCGTGTTTGCGCCGGGCATTGCGAGCGGGCTGATCACTGGCGCGCCGCAGCTTGGTGCTGGGTCTGCCGTCGGCGCCGCCGCCGCGGTGGGCGCCGGTTCCTATGTGATCGGCGCTGGCGGCGTGGCTGCCACCCGAACGGCGGCATCTGGCGTTTCTTCTGCCATGAAAGCCGGCGCTTCCATAACCGGCTCGGCGCGGACGGCTTACGCAATGAGCAGCGCAGCAAGCGGACGGAGTGGCTTCAGCGCAGCTGCCACCGGCTTGTCGGGCGTCGCTCAAGCTGGATTGGACACGGCGCGCCGCGCGGCGGGTCGCCCCATTCAAGCACTGAGAAGCGCGCATCATCGCGGCAGGGATGCTGTTTGGACAGCGACCGGCGGAACGAAAACGTCGGGCGTTGACACCGCGCCTGCCGCGGCAAGCGCAAAACCTGAGGCCTGGGCGCGCCGATTTCAAACCGAACAACGTGTGAGCCAGGCATCTGCAATGACGGCTCGCGCAATCCATGACGGTGATCGCGGCGGCGCGGGCGCCGCGCCAAGCTTAAAAGACAAGGATGAATAGAGATGTTTCGCAGAAGCGCTACTCATTATGGAACAAGCCCTTTTCCAGAGACGCCTTATCAGAAGGCCGGGCAGGTCTGGGATGAGAGGATTGGATCCGCGCGCTTACAGGCCAGGAATTGGCGACTGATGGCACTTGGTTGTCTGGCGCTTTCATTTGCGACCTCAAGTGCATTGGTCTGGAGGAGCCTACATTCGACGGTGACGCCATATATCGTCGAAGTGGATGAAACCGGCGCTGCTACGACAATCGGTCCGGCCACGCGCTCCTACGAGCCGGAGGATGCTCAGATTGCGCACCATCTTGCCGGGTTCATATCAAAGGTTCGCGGCCTAAGCAGTGATCCGGTCGTCGTGCGCGAGAATTGGCTGACCGCTTATGATTTTGTCACGTCACAGGCTGCCACGACGCTCAGTGAGTATGCATCCGAAAATGATCCTTTTGCAGAGGTCGGCAGAAAATCGCGGACTGTTGATGTCATCAGCGTGGTGCGAGTTTCGGATGTGAGCTTCCAGGCCCGCTGGATCGAGAAGACTTATGAGAATGGGGCGCTCATCGATGCGGGCCGTTTCACCGGTCTGTTCTCCGTCATCACGCAACCACCGAAAGATGCCGAAACGCTCCGAGCAAACCCGCTCGGTCTTTATGTCCACAGCCTCAATTGGGGCGAGGATCTCGTCACAGGAGAATGAATATGTTCCGCTCTATCTTAATGATTAGCTCGGTTGCGCTGAGCGCTGCTTGCGCGACCACCAGCGAGCTCGAACCAATCGACGATACGGCCTTCGCCGAGGCAACACGGGTGGTGGAAGCCGCCTCGCGCCCAATTGAGATTGTCGAGACAGTCAAGCCATTGCCGCTGCCAGGTCAGATGATGCGCATTGAGCCGGGTGCCGAAACAGCGCCGGTCCATCCGCGCGATGCCATTGCTCAAGGTCGCAAGAGTGCGCTCATCGAACCTTCGGTTGATGGATATGTGAATGCAATCCAGATTTATCCTTACACTGAGGGCGCTCTCTATCGGCTCTATTCCAGCCCAGGTCAGGTGTCCGATATCGCACTCCAGCCAGGAGAGACATTGGTATCCGTGTCAGCTGGCGACACGGTAAGATGGGTCGTTGGAGACACGATGTCCGGTGCCGGTCCCACAGCTCGAGCGCATGTTCTTGTCAAACCGATAAGCGCCGGAATTCAAACGAATTTGATGATCGCGACAAATCGCCGGACCTATCATCTTGAGCTTGAGAGTGTCAGCGGCGGATACATGGCCGCCCTGTCCTGGCGCTACCCGAGTGACGAGTTAGCGGAGCTCGCAGCCAAAAACGGAATGGCCATGGCGCGCGCAGCGCAAAGCATCGAAGCCGGGCTCTCGCTCGATCAACTCAACTTTGACTATCGAATGAGCGGCGATAATCCGGACTGGAAACCCGTACGAGTGTTCGATGATGGGCGTCAGGTCTTCATTCAGATGCCAGATGACATTGCGACCACCGACATGCCGCCATTATTCGTCCTTGGCGAAGGCGGCGGTGCGGAGCTGGTTAATTACCGCGTCAGATCGAACTATTACGTGGTTGATCGTCTCTTCCGCGCCGCAGAGCTACGCCTGGGCGCAGGCAAGCAAACCGTCGTCAGAATTAAAGCCGGCGATCCGCGTGGTCCATTCTCGACCCTGTTTGGCGGATAACGCGATGAGCGACCCCATACCTTTTGACGAACATGCTGAGCGGTTGAAGATTCGCTCAAATCCCAAGCCAGTGACCCGGATAAACCGAAAGGTCTTGATGGTTGGCGCTGGCCTCGGCGTTCTCGCGCTTTTCGCTGCGGCCAGTCTAGCGCTTCAACCGCCGGAGGCTGCTGGGTCGATGTCAGGGCCAGAACTTTACAATGTCGAGAATACGAGAAAGCCGGATGGCCTCGCGGCTCTCCCCATCAGTTATGATCGCGTGCCCCCCGCCCCAATTCTTGGTCCCCCTTTGGCGGGTGACCTTGGCTCGACAATTCTTCAGGCAGAAAAAGATCTCGGAATTGAAACTGAGTATGTAGATCGCTTCGAAGATGATTTCAGGCCCAATCCGGAGAGCGAAGCTGCGCGGGCCACGAGGATGCGCGAGGCCGCCATGGCTGAGGAAGCGGCGCGCGCGCCTGTCTTCTTCCAACTTCAATCGCAAACGACTGCGACCACACCATCGACGCCATATGCCGACAGCACCCAATTCTTACCATCCGAGCTGCTCGCGCTCACCTCCACAGGAATAGCGCCGCCAGCAGATGCGAATCTTCAGGCTCAGAAAATCGACTTCGCAAATGGCCCGACAGGCGCAGACATTTACAACACTCATCAAGTGGTTGATCCGGTCTCGCCGTATCAAGTCATGGCTGGTACGCTCATCCCGGCAAGCCTGGTGACGGGAGTTAACTCGGACTTGCCTGGCTCCATCGTCGCGCAAGTAACACAGCCCGTCTTCGACACGGTCACGGGCGAGTATCTACTGATACCTCAAGGCTCTCGTATGCTCGGCCGGTATCAGTCTGAAGTTTCATTCGGACAGGACCGGGCGCTCGTCGTGTGGGATCGTCTTATCTTTCCAGACGGTTCATCCATTCAGATCAGTGAACCAGGCACGGACGCGCAGGGTTTTGCAGGTCTCAGCGACCGCACCGATCACCATTGGGGCCGTGTTTTCGTTGCGGCGGGCCTCGCCACCATTCTGGGCATAGGCGCCGAGTTGGGTTCGGATAGCGATGATGAGATTGCAAGTGCCATTCGAGATGGTGCTGGCCGGTCGGTCAACCAGGCTGGGCAGAGAGTCGTTGATCGAAATCTGAACATCCAACCGACTATAACCGTCCGTCCTGGATGGCCAGTTCGCGTTATTGTGACGCGAGACCTCGTTCTCAGACCTCAAAACTAAGGAGTTCCCATGCCTCTTCGTCTTGCCCGGCTTCCCGACCGCACGCCTGTAAGAATGACCATTGCCATGGATCCAGAACTTGCGAGTGCGCTTAGCGACTATGCCGAGATTTACCAACAAACCTACGGGAAAACAGAAAAACCAGAACTGCTTGTTCCTGCCATGCTTGAGGCTTTTCTCGGCTCAGATGCAGGGTTCAAGCGTGCCCGAAAATCCCTTTCCAGTAACGCCAGACCAGGAGACTAATTCATGGCCCAGATTGGAACTTTCACCGCCAAGGATGGCAAATACACGGGCACGATCCGAACGATGACGATCAATGTCAAAGCTCAGCTCGTGCCGAACAAGAAAAAATCAAATGAGAGCGCGCCTGATTATCGCGTTTATGCCGGCGGCGCAGAGCTTGGCGCAGCATGGCGCGAAGAAAGTAAAGATGGCGAGAAGCCTTATTTGTCGGTTCGGCTGGATGATCCGAGCTTTGCAAGGCCCGTCAGAGCCGCCTTTTTTGAGAACAAGGCTAATAGTTCGGGTGTCTTGGTATGGACCAGGCAAAAGGCGAACTGAGCTCGTTCTTTGTGCCGAAGTCTACCAATCATCGCTCGACCAATAAACCGTCAGGCGAGACTTGGCGCGCCGGAATGACTTCGGCGCGTGTCTCTGTTTCCATATCGCAATGAAGATCCAAAAATGATCAATTTTCGCAGATAACTCATTTTTTTATCAAAATTCGTGACTTGTGAATGTTTTTCGTTTATGAGCGAAATTCTGAATTAGAGATATTTTTTGAGAATTTTTCACGAAATATAATGCCACAAGAGCTTTTTTTGCAAAGATTGAGTGTTTTTCGCGGACGTATTGTACCCGACGGCGTTTTGCTCGCGGGCTATAGCGCCCTTATCCATGCGTATGATTTGCATGTTCCCGAACCGCGTCAATTGAGTGGAACAAAGCGAAGTTTTGCCAATCTCCAAGCAGAAAACTGGAGTTTGTATTCACCCCGCCATCAACCTGATCCGTCGCTTGCTGGGCATCTAACATTTGCGCTGCGCTACGAACCGCTGGATTTGCTTGTTCTCAAGACCCTATTTCAAACCCTGGGGCCTGCGCCAATTGAGGAAATGGTGCGAAGTGCGCCGAACGGGCGATATACGCGGCGCGCCTGGTTTTTATATGAGTGGTTGCTGGGTCAAACTCTGGATCTGCCGGACGCTGGTGCAATCGGATATGTCGATGCGATAGACGTGTCACTTCAAATACCGGGACGCGCTGTAAATTCCAGGCGGCACCGCGTGCGCAACAACCTGCCTGGGATCCCGGGATTTTGCCCGATTGTCACCATGACACCGGAAATCGAGGCGCTGTTGGCGCGAGATCTTGCGCAAGAGGCCGCCCAAGTTATCGGCCCGATTGCAGATGATGTACTTGCGCGCGCAGCCGCGTTTTTGTTGCTAAAGGATTCCAAGTCGACATATGCGATAGAGGGAGAGCGCCCTCCCCACGATAGAATACATCGATGGGGTCAGGCTGTTTCGCAAGCTGGCCGAAACCCTCTGAGCAATGACGAATTCGTCCGCTTGCAACAAATCGTTATCACCGATCCTCGTTTCACTCATATGGGATATCGCTATCAGGGCGGCTTTGTTGGCAATCACGATCGTCAAACACGCGCGCCGCTGCCAGAACATATAAGCGCGCGCCATGAGGACTTATCCTCATTGATGGATAGTCTGATCGAAGTTGCAGATGTGACCGGCTCTGAGCTGGACCCCATCATTTCGGCTGCAATGATCGCGTTCGGCTTTGTCTACATTCACCCGTTCGCGGACGGGAATGGGCGGATACATAGATATCTGATGCATCATATTTTGGCAGCTTCCGGCTTCAGCCCGGCGGGAATGACATTTCCGATATCGAGCGCCATCGAGCAACGTATCGAAACGTATGTGTCTGTACTTCGTTCTCATTCTGAGCGAATTTTCGAATACATAAATTGGCGCCCTACTGCAGACGGTAATGTTGAGGTTTTGAACGAAACCGCAGATTTGTATCGATACTTCGATGCGACACCGCACGCCTTGTTTTTGCTGCAGTGTGTGGCGCAGACAATTGAGCATGATTTACCGGAGGAAGTTGCGTTCTTACAACGTTACGACTCGTTCGAACGCCGCATCTCCGCTTTCCTGGATATGCCTGATAGCAAGGTGGATTTACTCTTCAAGTTCCTATCTCAAAACGATGGCGCCCTCTCACGTCGGGCGCAAGACAAAGAGTTTTCAGGGATACTCTTGCACGAAGTAGAACAAGTCGAACAGATTTACGCTGAGACTTTCGGAGTCGTCGGTAAATCCGGTTGAAAGCAAAGCATGATGTGATTGGTATTATGGTTTCGCTTGCTTGAGTCGTTCGGCCGATCTTGGGTGAGTTTAGCGTTCGGCACGTCATTAGCTATCCGCCGGGCGTCGGAAGTCGCGCGATCCAGAGATCAATGCTCAGTTATAGCGACCGGGTAGAACAGTTGTTGATAAGACGTCGCGGCGTTTCGCCCCCCCTCGGCGAAGCCTGAACGCGATGTGCGTCGGCATTCGGGACTTGTCAATGCGGCACCAATCATATACTTAGCTTGCTAATTACCTGACGACCAGAAGCGAGCGAAACGATGCCTTATTCACCTCCAGAGCGAGATATTTCATTCGCACTTCGCGAGATCGCGCGCATCAATCGGTTGGAAGACACTGAAGGTTTTCCCTCATATGACGAAGAACTGATCGAGCCGATATTGAGCGAGGCGGGAAAACTGGCAGCAGACGTGCTCGCTCCGATCAATCAGCCAGGGGACAAACAGGGTGTACGCCTAGAAGAGAGCGGCGTGAAAACCGCCGACGGGTTTAAGGAAGCTTACGCTGCATTCGTTGATTCGGGGTGGATGGGCCTGGCGTTTCCCGAAGAGTATGGTGGGCAGGGTTTGCCTCGAGTATTGGCTCTTGGAGTGATGGAGATGTTGAACGCGTCCAACATGGCGTTTGCACTTTGTCCCATGCTTAGCATTGGCGCCATTGAAGCATTGTTGGCGCATGGCGAAGAGCACCAGAAAAGCGTTTATTTGCCTAAACTAATTTCTGGCGAATGGACCGGCACAATGAATTTGACGGAGCCACACGCTGGGTCTGATTTGGGAATGCTCAAAACGAAAGCCGTCCCTTCAGAAGACGGATCATACAAGATCACTGGGCAGAAGATCTTCATAACGTGGGGTGACCACGACTTGGCGGAGAATATCGTGCATCTGGTTTTGGCACGGCTACCCGACGCTCCAGAAGGCTCGAAAGGTCTTTCTCTCTTCTTGTGTCCTAAGTTCAACGTTCTCGACGACGGCCTACTCGGAGATCGAAACAGCGTCAGGTGTATTGGCCTCGAAAACAAACTCGGTATTCATGCCAGTCCGACATGTGTGATGGAGTTCGACAAAGCGAAGGCGTGGTTGGTTGGCTCCCCCAACAATGGACTCGCCGCTATGTTTACAATGATGAATTCGGCGCGTCTTAACGTTGGACTTGAGGGTGTTGCCATCGGCGACGCGGCTTACCAGTCTGCGGTTGAATATGCTACAGAACGCAAGCAAGGGCGCGTCTCCGGAATTGAAGGCGCCGCGCCCATAATTCATCATTCTGATGTACGCCGTATGTTGACGACGATGCGCGCACAAGTGATGGCAGCGAGAGCGATCTGTTTGGAATGCGGTGTTGCAGCAGATCTTTCTGAACATGCGAACGACGCAGATTCGCGTAAGGCAGCCAAACTCCGCGAAGACTTACTCACGCCGATCGCCAAAGCGTGGTCGTCAGATATGGGGGTTGAGGTGGCGAGCCTTGGCGTTCAGGTTCATGGAGGAATGGGTTTCATGGATGAGACGCTGGCGGCACAGCTCTATCGGGATGTTCGAATTGCACCAATTTATGAAGGAACCAATGGCATTCAGGCAATCGACCTTGTCGGAAGAAAACTCGCGATAGAAAATGGAAAAGCGATGGAAGATATGCTCTCCGATATCGAATTGACGGTGCGTGAAGCGAGAACGACCAATCACCCTCAGCTTGTGCAGATGTCAGAACGCCTAGAGAATGCCGCTCACGTGTTGCGCGATGCGACGGATTGGATGCGCGAAATGATTGATGAAGATCGCGATCGTGGCTTGGCTGGCGCAAGTGCTTACCTGCAACTATCAGGTGATGTGATTGGCGGACATTTGCTCATTCGCGGCGCGATGCGATCAATCTCGGGCGAGAACGAAAGCGACGCTGACATGACTTCCTTGGCCGGATTTTTTGCTGAAACGAGCTTGGTACAAGCGGCCGCAGCACTTCCCTCAATCACAACGGCGGGTGCATTCTTAGAGCCCGTAAACTCATGATCAAAAAAAGCACTCTCATGTTTGTCGATTTGACCATGTTTGAGCGATGAAGACGATCTCGATTTTTATCCCAGGTATTACGCGTGCGCTCGCGTCTCAACATATTGGAAAATCTATCAGCGGACTACACCATGATCATTGTGCCACTGGATAGATCCGCACTTTTTTACCGGCCATCTGACGGTTAGCGGAACCTAGAACTCTCCGCTTTTCAATCACACGGTTCGACAAGCGCCAATCGATTATGAAGCGGAAAGCCCGCCATCGACGACAAAGTCCGCGCCGGTACAGTAAGCAGATGCATCCGAAGCCAGAAAATGAACCAGGTTTGCAATGTCCTCTGGTTCACCTCGTCGCCCTAGCGGGATCATTTGATTGATCATCTCAAGCGCAGAATCTCGATCCGGTGCCGCACCCGATTGGACAAACTCATCCAACAGTCCATCTCCGCCCATGGCGGTATTGATCACTCCGGGGTGTACGCAATTTACTCGAATGCCATAGCCCATTTGGGCGAACTCGATGGCAGCGTTCAGAGAGTATCCCTTTACTGCGCCCTTCGAGGCTGCATACGCTGCTTGACCTGCACTACCGACGATGCTCACGATGGAAGAAATGTTGATGATAGAGCCACCCTTACCGACTGAACCACCCGGCTTCATGACAGTAGATGCGGCCTTCATCCCCAGGAAAATTGAATCTACATTGATTGAGTTTACGCGTTGAACGTCGCTCAATGTGTATGTGTCTAATGGGCCCGCCAGGTGGATTCCCGCGTTGTTCACCAATACGTCTAAGCCACCAAACTCTTCGACCGTTCCGTCTACCACCTTATTCCAGTCGCTTTCACTGGAAACGTCGAGTTTTTCAAACTTGGCTCGACCCCCGTTCTTCTTCAAAGTGCCAGCGAGTGCTTCTCCGGCATCCTCGTTCACGTCAGCGATCACGACCGTCGCCCCGCCACTTGCCAGACCCTGGGCAATTCCTGCGCCAATTCCGGACGCGGCGCCAGTTACAATGGCGACTTTACCGTTCAGTGAAAATAGATTGCTCATCGTTCAACTCCGTATCAGTGATACTCTAATTGCGCTCGGTCAGACGTCAGTCGACATAGTTTAATTCGACGTTTTCGAGTCCCTCGAACCCTCTGATGAGCAATACCCGGCCCTCTGAAGCTCCATCATTCAGTCTCACAGAAGCGGCTTTTTGGTACTCTGGAGAGTAGTACCATTTTTTGAACGCTTCTTCGTTTTCGAAGCGCAATATCCCCGTCTCGTTGTGATCCACGGCTCCTTCGATCGCTTGCGGCTCGAAATCAAAAGCGCAAATCTCTACGCCGAATTTCTCGATGGTTTCACGTGCCAAGTCGCTATATTCTTGCATCTTCTCGGCGTCTTTCACGGATAGTTGAAAAAGGCAGTATAATGCCATGATTGGCTCCCTCGGTTGGCGCAAAATAATACTTAGCTTTCTAAGTTGTTGACTCGTCTGCGTCAATAATTTTATTAAGGTTTTTGAACCGACAAGAACGAAAGCAACGATTGATGCGGGCAGTTCAATTTGATCGATATGGCTCTGCGGCAGAATTGTGCGTGAGCGAATGTGATCGGCCGCGTCCTGCGGACGATGAAGTCATGATCGAAGTAGTTGCGGCTTCTGTTAATCCCCTTGATATTAGAATTCGAAGAGGCGATCTTCGTTTCATCACAGGCAGAAAATTTCCAAAACGTGTTGGCGTCGACGTTTGCGGGCGCATCGTTGAGCGCGGTTCGAAAGTGACGTCACTCCTTCTAGGCGATGAAGTGTACGCGCTCCTGCCAATGCTGCGAGGCGGCGCCCTTGCCGATTATGTTTGCGTCGCCGCGAACGAGGTGTGCATCAAGCCAAGAAACATCGATTTTGCTCAAGCGGCTTCCGTGCCGCTTGCGGCAATGACAGCGTTTCAAGCATTGCATAAGCAGGCAATGATTCGATCAGGGCAAACCGTCCTGATCAACGGAGCGTCTGGCGGGGTTGGACATTTCGCTGTTCAAATGGCGAAGAATATTGGCGCTAATGTGATTGCGGTGAGCCATAGTAGCAGTGCCAATTTCTGTAAATCGATCGGCGCGGACTCAATTATTAGTTACGATCGAGAAGATTGTATTGAGCGTGTGCAAGAGTGCGATGTATTTTTCGATGTCGCAGGTTCCAAAAGCAAATCTGCAGTAGCGCCAATTTTGTCACCTGGCGGCCAGTACCTGACAACCCTCCCATCAATCACTCAAATGGTGTTCACAAACGCGTTGAATCTGTTCGGGAATAAGAAAACCCGATCAGTGTCGGTTAAGCGAAATGCTTCGGATTTGAACGCCATCTCTAATTTGATTGAGCGAAAGGCTGTCAATCCACGAGTCGACCGAATTTTCGACGTGAGTGAGATCAAAGACGCCCATCTGCTCGCGGAGCGAGGCCGAATAAGAGGAAAGATCGCAGTTCTTGTTCAAGCTCTTTAGAGACTAATGCGTTCACGCCAACAGACAGCGCAGTTCTCACAAAAAGTCATTGAGCAACAAACAATCCAAATCATGGCATAGGAGCTTTTGAATGATCAAAATTATCTTCACAGACTTTGAGGGAACTGAAACGACGGTCGAAACGCAGCCAGGTACGTCCCTCATGGAAGTCGCCGTTCAGAACATGGTACCTGGAATCGAGGCCGAATGCGGTGGCGGCTGCTCGTGCGCGACTTGCCACGTGATAGTGGACGACGAATGGTTCGCGAGACTTAACCCAATTGAATCGACTGAAGAGAGCATGCTGGAGTTTGTCGAAGAACCACAGCCCAATTCCCGCTTATCCTGCCAGGTGAAGGTAACTGACGAAATGGATGGGCTTAAGGTTACCACTCCCGAAAATCAATAGAAAGCGAGTTCTTTTCGCTTCCTGTTCGAGCTGCGTCGCATGGTTCGCTGACATCAGCTCGCACGTTCTTCAAAAGAGTGCAAATAAAAACCATCAAGCAAAAAACGCCCCGGGTTTTGACTTTGTTGGCTCCGCACGAACCAACGATCAAAACCCAGGGCTTTAGTGATCGCGATGCTCCTATTACCGGAAGGACTACTTTAGAAGCGGCGACTTATTTCAATTCCATACGTTGTAGGCTCTTGGATAACGCCGACGGGTACTTCTTCGAGATTGGTGAATGAGTATGTCGTGTTGTCGTTATCTTGAAGGTTTTTACCCCAGATGCTTGCGGTCCAAGTTTCGGTAGGATCGCTAACGCTGAATCGGAGCCCAAGGTCCTCAATCTTCCCAAACTGCGCGCCTGGATCGGCGAGGACTGAAAGTTGTTCATCTATGTTGCTATATGTGAGCAATATTGAGGCTGGCATTTGCCCCAAATCCCATTCATATCGGCCACTAAAGTTGAAAGACCATTCGGGCGCCATGGTCAGGTCATCGCCGACATTGATTGGCGCTGCGAGAATTAGTGGGCTTCCTCGCAATGAGGTTGGGACTTCGGTAATTTCAGTGTCAAGGTATGCCACACCAGCGCGCAGCTCCAGTCCGGATGTTGGCACCAGTTGTATTTCGAGCTCTGCTCCTTGGGCCTCTGCTTCTGGAACATTTGCCAATGAGGCAAAAAGAGTCATTGTCGCTGGATCGACCGCAGTAACCAAAGCTTGGCGATCTTCGTAATCGTATTTAAACACCGCAGCGTTGACCTGCATACGATTGTCCCAAAGGGTTAGTTTTGAGCCAATTTCATACGAAACAATCTCTTCAGGCTCTGCATAACCCCACGATAGCGGACTCAGGAGCGGGCTGCTTAAAAATACGCCGGATTTGTAGCTCGTCGCGACAGAACCATAGATGAGTACATTGTCGTTGACATCATAATCCAGGCCGATTTTGCCCGAGACATTGTCATCTTCCTCAGACTCATCGAAATCTGCAATGACTGGTACAGGCACTCCCGGCGAATCAACGAAGCCGAAACTATCGAGAATGACGATGCCGCCGTCCACACTGACCAAATCGCCTCGAAAATCACGTTCGTCTCGCGAATATCGCAATCCGGCTGTCAGATTCAGCGAGTCAGTTATGTCAGTCTCTGTGTGAACGTACGCTCCAAATGATTTTGTTTCTTGAACACTTGGGGCCTCCAGAACCAGATTACCTCCAGTACGAAACGGCCCAGTGAGCGGAGCGTTAAGATCTAACAACAGATCGATTCCGGCGCCGAACGATCCTTGTTGCGCACCCTCAACTTCTTCATCAGCGTAGGTGAGCCCCGCGATCCAACTGAACCGGCCTGATTCGTCCGAAGCTAACCGGAATTCTTGCGAAAAGTATTTCGATTCGTCGATGAAAGTGATGTCGGCCGCAGACAATGCTTGACCATCGCTATTGTCAAAGGTGTGTCGATCGTAGTTGCCGACCGCGGTGATCGAAGTGAAAGTCACATTCTCGAAGTCGACGATGAGCTTCGCAGATGCTCCTTGTCCTTCTTCATCGATGGACAACGGATTTGTCCCTGCGTTTGCAACATCCGGCTCTCCAATTTGGCTGCCGACGGTTACAGTTCCCGGCGCTAGCCCGCGCAAGACGTCGGGGAACACGCTGAACACTTGTTGAGAAATTGCGGTGCCGTCATCTTTTGAGGCCCAAAAGTTCAATTGCAACTCAGCATTGTCCGTCAAGTCAGCATCAACCAACAGGCGTGCTCCGAGACGATCAATTTCGCCAAACTCGCGTCCCGTAACGATATCATCCTGCCAACCGTCACCACCGTCATATTTTACACTCGCGCGCGCGCGAACACGCTCACTCAATGCTCCACCGACTGCCCCTTGAAGTGTATATCGATTGAAATTGCCGTATCCGGCTTTCAAGAAGCCTTCAGTTTCGTCCGAAGGGCGGACATTTACAAAATTGATCGCACCGCCAGTGGAGTTTCGACCATAGAGGGTTCCTTGTGGCCCTTTCAGCACTTCGACACGTTCAATATCGTAGATAACACCGTTCAGGAACGTCGGTGACGGCGCATAAACTTCGTCCACATAAACTGCTACACCGCTAGTATTATTGGCATTGAAGTCATCCAACCCAATTCCGCGAATAGCGAAGATCGGGCTGCCGGAAGGAATCGGATTAACTGTCACCAAACCCGGAGTTTGTGCGCCGATGTCTGCAGGTTTTTGAAAGCCGTATTCTTCTACATTTTCGCCGCTAAATGCTGTAACTGCGACACCAATATCGTTGGCTGATTGAGCTCGTTTTTGAGCGGTGACAATCACGGTTCCCAGTCGATCTGGATCAGCGGCTTCCGCGCTATCGCCTTCTTGTGCCATGGCGCTCAGAGGCGTCAGCAATGCAACGCTGGAAAGAAGCGAGATCGCAAGACTACGTGAGTGTTTCAAATTGGTGGCGCTCATTGTGCTCCCCTTTTCGGTAAAGCCTCCGAACTGTTTGAGAGGCATGGATTGATCTGTGCATCCTGGGAGAAATTGGGCATTCTCGCCCGAAGATTTTTTCCTGCACCTGCACAGGGTTTCAGCTACCGCACGTCTTTTACTTAGCATGCTTAGTATTTTGTTAGCAAGCTATGAATTACGTGTCAACTCAGACTCCGCAATCTGTTCGAATTATCCACTTCTCCCCCGTTCGCGCCGATTATTCGCGCGAGGGCGCCTAATGTAATTTTCCAAATCCTAGCTTGCGCGAAATGCGCTTCACCAAGTCCGCGCCACCGATTAGAACAGCCAGCCAGAACGCGATCTCGGAGACGATGAACAAGGAGGTCCCTGCGATTCCCTTCATCGCCGTCGAAATAGGAAGAAAGGGCACTACGGGTATCAACACGAACAAGATAAAGGAAAATACAACCAGACCAATTGCAACGATTGCTTTCCACCCGAGCGTTGGAGGTTTGAGGTTCACACCGCTCTCGCTATAGAAACTGCTTCAGGTTTGTTGACGGGTCGGCGAGTTGATCGACTGATGGTCTTGCTCGGACTTCGATTAACTTTCGACCCATCATGTAGTTGGGAGCAGAATTTATCGCGTCAACCGCAATCAACTCTCCTTGCTTTAGGTAAAAGACTGCGAACTGGTGGCTATCGACATCTCCGCGCACAACAGCCTCATCGTGCCCCTGGTTAAGGCCTGCTGTTTGAAGCTTCACATCATATTGATCGGACCAAAACCAAGGAACCTGTCGATAGGCAGAACGTGCGCCAATCATTGATGTCGCCGCGGTTTTCGCTTGCTCAACCGCATTGTGAACAGACTCTAACCGCAATCGACATCCAAAGTGCTCGTTTGGGTGGTTTGTGCAGTCGCCGGCTGCATAGACATTTGGGTCAGAGGTTGCGCAATATTCGTCGACTACGATTCCATTGCCTACGCGCAAGCCGGCTGCCTCAGCAAGTTCTGTCCGAGGAATGGCGCCCACTCCTACCACGGCCACGTCGGCGACGATTTCGGCACCATCCGTGCACAATACGGACTCGAGCGTTTCACCTCCGTTGAACCCCTGGATACCACAACCAGTGCGGATGGTTACATTGTGGCTCTGATGAAGGCGTTCAAAGTAATCGGATACCTGAGAGCCCACCGCTCGCGACATGACGCGTTCACCGAGCTCGATCACCGTCACGTCCATGCCGCGTTTTTTGGCAACCGCAGCGACTTCCAAACCAATAAACCCTCCGCCGATGACGACCAGGCTCTTATTTTGTTTGAAATATTTTTGCAGAGTTCGGACATCATCAATTGAACGAAGGTAACACACTCCGGGCAAATCCGACCCCTCGATATCAAGTTTACGCGGTCGGGTCCCTGTCATCAGGAGTAACTTGTCGAAAGCGACAGATCGGCCATCATCTAGCGTGATTGTTTTCGAAGCGCAATCAACGGCCTGTGCCCTAACCCCTAGAATTAGCTCAACATCTTGCTGATCGTAATATTCTTTCGGACGAATAAAAAGTCGGTCAAGCTCCATTTCACCTGTGAGAAACGCTTTCGACAAGGGGGGGCGCTGATACGGCGCGAAATTCTCCTCACCAATCAACACAATTCGTCCTTGAAACCCTTTAGAGCGCAGCGTTGCGACTGCGTGACCTGCTCCTTGGCCCGCCCCCAGGACGACGAAGGTCTCAACGCTATCCATCAACAGCTCCATTTCACGAGGAAAACCGATAATTTACTTAGCATGCTTAGGATTATTGTCAATCAATAGCTATACACCCTGCGTCACATGAGCAGGCGGCGACGCCTAACTCCGATATAAGGGGCGCCCAAGCTCATCGGTGCGTAATAGTCCAGGTCTGGCGCAAATAACGTCATGCGCTCTATTCACCAACTGGACGCATGTAAGTCTATGAACGTCAGCTCGCTCCAGCTTCACGTCTAGATTGGGGAGGCCCCGGATTTGCCACTCTATGGGGCAGCTTGGGTCTTCGCCTTTCTGATAGAGCACAAAATTATAAGAGACCTCACAAACGACACCCTCAGCGCTCGTGGCGCGACCTGACAACACGACTCCGCAAACCTCGCCGGCTTTTACGCTCACGCCTCCAATCGAAGTAAAGTCGGTTTCAGCCGTTTTAACCTCAAACCCACCTTTCAGATCTTTCAACTCAAGACCTAGCGAGAAAAAGGGGTACTCAGCATTGATAGCGCAGGCATCCAGAATATCAGGATTTGAAGATATGAATTCTCGCACAAGGTCTGCTGGTTGGCCTATGCCAAACAACTCAAGCGGCCCTTGACCCTCATGATCCAAATCACATTCTACGGTTACGTTGACTGCATCTATGCGTTCACAAGCGGCGGCCAAGCAGGCTGTGATGTTCACCCCAAAGGCATCGTGCATACCAGTCGAGCTAATCGTCACCTCGTTTGCAACAGCGAGCTCGTTTAACGAAGCCGACAAGGTTGCCTCCCCGAGGGTGTACCCCGCTCCGAGCCCAATCACGTTGACTCTTGCATCGATGCACGCGCGATAATCAGACTGCAACTCTGAAAGCTCTGCCGTCGTCGCCATGATGGCGACATTTGCTTCAGTTTCGGCAAGCAGAGCGATCGCGTCCGCCATAATCGGGACGCCTAACGGCCGATCTAAACCAGCCACCTCCCCGAGATCCAATCCCGATAGATTCGGATTGACATCAATCGCTCCGACAATTTCAATTCCGCGATCGTCAAGAATTCTAACGATGCTTTGGCCGATCATCCCTACACCGAAAAGTATAACTTTAGGCGCCAACGAGAATCTCCGTTTTTTTAATCATTTTCCTGCATTGCGAACATACCCTCACGTCCGATCACGGTCGTGAGGGTATGGTGTCAGCACAGACCCGGAGGAGGACTGGCCTGGTGCTTATTCTGCTGCCACGCTATCTACCAATTCTGGCGGCCAGGCAGACGTGTTCGGCTCTTCCATGACGTCTAGATCCAGAACTGTTCGGGCGACATAATGCCCAAACTCCCAGACAGCCTGTTCCATGGGTTGGTGCAGCGGCCCGGATTTATTGGTTCCGGCCGCGTGACCTTTCTGAACTTGTGGGGTTACTGCGAAATCCTCGCTCACCGCCTGATTGATTCCGGCAATACCCATTTCCACCATTTCTTGAGGGATCTCTTCATATCCTTCTCCGGCATAGACGGAAATGATGTAGTGGATCTGCGTCGTATGTGGCCCTGTGGGCAACATAAAGAACCAGACCGCGGAAGATGGCGTCAAAGCGGCTCCCCCTTGAACGGGAAACAGACTCGAAACGGTGTGAATCTCCCTAAGGGCTTCCGGCATCCGCGCCGTATAAGCTTCTGGCTCTGGCTCATTCGTCCGCACCATAGAACTCGCAAAATGCGACCCACCGCTCCAAACTTCAGTACTGGCGGAAGACGTCACCAGCTCGATGCTCTGAGGGTGAACGCAGAAGATATGAAACGACTCGCAGAAATTCTCGACAGCTACTTTCCAGTTACACTCAAAGTGCTCCGAGCCTCGGTGAACAACTTTGTAGTTGGCCGCATCATAAGGCTGATACTTTGGCAACAATTCAGCAAGTTTGGGCCCAATTGGCTCCGCATTTTCATCGAAGTTGATGAAGATCATGCCCTCCCACACCTCGAGCTGGTATTCGACCAGACAAACATCTTTTACCCGCTCTCGCTCTTCGTCGGTAAAAAATGGAGCCCCACGAAGCTTTCCATCAGTTTGGAATGACCAAGCGTGATAAGGACATGAAATAACAGATTTGTTGCCACTTCCCGATGCCAAAATCATCGACCGGTGAGGGCAAACATTGGAAAAAGCGCGCAAGTCGCCTTTTTTGTCGCGAGTGAGCAGCACAGGCTTGTCGTAAACTTCTATCGCAAGAAAGTCGTTTTTGTTCGCCACTTCCGACACGTGTGCGATGCACAACCACTCTTTATTGAAGATCTTTTCGACCTCGGCCTCAAACCATTCTGGGCAAGTGTAGACGGACGATGGCATCGTCCAGAACTCACTCTTCGATCGCTCTGCCCACTCTTCAAGCTCTTTTTTCGTAGACTCAAATCCACTCATTTCTTCGCTCCCAATTCAACTTTAATTCATCAGCGCTGGGTCACAGCGCCAGATCGAAATCACTCTTCCCAGGTAAATCCTTGCAACAGCATCGCGCGACCAACCGAGACGCCTTCAGCGTTCCGGATTGCGAGGGCCTCCTGATACTTTGGAGAATAGTACCAATTCTTGAACACCTCTTCGGAGGCAAATTCAAAAATCGCCGTTTCTTTGTGATCGACGTCACCGGCAATCATTTTTGGCTCGGGATCGAGCACGAGAATATTGACCTCGTGCCCGTCCAGGCTCTCTGTTGCGACCCCCACATACTCCTCGTACTTCGCAGGATCCTGTACTGAAATTTGGAAGAGACAATAGACAGACATAAAATTTCTCCGAAGGTGATTATTTTCTTAGCTAGCTAAGCTGTTGCGCTAAAATTGTCAAGCATCATTATCGTGCTTACTTGTCGCATCACAGCATCCGCAGCGGTCGCACGTGAGATAATCAAACTGCACGTTTTCTGGAGGGCTTCACAATGGCGAGAGCCAAAATGATGACAACGCCACTTATCAGTAAGCAGCCCTGCCCGACACTCAGCATACGGTCATAGTTCTCGCCCTGGATGAGCTCTGCTGCCACGATTGGAGCGAGAGCGACGCTGGCAATGATCAAGGTTGCGGCCAAGGCTCCCAGTTTCCCGGAGGGGTCTATTTTTGCCAACGCCGCCAAGACGTATGTCTGATACCAAAGCGGCGCAGTTGAAGCTAGCGTACTGCCAGCCATGAAGTACCAAAAACCCGAATGTCCTTTTAAGAAGTGCATAGCAATGGACAGGGTTACCACGCCGATCAAGATCGGCACGAGATCACCAATTCTGTCCCCCAACCACAACACCACGCAAGCGATCAGCAGTCCGAACCCGCCGCCAATCGCAAATGCGCTTCCTGTTTGCTCAGTGGTCAGCCCACTAACAATTCCAATTTGCGTCAGGTTTGGCCAAAGCATGTTTGTCGCCAAAAAGTATGCGATCGCCGACACCAATACAATTAGACCTACAGGCCCGGCGCCGACAAATGACGGCTGAGCGTCTTCCGGAGCAACTGAGCGAGGCGAAACGCCGCTGAAAACGAGGCAGAGAAAAGCTTGCACTGCCAAGATCCCATATATTCCGTTCACCCCTAATGATGGAAGCGACCACGCGACCAACGCAATGAAAAGCGCCGCGCCGATCACTTGGGTCAGTGTATTTGCGCCGTAGATTCGCGCTGGATTGTTCATTCCAGCAATAAGTGCTGTGCCGACACAAAGCAGGATCCCAAAAAGCACGCCAATGACCGAGCGCAGCAAAATTAGCAGAGTTGGCGACTCGACAACCATGCACGCAATCTCGAGCAATAAGATAATAGCGCGAGATACTTGGACGACGCGTCGAATGTTCATTCTCTCGAGAATAACTGAAGCGAGGAAAGCACCCATCAACTGAGCGACAGCATTTGCGGACAAAATCCGCGCCGCTTGCCCGTTCGAAAACCCCAAAACGTCGATGTAGGCGGAGACGATGATCGGCTGAATCAAAATAAAAGTTATGCCGGTCATGCAAAGGAGGATTGCGTATGCCTTGAGCCCAATTGAAGCCTCTGCCTCATGATTTTCTGAGTGTGTCAATTTCTCTCCCCTGAAGAGTCAATTATTTTTGCCGCACCGCGCTGCGGTCTTCGTATCCGCATTTGGCGTCACGATATTTCGTCCCCTCCAAAACTTCTGCTGGTCTCGGTAACTGACGATGACACACTCGATTGGCTTTCGCGAAACTACACGATCCAACAACCGAACGGCGGAGGCTTATTGGCTGTCAGTAACAAATATTACTTAGCTTGCCAAGTATTTTGGCGACTCAAATTCGCGCTGCGCCGAAATCGCGATCGAGCGGTGACTATTTGAGCCGGAAATTGGAGCGTGCCCCCTATTTCGAAGGCCTGAGCATTCAGATCGAAAGCCTACCGCTCTTACCTGAACGCTCCGGTTTTGGGTTGACGAGGACTCGATTACTCCTTAGCTAGCTAAGTGCCTGAAAATCATCTCGCGCTAACGCTTTTTGTATCGCGATAACTTCGAAGAATTGGAGAAATTCAAATGTCAGTGGAACAACACAAAGCCCTCGCTCGACGCTTTTATGAGCTCATCGACCAAGGTGAGATGGATACAATCGTCTCCGAAATCTTTACCGAAGATTTCAAATGGGATTATCCAGGAATCGATGGGTATGTGACACCTGAGGACATGCACAAGAAGCTTGGATCGGTAGCAGGCGCATTTTCCGATATGGATCATCCGCCAGTAAAAATGGTGGGCGAAGGAAACATGTTGGCTGCGCGGGTCGACTTCACTGGGACACATACCGGCCCCTATGAAGGTGTTCCGGCAAGTGGGAACAAAATTTCTTTTTCCGCGATTGATCTTTTCTACTTCGAGAACGGAAGAGTAAAAGAGATCCTCACCACTTACGACCTGCTCGGGTTGCTGGGACAGATGGGTGTTGAGATTTCTTAGATTACTCAATCAGACCCGGCTCGCCCAGACGCAAAGAGTGTCTAGGCGGGCCATCGTCCGTGAGCCGGACACATCAGTGCTTTACCAGGGTGGCGCCTCAATCACATCGCGTATCGCGGGCGTTCAGCTCTCCGACTCCAGTCGCGATAGATAGTCTTCCATATTTGAATACGTTTTCGACAGAAGTTTTCTCAATTTCTCATAGTCTCTTTTATTGATGCCTTTGAGTGCCTCTTGATTTGCTTCGATCACTTTTGGAATAAGCACGTCTCTCAGCTTTTTTGCTTTGCTAGTGAGAACAATATAGCTCTTCCTTTTGTCGATAGGACACGGTTTACGCTTAACGAAACCGCTCTTTACGAGGCTATTGACCGTGCGAACAGTGGTAGCCTCCCTCGTCCCAGCTCTGTCGCTCAATTGCTTTTGCGTGATATCGTCCTGCTCCCACAAAACCCGCAAAAACCTCCATTGACCGGTTGTCATTTCATGTTTGCTGGTATGTTTCTCCAGCACACGATCGAACATCCGGAAATTTATTCTGGACAAATAGCCTATACTCAAAGTGCGGTTTCGAAACATCTCGTCTGTTGAATCATCGATTGCATTGGACATACTCGGCTCCGTTTTCAGCGGACTATATGCACCGCTGTGACTAACTAATTTCCGGTTGGCGCGCGCCAAAAAAGCAAGCGATAATGCGATGCAGTTTTTTAGTCCAACCGATTTCCTGTAGCGGAAAAGTACGAGGAACTACTTAGCCATGTCAAGTATTTCTACTTCGCAATGATTCTACCCTTTGTCTATATATCGAAATCTAAATCCGCCGTTTACAGCGATCACGTGGCCAGCTGACGGAATGGGAAAGTGCGCGGTCAGCATTAATTTATCTGTGTCACATAAGGTTTCGAGCACTCTTTGGCGGGTTAGCTTCGCCATTTGGGGATCATGGTCATATTTAGACGGCCACTCGGGGAAAGGAAGCTGAATTGGACTGTGAATCAAGTCACCCGTGATCATCGCGCTAAATCCTGCGGACCTTATGTTTACCGCATAATGCCCTGGCGTATGGCCGGGCGTCGGCTCAATCGATACGCAATCATCGACTTGAAATTGATCCTCGATAATCAATGCCTGCTTTGCATCCAAGATTGGAGCGACGCTTTCGGCAAATGTACTATCTCCATCCTCTGATTCTTGCTCAGCAAATTCGAGCTCTGATCGATTGAAAATGTAATCCGCGTTCGGAAAAGACGGCACCCATCGCCCATCCAGAAACAACGTGTTCCAGCCGCAATGATCCGCATGCAAGTGAGTACACATCACATAGTCAATGCTATCGAGACTTATCCCCTGTTCGACCAAGCTTGATAGCAATCGAAAATCAGTACGTTTGTGCCATTCCGGGAACAGCTTTTTATGATTCTTATGATTTCCGATGCATGTATCGACAAGGATCCGAGACTGTTGGGTTTCGACTAGGTAGGATTGTGTGGGCATTCGAATTTGATCCGTGGACGGATCATATGCATCTGGCGCCAACCATCCCAAATGAGGTTCCAATTGCTCTCGCACAGCCGTGGGAAAGAAATCTGTCAAGTCACCTGCATCAGAGATGTCTTCCACGATACTTCGTACCGTTACGTTTCCGACCCTTACGGTTAACATATGATCTCCAACGCCCAGAGCATTGCGTTATTCGAATGTAAATCCATCATAGGAATTGGCTTTACACATATCCAAATGGCGAATGTACTCCCTTACTCCGATATGATGTAGCAATTGCACTGGCTTGCCTGGCACATTTGCGCCCATGTACCAAGATTTGGCCATCGGCAACAAAGTACTGTCGGCGAGCTCCGCCATATGTCTCGTCCAAGCTTTACTGGCATCGACGGACGCATCTATTCGCTGGAATTCTCGCTCTCTCGCAAAGTTTAGAAGCTCCATGACCCAGTCGCCTTGTTGCTCAGCCGATGCTGGGCCGTTCCAAAATGCACTTGGACTTTGCGGGCCATACAGCAACACCATGTTCGGAAACCCAGGTACTGCAATCCCAAGATGAGTATCGACACCAGTTTTCCAAGTTTCCGCCAGAGACCTACCATTTGCCCCCTGAATATCGATGGATGTAAGCCCGCCGGTACCTGCATCGAACCCCGTCGCGAGCACAATTAGATCGAGCTCATGGTGCTCGGTTTCAGTTTGAATGCCACTCGACGTGACTTTGATGATGGGATCTTGTTTCGCGTCAATCAGTTCGACGTTCTCTTGATTGAAAATATCAAAGTACCACATTTCTAGAGATGGTCGCTTAGTTCCAAATGGATGCGGGGGCACTTTCGGCGCGAGTTTTTCTGCAACCGCTGGATCGTCTATTCTTGCAATCACCTTTTCACGCCAAAAATCGTAAGCAAATTTGTTTGCATCAAGATCGCTCATGGTATCCTCGAATGGATGCCAAAACCGAAGTCCGCCGCGGTTCCACGCTGCCTCGAACACGGCATTTCGCTCTTCTGCTGATATTTCGAGCGTAGAGCGCGGATCCAAAAACCAATCGAACTCACCCGTGTCGGACTCCGCTCTTCGCTTAAACCAGTCCGGATAATTTTTTTTGTCTTCTCGTTGCGAATTGATGTCCAGTTGCTCTTGCTGCATCGCAATCGCCAAGTTTGGGGTTCGTTGGAACACCTTTAGATGACTTGATACTTTGGCGGCTTCCTGTGCAACCTGAATTCCGCTTGCGCCTGTACCGACTACACCCACTCTCTTATTTTCGAGCGTCAGCGACCCATCATGAGGCCAATGCGCGGTGTGCAACTGCGTTCCACTAAACTCGTCCAAACCTGGAATCTCGGGAATGAACGGTTTCGTTCCGAAGCCCAAACACGGAATCAGAAACTTGGCATCCGCGGTAAATCCATCTTCGCATTCGATGCTCCATCGAGATCGATCCTCATCAAAAACCGCTTTGGTGACCCGTGAGTTGAATCGAATATCGGGTGAAAGATTTAGAGCTTTATCGACGTGCTCAAAGTACCGGCCAAGTTCTTCGTAAGTTGGAAATCGCTCGGTCCATGTCCAGTCTTTCCAACATTCCTCCATTGAAAACTCATAATTAGGGGTATGAGTATCGCACCTCGCGCCAGGATACCTGTTCCAATACCAAACCCCTCCGAGCCCTCCACCAGACTCCAACAGTTTGACTGAGTATCCCTGACGCCGCAATTGATAGAGCATATAAGCCCCAGAAAACCCTGCCCCAATTACAATGGCGTCTAAATCCTGAAACGAATCGCTGGATGTTCTCGTCGTCATTTCTTCGCCCTCAAATCATGTTTTGACGGACTGCGGCTGCACGGCGGTGTCCTTCCATGCCTTCGCTTCCGCTCTGCCGCACGGCCGGCGGAGCAACAACTTCGATGGCCTTCGGTTCCAACCATTGGTGTGTGCAGATTTTCACATAGGCTCCGACCCACAATCCGCCGGTGTAACTCGCCGACGCCATGGTCGGCAGTGTGTGGTTCGTTCCACAGGTGCCCTTATCTGAGTAAACAACACTTGCAAGTTCCCCAATAAACAAGGACCCATAATTGCGTAACTTATTGGCCATGGCTTTTGGGTCGGATGTATGAACTTGCAGGTGTTCAGCCGCAATGAAGTCGGAATAGGCGATCATAGTCTCCTCGTCCGGGCAAACCACGACTTCGCCAAAATCCCTCCATGCTGCGCCAGCTACATCGGCGGTCGGCAAATCCTTGAGTTGCCCTTCGACGGCCAGCAGCGTTGCGTCGGCTAATGCTTGATCTGTCGTGATCAACCCAACGCGCGTTCTAACATCATGCTCAGCCTGCGCCAAAAGATCAGTCGCAACGAGATCCGCGTTTGCCGTTTCGTCTGCAACAATGAAAATTTCGCTCGGGCCCGCAAGCGCGTCAATTCCCACGGGGCCAAATGCCTGGCGCTTAGCCTCATTTACATATGCATTTCCCGGCCCAACAATTTTGTTCACCGCGGGAATACTCTCTGTGCCGTGGGTCATGGCTGCAATAGCTTGCGCGCCGCCCACCCTGAATATCTTGTCGGCCCCGCAGAGGTGGCACACGGCAATCATTGATTCGTGTGTGCCAGGGGGCAAGCACGCGATAACTTCGTCACAACCAGCTACTTTAGCTGGGATAATCGTCATCAATGGCGCTGCCAAAATGGGATAACGCCCTCCCGGCACATAAGCCCCAATCCGTTCGATTGGAATGACCTTGTGACCGGTGTGAACACCAGGTGCCAATTCAATCTCTAACGGCAGGATCGTTTCGAGTTGAGATTCTGCGAATTTTCTGACTTGACCGATCGCAAACTCACTGTCTTTTCGAGTCTTGGGATCCAAATTTTGGACTGCTTGCTCGCGTTCAGCCATACTGATCTCGAACTCAGCAACATCCACGTCGTCAAATTTCTTCGAGTATTTTCGAAGTGCATCGTCGCCGTTCTCACGAACGTCGCTGACGATATCCTTCACCGTAGACTCGATAATCCCGGTATCGGCCGTCACATTGACGGTGGCGGATTTCACAAATTTTACATTCTTGAGCAATTTGGAGTTGGTGTTTGTCATCGTCCCGCCCTCTCAAAATTAGCGGTTGGAAACCGCATCATGGAAACTGCAGCGCACGCTATGCCTACAACTCACGCGAGTCAACTCTCTTAGCTTGCTAAGTTATTCAATTTGCAGCCTCACCGCCTTGCTTTTATAATTAGCTAGCTAAGCTATTGACGAGCAAACCAGCTGACGAGTATTAATTATGGCAATGCGAAAACAGACGGAGCGAACAAATGCCACGGTTAAGAGAAGTCCCTCGTGCGGAAGTTTCAGGTAGAACCCTGGGATACTACAAACAAATTTTTGGCGATCGGTGCCCTGTGGCAGAACCCGGAACCTCTACGGGTACGCCGGGCAATTATTGGACTGTCATGGCGTTGGCACCCCATATTCTCGAACATATGGCCGATCATATGGAGAGTTTTCCTGCCACTCCCGACGAGAAGTTGGATCGACCAAGCAAATTGGATGGCAAGTTGCGGGAAATCGCCCTCCTGCGCGCAGTCTTCGCCGTCGGCAGTCAGTTTTGTTTCTCGCAACACTGCAAAGCGGGGCGAGATTTTGGCGTCACCCAAAGTCAAATCGATGCAATTCCTGGATGGCAAATATCCAAGGAGTTTTCTGACGAAGAACGCGCTGTACTCGCATGGACGGATGGTTTGGTCTTGGAGCGAGGGCGTATTTCTGACGACGTTGCCGACGAGTTAAAAAAATACCTTTCCGACGAACTTATTATCGACCTGTCCTATCATGTGATGTTTTACAATTTACATGCGGTATTCACAAAAGCATTTCGCGTCGAGTTCGATGACGTACCTGAACGAATTGTCGAAGTTGCGGCGCCAGAAGGTTCAAATGCAAATTGGCGCGGCGATGTTTAGCCCGCTGGATTTGGCGTAGTTTCTCGCACACGCCATGCTGTGAGCCGCGCACGCTTACTACATCACGCTTTGATGCTACACCTTTTAGAAACATAACATTTTGTCCGTGAGCGGAGAACCTGAAACTGGGGCGGCGGGCGCTCCGCACCTGCGATACACGCTTTTCGATGCCGCGTTTTTGTGTTCATAAACAAAATAGTGACGTCTGCGTCATTTCTGAAAATTGAAATTCACTGCGTTAACACGCTGTGAATTTTAGTCCAGGTGAGCAACTCGAGAGCACAAGCCGCTTTGGAAAAATCGAATCCAAATTCTCGACTAAAAAAAAGAAAGTCACCTCGGCAAGCGCGATCACGCGCCACAGTCGAGCGAATATTAGAGGCCACCCAAGATCTTTTGACGCAGGACGGCCTGGACGCGCTGACAACCAATCACATTGCACGTGCAGCTTCTATGTCGCCGGCATCATTATACCAGTATTTTCCAAACAAGCAGGCAATTCTGTTCGCGCTCTACAAACGGTCGCTGGCTCATTATCTCGGTTTAGCTCAAGTCGAAATAGTGAAGGTGGCGAGCAAATCAGAATTGTCGGCGTTCATCGAAGACATGATGCGTGAGGCTTGGCAGAAATCGCATGCGGTGCTGAAGTTTGAAGCTGAACTGAACAAAGCAATGAGGCTTTATCCAGACTTGAAGGAAATTGATGCCACGCATGGAAAACATGCTAGCCGATTTGTATGTCGGGGCACTTATTCGTGCGGGAGCAACCGCGCCAAAGTCTGAACTCCAACGCTTGGCACATTTCGTGTACAAGCAGTATAATTTCATGGAATCTATGATCATCGACCATGGGGAAACAACTCTTTTCACGGAGTGGTACAAAATCGGCGTGAACGCACTGATAGACAAGTACATCCCCGATTAATCACGATCACCTCTGATCGAAAAATAAAGTGCGTTCGGATTTGTTCGGGTGAATTGCAAACCCACGACGGCGAAAGTTTCCGACCGCGACAGCTATAATTTCAAGGCAGCTTCATGCGGCGAATCTTTCTATGCAATGAGCACAGTTCCGAAATCGGTTCGCATGTTTGGGGACGGCATAATGCTTTGGCAAATTCTCATCGGTGTAGGCGTTATCATCGCGACGGCGATTATCCATGGTTTTATATTGTCACTTGCTCTCGTTCATCTATCTCCACTGTCGAGATGGGCCGTGAAAGTAGAGAGCGCCGCAAGAATAACGCTGGCCGTTTCGGCAACCGTCATATGGATCATGATTGCTCACATTTTGGGAGTTGCGTTGTGGGCGCTTGTGTTTGTTGCCGTTGATGCGATACCTGATGCCGACACGGCATTCTACTTTTCTTTGGTTGCCTACACCACGCTGGGGCTAGGCGATATCTTGCCTGGAGAGAATTGGGATATATTGACCGGCCTGTGCGCCGCAAACGGATTCCTGATATTTGGATGGAGTACGGCATTCCAAGTCCAGTATTTTGACCAGCTGAACAAAATGCGCGCGGAGTTAGCAACAACCGAATCTTGAGACGCTTGGGTACGGAAGGGCTGATCTGTGCATAGAATAGAAATGCCCACCTTCCCAAAAATCAATAGATAAACGTTGTACCTTCCTTGCAACCACTAGAATCTGATCAACAGATTTATCGATGTTTCTCGTATCTCTAGCGAAGATTATCTATCTTCAGATTGCCAATCTCCACCGAGCGCCAAATTCAAGTCTATCCGCTGCTGTAAAAGCAGTCGGTCGATGGTCAATTCGCTGCTTCGTGCCTCGAATGTCCGTCTTTGAATGGAAAGCACATCGATGAGACTGGTTTCCCCGGCTTTGTGACGCAGACTCGCAACCCTAAACGCTTCTTGAGCTTGTACGGATGCTTCTTTAGTTGCGCGTTGTCTCGCTTGTAAAACTTGTCCTTGGTCCAGCGCCTGCTCTACCTCCGCAAACGCGGTCAATGCGGTCTGACCGTACACCGCGATAGCTTGTTTTTGCTCTGCGCTTGCTTGGTCCACCGCAGCTTGACGCAACCCGCCATCAATAAGCGGAGAAACTAGATTTCCAGCCAACGTCCAAGCAATGTTTGTCGGATCCAATAGGTCGGAAAGCGAGTTTGAAGCGCCGCCAATCGTACTCGTCAACGTGATTGATGGAAGCGTCGCCGCTCTTGCAGAATCGAGGCTGTTAAACGCTGCAGCTACCGACAATTCCGCTGCGATCAAATCAGGTCGTCGTTCCAAGAGAGTTGACGGCACACCAATGCCTGGAGGATTGGGCGCCATTGGCAAATTGTCTGCGACCTCAACATCCGCGGCTGGATATCGCCCGAGCAGCGTTTCAATTGCCCGAAGGGCGTCGCGCTTACTTCCAGCAATCGCTGTAGCGGAATCCACCGCGGTGGCGAGATCAGAGTTGGCAAGCGCTAGATCTTGAGATGACACGAGGCCGCTATCGAATTGAACCTGCACGATGCGGCTGATTTCTTCGAGTGCCTCAACGTTTTGTCTCGCGATACTCTCCTGGAGGTGTGCTTCAACAGCAATGAAGTAAGCTCCGGCAACGGCGGCCGCGAGCGAGTATTGCGAATAGAGGTAATCAGCTTCGGCTGAACGCGCGCCCAGCAACGCCGCTTGGCTTTGCGATTGAATTCGCCCCCATATGTCGGCCTCCCAACTTACCTGCAATCCAGCCGACAGTTCTGAAGAGTTGTTCGCGCTCGTATCCGCCGTTCCGCTTCTTGTTGCGCCGGCGACTAGATTGACGCTTGGTGTGAGTGCGGCTCCGGCCTGCCGGGCAAGCGCGCGAGATCGTTCGACATTTGCGGCGGCGGCTTCCAGGTTTTTGTTGTTGGCTTGGGCTTCTTCAACCAATCTCAAAAGAACAGGGTCATCAAACTCGCTGATCCAACCGACACGTACATCTCCAACGCGCTCCTGCGCAGAAGCCCATGCAAGTGGTGCGTCTGGAATCGATTCTCGAGCACGCTCCGCTGATGTTTCCTGCGAAGTTGGGGTAGCGCATGCGGCAATCGCAATAGCGCTCATTGAGAACACGAGGGAGTTTCTTAAAGACATCATTTTGAGTTCCATCGATTTAAGCGTTCGCCGTTTCTTTGGAACGGATCCCAAAAAACACGGCATACAGGACGGGCACGAATACCAGAGTAAGAAGCGTCGCAAACGTCAGCCCGTATACGAGCACTACAGCCATCGAACGGAAAAAAGCGTCGGCCATAAGCGGCAAAACCCCCAGGACCGTGGTTAGAGATCCCATTAAAACGGGACGTACGCGGCTCGCCGCAGAATCGACCACAGCGTCGTGCCGCGGTTTTCCGGCGGAAATTTCTGCATCCATTTGATCTACCAGAACAATCGCGTTCTTGATCAACAATCCGGATAGTGAAAGCACACCGAGAATTGCCATGAATTCCAGAGGTGTTCCTGTCGTTACCAACCCGATGACGACCCCGATCAGGGCGAGCGGCACAGTTAGCCAAATGATTAGTGGCTGGCGAATGGCGTTAAAGAGGATCACCACGGTCAAAACCATTGCCAAAAGACCAATGGGTAAGGTCGCTGCCAGACTTGCATTGGCCTCTTCTGAAGCCCCCAGCTCACCGTCCCATTTGAATGAATAGCCAGGGGGTAATTCAATCGCCTCAATGGGGCCCCGAATCCGTGAGAGTAAATCACTCGCAAGTTCATCGGGATACGGATCAGACTGTGCTTTGATGGTGAGCACGCGATTTTCACGTTTGATCAATCCATCGCGCCAGCCAGGTTGCAAGTCTTCGATGACCTGGAAAATCGGCACCACTGCCCCGGTCGAAGAACTTACGATTTGAAGATCGTTCGTGTCAGTCAGCGCAGAACGTTCTGACGCAGGTGCGCGTGTGACAATCGGAATCAGGTCGTCATTTTCTCGAAACAAACCGACAGCACGACCAGAGAAATTGGTGGCCAGCGCATTGGAGAGGTCGGCCCTAGAAACCCCTAATCGTCGTCCCGCTGCCTCCGAATAAACTGGTTCGATTACCGGTACTTGTTGCCGCCAATCATCTTTGATGGAAAGCGCGCGACCATCCGCCGCCATGATAGCTTTAGCTTCGTTGGCGAGTCTTCTCAGAACGACCGGGTCAGGACCTTGAAAAACCGCTTCGATTTTCGCTCCACCGCCCGGCCCTAGAACAAACCGCCAGACCTTCGCTTGCGCATTGGGAAATTCGCTGTCCACATAAGATTGAATCTTGGGCATCAGATCAGAAATCGTACTATAATCATCTACATTGATCAGCAATTGCCCGTATGCAGGGTTTTGAGATTCAAAATTGTAGATAAGCATGTATCGGAGCGTTCCTCCTCCGATTATGGACTGCACTCCCTCAACGTTTTCTTGCGCCGAAACGAATTGCTCCAACTTTTCAAGGTCTTCTGATGTTTGTTGGATATCGCTTCCTTGAGGAAGCCAGTAGTCCACTACGACCTGGGGAGTGGTCGAAGCTGGAAAAAACCCATCTTTGATGAACTGCATTCCCCAAATCGTCGTCGCAAACACTCCCGCCACAATCACCACGACAAACCAACGCAGGCGAAGTGCTCCTCGAACGAGAAACTTGAACACCTTCGTGAATGTTCCGGGGCCACTGTCCGTTGTTGCTTCCGTTTTTTCCTTGAATAACAAGTGGCAGAATAGCGGGGTCAACGTTAACGCGAAAATCCAACTAAACATGAGCGAAATTAAGATCACCCAAAACAGGTCACCTGTGTACTCGGCTGTGTCTCCAGCTGCAAAGCCAATTGGAGCGAAAGCCAGTATCCCCACGATCGTACCCCCGAGCAGTGGCCATTTCGTGGCTGTAACCACCTCCTTGGCGATATCCAATCTCTTCCGTCCTGCCTGGACGCCGACCAGTATTCCTTCAGTTACAACAATAGCATTGTCCACCAGCATACCCAGTGCGATGATCAATGCGCCCAGGGAAATCCTGTGCATAGGCACGCCAACAAGATTCATAACGGTGAGTGTTGCGGCGATTGTCATTATGAGAACCGCACCGATAACGATGCCTGACCTCGCCCCCATGAAAATCAACAAAGTGACCAACACGATCGCCAGCGCCGCCGCAACGTTTAGTGCGAAGTTTTCGACCGACGCCTGAACAATTTTACCCTGATGATAAACTTCGGTTAGCTCCATTCCCGCGGGACGAAGTACCTCTATCTCGGCGAGCTTTCGGTCGATGTTTTCGCCAACCTGAACGACGTTCGCACCAGTTACGTTTGAGACACCAATCGCGAGTGCTTGTTTTCCGTTATAGCGAATGAGCATGGAGGGCGGATCTACATATCCGCGATAAACTGTGGCGATATCTCTCACGTAAACGAGCGCCCCGTTCGGTTGGGTCGCTACCTGTAAACTGTTAATAGCCTCAACGGAGTCTACGCCGCCTGTTGGTGAAAAGACCAACCGCTCGCCACCCATCTTAATGCTACCTGAGTCAACTACCGCATTTTGTTGATTGAGCGTCTGGTACAAACTGTTTAAACCAACTCCCATTGCTGAAGCTCGTTCGCGAGCGATCTCGATGTAAATGGCTTCAGTTTGCTCACCGGCAAAACTCACTTTGCCGACACCATCGACTTGAAGAAGATTTAATCTCAGGTCTTTTGCGTATGCTCTAAGTTCAGCTGGCGAATACCCCTCCCCCGTCAACACGTAGTAAAGGCCGTATACGTCTCCAAAATCGTCAAACACTACGGATGTACCGACGCCAGGTGGCAGTTGCGATTGTGCGTCGCTAACCTTGTTCCTCAGCTTCGTCCAAATCAGTTGCAGGTCGCTTTTGTTGGGCGAAAACTCATACTTAATGTCGACGCTTATTTCGGAAAACCCGTCTTGAGACGTGGACCGTATCTCTTTCACCTCTTGCATTTCCTGGATAGATGCCTCCAAAACTGAGGAGACTTCTTCCATTACTTGCTCGGGGGTAGCTCCCGGATATTGCGTAAAAACTTGCGCCGTTCGAATCGTAAATTCGGGATCTTCGAATCTCGGCATACTTTGATAAGCGATCAATCCGCCCACCAGGAACAAGATGATCATTATTCCGCTAAGCAAGCGGTTCTTGATGGTGTATTCAGCGGGATTCATCTATCGTCGCCCTATGGTCATTTGCTATTGATTCCACTCAGAAACGCGCATTCCTTCGTGCAGGTAAGCTGCACCTGCGCCGACGATCATTTCGCCTTTGGTCAGTCCGCCAACAATCGTAACGGTTTCGCCTGTAATTTGGTCGGCAATCTCGACCTGTCTTCTTGCAACAGTCATTTCATCAGGGTCGACAACCCAAACAAATCTCGCATCGCCATCGGTTAGAACGGCGCTGAATGGAGCGCTCACCCCTTCTTCAACCAGTGGTCCTTCGTAAATTAGCACCGTGCTCAACGTACCAGTCATTCCTGGCAGCACATCGATTGAGCTCGGCGATTCAAAAGTAAACGACGCGCGATAGGTTTGATTGGTGGGATTGGCTTCTGCGGTGAATTCTTTGAACTCCGCAGGAATCCGGACTCCTGGAGCCGCGTCCAAGACAATGACCGTGTCTTCCTCCACATAGTTGGGAGATTGAGCAACGATGACCGCGGGCACGTCTATCGTCGCCTCTAACGAACTTGACGTTTGCAGCACCGCCACGGGACTTTGCGGCGCCACGTTCTGAAACTGCTCAATGAGGACGTCGCTGATCCGACCATCAAATGGTGCTCTCAAAGTTGCGTCGTCCAATGCCTTTTGCGCTTGTTGCAATTGTGCCCTGGCCACATCGCGCTGAGAACGTCGGGCCTCAACGACACTTTGAGCGATCGCGTTCTCGCGAGACAAGCCTTCCGCTCGCTCGTATTCAGATTGCGCGTTATCATATTGCGCACGCGCGGCCGCAACCGAATTTGCGTAGTCTCTCGCATCAATTCTCGCGATCAAATCGCCTCTTTTGATGTCCTGCCCACGCACCACGGACAACTCGTTCACCAATCCTCCGACCTGGAAGGTCATGGTCGTCGACCGTGCGGCTTCGACGACCGCAGGATAACTCAATGGAAAGCGGTTCGAAGAGACATCGACCGTCACGAGCTTAACAGGCCGCGGCGTCGAAACTGGCTCCACATCTGTCGCTGGTTCTGAGCAGCTGGCAATGAAAGTCGAGACGATAGAAAGAACTATGGCTGCGCGCATTCTATTCATGTCATTTCCTTAGACTAAAATATCACCGTTTCAGCGGTTGCTGAGATCGCATTCGACTGACCCGCTAGTTCAAACGCATCCAATTGCGCTTCCGAACGGGAGCAATCCTATTAAAATTGTCTTTGCGTCACCGGCACACCAAATGCAAGCAATAACTTACATAAATACAGGTCGCGGTGCATCGGATCGGCGCCAGGCCACCAAACCGATATCTCGACGAAGAATGAACTTGGCGCGATCCATGAAATCTCGCGCAACCCAGCAAGATTTATGGTTCAATCACCTCGGCGGCAATCAGGCGAGCGAGTTCATCAACGGCATCTGCTACCGCCTCCATATATCCATCATAATCTCGGGATTTGCCTGGAAACTTAAGTGAAAATCTTTTGATACTGGGCTTACCATCATCAGATACGATAAACTGCCCAACCATTTCTACTCCCCCATCTTGACTTCGTAACAACCGGCTCAAATGCACGGATATTTTTGCATCTGTACTCATTCTTGCTGATTCAATATGTTGTGTAACAACCCCGCCGGTCGCGACTTCCAAACTGGCCGCCAATGCGTTGGTGATCGCCTCACTCGGAGGGACAGCCCACTTGTGCTCGTCATCTTCAACGATTCGATGCGTTTTTGTTGAGCTGGTGATATTAGTGTTTCTCGCGTACGCGGGAACGCTCACCTCACGCAATAACAAGGTCAACTCGCTTTGTGGAACTGAGCTAACCAATTGCGGGGGCTTTAAGTGGTAGAGGATCGGATCTCGCGAAGAGGAACAAGACGATAATCCGAAAGTCAGTGCTGCAAACAATAGTACCCGAAGAATGTGCATGTCGTCAGTTCTTTCCTAGTATCAGAGCGTTTGGATTATCTTCCAACAACGCCGCAAGCGCTGCCAACGAGCGCGCAGCATCTCTTGTGTCGCGGACAGCTCCCGCCAAATCGACGTACAGCTCAGAATCTGGCGACACACCAGCGAGAGCCAATTCTCCCACGTCCGCCAATCGATTTAGTCGGTCGACAAACTCAGGCAGGTTTGCGCTCGCTTCTTGCAGGTTTACCGCTAACCCCTCAAACGAAGCGAGCGTCGCGTTCAAGTCGCTGGGCAATTCCTGCATTTCCGGGTTGGCGACCAGTGCGTTGGTGTTTTCGAGCAGTAAAACTGCCGCAGTGATGAGGTCATCCAAGGGAAGCTCGGCTAGGTTTTGCACCAGCTCTTCGGCATCTTCCGCAATCGCATCGAAGTTTGATGGAGCCGTCGGCAAAGTTGGATATGGGGCCTGCGAAAAATCAACCGCGAAACTTTCTTCGCCAATCGCATCTACGAGTTGAATAAACTTTTTGCCTGACAGGATGTTCCCACTCGCCATGCGAACTCTCATACCGGAATCCACCCATGCTTGGATCGATTGTTGAGCATCGCCCAACTCTTCAAACTCGATCCCCACCCGCTTGGGCTGAATCTCTATAACGACGTTTATCGCAGCGTTTTCTGAATCTTCCGAAAAATCGAGCTGTAGGTCCTGAACGGTCCCAACGCGAATACCTTGCCAATTTACAGGTGCCCCTGGCTCCAGACCGGCAATTGAATCAGAAAACGACACCATAAATCTGAATCCAGGCTCTTCCGGATCGGAATATTCGCTTTCTTGAGCGGCCTCGAGATTTTCATACAAAGTGAATACGTGGCCCTCTTCCAGATTGGACGGCATGACCCCCAATCCATCATTTCCGAATTCTACGCCGCCGCTTATCAAGGCGTCCAAAGAGGCAAAATTCACTGAAAGACCATCAGTGCTGGCGTCGACGCGCAGGCCGGATACATTCCAAAAATTTGTGTCCTGATTGACCAGCACATCGTAGGGGGCTTCGACAAAAGCGGTGTATCCGACCGATCGAAAATCTTCATGAAGAAATCTGCTCTCAACCCGTCCAACTTGAATGCCACGAAAATAAATCGGCGATCCAATATCAACAGATTGAGCTCGCAGCGAGCGCAACGAAACGTGCCGTCCTTCAGCGCTCGGAGGACTGATTGGTTGAACACTGAGCCCTTTGAATTGTCGCAATTTCTGGGTTGGAACTGATGACCAATCCACTTCGATATACGAACCTGACAATATCGTTCCAAGACCCGATAAATCCGTCCCGGAGATATTGGCACTGACCACCCAGAAATCCGTTGTATCACCCAAGAATGGTTCAAGTTCAGGTGCCAATCTCGCGGTGACGACGACGTTTTCAAGATCGCTGGCAAACGCCACGTCTTCCACGACGCCAATGACCACGTCCTTGTGTTTGATCTCAGTCTTGCCGGCCTTGATGCCTTTGGCTTCCTCGAAACTGATTTCGACCAAAGGTCCGCGATTTGCCAAGGATTGCCACGCCACTGTGCCGCCAAGAGCAGCAGCGATAATAGGTACAATCCATACGACGGAAACTCCGCCTCGCCGACCGGACTCGACGGTTAGTTCGTCATGCTCAGAATTCGGCATTGTTCGATCTCCGATTGTCACCACGCCGGTCCCAAATCATCCTGGGGTCCAAACTCATGGCTGAAAACATAGTTAGGATTACAGAAATGGCGAAAGCGTCCACGCCGGCTCCTGGCCGGATAGACATCAGGGCGCCCAATTGAATCAACGCCGCGAGTGCAGCGACGACGAAAACATCGATCATCGACCACCGACCAATGAATTCGACCACTTCGTGGGCGAAGTGTCGTCGATGCTCGCTAATTGCCCACCCACGCTGAATGGAAAGAGCAAGCCAGGCGATAATTATGAACTTCGAAACCGGGACAAAAATGCTGGCAAAAAAGATCACGCCGGAGATCAGATACGATCCTTGGTTGAACAAGATCAGTATCCCGCTGATAATCGTCGCTGGTTTGTCCCCTGCTATCGATTCAGTGATCATGATAGGAAGCAAGTTTCCAGGAATGTAAGCTATAACACCAGCGATCCAGAACGCCCAAACCCACTGGAGTGATTTTGGGCGACGCAGGTGAATCCGACTTCCACAGACTGCACACTTTTCGCCAGGTTTGTCCGACAATGATCGGCACGCGCGGCACACTGCCCAGCCATTTTCCCGCGCCGTCGTCATGACGCACGCCTAATGTCCTGCCAAAATGTATCTCGGCAAACGGCAAGCGCACCAAGCGATAGCAAGATCATCAGCGAAAACATCGCCCAGAATGCCGGCCCAATGGAAAGATCGGCTAATTTACCGACTTTGACCAAAGAAACGATCACTCCGATCATGAAAATTTCGGCCATTGTCCATGGCTCAAGGATCTGGGCTAATCGAAACATGTACGCGTGCTTGCGTCCTGTGTCTTGCTGCTTCTGAACGCTCATCCCCAGATGCAAAAGCAGGATAATTCTCGCCAATGGAAACACTAAAACGAATGCTGCACAGCCAATCGCTAATCCTGGAAGCCCATTTACCCACAGAACGCTTATCGCATCCAAGACTGATATCTCGTTCGAAAGTCCAGACTTCTCCATTTTCAAGAACGGAAAGGTGACCGCCACGATGTTTAGAATCAAGCTTGCGGTCATCAGCGCCATAGTGTTCTCGGTAGAGCGGCGTTTGTTTGTTAGAATAACTGAGTGACACCGACCGCAGCGAGCTCGTTGGCCCGGGTTTAACCGAGGGCGCTGCCACAACTCATCACAATGCGGGCACGCGAGCCATTCACGATTGAGATCGTCAATCTCGCGCAAGCGCTGGTTCTGCACCGTATGCGTATGCGCGATGTGGGAGATATCTTCAACACCCGTCATAGCGTGCTCGCTCAGCAAGATTTAAATCGAATACGCAAACCTCCAATTGACGCCGTGTATGCTGTTTTCGATCGAGCGATTTCAAAAATATCCGATCACCGTGACCTGCAATTTCAAAGTTCACATGCCAAACTGCCCGCGCCCGGCCAGCAATCGCTAGTTCGCGATTAATGGGATCCTGCAAACCACCTCGGCGAAAAAAGCTATATGGATTTAACTCACGCGATCTCAAAATACTATTGCGCCCATTTTGACTGTTAGTACGCTCATTCAATCTAACAATTTATGCAAGCAAAAACTTACATAAGGAATGTATCTTGGAAAAGGAAATCAGCTCTGTTGAGTGACCTTATGCCAAGATCAGAACACACAAAAAATCCAAACAAAAGAGGAGCGATCGAGTGGTTCTGGCAATGCTGGCGGCACTGACAATCGAGGGCTTTAATTGGATCTGAGGAGATCGTTAAACGGTAGCGTTTTTAACGTGAACGCGTTAAGGTTAAACACTTAGCACGCTAAGCTACTTAACAAGATTAACTGAACCGCACAGTCTTCAAATTGTAGGCTTTAGGACCGAAACCATTTCGTAGAGCACCTGTACCGCCAATAGACTGGTCAGATCGCGCAAATCGTAAGGCGGAGAAACTTCATTCAGGTCGAATCCAACGATATCTAATCCCTCCAGAGCTCGCACACACTCGAGAGCTTCATCGCTCGTGGGTCCACCCACTTCGGGGCTTCCAGTACCTGGCGCATAGGTTGGGTCAACAAAATCAATGTCGAACGTCACGTAGACTTTGTGACCTTTCAGTCGCTCGAATCGCTTTGCAAGGACGTCTCGAACGCCTGGCCCCATTTGCTTTAGCTCGCGCGCCGAAATGACCTCGATCGAGTGTTCTTTGTGATAATCGAGTTCTTGTTCGTGAAACAGTTTGCGAATTCCGACTTGAATGAGCTTATCCCCATAAATCAGATCATCATCAACCGCATGGCGTAGGATACTACCATGGTGGAATTTCTGACCATAGCAATAGTCTGCAGTATCAGTGTGCGCATCGAAGTGAACTACTGCAACCTTACCATGGTACTCATGAATCGCCTGCAATATTGGGTACGCGATGAAATGATCTCCGCCAATCGAAATTGGAACCAACCCTTGCGACAACAGATCTAAAATACCCAATCGAATTGCTTCGTGACTATCTTCAAGTGATAGCGGTGAAAGGATTATATCACCGCAATCCACCATCCGGTGGAGTTCATATGGGTTTACGCCTAGCTCAGGGTTGTACTCATTTAGCCGCCAGCAATAATCTCGAATGGCGCGAGGCCCAAACCGACTTCCCGGTGTGCGGATAGTACCGCCATCATATGGAACCCCAACGATGCCAACCGTGGGATTTTCAACTTCGGAGATCAGCGGCACCTTTAGAAAGGTCGGGATACCGGTAAACCGCCGCACATCTCCAGTGGTGACGCGAGTTCCATCAGTATAATTATCAATGGTGAATCGATCTCGGCCATCTTGCTTTTGATCTTCTTCGATCTTCGACATATTTCCACCTGTTCTATCTGGCTTCTGCTACAATAAAGCAGGGCAGCCAAGCACACCGCAATTAGCGCGGATCAATCTGTGACACGCTCTAAGAGATAGTCATGAAAGTGCTTGAGAGTCTGTTCCATTTGAACAAGCTGACCGCCCTTGCCGTACTCGCTTCTGACAGCAGCGTGGCTTCGTTCACAGAACTCTCGATCCTCGTCGAAGACCGGCACGGTGAAGCCAAGCCATTCATCCGTGGCGTCCCGCATGTCTTCCTCATGAGTCATCCCCGCCATTCTTACGGATGTACGCTCGGGGCCAACGGGAAACACGACTTGCCAATCAAATCGCTCAGGTGTGAGCAGCGCAGCCATGTTCGGGGTAATTGAAACCAAAATTTGATCTCGTACCGGAACATCGGGATACTCTGCGATACTCGTAAGCGCCGACCAATTTGCGTTACCTTCAAGCGCTTTCCAAGTTTTAGTTTTGTTCGTTGGCTCTGCTGTTTCGGGATGTACGCCGAAATGGTGGTATCCTTCAGCAGAAATTTCAAAAGCAAGCTTCCAATTGGCGTTCCAAACTCCAGGTTGGTACCCGCGATACGCCTTAGTCCATTGGGCAACGTTCACCTCGTGCTTCTCCAAGAACTCGTAGAGTCCCGCCAACTTTTCGCTTAACGGAGGCGCAGTGCCGCTAATATTGATGAACAACAATCCGTGCCAGGAATCGAGCTTGAACTTCGGCAGGCAATGTTCGGACTTGTCAATCTCGACATTGCCAGGGTGCGGAACTCCGAACAAATTTCCCTCAAGATCATAAGTCCACGCATGAAATGGGCAAACGACGCGAGATTTCACCGATCCAAAGCCTTCATCTAACAATGGCGAGGCGCGGTGCCGGCAAACATTAGACATCGCGCGCAATTGCCCATCCTTCCCCCGAATGACAACTATGGGTTCATCCGCGATCGTTTGGGCTAGATATTCTCCGGGATCCGCAAGTTCTTGCTCGGCGCATAGAAATACCCAGTCATCGTAGAATACGTTCCGTTTTTCAACTTCATACCAATCCCGATCATAGTGTGTGGCGAGCGGCAGAGCTTCTCCTGATGAGTGGCTAGACTTGATCTGCTCAACGATTGAACTGACTTTGGATTGCCCCATTGCTCTTCTCCAACTTCGGTGGCGGATAATACTTTGCTCGCTAAGTATATTTGCAAGTCCTGGATTCTGTCAACCGATATCTCGCGCTTGCCCTACAGAAACAGGGTCCGCACATAGGACGTAGCCTCACTCATAGAACTTGATTGAACCTCTGGGCCGAGAGCGAGGCCCTCAGCGTTTATGTATGTCACTTTTTCGATACCGATCAGCCCCATCACCGCATCCAAGTACGGCGTCTGCAGATCCATAGGCGTCCCTTTGTACACCCCGCCTCGTGCCCCTAACACCAGCACAGATCGCCCTCCGGCCAACCCGACTGGACCTTCTTCCGTGTACTGAAAAGTAACCCCAGCCCGTGTGATATGATCAATGTAAGCCTTGAAAGAAGATGGAACCGATAAGTTGTACATCGGCATTCCAATCACAATCTGATCAGCGGCCATAAACTCAGAGATTAACTCGTCAGAGAGCGCCACCGCTGAATTTTGAGATTCGTCTCGCTCACCCGGTTCAACCAAGAACGCAGCAAATGTCTCACCGCTTAAGTGAGGTATCGGGCTTTCGGAGAAATCCCGAACGACAACATTTCCCGACTGGTACTTGTCTTTCCAGAGCATCACATACTCATCGACCAGTTCATTTGAGGCGCTATGGGCTCCCAAAATACTCGATTTAATCACCAGCAAGTTTGGCACTAGGCTCTCCTAATTTTATTGAACTAAGCGGCCGGTGCCGCATCATAGATTTGTGAAGTTACGTCGACCGATACACCCAAGGGCGGCGCGCCTTGTCAGCTTTTTGATATTCGCGAACCTCGTTCATTCGATTGAGAGTCATGCTGATATCGTCTAACCCTAGCAGCAATGAGTCTTTTCGAAACTGATTTACCGAAAAACGAACCAAAGTGCCTGAAGGCGACCTAATCTCTTGATCTCGCAGATTGACTTTAAACTGACCTGCGGTCGATTGGGCAACAAACTGATCGATTACTTCCTTATTAAGTTTGATCGGCAGAATGCCGCGCTGGAAACAATTATTGAAGAAAATGTCTCCAAATGTCGTACCGATCAAACAGCGGACGCCAAGGGCGCTAATTCCGGCTGGCGCGGTTTCACGGGAGCTTCCACATCCAAAATTCTCGCCGGTTATCAAGATTTCTGCGCCAGAGAACTTTGGATCATTAAGCGGAAAACTCGGATCCGGTATGGCCTTGTCGACGTCACCATTTTTGTAGCGCAGAGCAGCGAATGCATACCGTTCGAGTGAAGAATACACCGTCGAACTTGAAGCCGCGCTGAGCGCAGCCATTGGCGAGATGATGTCTGTGTCGATGTTTGAAAGGGTGAGCGGGGCAGCAACCGACTCAATGATGCCAAATTTGTCCAATGTATCTGTGGTCATGATTTCGACTTTCTCGGATCCGCGATCACTCCCGCAATTGCGGATGCAGCAGCAGTTTCAGGACTGGCCAGGTGAGTCCTGGCGCCCGGCCCTTGCCGGCCCATAAAGTTCCGGTTGGACGTCGACACACACCTTTTTCCAGAAGGAACCGCGTCTCCATTTGCTGCTGGGCAGAGTGAGCATCCGGGTTCGCGCCAATCAAATCCAGCCTGTTTGAAGACAATATCCAGACCCGAATTCTCCGCCGCGGATTTAACCTTCTGAGACCCGGGAACCACCCAAGCGGTTACTCCATCAGCGACCCTTTTTCCTTTTACGATGGCCGCGGCGGCTTCAAGGTCTGACAATCGGCTGTTTGTGCACGATCCGATAAAAACGTGATCGATCTTGATCTCGCTCACCTGACGCCCCGGCTCGAGATCCATGTATTCCAGTGCGCTTTGCCAGGCACGACGCGTATCGTCGTCTGGTGCGTCAGAAGGGCTCGGCACCACACCGTCTACGTCGATTGTTTGAGCAGGGTTGGTCCCCCAACTAATCTGGGGTTGTAGCTCTTGTATCTCCACAACAATTTCTGAATCAAATACTGCGTGCTCGTCGCTATTAAGCGATAGCCAATGTTCTTTCGCAATCTCAAACTGCTCTTGTGGCGGCGCAAATTCTCGCCCTCGCAGATAATCGATAGCTTTCTGATCTGGGGCCACAAAACCGATTTTTGCGCCGAACTCCACGGACATATTACAAATTGTCATTCGCTCTTCGATAGAAAGACTGGAAATCGCATCTCCACAGTATTCAACGGCAAAACCTTTGCCGAAAGAGGAGCCGTGCACTGCGATCGCGCGCAAGATCATGTCTTTTGCTGTCACGTTTTCCGGTTTGTGGCCGACAAAGCTCAGACGCATCGTTTTTGGTTTCTTTTCGATGATGCATTGGGTCGCCATGATGTGGTTTTGCTCACTGGTTCCGATTCCCCACGCAACGGCACCTACCCCTCCATGCGTACATGTATGACTATCGCCGCAAAGCACCGTCGTGCCGGGCAACGTTATCCCTAGTTCCGGGCCGACGACATGCACGATTCCTTGACGGCTATCGTCAACATCAAATAGTTGGATTCCTTTTTCGGCGCACTGCTCTCGAAGTTCGTCTATGTAGCCGCTTCGCGTGTCGTCCATTCCACCAAGCTGCCCTGGTTCGGAAGTCACCAAATGGTCGGGCGTGGCGTAAACGAGCTCTGGGTTGGCAACATCTAGACCGCGCTCATTCATGGCGGCGAATGACATGGGCCCACCAAAGTCATGCATCATGAGGCGATCTACGTGCAACAATTCAAAGCCAGAACCTAGTTGCGCAATGCTGTGCTGCTCCCAAACTTTATCGAACATGGTTTTTGGTGTTTGCATGGCAAATTCCTGCCCATTCGGCATGGTGATTAATCAAGCGCGTATTTGTTTGAAAGATTGAAGTATTTTTCAGCGTCCAGCGCATCCATCGCGAGGCGCAGCGCAGAATGCAAATCCACTCCATCGACCTTGCCCCCAGATTGGAGCTGCAGAAGAGCGTCGCTGAACGATTTTACAGCGCACATAAACGTGCCTGGGTGGATTATGAGATTAAAGTTGTAATTACCCAAAACGTCGTCCATCGGGATTTGGGGGCCATTGTTGAATAGGACGGGCATGTCACCCACACGCCGATCATACTCTTCAACGTCCCCTGCAGACACGCCATCGACAAAAATCAGATCTGCACCTTCTTCTCTATATAATCGAACCCGCCGTTCAGCTTCGTCCCAGCCATGCGACTGTAGAGCGTCCGTACGCGCCACAACTTTGATCTCACTCTTTCTTGCATCCACCGCAGCCCTGATTTTTTGCACCATTTCATCAGCAGCAATAACCGCCTTTCCCTCCATGTAGCCACAGCGTTTGGGCCACAACTGGTCTTCAATGTGGAATGCGGAAACTCCGGCCCGCTCGTACTCGCGGACAAGGCGAATTACATTCAAAGGGTTTCCATACCCGGTGTCTGCGTCGCAAATCACAGGGATATCGACCGCGCCAGTGACACTTCTGATATTGTCGAGCATCTCACCAAAGCTGGTTAGCCCGATATCTGGCAGACCCAGCCCGGCTGCCGTACCGAATCCAGTCAGATAGATAGCTTCAAACCCAGCCTTCTCCGCCATTTTGGCCTGCAGACCATCAGAAACGAATGGCGCAAGCACGGGTCCGTGGGATAGCATTTTGCTTAAGGCTGAACTCACCATGGGACGCCTCTTATGCTCTGCCGTCAAGCTCGAGAGCGGCATCGCCCCACGCGCCGAACTCAAGCAGAATTCCATCCGGATCCTTGAAGTAAATTGAGCGAATCATGGTCGTCTCCGTAAGCTCAGGCGACTCGTGTCCCTCTTCTGCCTCAGGGTCGTGGTTGATGATGATTGAAACGTTCACACCGGCCGCAATCAAACGGTCTCGGTATTCATCGATTTTTTCGATCGGCACATCAAATGCGAGATGATTCATCGAAGCGACCGCAGAAACATCAGACCCTTCGGTAAAAATGAACTCCGGATGCGAAATGCCTGGCTGACCGTCTGGAGCATCGGGAAACCAGAAGAAAGCGAGCTGCCTCTTGTTTTCTCCAATATCAAAGAAAAAATGATTCCCCGCACCATCAGGCAATTCAACGTTCAAACTCATGGGCATTCCGAGAATTTCGCTGTAAAATTTGATGGTTCGATCCATGTCACGGCAAACAAGCGCAATATGGTTTATCCCTCGGATGTTGTAGTTTTGGTTGATTGACATCTTTAACCCCATAAATCTTAGCGAGCTAAGTATATGTAGCCTGCACGACACGACAGTGTCAATAGGGAGAAGTCTCAATTCGCGCTGCATTCGCGCCCCAAGCGTAGTCTGACGCACCGAAAGCAAAGCCGACGGAAATTTGCGATTCCAACGAATAGAAACGCACTGAGCGCGCTCTTGGATTGCGCGGCGCTTGAACGCAGTATTGGAGCTCGCACACGAGCCTACGGCGCCGCGTCTTGTAGGCGGCGACCTCGAAATGCGTAAGCCCAAGTCTGTGCACCTGTATCATGCGGCCCAGCCAACGCAGCGATCGTTACCTATGAGTAGAGTTGCTTACAATACTGGCAGGTCAAGTATAGCTCGGTCGGGCGGGGGTCTTCGAACTCAGGTGCCGTCTTAAGACGCGCGCTCGGCATCTTCCACGACGCCTAGCTGCTCCAACAACTCCATCCGATCGTAGCGAGTTACATATTTGCATATTTTGCCATCTCGAATGGTGGCGAGATCTAATGTCGTAAAGTCGACTATTTTTCCGGTCGCGGGAAAGCCCAGGTGATCACCAGTATGCTTGGCCCTGAACCCCACATGCACCGCGACAAGATCATCTTGCGCGACTACATCCAGGATGGCAAAAAAATTGGTTCTGAAAACGCTTCGAGCATCTTAAGATTGGCGCCCGACGCAAAATCATCACGCGTGATCGGATTGGAAAATCCAGGGTAGAAGCACTCTAAATCATCGGAATACAGATCGTTCAGCAACCCATCCAAATCTTGTTTGTCGAGTAGCTCATAGTATTTGAGCGCAACCGCAATCGTGTCTCCTCTTGACATCGCCAGTTTCCCAGGAATCCCTTCGTGTTTTGTCACGCCGCGCGGCGAACCATTAGAGGCTCTCAGAGGCTCAAAACGATCCGACACAATCCCTTAGCTAGCTAACCTTTAATCTAAATATTGCAATAATGTCAATCCACGATCATTGCCAACGCAGGATGATCAAGCGAGATACTTTGATCTGGCTTTCAAGCTGATGGCCACAGGTTTGCGAAGAAAAGAGAGAGAGTCCACAAACAACCCTCGTTGCTGCCACCCAATTCACAGAAAATACGCTGCTGTAGAGTTTGACTAACTGGTTCTGACCGTGCGAGCTTTAGGCGCAGTAATTGGATTTACACAGCGGCGAGCGTGGCACGGCAACATAGGTCCAGCCGTCGAAGATTCCAAAGTAGGAATGCGAGAATGATTATCAAGTATACGACTTTTTCGGCGTTACTAATCTCGGTCGCAATCAGTGCGCCCGCCGCAAACTCAGAGGAGAGGAATGAATCTCTAGTTCTCAGTGTCGAAAACGATGTGTTCACTGGCTCCGATAGCAATTACACCAACGGCATATCCATTAACTGGTCTACGGATTCACTTTCCAAATACGAACCAGGTTCGTTCGTCGGCGGAGTAGCCAATCTCCTCGATTTTGCGCCAGGCTTCGACTCCGACGGTGAAGATGATCATCTGCTATTCTCTCTCATCCACGAAATGAACACGCCGAGCGACATTACGATTGTCGATCCTCCGCTCACTGAACAGCCATACTCTGGAATTCTACTGCTCGGCACGAGCCTCTACTCTGATCGAGGAGATTGGCAACAAACCTGGAATCTCCGGGTCGGGGCTGTCGGCCCGATCACCCAAGCCGATCATCTCCAAAGAGCTTACCATCAATGGTCCGGGGCGGACGAACCACGAGGCTGGAGCACCCAGCTACCCAACGAGCCGATTTTCAATATTGGTTATGTCCGAAGCGACAACTGGTTTGAGTCACAACTGGCCGGTGACTACGATTTGCGCCTCAGTTCTATAGCCAATGTCGAGGCTGGAACTTACGCAACAGCATTAGGGCTTGGTTCGGTTGTTGAAATCGGCAAAGACTTAAATCAAACGGTCACAAGTTCTTCTTTGGGCGGAGGCATCGGTTCATTTGTGGGGGTTGGCGCGGAGCCAACACAGTCACTCGAGGTTTCGGGTTTCGCCGGTGTGATCGGATACGCCGTAGGCCATTACCTGCCGATAGATGGAAATGTATTTCGCGACAGCAGATCCATAAACGATCGAGAGGATTTGGTTGCCCAATTTGGAACCGGTATTTCAGCTCGTTATGGAAATTTTATCGGCAGTTTCGCGGTGACGTTCGCCACAAATCCAAACGACCGCGATGACACGCTGGATGTCGGTATATTGTCCGTAGGCTGGGTGTTTTAATTGAGGCCCCAGCCCACAGAGGTTATTGCGTATAGAAAACACACTTCAGATTGCTCCTAAATCGAAATGGCTTAGTAGCTCATTCAATTTTGGGGCAGAAGCAGACTATTCTTCCGAAGCGTAGTCGCTGGTTTTCAGACCTGAAATGTCGGGCTCTCTAACGACGCCGGATTGATCGCACTGTTTCTGAGCGAGTAGAGAATCAATTGCGATGACCTCACCTTTAAGTGTCGCAATTCGCTCCTCGTGATCGCCTGTAAGTTGACTGGCAGGCACAACGGCCACAATCGAAGTAACAGCGTCTGCGTCAGCTTTGGCATTTTGCGCCTTTGAGAATACGGCGAGCTCTGTGATGGTCTCATTGGCGGTGGAAACCAATCCCCCGCAATCCAAACTTGCAAACTGATCGGTTGAAACGTCTGCTGCTTCAATGTTGTTCGGTCGCGTAGCGCATGCAGACACCAGAACGACTGCTGCGGCAAGCGCTACAATTGGGTACTTTCTCATTGTGAGACTCCTTTTTTAATCTAACTCGGCCTTTTTCATCAGGTCTGAGCTTTCATTTTGGGCACAGAAAATTTTGGAAGATCAGTGGCTTGGCGCCGCGAGCACAGTGAACCATGCCCCCTCAAGTTTTATCCCCTTCAATTGTGCCATCTTCGTGTTGCGGCGAAATATTCTCGGTTTCCAGAACGCCATCGACATAAACGGTTTCGGGCAACAAAGAATGGACGTCGTTGATGTTCATTTGAAAAATATCCGCAGGAAGAACTATAAAATCTGCGCTCTTTCCCGTGACCAAGGATCCATGGGAGGCCGCCATTCCAAATTGGCGGGCACCATTGATGGTGTAAGCCCTCATCGTATCTTGTAGTGTCATACGCGCGCTTTCGGGACCGTACGTGGTCGCTTCAGGATCGCCGTACTCAGCTCTTGTTACCCCCATTTGGATGCCGACAAACGGGTTCGAGCGATGGCGTTCGATCGCGGTTGTCGTATCGCTTGAAAATGTAACGTTTACGCCAGCATCCACAAAGTGTTGAGCAACTTGCTGTCGTTTAGAACGCGCTGCGCCCAGCCAAACCCTCGCGGCGCCACCGAAGTGATTTCCTGCAAACCAGTGAGGTGTAAAATTCGCATGCACATCAAGCTCAGAAAATCTTGAAATGTCGCGTGGAGCGACAATTTCCAAATGAGAGAGAGTGACCTCTATCGACAGTGGTTTTGCCAGCTCATCGATCGCTCCTTCCACTGCATCCAATGCCTCACGTACGGCCCAATCGCCTACGGCATGTACATGCAAATGAATCTGTTCGCGCTCCAGATCGATGATCAGTGATTGGAGTTCTTCTGCGGAGAACAAAACACCGCCCCTACTGGACGTACCAATGTCGTAGGGCTCCAACATTCCGGCTGTACCTATCTCAGTCACGCCATCGAAATGCACTTTCATCGTGTTGATGTTCAACCGCTCGCCACCATACGCGGACTGAAGGCGATGCATTTCGCTGATAGCTGCATCAAGCTGCTGCGGTGCCCAAACGTGATATGCACCTTCGATTCGCATGGGCAACTCGCCTTCGCGATCAAGCTCAGCCATCGCATTGTAAACATCGTCAGTCCAAAGAAAATTACCAGCATCAAGCAGAGTCGTCACACCTCGAGCTGAGAGCCAATCGACATATTCTTTGATCCCAGTTTTAAGGTCTTCGTGAGGAATGCTCAGCAGCGGCGTCATCTGCTCCATCAGGGCAAACTCTTTCACCCAACCGGTCAGCGCGCCAGCGTCATCACGTACAAGGTAAGAAATCCCGGGACTTACATCGGCAGTGTTTTCGTCAACCCCTGCCAGTTTAAGAGCTACCGAATTCAACCAAAAGCTATGCCCAGAATTGTCAGCTAACAATACGGGGCGATGCGGAAAAATTGCGTCCAATTCTTCTCTCGTTGGCCCTGCCGGCAGAAAAGCCTCGACGTCCCACTCGCCCAGTACAATAAACGGAGGCAAATTTGGTGAATTCGAATATTGACGCAACCATTCGAGAGTGTCCTCCTTAGACAATTTCGGCAAAACCGCATCCTGATCGATTATGTCTTCGGATCCAAATACTCCAATCAATCCGGGGTGGGCGTGGCCATCGAAAAACCCTGGAATGATTGTCTTGCCTGTCAGATCGCGGACCTCAGCATCCCCACCGGCGAACGCCATCGCGTCCGATGTACTGCCTAAAAAAGCAATTCGCCCTTCGCCGGAAACAACAAGTGACTCCGCCGTTTCCTGAAGCGGGTTCATGGTGTAGATTGTCGCTCCCGCATAAACAATCACGCCCGTTCCACGAGACCCCAAGTCATCGCTGGATTGCGAACAAGATGCAGTGGCAATCATCGCACCAAGCACGATCAGCATTTTTTGCAGCATGGAGGATTCTCCCTAAATTTCGTTTTCACGCGCAGCTGAAAAATATGCAAGCAAAAACTTATATTGTGTGTGACTGTTCGATGAATTGGGTCCAACACTCAAGGAGATGCCAACGACCGAGCTTCGCCTGTTTTTCTGTCTTTGCTTGTGCTTTATCGGGCACCACCTGTTCCCAACCGTCACTTGGCATGTTAAATACGGTACCGAATGAAAAGTGTGAGCCCTTAGGATCAAAACGAGCTCTCAATTGATTTACGTTATTGATGATGATTCTGCGATCCGCGCGTCGCTCAGTTTCATGCTGCAAGCCGAAGGCATCGAGTGTCGAAGTTTTGAAAGCGGAGCTAGCTTCTTTCTATCGGGGCGACCAGAGAACAATTCGATTGTTCTTTTGGATATTCTTCTGCCAAAGCAAGATGGCTTCGCAGTTTTCGAAGAAATGAAATCGAGAAACATCGACGGCACCGTCGTGTTTATGTCGGGACTATCCGACTCGATGATCTTGAACATGTGTGTGGAGCGTGGCGCGGTGATCTTCTAAAGCAGTCTGATACGACACATCAACTACCGTTGCTCAAGATTGATCTGCAAATGCTCTGCAACTCGACGGCCCGTGTTCCAGGCAAGCTGCCATCGATAACGATGTAACCGTAGATCAACACCGCTCGGGCTTTTGCTTCATCGGCATCAAAGCCATTTCGGCGCAATACACTTTCGAAAAAACGCAATCTGTAAGAATCCACTTCTGCCATCGTCGCCCGCGCGGATTCGTTTGATGATGCCCAGATCCGAATAGCCATCTCCATCAACGCCCGCTGCTCGACATCGGGACGGCGCAGCGGTAACAGCAAAACCGCCTCCAACTGCGCCGATGCTGAGTGTTGTTGTGACAGCGATTCGATCACAGCTTCAGTCGATTCCTGCCGCCAATAATCAAGCAGCTCATGCATAAACGCATCGCGTGTTTTGAAGAGTGAATAGAACGCGCCTTTGCTAACATCGAGATTTTGGCAAAGCACTTCTACCTTGACAGCCTTCTCCCCGCCTTCAGCCATGACCTTGAGCGCTGTTTCTATCCAGCGCCGTTTCTCGATCAATCGCACGCGCCCGCGTTTTCGTGGTGAGTTATCTGCGGTTTGGGTTTGTCGGCTCATTTCCCACCAATATTCCGTTCGACACCAATGACTTCGCGGCTGTCTCGTTTTCGCACGCTTCGTGTGACTAAAATGGATCGGTTTTACACACAAGCGCCGCGCAAACGTGTTCGCACTTGACAGGCTTAGCACACTTGGTGTCAACAACAATTGAATACGGTACCGTATTTTAATGGGAGCAAAGAAATGACAATCCAAAAAGTGGACTATCGGAATCAAAAACCAAACCCCGTGAGAATGCGCTTCGCCAATGCGTCATTACTCGTTCTCGGAGCGGCGATGCTCGTTCCGACCACGTTCGCACAGGATGAACAGGCTTCGACTGAATCTGTGAGCGCAGACCTCAAACTGGGAACTGTTACGGTTAGTGCGCGACGGCGCAGCGAGTCTATTCAAGATGTCCCGATCTCGGTGACAGCGGTATCCGGCGAAGATCTTGAGCGAGTTGCGGCGCCCGATATTAGTTATCTTGCTCAATCCGTGCCCAACACCACGTTGGAAGCCTCAAGAGGAACAAACTCTACACTCACAGCGTTTATTCGTGGTGTGGGCCAGCAAGACCCGGTAGCTGGCTTCGAATCCGGCGTTGGGATCTATCTTGATGACGTTTACATAAACCGACCTCAAAGTGCCTTGTTGGATTTGTACGATATCGAACGGATCGAAGTGTTGCGGGGACCGCAAGGCACCCTTTATGGTCGAAACTCCGTCGGTGGCGCCGTTAAGTACGTTACCAAACAAGCCACAGGATCATCACAACTGACCATTCGAGGCGCGGTCGGAACGTTTGGCCAAACGGATCTGCTCGTATCCGGCGAACTTCCGATTTCCAGCAAACTCTCGCTGACTGGCGGTGTCGGCGTCTTCAATCGTGATGGATTTGGTACCAACCTAACGACGGGACAAGAAAACTACGACAAGGATGTCGTCGCCGCACGCGGCGGTTTGTCTTGGTCGGAAGATTCTTTCCAGGTACGCGTGTCTGGTGACTATCTGAAAGATAAATCTAACCCCAAAGGCGGTCACCGCTTAATTCCTGGATTGATCTCTGGCACACCGGTGTTGGACGACGTGTTCGATACACGCGGAGGACTTGAAGGCAAAAACGAAGCCGAAGCGTACGGAGGTGCAATCCATGCATTCTGGAATCTCTCTGATCAGTGGACGTTGAAAAGTATCTCGTCCTATCGCGAAGATGAGAGTTTTCAGCAAATTGATTTTGACGCGCTTCCGGTCGAGGATGTTGATGTACCGGTCGTCTACGAAAATGATCAATTCACTCAAGAGTTTCAGCTTTCATATGAGGGTGATGCGATTTCTGGCGTCTCCGGCGTTTACTATATTGACGCCAACGCTGAGCAAAACGGTGACATCATTCTCGGCTTAGCGGGGTCGTTCCTCAACCTGCCGCGCTTGAACGCCAACTTGTCCGGCGATGTGTCAACCAAATCATGGTCCGTATTTTCGGATTACACCTTCGACCTGGAACGGCTCGCGGGTCTGCAGGGTTTCGAACTAGCGGTGGGGGGAAGGTACACTAACGACGAACGCAGATCTCGCGTTATACGACGAACACTGTTGGGTAACACGCCGCCATTCGGCACAAATGCACTCCTCATCGCAACAACGTCAGACTTTGAGGGTGAAAAGACGTTCAAAGATTTCAGCCCTCGCGTTTCTTTATCCTGGTCGCCGAACGAAAACCACAACCTTTACGCATCTTATAGCCAAGGATTTAAAGGCGGTAGTTTCGACCCGCGTGGTGAGTCATCGATTGTCACGTCCGATTTGGATGGAGATGGCGATGTGGATGCTGACGACGTATTCGAGTTCTTCTTATTCGATCCAGAGGAAGTAGATTCATACGAACTCGGCTGGAAAGCCGTTTTGGCAAACGGCCGACTGACGTGGAACGCCTCTGTATTCTACGCTGATTATTCTGATGTTCAGATCCCGGGATCGGTTGGAGGAACAGACCCTGCCACTGGTGCCCCGACATTTTTTGGGGTCACGACGAACGCTGGCGGCGCTGAATTCAAAGGACTCGAGCTTGAGGGATCTTGGTTGGCAGCCAACGACATGATCACAAGTGGTGATACTTTGACCTTCGGATGGGGTGCCGGCTGGATCGATGCGGAATATACTGAGTTTGTCACCGGTTCGCCTCCGGTTGATATTTCAGATCTCCGGGTCGTTCAGAATACGCCCGAATTTTCCGGCGCAATCACCACCAACTACACGCGACCGCTGCGTCTGTTCAACAAAGCAGGCGATGTGTCTCTGATTACGCAGACTTCGAACAAGTCTGAAACCCACAACTTCGAAATTCCAAACGAGTTCCTCGACCAAGGATCTTACACGTTGTTCGACGCTAGCTTGGTTTGGTCAAGCGAGTCCGGTGGATTGCAAATTGGGCTTCACGGGAAGAATCTGTTCGATGAAGAGTACATCATCGCTGGGTACAGTTTTCTGGCCCAAAACCCCAATGGAAGTTTTGTGACTCCATTGCAGCCTGCGGCTATCGGATTGGAGGGAATTGCGACTGCATTTTACGGGCCTCCACGTACTGTCACCGGAACGGTGCGAGTAAAATTCTAGTCGCATAATGTCGGCAGGGGAGCTGCAATCTCCCCTGCTGCCTTTTCCTTGGATTTTTCTTATGCAGCCAAACCCTGCGGAGAATTGATGTCTGATTTCTATGAGTTGAGGTGGAATTCGAGCGTATCGGGATTGTACGCACGAGACTATCCCTCTCGGGGTGGCAGCGCCTGCCTACCGGTTGTTTGCTTGCATGGCTTGACCCGAAACTCCGCGGACTTCGACGACATCGCGCTTAAGATTTCTAATTCGGGGCGCCGTGTCATCGTTCCGGACATTCGTGGTAGGGGGAAGTCTGGCCGCGGGTTTGATCCAGCGAGTTACTCACCGGCGATTTATGCGGATGATATTCTCCGTCTGTTAGATTCATTGGGTATTAAGCAAGCTATATTCATAGGCACATCGATGGGTGGCGTGATTACAATGTTGCTAGCCGTCAAACGACTTGGCGCAATTGCCGCGGCAATTTTAAACGAGGCTGGCCCCGAAGTTACTTCGGTTGGAATAGACCGAATATCAAGCTACGTTCCGTTTCCCGAAGGATTAAAAGACTGGGGCGAAGCAACAAAAGCAATACAGGATCGATACGCTGTTTCGTACCCGTTTTGGACTGACACCCAGTGGTCTGATTTTGCGAAGAAATCACTTACACGAGAGTCAGATGAATTGGTCGGAAATTATGACCCAGATATCTGGCAAACAATACAAAGCGGTAAATTGAAACTGCGTCCCATGCTGTCCTGGTTCGCATTCAAACGATTGACGCGCAATCGCCCCTGCATGTTCATCAGAGGGGAGTTATCCGATCTATTCGACGAAAAAATCGTTTCGAAAATGGCGCGTCGAGCACCGCGTCTCCAACTGCTAGAGATTCCTGGAGTCGGACACGCCCCCACTCTGAACGAGCCTCAAGCAATTGCAGGAATTCAGAGTTTTTTGGAGTCAGTCCGCTAGAAAACCGTATTTCTTCAAATAGACTGTACGGGACGTAGGTTGCCTCAACCATCGTTGGCTGCAAGCTGATTGCAATAACTTATGAGGGCCGTGATGGATCCAATTATGCAATTAGACGAACATCTAATCGTTATCGGTGATCTTCGAATATCCTATTGTTGCGCCGGGCCGATAGATAAAACCGTGGTATTTATTCATGGCAATTCATCATGCAAGGCGGCGTTTCGATATCAGTATCCGGATTTGCTAAGCGCGGGATATGGCGTTTTGGCTTTGGACCTTCCGGGGCACGGTGAAAGCTCGGATTCGCCGGACCCTGACAACGACTACACGATTCCGGCCTACGCTGATCTCGTACGTTTACTATGTGAAGAGAACGGCGTTATGGGACCGGCGTTATTAGGCTGGTCTCTTGGAGGTCACGTCGCGCTCCAACTTGCTGGCAATTCTTTAGACATAGCAGGACTCGCGCTTTGCGGAACGCCTCCCATAAGCCCGGGAACGGACGATGCAAAGCACGCGTTTCTGAAATCTGAGTTCAGCGATGTCACTGGCGATGCTTATCCTTCGTGGGAAAAATTGGAGTCTTACATAACTGCTGTATACGGTACGATGGATCACATTCCCGCGCAGCTTCGGCTTGCCGGCTTTCGTGCAGACGGACTCAGTCGGTCAACCATGATTAAGCATTGGAGAACAGGAACGGATCTTCTTGATCAGCGGGCTATTGCGCAAAATTGGCAGAAGCCAATAATGATGATCCACGGAACAAAAGACGCGTTCGTGTCCGCCGATTTCATCAGGTCCGTGAGGTTGACGGACTTGCACTTGAAGCATCCAATTAAATTCATTGAGGATGTTGGTCACGCGCCATTCCTCGAGAATCCTGTATCCTTCAATGAATTGTTGTTGGGTTTTTGCGATACGGTTTTTTGAGGTCTGTAACATCCAGACGCGCTTTTGAAGTGCGGGCGCTAGCGCAGATGCTGGATGCGCTCGAAAGTGTCTGTCACCTGATCCCCTAATTTCGGCATGAATGCGAATTCACTCGGCCGCCATCATTGTAACCCCGCGAGACACCGATTAGACGCGAGGAGATGATTCTCCTTGATGCTTTTGTCAGATTCACAGGCGTTGGTCTGCTTGTTTTCCTCGCTGCCCTGACGGTTCGAGATCTGCGAAAATGGCACGGTGCCCCATATCTATTTTTAGCCTGCGTGACGGTGTTGGCGGCCTATTTGGGCCTAACCGTTCCGGAATTTCGTCTTCCAGACCCGGTCCATGTTATTGTCCGGATTATCGATATCCCCAACCTGGCTTTCGTCTGGCTTTTCTCGCTGACGTTGTTCGCACAGAAATTCGCATTGCGCTGGTTCCATATCGGAGCCGTTGTGGCGTACAGCCTGCCTATTTCAATCATACGCCTTTATCAGTTTGAAGTCGTTTCTTGGGACCCTGAACCTTTTTTGACGGTTGCGGAGTTGTTGTCGATCCTACTTGTGGCGCATCTGGTTTTTGCAACATTGCGCGGACGCTCCGATGATTTGCTTGAACAAAGACGGCGTGCTCGGATCTACTTTGTCATCGTCATATCCTTTGTCGCAACCGTCACGACTTTCATCGGAACAGATATGTTCCTGCCGCACGACGTCTCTTACGCGACACTGTGGATCACCTCGGTTTGGCCTGGCATTGTTTGGACTTGTTATTGGCTTTTTGGCGCAAAGCGAGAAGCTCTGGCGTTTGGTGATCAAGCCTCTGCGAAAGCGGTGCAAAACCCAATCGATCAAAAGCTGCTGGGGCAATTGGAAACCATCATGCTGTCGGATCAAGCGTTCAAGTTGGCGGACCTTACAATTGTGTCTTTGGCTAAGAAGATGGCGGTGACGCAGCATCGATTGCGGCAACTGATCAATAAAACGCTCGGATATCAGAACTTCAACAGCTTTTTAAACAGCTACAGAATCGGTGCCGTTAAAACTGCGCTCCGAGATCCTGAGCAAATGCATCTTCCGATTCTGACGATCGCGCTCGATTGTGGTTTCAATTCTCTAACGACGTTCAATCGCGCCTTTCGGGAAAGTGAAAACACGACGCCTTCGGCCTATCGAAAGCAGCTCGCTTAGCTGCGAAAACACACATAAAAACAAGCGCCTGCGAAAATGGACATAGTTTTCGCGAAATCGGTAAGACATCCACGGGTGCTTTCTCCTACGCCCAACAGACTGTTTGCACCCGCTTTGAAACAGCCGAGCTCATCAACCTTCGCCTCGGGGGCAATCAGTACGAACATTTAGTTACTTAGAAAGCCCTATCACATGAAGTCACTGACCCTTTTTCCGCTCGTCGCACTTCTGGTCGCGTGCGCCGGTACCGAGATCGAAAGCAAAGCGACCAAACCAGTCGCGGAGGACAAGAGAACGACGTTCGATTACAGAGCGACACCGAGGATTGCGATTGAGGGCGAGCCCATCACGGCGAAAAGCATGAGCGCGTATGCGGACGCGTTGGATGTACCGGCAGCCGGAATGGCCGTGTTCAGAGACGGTGTTCTCGTACATCAAGCATTCAAGGGCGACAGCATCGGCCCAGATAGCGTTTTCCAGGGCGCATCATTCGCCAAAGCGGTCGCAAGCGCGACGATCGCAACTCTGGCGATGCGCGAAGGGATTGGTCTTGATGATGATGTAACCCCTCACATCACCAGTTTCGATCTCTCGCAGCTTGATGGCTATCAGGCGCCGGTTACGCTTCGGCAGCTCTTATCGCACACCTCTCGCGCAGATGTTGGCGGTTATCAAGGCTATCCGCAATCTGAGGACTTGCCGACAAATGTCGAAGTGATCTTAGGGTCAGAACGATCGAACTCCGAGCGCGTTTCCTTTTCGCGCCCAGCAGGATCTTGGTATTACTCGGGCGGCGGCTACCAAATCGCGCAAGCCTTCGCAGAAGATGTCTCTGGTGTTCCTTTCGGCCAGCTCGCCCAGGAAATGGTATTGGACCCGGTTGGGATGAGCCGCTCGGCGATGACGCAGTCCTTCGATCCAGAACTGAACACGGCGCTTACTCCCGTTGCCGGCGTCGAAAAATCTGGCCCGGTGGTCGGCGGCTGGCACAGTTATCCTGAAATTGCCACAGCCGGGCTATGGACGACAGCCGAGGATTACGGGAAATTTGTGCTCGCGATTATGTCGGCCGCGGACGGTGAAGCAGATGTCGGGATTCACCCACGTGTGGCAAGAGAAATGCTGACCGTCGCTGGGCATCCCAATCCGATCCGTGGGTATGGTTTGGGGCTTGGCATCCTGATGAATGAGGATGGCAGTGTCCAATCATTCGAACACCATGGACGAAACGTTGGCTACACGGTGAGCTTTAGCGCCTTCCCGAAAGAACACGCTGTGTCTGTTGTGGTCACCAATCATCCGAATGGGCTCGCGCTCGCGACAGAAAGTAATCGCGGATTTGGTGAATCACTCGGCTATATCGACCCTGTTGCAACATCTGTTGCACGAGTGCCGTTCACAGATAAACTGCGCGAACGCTGCCTTGGAGCATTCAGCCTCGCCGACACACCCGATGAACTCGTATTCTTGAAGGAAAACGAAGATGGATTGATGTTTGAAAACGAAACCGCATCCTACCCACTTGTACACACGGGTAATGGGGCGTTTCTGTATCTTCCGACGAACACATCTTTCAAGTGCGGAGATTCAGAAAGCGGCGTCACGTTGGCGCTCGGAGGTTCGACGGTGTACCTTAAAAAATAAGCTCCGAGATTACTCAATCGTCCACACGCTGATTGTGCGCACTCTGATTCCAATATCGCGCCGCTCTTATCCAGGCGGTTTACCCCATAACGCGCTGCAACTGAGCTGGCACCATTCTGATAAGGCCAATGTATAGAAGCCGACCCATCGATTTTCGGTTCTCGGGGGCGTTAGCGGCGAGGCTTCGACAATTTTAGTTTGTGCTCTATTGTATGGCTCCATGCTGTTTTACTTGGCAGAGTCGAGTTGGAATACCTCAATGTGATTGAATCACAGCTCGCCGACTGCTTTGAATTTTCTAGTCGATTAGGATTGGCCAAGCTGCTTATCGCTGTTCTGGTGAGGAAGGAGACGCGCCATTGCAAACCGCCAGATCAAACAAAAGTGGAGTAAAACACATACGAACCCGTTGATCTTTATGACAAACTCGTGAATGACATTCGCTGCTCTAGGTACGCTCAAATGAATTCTCGATCTGAACAAACCCCGGATGACCAAACCTATCTTTCGGCGAATGTTCCTAGGCGCAGCGATTTGGAAATGAAATCGCGTTCTTCAGGATCACGAAAGACAGAGTTTCGATTGAGCGAAGAAGAGTACGCACTGTTTTCTGATGCCGCGCGACAGCGGCATGGCGACAAGAAAGGCGCTAAACTTGAGCTCTTTCTGGATATGCTGGAATTGCTCAAAATCGCGCAACCATAGCCGGATTTCCGGCAATTAATCTTGTCAGAATCCAGCTTTCCAATTAACCATGTTTTTGGTGCGCGGCGAAGCTGATATGTACACGGCGTTTCCGCGTCGTGGCATTGCGGTCATTTTGAGTGATGATCGCGCAGGCCCTACAGCCGAATAGACGACCATTTTGAGGACCACGACGAAATGACTCAAACCGTTTTTCCGGCCGAGACATCCAAGCTCCCCAAAGATCTGAAGATCGAGTTTCAACGCAATGGCGGAACGAAGTGGGGTGCGAGCAATTCGTCTCCGGGGTTTGAGAACAACAATGTTTGGAACCTTCCGATTGATTATGCTTCGCGCGCGGAGGCTGCACCAGGCGAACACGTTGGCACACCAATCAAGGATCATGCCTTGCTGACCAGTCGGGCAGCCCTACTGCGCGACCTTCATCAGAAGCTTCAGCAACGCGTCGCTGATGTTGAGCAGTCCTGGCAACAAATTCGAAACTGGCCAGCAAGACATTCCGACGTTGCCCTTAATTTTGAGTCGTGGCTGGTCCTTCAGTTTTTCGCGCTCAGCGCCGAATATTTGGAAGATAGCAATCGAACTCCTGAGGCGTTCTGCGAAGCCACACGCCCTCCGCGGCGACGCAAGCCGAATGTAGCTATCAAAACAGCACGCTTTTCAATTGGTATGTTTGAACAAGCGGGCCTGCTCGAACGGCATCTAAGTGAAGAGGGTAGTCGGTACATAATGCTGACGGATATCGGCATGGAGTTTGTGTATGACGATCCGCGCGCGGTGGCGTTCCAGCATTGGATCAAACGTCTTCGTGAGATCGGATGCAATGATATCTTAAGATTATTCGAGCTTAATCAGGAGCAAATCAGCAAGGCTTTTTTCAGGAGCGATTTCCGGCGCACGGTAGAATATTTCAAGTCGTGCATAGGGTATGAGAATATGAAGAAGCGCGGCCCCTACCGTAAGCGAAACGAACTGCCGGATCCGACGAAACCGGCCGACGCCTATGTGAATCGCAACAAGCACAAATCCTCAATGAAATCTGTATCTGTCCGATTTCAGAAGACACTGCACGAGCGAACCTTATCGGCTGCCCAGGCCAATAATCTCACCATTAGCGAGTACATTAAGCGCGCGGTGTTATCGCAGCTCGAAAACGACGCCTGATTCTACTTGAAATTCAGTGCAATACACGAAATCATTGACTCTTGCCCCATAATGCGTCATCCCAATGACGCGTTATGGTTATCCATTGTTTATAATTTGGATGCGATCCGCCTGTAGGCTACCCGCCGCCAGTTCATAATCCTTCGGCTAATCTTATGCAAAAAAAATCAGGTGAAGGACGGGTGCTATGAATCCATCGCGTAACAATCAAAATTTCGTATTGGGCGTCTACCAGATTGCGACTGACCGCAAACTGATGCGTGAATTCGATCCTGACTTCGTGAAACTTAAGATCACGAAGCTTGACGGGTTCAAGGACGCCATTTGCGACGAAAACCTCCTCGAGACTCTGTTCGAAGACCTCGCACAGTGGCGCCACAAGAAGAACATGTATGTGGTTCTCGCCATCGTGAAGGAGTTGTACGAGGAATCAGCTATCGTAACGGAACAAGAAACTTCTGCGGAACAAAGTTCCAGTCAAGAGACTGCGGAGGCCTCTAGCCAAGAAGATACGACCGAAGAAGCATCTGAGGACGAAGACGACGAAGAGGATGGTCAGCGTCTCGCGAACGGCGTGGGAAAATTCAGCAACATCATTGGTCGCGGGATCGGAATTCCGGCCGCGGTGAAGAAGATCCGAAACTCTCCGCCCGTGAAGCACGTTTATTCCCAGGCCGAAAAAGTCTATCTCAAGATCGTCAAGCGCATATTTCTGGTCCGCAAGGCGATGCTCAAAACGAAAGCGACATGGGATGAATCTGCGTCGCTGGCTTTGGAAAAGGCCATGCAGAAGACCGCAGACCAAATAGCTGTTCGCCCATTTTGGTACGTGATCTGGTTCTTACTCAAAACGCTCCACTACATTCTCGCCGTGTTGTTCGTCATCGCGCGTCCCTGGACGCTCTTGGAAAAGTTGGGAGTGGACCCTGATGAAATTCCAGTCCCCGAATAATCTGCCCAATTACCCGGATCTGGTGCTGAACGCAGTCTGACCATTCATCTCAATCCAAACCTGAAACATCTCGGCTTGCACCTAACACGTGCGAGCCGATTTTGCCTCTGAACACAAGTTGGTGGAGCACATGGCCTTCTCGTTTTCGGCGAACACGGCATAAAGCCAACACCTCAAATGTCTCAAAAAAAAGAGGGAGGGCGATGCCCTCCCATTTTCGATGCCTACACTCCGATCGCGTAGGCAATTGAAGTGCATTTGTTAAGCGTCGCTAGTTCACCATCGTCTGATAGATACCTATGCCAGCAATCTCTCCATCAGATTCCTCGACACGGCAGCGTTTGGTTGAGTTTGGCTGGCGCAGCGCAAACGACATTTTTGTTCTGACACTTTCCAAGAGGCACTGCATTGATGACGCTATGACACGGCGACGAGTATCCAGGTCATCCGGTGTCGAGCGACCATTGATCCACCGGCTCATCTTGCTCGCTTCAGACTGCATTTTGGTGCCACCGTCTTTGCGGGCGACACCGAGGTGTGGTTGCTCCATGTGAACGTATGCCTCGACTAAGTCGGCTTCACAAAGGCTGGCAATCTGCCAAAGCATTGCGTGAAATTCTGCTTTGTTGCGAAGGTCGATCGTGTGTGTCAGCTTTTCCAGGTTGCTGACATAATCCAAAAAAACTCTGGCGGCGGCCGGGAGTTTTGCCAGATCCGATACCGCGGTGCCGGCGACTAAGTTTGCAATATTTTTGTCCGCGGATGGAGCATCATTAGGCTCTGCTCTCTTGTGCTCCAACCGACTCTCGCCAGGCGATGTATCCGGAATTGACATCTCATTTTCTCCTCACATGTTGTCTGGCTTTCGCTTAACCGAAGCCGAACAATAGCGCAACCATATGAGGTGTTATTTCGACTCAAGTTTGGCATCATTATCACTATACCCTTATACCGGCCACAAAACGGGCTCATAATTCTGGACAAACTGGCGCATTCAATATAGTGTATGACATACGAATTTCTCACACTGGGGGAGGTTCGTGCAATACGCAATAATACCGAGAGGAATCCTCAATGCGCATTAGACCCAAACCACAATCGCAAGACCCGGGAAGTGTCCGCGCGCTTCAAACTGGTATCGAGCCGCGGGCCCTTACAGATCAAGAGCGACTGGATATTTTCCGCCGCAACTACATTAAGGGCGACGATCCGATGAAAGCCCAGGTTCTGGCCAGCACGCTTGCCAATCAAGCTCTCTCTGATCTGTACATATTCATGGCGGACGGAAATCAGCTGATAATCGACGTGTTGATCAAAGCGATCCGCAGCAAAATCCAGGCTTGGCATCTGTTTCGTACCGATGACGAACTTGGCGCCCTCCTCAAACAAGCGCGCATTTACGCCATCGGTCACCGGCCAGGTGATTTCGAAAATGCAATCCAGATCATTCCCGTGGTGCCGACGAAATATGCACAAGACCTTGTCGCGCGGTCACGTCTGCCACTAGCCTGTGAGTTCTGGTGTGTGATCGGACCTTATGGCGGTTTGAACCTGCCAGCAGATGCCATCATGATCATGCAGGCGGTGATCAACACAGATCTCACCATTACGGATCGGGAGCTTGGCAGCTCGTCACCAATGGAAGCAACCGACTTTGATGGCAAGGTCTTCGATCGTTCGGTCACTCGAATGGTGTCGTGTGCCTATTATGAGCAGGCTCTTCCTTTTAGTCTGAAAGGCTCTCCGGCCATTGTGCTCGAAGAATGGAATATGGGGTTTATAGCCCCTAACCAAGACAGTCTGAAAGACGCCGGCCCGGTAATCCGCGCGATGGCTCTCCATTATCACGAGCTTCACGAGCGTTATGAAATGGAAGGCCGGTATTGGATTGCCCTACGCGATTTTTCGATGGGGCCCGGTGAAGCCTTCGCTACTCAGCAAGTGATCAATAGACCGGCAGGCCTGTCAGATGGCCGCACGATTTCGTTCCATGTTCCTGGTGGATACCGTTCAGGATATCCTGATGCGGTCGCGTGGTTGATCGACAACGTCAAGTTCTGGGAACGCCAGAAGCGGAATACAAGCTTTTTGGATGTTGGTCTTTTGCGGGAGTACAATCAATTGGACCCACAACCCGAGGCTTAATCGCACAGAGTTGAAGATAAGGAGGTACATACGAGACAGCGGAACATCAGCATCGACCACAGCGACAATCCCCAAGAATTTAAGTGCCCGGCCGTGAATGGCCGGGCACATTTTGCATGAGCGCCAATCTATCGCGCATTCTATGTTTCTTGCTAATTGCTCGAGTTTTGGTTTCGGCTCTTCCTTCAGGATAGTATCCATCGGCGAGTGGATTAGGGTCTCCGGTTTTAGCTTGTGTTTCAGAACGCGGTTGTGGGAGGGCACAAGGTGTAACGCAAGTGTAACGCAAACTACGGTTTCTTGCGGTTTTGCGTGACACTCAGTGATCTTTTGAGATCATCAACCTTTTGTTTTTTATCTTTATTTTGTTCGTGGAGTCGGCCAGGTTTCGACTCATAATCGTGAGGTCGGGAGTTCAAGTCTCCCCCGAACCACCATTGTTTTCAAATCATGATGGAAACATCACTCAGGTCCAGGACTGGCTGAGACAGCTCAGCTGAATCTACGGATCATGTTGGAGAGAATTTTTGCCGCGGTCAGCATCTCTGCCGATTGGGCCGGGTATTGTTTGGCGAGTTCCGACTTGAGATTGGTCATATCGAAGAGAAGCTCTCTGTCTTCTGCGCATTTGATCCGGCTTTCGATCCAGCCCACGCAGGCGAGCCGCGTGCCAGATGTCACTGGAGTCACCTGGTGCAGGCTTGTCGATGGATAGAGGACGAGATCGCCCGCCTCGGGTTTGACCTCGATTGATTGCCCGGCATGCTCAATTTGCAGGACGCCGCCTTCATACGTATCGGGCTCTGATAGAAACAAGGTGAAGGACAGATCCGTCCGCATCTTGCCGTCGCCATGAGGCATCAGCGCATTGTCCACGTGCAGCCCATAGCCCCCGCCCGGCTCCGTTTTGCTAACAAGCAGTTTGGAAAAGCGGGCGGGCTGCGCTGCGACTTGCAGGATGTGATTATTGCTCACGGCCGCGCGCAAGTGGTCGCGCAACTGAACGCCGGTTCGAGACGACAAGTCGGCCTGAAGATTGTGCTTCACCTCCCGCGCCGTCGCCCCAGCGGTTTCCGCCCCATCTGTCCAACGCAGCGTCGAAACAAGGCTGCGCGCACGCTCCAGCGCGTCGTCCTCCAAAACATTGGCAATGGTGATAAGCATCGATTTCCTACTTGCGAATGAGTTTCAATACGGTCATAGAGGGAATGTGATCGAAGTAAACATTGTAGGAAACCTAGGATGACAACAAGACTTAAACGCTGGACGCAGCTTGGGCTTGGCGCAGCGCTTGCCAGCGGGAGCCTTGCGGCTTGCGGTGCCCCGGAAACACCTGCGGATCAATCCGAAGTCGAGATTTCTGCCCCGACTCCGCCAATCGAAACGGCTGAACCAGCTGCCACCGAAGCCGGTGAAGGTGAAGGCGGTGTCGTGTTTGCGGACGCGGTGACCGATCCGGTTGTCTTCCTTTCAATCCTCGCGATTACCGAAGCACACATTATTGCGGCTCGTGATGCACATGCGCTCGGCGAGAACGATGCCGCAGCTGAAATGTTTGCCCACCCCGTCTCCGAAGTTCTGTTTGAGAGCCAATCGGTGTTTGAACAACTCGGCGTGGCCGACTTTAGTGACCTGCTCACCCAGACCTCCGCCGCGATCTTTGCGGGCGAGACGCCCGAGCAGATCAGTGCGCGCGCGGACGAGATCATCGCGGCTCTGCGCACTGCGGCGACCAAGGCACCTGCGACAGAGGCCAGTGCCGCCAGCGTGGCTGCGGGCGTCGCGGTTGATCAGATCGAGCGCGCTGCCGACATGTACCGGATCGCGCTCGAAGCAGACACCTACGAGCCTTACTTGGATGGCTACGGCTTTTTCAAAGCCGGCGAAGCGGTCTTCCTTGAGAAGGCTGATGCGATTTCCGAAGACGACCAAGCTGCCGCATCCGCGATAAAAGATGCGCTCGCAAAACTGGAAGACGCCTATCCAAGCGCGGTGCGCCCAGAGACGCTGGATGCGGACCTCGGCGCCGTCACGGTCGCAGCCTCAAACGCAGTCATTGCCGTCCAAAACTAAGCGCCGCCGCGCAACCAGCGATCAAGCAGGGATTGTTTCTCTGTGAAATCGACAAGCGCGGCCTCCGGTGTTCGATGCAGCAAAGTGACCTGGTCGCCTGGCCGAATTTGGCCCAGCAGGTGCCGGTCACAGCGTGCGATTGAGGCGATGCGCGGATATCCGCCTGTGGTCTGCGCATCGCAGAGAAGGACGATTGGCGTGCCGGAGGGCGGGCATTGAAGGATGCCAGGAAACACCGGTGCACTCTTCATCTTGCCATCGCTGGCGACGGCAAGTGGGTGACCTTCGAGTGAGAGCCCCATCCGAGTGGCTTGCCGTCCGGCGGTGAAGGTTTCGCTGAACAGCGCTCTTCGGGCTTCTGGTG
>Ga0256829_1000151_pt1 | contig 88770 bp, 95 predicted proteins | sample 131447metaG_FD_185979 | JGI IMG/M metagenome (GOLD analysis project Ga0256829, IMG submission 185979) | Hydrothermal vent microbial communities from Lau Basin, Pacific Ocean - 131-447 | ecosystem: Environmental > Aquatic > Marine > Hydrothermal vents | place: Pacific Ocean: Lau Basin | collected... | reverse complement strand
GGGTCTTCTTCCCGAGCCCTCGTCCCAGGCAAAGGACCGGTCGCCCGACCCCATGCGCCTAGGAGTGGGTGCCTATTTTCAGGGGCCGCTTCGGCCTTAGATGCTTTCAGGCCTTATCGGCTACGGCGTAGCTGCCCGGCGTTGCCCTGTAGGACAACCGGTAGACCAGAGGCCGCGGCTCCCTGTTCCTCTCGTACTGGGGGAGCCTTCCCCTCAGGCGGCCCACACCTCCGGTAGATAGCATCCGACCTGTCTCACGACGGTCTAAACCCAGCTCACGTTCCCCTTTAATGGGTGAACACCCCCACCCTTGGCCCCTGCTGCAGGACCAGGATGGGAAGAGCCGACAGCGAGGTAGCAAGCCTCGGGGTCGATATGGGCTCTCGCCCGAGACGACTCTGTTATCCCCAGGGTAGCTTTTCTGTCATCCCTGGCCCCCACCGGGGAGGCTCAGGGGTTCGCTAGGCCACGCTTTCGCGGCTGGACCCGCCTCTGTTACGGGTCCAGTCAGGCCGGCTTTTGCCCTTGCACTCTACGGCGGATTCCTGACCCGCCTGAGCCGACCTTAGGGCACCCTCGATACTTTTTCGAGGGTGTGCCGCCCCAGCCAAACTGCCCACCTACCGCTGTCCCCCCGTTGGGGGTTAGCCATACGGCAGAGGGTGGGCGGTGTCTCATGGACGGCTCCACCCGCCCCGGAGGACGGGCTTCGACGCCTCCCGCCTACGCTGCGCACCCCCCGCCGTATGGCAACGGCAGGCTGCAGTAAAGCTCCATGGGGTCTTCGCTTCCCACCGGAGGTCCCAGGCATATGCGCCTGGAAGTGGTTTCGCCGGGCCCCAGCCGGGGACAGTGGGGACCTCGTTACGCCATTCATGCAGGTCGGCATTTAACCGACAAGGAATTTCGCTACCTTAAGAGGGTTATAGTTACCCCCGCCGTTTACCGGTGCTTCACCCGGTTGGACCCGGGCTTCACATACCGGCACTGGGCAGGCGTCGGCCCCAGTACAAACCCTTTCGGGCTAGCTGGGACCTGTGTTTTTACTAAACAGTCGGGTCCCCCTAGTCACTGCGACCTGCGGGTTACACACCCGCAGGCACCCCTTTTCCCGAAGTTACGGGGCCAATTTGCCGAGTTCCCTCGGCTGGGTTCCCCCCGACACGCCTTAGGCTTCTCACCCAGGGGCACCAGTGTTGGTTCTCGGTACGGTCACGGTGGATCGTTCCCAGAAGGCTTTTCACGGGCCCCAGGGATCGGCGAAACCCCCCTTACGGGAGGCCCATCACGCTTTCATCCGGTTCTCGCCATTACGGCACTCCCCGGACTTATACGCTTAGCCGGCCTTATGAGCCGGTCCGCCTACCCCGAGGCGTCACCCTCTGGGCTTGCGTTGCCGCACCTACCACCGTGGTACGGGAATATAAACCCGTTTCCCTTTCACGGGCGCCGAGTTACGGACCCGCTTAGGACCGACTAACCCACGGCTGACGAACATTGCCGTGGAACCCTAGCCCCTTCGGCGGCCGGGATTCTCACCCGGCTATGCTGCTACTCCCGGCAGGATCCACAATACCGACGGGTCCACCGGACCTTACAGCCCGGCTTCCATCCCACCGGCACGCCCGCCTACCCGATCACGGACCAATCGGTCCGTGCGCCGGGGTCTCGGCAGCCGGCTTTAGCCCCGTCCATTTTCGGGGCCCCTGACCTCGACGGGTGAGCTGTTACGCACTCTTTAAAGGATGGCTGCTTCTAAGCCTACCTCCCCGCTGTCTAAGGCCAGGGACACCCTTTGGAGTAACACTTAGCCGGCATTTAGGGGCCTTAACCCCGGTTTGGGTTGTTCCCCTCTCGGTTGACGGCTTACACCGCCACCCTACTCCGGCCTTCTACGGCGGCAGTGGGTTCGGAGTTTGACAGGGAGCCGGGGGCTTTCGCCCCCTAAACTCCCAATCAGTGCTCTACCCCACCACCTACCTCCAGCCGGGCTATCCTGAGGGATAATTCGGCGGGAACCAGCTATCGCCGGCCTCGATTGGCCTTTCACCCCTAGCCCGAGGTCACGGGAGCGAATTGCACGTCAGCACCCCTATCGGGCCTCCATCCCTCGGTTGAGGGACTTCACCCTGCCCCGGGCTAGATCGACCGGCTTCGGGTCTCATCCGAGCGACTCCGGGCACTTTCACACCCCGTCCCTCAGCTTACGCCTGCGGACCTGTCGGTTTCCCTGCGGCTTCGGGGTTGATCCCCTTAACCTCGCCGCTCGGATGAACTCCCTGCCCCGTGATCCAAGACGGACGGTGCGACCCTGGTCGCCTCCCCTCGTACTCCACGGTCGCCCGTGTTTCCTTCGGGGAGGGTCTACCCTTTTGAGCCGCACCCACCTATCGCCGCCTGGTTTCGGGCTCTTTTCACCCCCCGCCAAGGGTGCTTTTCAGCTTTCCCTCACGGTACTAGTTCGCTATCGGTCTCGGGACGTATTTAGGGTTGGGAGCCGATGCCTCCCAGCTTCCCGCCGGATATCCAACCGACGGTACTCAGGGACACCCCAAGACCCACCAGGCTTACGTCTACGGGGCTTTCACCCTCTACGGCACCGCGTTCCAGCGGATTTCGACTTCACCAGGGAGGGTCTTTCGGGGGCCCTACTACACCACATCCCCCTTGGGTTTCCCCAAAGGGTTCAGTTTGCCCTGTGCCGCTTTCGGTCGCCCCTACTAACGGCATCGCTTTTGCTTTCTTTTCCTGCGGGTACTGAGATGTTTCAGTTCCCCGCGTTCCCCCTCCCGACTGGGAGTGCGGCAAGAGCCGCGGGAGGTCCCATTCGGGAATCCCCGGTTCGTAGGCTGCCTGCGCCTCGCCGGGGCTTATCGCAGCTTGCCACGCCCTTCGTCGGCGCCCCGAGCCGAGCCATCCACCAGACGGCTTAGGTTATCTGCCCCCTACTAAGGGGGCTGGGCATTTTTTGGGTCGATCAACCTGTGCACGGTCCTCATCGTGACCCCTGTTCGAGGTCTCGGACCCTTCCACCCCAAGCGTGGCTTGGGATGTGCACTTTTTCGTGGTGGACCGGCCGGGATTCGAACCCGGGGCCTTCGGCTTGCAAAGCCGACGCTCTCCCAGGCTGAGCTACCGGCCCATAAGGGCAGGCCCGACACCCCTTAAACCCCCCAGACGGATTTTCCGGCGATAGGAGGTGATCGAGCCGTAGGTTCCCCTACGGCTACCTTGTTACGACTTCTCCCCCCTCACGGAGCCCAGACTCGACCCGGCCTCCCCGAAGGGAGACCAGGCCTCATCCAGACCCCGCTCGGGTGGAGTGACGGGCGGTGTGTGCAAGGAGCAGGGACGTATTCGCCGCGCGATGATGACACGCGGGTACTAGGGATTCCAGCTTCATGCGGGCGAGTTGCAGCCCGCAATCCGAACTGGGAGCGGGTTTAGGGGATTCCCTTCCCCTTCCGGGGTCGGTTCCCATTGTCCCGCTCATTGTAGCGCGCGTGTAGCCCGGGGGTTTCGGGGCATACTGACCTACCGTCGCCCGCTCCTTCCTCCGGCTTATCGCCGGCGGTCCCCCCAGAGTGCCTCCTCCCCAGCGGGGAGGACTGGCAACTGGGGGCGCGGGTCTCGCTCGTTACCACACTTAAGTGGACGCCTCACGGTACGAGCTGACGGCGGCCATGCACCTCCTCTCGGCGTGTCCGGCAAGACCTTCAGCCTGGCCTTCATCCTGCCGTCGCCCCCGGTGAGGTTCCCGGCGTTGAATCCAATTAAACCGCACGCTCCACCCCTTGTAGTGCTCCCCCGCCAATTCCTTTAAGTTTCAGCCTTGCGGCCGTACTCCCCAGGCGGCGGGCTTAACGGCTTCCCTTCGGCACCGGGCGAGCTCGAAGCTCACCCGACACCTAGCCCGCATCCTTTACAGCCAGGACTACCCGGGTATCTAATCCGGTTTGCTCCCCTGGCCTTCGTCCCTCACCGTCGGACCCGTTCCAGCGGAGCGCCTTCGCCACTGGCGGTCCTCCTGGGATTATAGGATTTCACCCCTACCCCAGGAGTACCCTCCGCCTCTCCCGGTCCCAAGGCCAGCAGTATCCCCAGCAAGCCCCACGGTTGAGCCGTGGGATTTCGCCAGGGACTTACTGGCCCGGCTACGGACGCTTTAGGCCCAATAATAGCGGCCACCACTCGGGCCGCCGGTATTACCGCGGCGGCTGCCACCGGCCTTGCCCAGCCCTTATTCCCGGAGCTCTTTACACTCCGGAAAAGCCGTGGCGATGCCACGGCACTGGGGGTCCCCCCGTCGCGGTTTCCCGCATTGCGGAGGTTTCGCGCCTGCTGCGCCCCGTAGGGCCTGGACCCGTGTCTCAGTGTCCATCTCCGGGCTCCCACTCTCATGGCCCGTACCGATCTTCGGCTTGGTGGGCCATTGCCCCACCAACTACCTAATCGGCCGCCGGCCCATCCTCGGGCGAGCAGAGCCCCTTTCGGCCTGAGAACCTTCCAGTACCTCAGGCCTATGGGGGATTAGCCCCAGTTTCCCGGGGTTATCCCCCTCCCGAGGGTAGGTTACCGACGTGTTACTGAGCCGTCCGCCGGTGTCCCCGAAGGGACCCCGTGACTCGCATGGCTTAGTCGGACCCCCATAGCAGTGGCCTCCGGCAGGATCAACCGGAATTGAGCAAGGAGTACGGCCGGTGGGACTTCCCTCAAAGGGGAAGTACCAAATATCCGTCCGGGGTTTGGTCAAGGTGTCGGGCCTGCCTTACCCCTGAGGGACCCTCCTTCCAGAGTTTCCTCAGGAGCGCACGTTGCTGTAACCCGAGCTGGAGGGCGAGGTTCATCGTGGGTGCTTTGCACCCTGTCCCCCCGACGCCGCCGTCTTGGCGCTCGGGTTTTTGTCGCGCCCTGTTCGGGCGCTCCACCCAATGGGGATGAACCCCACTGATATAAATTTTTTGCAAAACCACTCCATGGGCAGATTTTTGGAAAAGAAACTGTTAAAAGTCTCCGATAAAACACACGATTTTAGACATAAAAATGGTAAAAACTTTTACAGAGTATATCATGAAGGAAACCCCTCGTCCCGATGAAGCACTACCAGCAGTATTGAAAAAGGGAGGAGTACTAAAGACTCAGTATATCCGGTACCACGCTTATCCTCGAAACCGGCGTTGGGATCGTGTTCGTAACCGCAAGCTCATCCACTGCCTTGCTAACCCTCTCTATCGCACCCTCAGCGAAAACGCCGTGGGTTGCAACTACAAAGACCTTCCCAGCCCCCATCTCCTTCAGCAGGGTTGCAGCCTTTACCATCGTGCCACCAGTGCTTATGATGTCGTCCACTATGAGAACGTTCTTTCCAGTGACGTTCACATCAACGGGCCTCATTCTGACCTCAGTCGGAGAGATTCTCTCCTTCTCAAAGTGGCTGAACTCAAGGCCAAGCCTCTCTGCAACCGCTTTCGCTCTCTCCCTAGCACCCTCGTCTGGGGCGAGAACGATACCATCTCCGAGCTTCTCCTTGAAATAGCCCGCTATCGCCCTCGCAGGAGAAACGTTGACAGCCCTGCCAGGGAAGAACTTCAGCGTCTCTGGATTATGAAGGTCAAAGACGTAGAGTTCGTCGTAGTAGAGCCCAATGGTCTTCATGACGGCCCTAACGCTTATCGACTCTCCCTCCTTGGTCACCCTGTCCTGTCGGGAGTAAGCAAGGTATGGAACCACGGCCCGAAGTCTCTTAGCACCCCGCTCCCTGAGGGCATCACCGAGAAGGAGGAGCTCAATAAGGTGCTCGTCCTGTGGTTTAAAAGTTGACTGCACGACAGTTGCTTCATCGGCAGAACCGAGAACGCGGACGTATTTTTCACCGTCCGGGAACTTCATGATCTCAACCTCAAGGATATCCCCGCTAAACCTCTTCATCTCATCCCCAAGGTGTCTAGCACCGCTCCCCACAACGAACATGAGCATCACCCCGTAGACATCGAAATGTCCATTCCCCGGTTTATAAACCCAACGTTATACCAGAAGAACGGCAATTACCCCGGCGAGGAAGACCCCGTCGAAGGTTCCGGCACCACCTATACTAACCATCGGCGCCCCGAGATTCTTAATCTTGCCCCAGTTCATCAAATCTGCACCAATGAGAACACCCAGGGTTCCGCTTATATAAGCGACAGCCGGGGGGTTGATTCCGCCGAGGAGCCAGCCGAGGATGACTGCAATCAGAGGAGGAAAGAACATCGGCATGGCTATTCCAAGCCCACGAACTGGCTTTGCCACAGCGTTGCTGAAGAGCGCTGCTATGATGACTGCAAAGAGGGTGTTTAGGAGGAGCGTAAACTGGCCAAGATAGAGCATCCTGAGTATTTCATAGAGGGCTATTCCGACCGGGACGAGTGTCCCACCAACGTTGACCGCCACGACAACCTTTCTCTCAGCCCAACCAAACGACGGCACTGGATACGGGATGCCCATAAATCTGACCTCTCTGATCGTGAGCACAGGCTCATATGTTCTCTCCTCGACTACAGGAATGTTGATGAAGCTCCCGATAAATGCGAGGATGAAGAGGGTGTATGCAACCCCTGGGAGAATTCCCAGTTTAACAAAAGCAGCCAGAACAACCCCCGAGAAAAGCGTGAAGACCAACAACAGGAAGAGCAGAATCAACAGGAGCACTGGGATAGAAACGGGCGGGATGAAAAACCTGCTGTACCCAGTACGTCCCATCGTCTCACCGGTTAAATTTGGAAACGACCTTATAAAACATGCCGGGAAAACTTTAAGTTCACCTCACCGAAGGAGTTGACGGTGGTGAGAGATGAAGGTGATATGGTATGGACACTCATGCTTCTGGGTCGAGACCAATGGCGTGAGACTGCTCATCGACCCGTATCCGGAGGTTGATGACGACAAGATAGGTGAGGTGGATTACATTCTAATAACCCACGAGCACGTCGACCACTACGGGAAGGTTGAACTCCTCTCCCGTCTCAGAGACGCAACCGTCATAGGGCCCCCAACCGTTTACATGATGGCAATAAGTGACGGAGTAACCAAAGTCAGGGAGATACGAGAGGGACAGATGATAGAGCTTGAGAACGGTGTTAAAGTCACCGCGATGTACATGGAGCACCCCTCAAGCCAGTACCCAGTTGGCTACCTCATAGAGGGGGACAAGAGTCTCTTCCACGCGGGGGACACCTACTCAACGCCGCACCTCCAGAAGCTCCGCGGAAAGGTTGACGTCCTCCTCGTGCCCATAAGCGGTCGCTCGACGGCAAACGAACGCGAGGCAGCACAGATAGTCGAGGACGTAAGACCCCATCTAGTCATCCCGATGCACTACGGGACCTACGGCGATGGAGATCCCGAGAAGCTCAGGGAGGAACTCCAGAAGAAGCGCATCTGGACCCTCGTCAAACCCCTAGAACTCTATGAGGAGCTGATCCTTTAGCGGTGAAGGGGATGCTTTCAACCGGGATAAAATCACTCGACGAGCTTCTCGGTGGGGGAATTGCCGAAGGTGTGCTGACCCAGGTATACGGGAGCTTCGCAACCGGGAAAACAACTCTGGCGATTCAAATCGGCCTTCTGAGTGGAATGAAGGTTGCCTACGTCGATACCGAAGGCGGCTTCTCCCCGGAGAGGCTGAGCCAGATGGCAGAGATGAGGGGGCTAAATTCCGAGGAGGCCCTTCAGCGTTTCATCCTCTTTGCCCCTGGGGACTTCAAGGAGCAGAGACGCGTCATAGGCTCGCTCAAGAAGGTGGTTGATAAGACGTTTTCCCTCGTCATTGTGGACTCCCTAACGGCCCATTACAGAGCAGAGGAGCAGAGGAGGAATCTCACAAAAGAGCTGGCCAAACAGCTCCAGGTTCTACTCTGGATAGCTAGGAGGAACGAGGTTCCCGTCTTAGTAATCAACCAGGTGCACTTCGACAGCAGAGCCGGAAGGATGAAGCCCGTCGCGGAGCACACATTCAACTACAGGACGAAGGACATCCTCAGGCTGGAGAAGCTCTCAACTCCGGGATTGAGGGTTGCAGTTCTTGAAAGGCACCGCTTCAAGCCCGAGGGAGGGATGATCTTCTTTAGGATAACGAAGAAGGGGATAGAGGAAGCCATCGAAACCAAGCAAGAAAACAGAAAAGAAAACCTCTAAATATTACCCGCCAAGTACATTACTAATTTTGTAATATTTGGCGGAATATAATCCCGGCTCTATTGCCTCAAGCTCCTTAATGAGTTCAATCGTCCTCCTCAGGATTTCAATGACCCTGTAGATGTGCTCAAGCTCATCGAGGCTTAGCTTCCTCCCCTTTCTACCCTTGAGGTACTTCTCGATGACGCGGTAGCCGCCTATGGTGTACTCCCATACCTCCGGCGGGATTCCGCAGAGCTTTGTCGTCTTGTTTATCGCCACGCAGTCCTTGTCGTCGTATTTAACCTTCTCGAGGGTCAAGTCATCGCCCAAGAGCTTTGGATTGATCGAGAGGTCAACATTCATGAGGTGAAGAAGGATAGAGAACACGGAAAATATTAAAGGGTTTCCACCGCAACGTTTTTACACTCCAGTGCCCTACTATATCCGGTGAGACTATGGGAGTCACAAAGGTAACTAGGAACTATCAAATTACTATTCCAAGCGATATTAGGAAGAAGCTGGGAATTAAAGTGGGGGACGTTCTCGTCGTCGAGATCGAAGAAGGGAAGGCCGTGATCAAAAAGAGCGACCTTGAACTCCCCCTACTGCCCGGGGGAAAGGGGCTGCAAGTCGAGGACATCGAGGAGGCAATAAGAAGGGGCCAGGGTGAGGAGGAGTGACGGTAATAGACACCAACGTCTTCATATACGCCACCCTAAGGGATTCGGAGTTCAACTCGGAAGCGAGAAACCTCCTTGCATCACTGGAAAGGTGGATCGTCCCCAGTATGGTTCTCTACGAGCTCTACCGGTTTTTCAGGGAGGAGGACTACAGCAAGGAAGACATAATAAAGGTGGTCTCCTCAATACTTAACAGCCCAAGGGCGAAGGTAATCGGTGATAGCGGGAAGTACACAAAACGCGCGCTGGAGCTGACCAAGAATCCAAAGCGCTTCAACGACATGATAATCCTAGCAACTGCCGAGGACTTCAAAAGGCTAGCGACCTACAATAAAAGACTGAAAAAAGATGCTGAGAAGCTGGGCATCAAAACCCTGCCCTAAACCCTCTCATAGACCTCCTGGACTATCCTCAGGACGGCCCTGTAGAGCTTCTCGCCAATGACACCCTCCTCGTAGTGCTCCGTCAACTTCTCCTTGTCGATTATCTCCTTCTTGCCGTCCGACCACTTCACGATGTCTACTTCAAGGTCTATGTATCTGGCCCTGTCCGGATAGATCTCTACGGGTGTGTTGATGTTATAGTACTCGCCCTTGAGATTGCCGTTCTTGTCATAGTAGCGGTGAACAAACCACCACTTACCCTCTTCAATCTCCGTGATGACGTAGTCTCCAAACTCTATCGGGATGTCGAGGCCGTCGTAGAACTTGCCCGGCTTGAGGTGGCGCTTGAAGGTAACCTTCAACGGGTTCATCGAGACCTCCTGGATCTCGCCGGGGCCTATCTTTATGAGCTGGCCGTCCGGCTTGTAGTGCTCCAGCCTGAAGAGCCAGCCTTTTTTCGGCCCCTTGTTCGCTATCAGAGCCTCCCAAAAACCTTGGTTGACCTTCGCCCGCTGACCGGGCACCTTGGCCAGTATGCCCTCTGCAATCTCGACCGCGAAGCTGAACTCCAGGTCATAGGCCTTAAGCTGATGGTGACCCTCTATCGTCGGAACGGCTTTGTTCCTTATCTCGTCGAGCTTCTTCTTTGTTCCCCCACCAAACTCGACCTCGTATATGTTCCGTCCCTCGATTATAAGCGACGGGGCGGTGTAGGAGTCCGCCTTAGCGAGCCTGTCCGAAAGCCTAGAGAGTCGTATTATCTCATCTCTCAGGGTGTTCCAGTCCTTGTAAGCTGAAGCAGTCCTCCAGAGGATCCCCCAGTCACCCAGGTCTATGCTCAGCCCGAGTATCCTCAGCCTCTCCCTCTCGGAGTTCTCCCTTATCTTACGGGATATCTTCACGTGCCTTTGGGCACCGACCGGCTTCGGAATCAGGACGGCATAATCGCCGGGAACCGTAAGCGTGACGCTGAGCTGGGGCAAGAGGTTGTGCTTCTTGACCTGGACGAGAAGTTCGTCCCCTTCCCTCGCGCGCGGGAGGTCCCTTAAGGGTATCGTGCCTATCGCGCTTCCGATGTCTATGTAAACATACTTCTCATCCCTCTGGACGACGATCCCCTTGTAAACACCGTAGAGCTGGTAGGGGAGCTTCCTGAAGAAGACGTCGATGAACTCCTCCTCTAGAACCTTTTTAACCTCCTCAACCTTAGTTCCGACGAGAACCACACCGTGGTGATCCTTCTTGTCGTAGACGTCGACGTCAAACTCGTCGTAGGTCTTCTCAAGCCCGAGCCTCTCGACGATCCTGTTGCTTGGCTGGCTGATGCCAAAACCCCTGTCGAGGAAGAGCTTCGTCAGGGCCGTGCTGTATATGCCCCTAACCCGAACTGTAACTCCTGTGTCTGTAGACACCTTCACCACCCCTCATCTTCTTTTCCACCACTCCTATGAGCGCGAGTCCTTCGAGTATCTCCCCGGCGTTTTCGACACCGCTCAGCTTCTCAACGTTTCTCGCCTCGACCCAGAGCAGACCCCTGGAGTGCCAGTCTCTCAGTGCCTCCTCAACCTTGTGAACGTCACCAGGGTGAGCGTAAAGCCTGAACAGGAATCCTTTGAGCGTTTCAATCTCTTCCTCAAGCGTCTTGATTTTCCGGAGTTCCTCCATTATACCAACGGGTACCTTTTTCTGGTTTTCGCCTCCGGCCAAAAGCTCCATCCTCTCGACCTCCTTGGCCAGCTCACTCAACGCCTTCCTGACGGCGTAGTCATAAACGCGGTGGAACTGTGCCAACCTGTCCACAGCCGTCAAGAGCTTCATCTTCGCGTCGTAGTCCCCCTTTGAGAGGAGAGAAAGAAGTTCCTCGATGCGAAACTTCATCTGATGCTCGTTGCGGTAGAGTTCCTTCGCCTGGTCCTCTGCATAGGTTGAACCGACCATCTCACGGTAGAGAGCCGATGAGAGCTCGAGCTTCTCACGCGATGTATCATAAAGCTCCCTCAGAGTCTCGATCAGCTTCTCCCCATTGTTCTCACCGTAGAGGATGGAGAACTTATCCTCAAAAGCTGAGTGTAGCGATTCCAAACGGGAAAGCCGGGCCTTAATCTCCTCAACGTTCATGGGCACCCCTAGGGAGAGCCTTAACCTTTCTCCTACTTTTAGTTTTCGATTGGAACTGTTAAATGGAAGAGTTTACCCAAAACGTTTTTTTAAGTCAATAGGTTAATGAACCTGGTGTTCCCATGGTGCTCTACGACCGCTTTGGAAGGCCAGTAACGAACCTCAGGATCTCGCTCACGCAGGACTGTAACTACCACTGCTTCTTTTGCCACAGGGAGGGCCAGCTCTTCAACACACAGAACGAGATGACGCCCGATGAAATCGAGAGGCTCGTTAGAATCGCCTCACGCCTCGGGATAAGGAAGGTTAAACTGACGGGCGGCGAGCCAACCGTTAGGGGGGACATACTGGAAATAGTGAAGCGCATAAAGCCCCACGTGATCGACCTGAGCATGACGACCAACGGGAGCAAACTTAAGGAGCTGGCGAAGCCTTTGGCCAGGGCGGGCCTGGACAGGGTTAATGTCTCCCTCCACAGCCTCAAACCTGACGTTTACAAACGCATAACGGGCGTCGACATGTTGGAAGCCGTTCTTGAAGGAATCGAAGAGGCAGTTAAATACCTCAGCCCAGTCAAGCTCAACATGACGGTTATGAAAGGCGTGAACGAAGGTGAGATATGGGACATGGTGGACTTCACTGCCAGAACCGGAACGATACTCCAGCTCATCGAGCTTGAGGCCCCGAGGGAGATGACGGAGACGGCCTTTTTCAGGAGGTACTTCTACCCACTCAAGCCCGTTGAGAGGGAACTTGAGGCGAGAGCGGTAGAGACGCGTGAGAGGAGGATGCACAGGCGGAAGAAGTACTTCATACCAACGGACTACGGCGTTGCCGAGGTTGAAGTGGTCAGGGCGATGCACAACACGGTCTTCTGCGCCAACTGCACCCGTCTCAGGGTGACCTCCAACGGGATGTTCAAGACCTGTCTGCTCCGGAAGAACGACCTGATAGACTTCGTCACGGCCATGAGAAGCGGTGCAAACGACGCTGAGATAACTGATATCTTCCGAAAGGCCGTTCTCATGCGTGAGCCGTACTGGCGGTGAGGACATCAAAAGGTTTTTGTAAGAGGCCACCGTAGGGGGTACAAGGTGAAACCGTGAACCCCGGAAGCTTCGCCCAGTATTTCTCAGGGGCGCTGTTCATACTCATTGGAATATACGGGGCAGTCCAATCTTTTAACAATTGCAGGAAACATGAAGAGCCAGTAAAGGGCTTTGCAAGAACCCTGTTGATCTCTTTTCTCCTCTTTGGTGTGGGGGGTGGCCTCGGAATCCTCCTGGTGATAATGATAAGCCCATCCCTGTGGGTTATTGAAGCCATCTCGATAATGGGTGGTTACCTCCTGCTGGCAGGGTCATCCCTCAGCCTCATCGAAAAGCTGGAAGGATACAGAAAGGTCAAACGAAAAAACGTTCCTGCCAAAGAGATTGAACTCCCCGCTGTGGGTCTGGTAACCTCTGCCAAGGACGCTAAAACGCTCCTCAGAACCATGGCAACGTACTTTAAGGTTCCCATACTGGCGGTAGGAAGGGAGCACCCAGACAAGTGGGTCGAAAATATGGAGGTCACCCCGACGGAGTACATATGGCTAACCCGTGTTGAACACCCCGGAGCAGTAAACCCAAGCAGCCTCCACGTCCTCAACGGCAGGATAACCAAGTTCTTGAGGGAAAATCCCGGCAGCGTCGTTTACATGGAGGGAGTGGAGTACATCTCATTCTACGTTGACCCCCGCTCTCTCACGAAGTTCGTCCTCTCTGTGAGGGATACCGCCATAATAGAGAACGGCCACTTCATCCTCTACGTAACCCCCGAAGTGATGGAGCCAAGCCAATTTGCAATATTCAAGAGAGAGCTTGAGCCAATAAACGTGAGCGGGTTCCTCGACAGGATTCAGGGGAGAACGCTCTTCGGTACACTCCCCCCCACCAGGGAAACGAAGGAGGGAAGTGAGGATGCCAGCGCTGAGGGTTCCAAAGAGGGAAGCGGAGTTAGCAAAGAGGAAGCTGAAGAAGTTGAACCTCTACGACGGAAAGAGAAGGCCGAAGAGGGAAGGTGAGTTCGTTCTCCTTCCGGTCATCGACGACCCCACGATTCACAAGCTCGGTTATGAAGTTCTAGAAACCGAGCTACATTTAAGGCCAGAGAGACAGATTTACAGGAACTTGGAGAGCGTTTTAGCGGAGAGACTAACCCCGGAGGAGCTGAAATACCTCAGGAGGTACGATGTGGTGGGCGACATAGCGATAGTCCAGATTCCAGAGGTGCTGGAGCACAGAGCGGACGACATCGTGTGGGGCCTCCGCAAAGTCCACCCGTTCATCAGGGTCGTGGCCCGAAAGGGCTTCCACGAGGGGGCCTTCAGGATAAGGGAGTACTCAATAATCTGGGGCGAGAAGAGGCTTGAAACGGTTCACAGGGAAAACGGCGTCGAGATAAAGGTTGACCTCTCGAAGGCCTTCTTCAACCCGAGGATGAAGGGGGAAAGATACCGTCTGGCAGGGCTCGTGAGGGACGGCGAGAGGATTCTAATCCCCTTCGCCGGCGTTCTGCCGTATGCACTCGTCATAGCGCGCTATAAGAATGTAAAAATCACCGCTGTAGAGCTGAACAGAGAAGCCTACGAGCTCGGCCTTGAGAACATCAAACTCAACAGGAAGAGGCTGAAGGGCGAGATAGAGTTCATCCACGGCGATGCCTTTGAGATTCTCCCGGAGCTTCCAACCTATGACCGCGTCATGAGCCCAACTCCGAGGGGCGTTGATGCGCTGGCCTTAACGCTGAGCAAAGCGGGGAGATGGCTCCACTACTACAACTTCGTGGGCGAGGCGGATATCGAGGAGTTCAGGGAGAGGATAATCGATGAGTGCTCCCTGCAGGGGAAGGAGTGCGACGTGAGGGTAAAAAAGGTCAGCGACTTCAAGCCGCACGTCTTCAAGGTCTGCGCGGACGTGAGGATTTTGGGGTGAGGCGTGTTTGCGTTTAATCCATAGTTTTAGGCCTTAAATACCTAGCATTGAAAGTATACCTATAGTATTCATTCAGGTTGTCATGCTGTTATTGTCAAAGTTCTCGTTTAGTTACACTTCTTAACAAATCTCGAAAAAGCTAAATATCAAAGAGAGGAATAGGAGTTGGTGGCAGAAATGTGTGGCTATTATGAGAACATTTCTGGATTCCAATACTGGAAGGTCAAAGAATGGAAACAATATATTCAACAAAACGTTGCACCGTTATACTCAATAACCACTACGCTCCTCGAAGTTAGGGACGAATTTGCCCCGTATATTGGTAGCTCCCTTGGTGTAATCGCAAATTCAAGAAGGGAACTACTGCCATTTCTCGCAGGCGGGATCAAGGACGGGGATTACTCTAAGTACAGTCTTGCAAAACTTACCGGCTTATCTACGGAATTTATGTGTGGATCCCCGTGAATTCTCAAGTGCTGTCTCAAGCCTAGGAGAGGAGGGATTAAATGAAGTCATGGTTAAAGCAGAGAAAAAGGAGAACTCCGTTTTTCTTCGTTTGATAAACGGTCTAAATCGGCTAAGCGGGCACGTGCTCGAACTTGCCGATATTGATCCCCTCGAAATCTCGATCCCTCCTTCTGACGAAATAATCAAACAGCCGGAGAAAATACTGGACGTCCTTAAGGAATTTTACAGATTCAGTATCTCTCTCAGTGCAAATCACAACTACTACACATTCTTTATTGTCAGCAATAGGGGAACACACTGGAGAGCCCTAAGAGAGGGTTATCACAAACTTGAGGAGAATTTAGGCGAGATCAAGGGGTTCTTGGGGTTAGAAGAGATCTTTATTCCCGAAACCGGAAAAGAAGATGTCCAAAAAGACTACACAATCTGGAGCCACTCAAGGGATAGCATTGCAGACAGCATTTACTGGATGCAGTTTGGACTCTGGGGACGCTTTAACTTTGAAACAGTAATAAACAAAAGCCCATCGAGAGTGCACTTAGATACATAACCAAGAATCCCGAGAACTTAGCAAAAGGCTACATAGTATTCATGAAAGAGGCTCTGGGAAGTTTAGACGAGCTACGCATCGGAAATGAGTGGTTTTATTCAAAGAACACCTATGACTTGAAAATTGACGGGCTGTGGGTAACAATGAGATCAAACACAAAACTTTCCCTTATTGAGTTCCTTGACAGGATTGGGCCGTACCTGTTCACGGGATACGGGGAGATTTCCAGACATCCAAAACACAAGGGATACCTCAGATACTACGGAAACATCCCAATGAATGCTGTCTGGTGGTTGGGATGAATGAACAGAGAGACGAAACTAAAAGAAAATCAAAATACTCTAGAGAACGAAAAGAAAGGACAAGACGAGATGAAACGGCTTCTCCTCCCTCCACACATGCCACACAGGAACCCAAGATAGAAAAGCTTAGGAACCACACCCCAAAGGAGGGCAAAGCCCAACAAGAGCCACCTGAGGGTATTGACAACCCTCAGAAATCAGCGGAGCAAGTAAACGAGCCTTACAAAGCTACCATTCCAAAAGTGCTACTCTCCGTCCCAGCAATCGAGTATGACCTGATCAAAATGGATACCGAGTATTCTATCCAAAAGAAGAAGCAGAGAACACAGGTACCAACCATCAGAATAAACGCTCCTATTTTGGAATTTCACAGGATATCTGTGGACAGCAATGTTACAATGACAGAGAAAGCCAGAAGGTTTATGAAAATCCCTAGGATAAGGCTCCACTCCCAGTTTTTGTCTTTCAAGACAAAACCCTCGATCTAGTGATAAATATCAGCCCTAATCCCAACTCTCCTTTAAGCGACATTTCACAGCGCCCAATGATCCAAGAAAAGGAAACTCAAAGGGTCATTCAGCCAATTTCAGTTCCGAAACATGAGATTAAACCCATTGAAATTATCCAAGAAACTGAAGCCGTAAGTTTGTCTGAAACAGACCGTGGCAACTGGATTCTTGAAACAGAGACAGAGGACTTCATAAAAGCTCTCTTCGGTGTTAGCAGTCAAGAACTAAGAGAACCTAACGCTGCGATCATACTTTTCAAAGACGTTAGAGACGAGGGTTACATCCACCTCTTTGAAAAGCTCCTTTTGAGGCTCCAGAGAGAAAAGGGAAAAACAGGAAAGGTCAAAAAGCTGACTTTGAGCAGTGAAGATTGGAACAAAGAAGAAATTGAAAGGTGGCTTGACGAGGGCGGTATCGTATTCATTGAAGTCGTCAATAGGGAAATCCTTGACAAACTGACAAAGGGTGACATAGCAGACAGATTGTGGGCAATTTTCTCGAAGGGGGATGGAACAGTCGTGTTTCACACCAAAGACGATGATACTTTCTCTGCAATCAATGAGCTTGTCCAGGAGTTAAACTGGAACAAACTGGGATTAAAGCCTGAGATCTTCAAAATACTTGCCAGAAAACTGCCGTTTGAGGAAAAACTGAGAATTATAGAGCATATTTATGGTTTCGTGCCCCTCCCTGACCTGATGCCGGGTTCAAAAGTCTCATGGATTGTGAATACAGCTGAGAAACAGTACTTGAAAGCTCTAAAACGGATTATGCACAAATATGAACCATTCTTCCCCGTTAGAGCTTCAGATGATGAAAGTACCAAGCATGTCTTGGCAAAATATTTCATAATTCACACACTTATTAAACGACTCCAGAGAGAAGGGAAGCTATCTTCCCGTTTACAGGATGTTGAATGGGATAAGGTTAGGACAATAATAGAGACCGAGCCTGATAGTTATCCAAGGCCAGACGTTTTGTACAGGCCAGAAGAGGTTTATTTTGAATTCGAAACACTATTTGGAGAGAGCTTTAGGAAGATAACAAACAAACTGGATGAATATGCAAGGGCCAAACCTGGAGCAAAAGTTCGTATAGTCGTCGAGCCAATTACGGTATTGTTGCATCTGCATGAATTTAAACATCAGATTGCAGGCATTAAAAAAGGAAAGCTCTACTCAAACGTTGATGTCAAGTATTACACATTCGATCTTTCAACTAGGGGTCTAGTACCGTTAGACGAGTTCATTGAATCGCTTTCAAAAGTTTTAGTTGGATTAAATGGGGATATGCCTTAAGCAATGTCAGTACTAGAGACCCAATCCAAGCAAAAAAACCTTCACAGTGGGAGGCACTTAATCTCTATCCCTATGTTTTCACCTTGTAGGACTTCCAGCTGGTAATGATGTTCCATTTTCAAGCCAGAGGTTTCGGCGGCCTATATTCTGCAGAATATAAAAACTTATATTGCAAAGAATAAAGATCAAAACATATGCTCTTACTTCTTTAGGAAATCAAACAGCGTTGCCTGTTTGCCCTTTTTCTTTGATTCCTCAGCTTTCTTTGACTTCCTTCCGACGGACTCGATTTCCCTTTCGGCCTTCTCAAGTTCCTCCTCGCTTATCTCTTCTTCAGCTTCCGTCTCTTCCTCTGCGGCCGCCTCAACCTCTTTGAGCCCTTTCCCGGCTTCCCTGACCCTGGCCTCAAGCTCACCCTCCCTCCTCAGCCTCTTCTCGATGTTCATGCCCTTGGCCCATATCGTCTTGGCCTTCTCAGCGTCGCCTGCTATAAACTCAACTTCCTTCGAATCGAGGTCAAGGTAGACGGCAAAGTGAGCCGCCATGTCAGTGTTGTTCTCGAAGATGGCCCTGAGGTAGTTGAGGGTTTCCAGGGCCTCGAGCTTGGCCATGTGCATCTCCTTCATTATCTTCTTGACCACAGAGTCTCTCAAACTCCTTTCAGTCTTGCTCTGGGTGAGTAGCTTAATCGTCTTTGGCGGGTATATCCTGACGAAGCCCTTCTTCTTGACGCCTGCAACGGCAACCCCTGCCGTCATCATATCTGTTGCGTACTTCCACAGGGAATACGCTCCGGTCCTCTGCGCCCTTCCGAGGTAGATGTCGGCCCTGCTTATCGCTTCATAGGCACGCGCTATGTCCTCAGGCCTGTAATAGACGTAGGGGACGTTCTCTTCTATCCACTGGAGAAGCTCGTGGGGGAACATATCAACGCCGAGGGTGGCCATCTTCGCCTTCTTGGCGTTGTCTGTGGCAAAGACCTGCGCCAGCGCCTGAAAGACGCTCTTCTCCATATCACGGTAGGCCAAAACCTCGTGGGCGTCCTCAACTCCTCCGGTCACGACCGTCTGGAGGTCATTTACAGCCGCCCTCAGGTCCCCTCCCGCATGTTTTGCAATGTCATAGAGAACCTCCTTGGGGACGGTGACGCCTTCCCTGTGGAGTATCCTAACCAGGGCCTTGATTATGTCCCTCTGGGTGGGGCGCTTGTACTCTACTATCTGAGCCTTGGCCCTTATCTCCCTCGGGACCTCCCAGTAGTGATTGGCGGCCATTATTATCGGGTTCCTCGCTTTTTCGATGAGCTTCGCTATCTCCTTTGCCCCGCTCGGTTCTATGTTATCTGCCTCGTCAAGGAAGATGAGTTTTCTGTGTTTTCCAAGGATGTCCATCGTGTAAGCGGCCTGAACGTAGCGCTCTATCTTCTCGTAGGTTCTCTCATCACTCGCGTTCAGCTCAATTACCTCAAAGCCGTACTCTCTCACCAGGGCATAGACGGTAGTGGTTTTCCCGCTTCCGGGAGGGCCGGCAAGGATTAGTGCCTTCTTCTTCGGCGGTTTACCACTCAGCCATATCTCTATCCATGCTTCAACCTGCTCGATAGCCTTCGTCTGATTGACTATCTCGGCCAGCCGTCTCGGCCTGTACTTCTCGACCCAGGGCATCTCCCTCGGCATGACCATCACTTGCCCATTATGGTGAACTGAGCGAGTAGCGCCTCAAGCTGTATCATCTCGTTGGCCCCTTCAACGAGACGGAAGTTGTACTCGCCTATCTTGTCGGCCAAAGCGACCTTTTTATCCTCAGGAATCGGCAGGTTAAACACCTCTTTGTGCATCTGGATGAGCACGTCCTCCCCGCTGAGGCCCTGCTTGAGGAGAATCTCCCTCAGCTTGTCCCTTGCCTTGAGGAAGTTGCCTTCAAGGGCCAGCTCCATCATGCCACGCACGTCCTCTGGGCGAGCTCTACTGGCGACGAGGAAGACGTTCTCGTCTGTAATCTCGGTGTCTAAAGCAGCGGCCGCCTGGAGGACATTTATCGCGCGTCTCAGGTCGCCTTCGGCAACGTAGAGTATCACCTGCAATCCCTCCTCCGTCAGCTCAAGCCCCTCGTTCTCAGCGATGTACTTTATCCTCTCCGCTATATCATCGTCGTTCAGCGGCCTGAAGCGGAAGATGGCACATCTTGACTGGATAGGTTCGATTATCTTCGATGAGTAGTTGCAGCTCAGGATGAAGCGCACGTTGTTCGAGAACATCTCCATGGTTCTCCTCAGTGCCTGCTGGGCGTCCTGCGTTAGGGCATCGGCCTCGTCTAAGAAGATTATCTTGAAGCTGGCCCCGGCAACAGGCTTCGTCCTTGCGAACTCCTTCACCTTCTCGCGGATGACGTTTATGCCCCTTTCGTCGGAGTTGTGGAGCAATACAGGTATCTCACCGGCGAAGAACTTCTCGTTTCCTGGGACGCTGACGTCGTAGACGAAGTCGTTGTACTCGACGAGTTCAACTTTCCTGACAACCAGGGCGTGGAGATCCGTGCTGGCGAGCTTTCTGAGCGTTTCAAGGATTTTCATGCCCTTCGAGTCGAGCTTCGACTCGTTTATCATTCCGATAACCTTCTTCAGCGTCTCCTTCCTCACGCGCTTCTTGCCCTCGTAGAGCTGGTGCCTCAGCTCGTAGCGCCAGTTGCCCTCTATGGCGTGCTCAATTGCCTTGAACATCTTGACTACAGGCTCGGCAGGGAGGAGCTCCGCCTTGCTCCACTTCATTCCTCCTTTCCAGATCAGTCTCGCCTCCCTATCAAAGAGGCTCGCCTCGATTCCGGAAATTCTCGCCAGCCAGACGGTGTCAATTAGCAAGTCCTTCGAGACCGATGAAACCCTGATGACTCCGCCCCATTCACCGGTTCCGTCGCCGTCGGCGAGGCCCTTAAGGAAGGCTATCCTCTCTTGGATTGGGAATTCAAAGACGAATCCGGGAATCCTCTTGTTTCCAGCCTTCCTTCCGTTACCGTCGTAGAAGTTCACATCGAAGAACCTGGCCAGCTGGGTGTTGAGTAGCCTAACTTGGTAGGCGCTCTTCCTTGAGCGGTCGAAGCCCGAGGAGGTGTAGTTCTCGTAAACGCTTAACCCTAACCCATCGGCAAACTCCCTAACGCGGGCTATGAGTTCACCCTCGTGGCTCCCGAGCGTGTAGATTACCTGTCCCGAGGTGTTGCCCCTGAAGCCAACAGCTCCTTCCGCCGCGTAAAGTCCGAGCATGTAGGAGAACTCTTCACCAACAGGAAGTTTCTCGAAAGTTCTCGTCCTCGCGCTCTCTTTAATCCTGTAATCGCTCATGTCGAGGACGTCGAGGAAGCCTTTAAGGTTGGCCGTGAAGCTCAGGAGTATCGAACCCTCTTTGAGTTCGCTCGCTTTCACAGTTTTGAGACCGTTTTCGGTGAAGATCATAACGGAGTGGTTGCCCGTCAGTTCGAGCTTTCCTCCGCCCTCAAGGTGAACGCGCAGTATAACCGGGACGCGGTGGCGGATTATCTTGCTTACCTTAACCCACCTCACGCGGTAGTTCTCGTCAACCGTGAGAACCTCAAGGTTTGGGGCGTCTCTGTAGGCGACGTCGCCGTCTCTTTCGTCAAAGTAGAGCCTATCGAGCTCGGCGAAGGTCGTTCTGGTTATTTTGCCGTTGATCCTTACAAGAATTGGTGTGTCTTTTGAAATGGAGGCGTTCAGCTCGAGGAAGTTGTGCCTCCAGTTCTCTCCGAAAAGTTCTCGAGCTAAGGCCAGTGCACTAGTCGTCTTTCCGGTACCAGGGGGTCCTGCAAATAAAAGGTGCGGCATCGAGCCTGTTTTAGCGTAGTGTTTGAGCCTCTTAACGATGTGAGCCTGGCCTACTATATCATCAAGCCTCTCTGGGCGGTACTTCTCAACCCAAGGCTTTTCGAGAATCTTAACCTCCTGGACTTCATCCGGCATAAGGTTTCACCTAAAGCTTTTTGAGGCACCATAGTTTAAGGCTTTTGCCATGGACCCCTTTGAGCACGCCTCAATACCGACACTGGTCTACCTTGCCCTCTCAGAAGACCCAGCATGGGGCGGAGCGTTAGCCCTCATTATCGGGGCGACCTTTCCTGATCTGGATGCCTTCACGAGGGAACATCGCTCCTACCTCCATTCGCTCCTCGTTGCCATCCCGGTTTTTGCCCCCGCTTACATCTCAGGAAACCACTACGCACTCCTCTTCTCTCTAGGCTGGCTCAGTCATCTCTTCCTCGACTTCTTCACCGGCGTAATACCACCTGTTTATCCCCTAAGCAGACAAGGCTGGGGAGTAACTATAACCGCACGAGGTGGACCGAGCGGTACGGGCTTCGAAGTACACCTGCTGGAGCGCTACCCAGATCCAAGGCACGACTACGAGCTGAACATCGGCGGGAGCACTGCCCTTGCGCTCTTAACCCTAATCGCACTTGTCATCAGACTGCACTGAACCGGGCGGTGCAAAACTTTTATACGCCAATGACCAATAAACACCGGTGGTTCTCATGGCGAAGCTCGACTGGATTAGGGAGGAACTGCAGGAGCTTAAGGATAAGGGCCTCTACGTAACCATAAGGAAGATTGAAAGCGCCCAGGGCCCGTGGGTGGTGGTGAACGGCAAGAAAGTTCTCAACATGTGCTCGAACAACTACCTTGGCCTGGCGGCACATCCCGAGATCAGGTACGCGGCCATCAGGGCTATTCTCGACTACGGAGTAGGTGCCGGGGCGGTCAGGACCATCGCCGGAACCATGGAACTGCACGAGGAGCTTGAAGAGAAGCTGGCCAAATTCAAGAAGAGAGAGGCTGCAATCTTATTCCAGAGCGGCTACAATGCCAACCTCGGATCTCTAAGCGCCCTACTTAAGAAAGGCGACGACGGTGTCTTTATCAGCGAGGAACTGAACCACGCCAGCATCATAGATTCAATGCGCCTCAGTGGTGCGCCGAAAGTTATATACAAGCACCTCGACACGGAAGACCTTGAGAAGCGCCTCAAGGAGAACAGGGACAAGAAGAAGAAAGTCATCGTCAGCGATGGTGTCTTCTCGATGGACGGTGATCTCGCACCGGTTCCTGAGATGGCTGAGCTGGCCGAGCAGTATGACGCCATACTTTACATAGATGATGCCCACGGTGAAGGAGTTTTAGGCGACAGCGGAAGGGGTATTGTTGACCACTTCAAGCTCCATGAGAAGGTTGATTTTGAGATGGGAACCCTAAGCAAGGCCTTTGGTGTTATCGGTGGTTACGTTGCCGGCCCAGAGGAGGCGATAGACTACCTCCGCCAGAGGGCGAGGCCGTTCCTCTTCTCAAGCGCCCCGAACCCGCCGGACGTTGCCGCGGCAATAGCAGCCGTCGAGATACTTCAGAGGAGCGACGCGCTTGTCAAAAAGCTCTGGGACAATACGCACTTCCTCCAGAACGGGTTGAGAGAACTCGGCTACGACCTCGGCGGAACCAAACACCCGATCACGCCGGTCATGCTCTACGACGAGAAGCGCGCCCAGGAGTTCTCGAAGCGCTTGTACGAGGAGTACAACATCTTCGCCCAGGCCATCGTGTATCCAACCGTCCCGCTCGGAACCGCGAGGATAAGGCTCGAACCTTCAGCAGCACACAGTAAGGAGGACCTGCAGTACGTCCTCGATGCCTTTGAGGACCTCGGGAAGAAGACGGGGTTCCTGAAGTGAGGTTTTGTCGTTTTCTTTTTCTATTCTACTAGTCTGTGCACAAACGGTTGTGGTCCCAAAAATCACCTGTTGCATCGTCGTGCAACTTTCTTACTCAGTCTTCTTTTGACCCGTTCTAAGAGAAAAACATGTGTTAGAATAAAGTCATACCTGAAAAAAAAAGGAAGAATTTTTACTAAAAGTAAAAGGAAAAACTTATAAGGGAAAGTTGCACAAGTGGTATTGCACAACCATTATTGAGGTGAACCCCGTGAAGTGGAAGCCGCTGTTCGCAGTCCTGCTGGGACTGCTGATGGTTGGAGTTACAGCCGGAAGCGCGGCAGCAACGACACTAATTGCCCCGACTTCATCATGGCCGGGCATAGTCTCTTCCGGAACATCGTCGAATCCCCAGCATACAAGTACATTAGTGGCAAAAGGTAGAGGAAGTATGGAAGGTGGCACTTATAATGCCTCACTAAGCGTTACACTTGGTTCATGGGATGGAATATGGGATCCAAGAATTGGGATGTGGAGATACGACTACATAATAGCCGGAGCAGCAAGTGCACGTTCAAACAATAATGACTTTTTATACAAGAAAGGAGATCCTGTCCCACTCATTATGGAGGATGTAGTGACAATAAAAAGGGAAAACTCAGAGATACATTTCCTTTACAACCCCAATGACCCAATGTTCACTGCAGTTTACCCATCCACTAGTGGCCCCCATGATTCATACAAATCTGCGGTTTCTTTGTTCCAATTAACCCTAGATGCTATGGAGGTGGATAGTGGAATTTCCTTTATTATGGATGCCTATTCCTTAGTCGACGCACTTCTCAGCAACTACCAAGGAGACAAAAATCCCAACGAAATAACCTATGATTGGAACTGGCATTATGGAGGACCTAGAATAGGAGTTCCCGACGAAGCCCACTACATAAGATTCTTACTATACGTGGAACCAGGAGTCCACTCTTACAAGAGATTTACAGTTAATGATTATATCATTGGAGCAGGGGAGCTTTATGACTCTGTAACATGGTACATCTCAGTTGAGACTGCTCCCACACCTTCCACGCTAACCCCCCAAGAGCTTTCAAAATACCACATAGTTAAAATAGCCCCCAGATATTTGATACAACTAAAGGCACAAGGCCTCTTCAAGGACTCCCCTAAAAACATTAATTCCCTTGTGTCTTACTTAATTAAAAAAGGAAAACCTCTTTATATTATCACCAACTCAGTACACATTGATAGAGTAAATACGAGTTAAGGTGAGGGATAGTGAAGAAGCACCTACAAAGAACCTACTTAACAGTTTCCGTCTTCTTTCTCTTTATTCTTTGTGTAGGCATGTATGGATACAGTGCAAGTTCACATCAAAACTCCGAGTTTAACTCCTTAATCGCCAGCCATCCGCACATCCTCGGCGGTATCTTTCTGGGAAACTCAACCTACTACGAGTACTATCAGGTTAACACCAGCGAAGGAACACGATACTACCGGGTCGTTAGAGCCGATAGTGGCAAAGTGCTGAAAATCCAGGCGATTTCCCACAGCGACTATCTTGGTTACACGGGAAAGGCACTTGACATGGCTCGGTCGCTGGTTGAGGAAAAGGCCAGCCTCCCAGCCGGAGTAACCCTCATAACGTACAACGTGACCAACCTCACGGTCTGGCTCTACTACTCAGTTGGGGGCGACGAAAGAAACACTGCGGAGGATTCCAACGTAACGTCCACCCTCCCTACCCCGGAAAGAGAGTTTGCAGTTGTGATGGTCAATCTAAAATCAGGGAATGTCAGCGTTAGGATCGTTCCCTTTGAGGAACTTCCAGAGTGGGTCCAGAATGTCGTGACGGAATTGAGGGGGCTGAGAAAGTGAGGCCTCAGAACTTAACCCACTCAACTTTGTAATAAACCACGTCGTTGTCCTCATCTACGACGGCCATAATCATGTTCTTCCTGACGCCGTGGGCCACCCTAACCCGCGCCGTGATGTCGTTCGGGGAAAAGCGCAGGTTCTCGGGGACTACCCAGACGAGCCATTGTGAGTGCTCGTCCATTCCACGCCGGTAAACGCGGAAGTGAGAGCCGAACTTGAGGGCTGACTTGACGGTGTAACCCCTGTCCCGAAGGTCGGTGTAGACGAGCAACTTTATGTCGAACTGATCATCGCGCTTCCGGCCGAGTTCGACCAGATCCTGGAAGGACAGCTCCCTCTCGCCGTTGAAGACCCTTACTTTGCCCTTCTCCATCAGGTAGGCCGCCTCGATGAGCGAGAGGAAGAGCTTGCCGTTCACGACCTCGCCAAAGTAGCGCTTGTTGTAGAACTGGTTTATGGCCTTCTCACGATCACTGAAGACCCTGTCACCGCTAAGCTGAAAAATTATCGGTTCCTTCAATTCCTTCCACCCCATTCCTCCGCCGGCAGGAGCATGTAATAGGCGTCCTCGCCGTCGGAGTAGTACGCGATTATCCTCTTAATCTTCCTGAACCCGAAGCTCTCATAGAGCCTTATCGCGTTCTCGTTGCTCACACGAACCTCCAAGCCAATGTAGCGGGCGCCCTCGTTTACGAGCCTTTCTATAACCTCGTTGAGAAGGGCCGAACCTATCCCGTTTCCCCGGTACTTCGGATCGACGGCTATGCTCATTATATGTCCTTCCATGTCCGGACGCAGGTAGCCCATCACGTAGCCGATTATTCTACCGTTATACTCGGCCACGAGGAACGTGCTCGGGTTGTTCTCAAGGAACGCCAGAAAAACGCCGCGCGGGTATTCCTCGTTGAAGGACTCCCGTTCTATCCTAACCACTTCTGGAATATCAAATAGCTTGACCGGCCTTATCGAGACCATCACCAACGCTATTCTGCCATCCCCTTGTCGAATGGAAATGCTCATGGTACCACTTTGGGCACCGGACTTTTTAAGTTTAGGCCCGAAACCTTTAAACGGCTGGACAAATAATCCGGCGACATGAGAAAGTGGCTCCCAACGCTCGTCATCCTCTCGTTAATGGCAGTTTTCATTGGGGTGTACATAGGCTCTGTCAGCATCAGCCCATCCGGTATAACCTCATCAATCGCCTACGGGGTAAAGGAGGCTCTCCACGGGTTGTTTCCTTCAATAAACCCGGGTAAGAAGCCAGAGTACTTCGTAATTGTCTGGGAACTCCGCCTGCCAAGGGTTCTGCTAGCATACCTCGTTGGCATGAGCCTCGCAGGGGCTGGAACGGCGAGCCAAGCACTCTTCAGGAACCCCCTAGCGGACCCGTATATAATAGGCATAAGTGCTGGGGCGGGACTGGGAGCGGCATTGGCATCGGTTTATTCCCCCGGCCACATGGGGCTGGCGGCACTCGTCTCGGCGGTGCTGTCGGTTCTCATCGTCTACTCCGTCTCAAAGGTTGATGGCAGGGTCCCAATGGACACCCTCCTCCTCGCTGGAATAGCCTTCGGTTTCCTCGCGAGCGCCGCTACATGGTACGTTATAATAAGCCATCAAAACAGGGCAACGGTAACCTGGATGTGGCTGATGGGGAGTTTCAACGGCGCAATGTGGACCAACGTGGGGGAGATGGCACTGGTCTCAACAATAGGACTTGGCTTTCTAATCTGGAGGTGGCGCGAACTGAACCTCATCCTCCTCGGGGAGGAGAGCATAGCCCTCGGCCTTGACCTTCACCTCTACAGAAAGCTGTTCATCGGTGCAATCACGCTGCTCACCGCTTTCTCCGTCTCGACCTCCGGGATAATAGGCTTCGTCGGACTCATGGGACCTCACATAATGAGGCTCATCCTTGGACCAAACCACAGGGAGCTGACACCAGCGAGCGCTCTCTTTGGAGGTGTTCTGCTCGTGACCGCTGACCTACTAGCGCGAGTTCTGGCACGGCCGACGGAGATTCCGGTAGGCATAATAACAGCCATAATGGGTGCGCCCTTCTTCCTCTACCTCCTGATGAAACATAAGAGGGGGGAGCTTTACTCATGAAGCTAGAGGTGAGCGTGTCTTTCTCCTATGGAGAGCAGGAAATCCTTAAAAACGTCGAGTTTAAAGCGGAAAAAGGCGAGCTTCTCTCGATAATCGGGCCGAACGGTGCCGGAAAGAGTACCCTTCTTAAGGCCATGGTCGGCATTCTCAAACCCCGCGGAAAAGTCCTGGTTGATGGGAAGGATTTAATCGGAATGAAGCCCCGAGAAAGGGCGAGAATGATAACCTACGTGCCGCAAAGCTCCCTCCCACAGTTTGCCTTCACCATTGAGGAGTTTGTGAAGATGGGCACCTATGCAACGAAGGGCGACGTTGAGGGTGCCCTAAAGCACGTCGGTCTCTGGGAAAAAAGGAGAGACCCCATAACCAACCTCTCCGGGGGAGAGTACCAGCTGGCATTGATAGCGAGAGCATTAGCCCAGGGAAGTGAGGCGATACTCCTCGACGAACCGACTAGCCACCTCGACATAAACCACGCACTGGTTGTGATGGAACTCCTGAGGAAGATGCGGAATGAGAAGATAGTTATAGCAGTCCTCCACGATCTCAACATGGCACTCCGCTACGCAGACAGGTTGATACTGCTCCACCGCGGGGAAAAGCGCTGGGAGGGAAAGCCAGAAGCACTTAAAGAAAGCGTCCTCGAGGAGGTCTATGGGGTGAGGGTAAAGATAGAGACTGTTGACGGGAGCAGGGTACTTATCCCGAGCCAGAACGAAAGCGTTAAAACATGACGCGAGAAATAGCAGGGGGTGAGAGAATGGAAACCAAGAAGACCGGAACCACAACCATTGGTATAAAAGCTAAGGACGGCGTCGTTCTCGCCGCGGACACTCAGGCTTCCCTCGATCACATGGTCGAGACCCTTAACATAAGAAAGATACTTCCCATCACGGACAGAATAGCGATAACAACGGCCGGAAGCGTCGGCGACGTTCAGGCCCTCGCGCGCATGCTGGAGGCAGAGGCGAGGTATTATCAGTTCACTTGGAACAGAGAGATGACAACGAAGGCGATGGCCAACCTGCTTAGCAACATCCTCAATGAGAACAAGTTCTTTCCATACATGGTGCAGATTATCGTGGGCGGCTACGTTGATGAGCCTACGCTGGCGAACCTCGACCCGCTCGGCGGCCTCGTCTTCGATGACTATACGGCGACAGGCTCGGGAAGCCCCTTCGCGATAGCCGTTCTCGAGGACGGGTTCAAGAAGGGGATGGGCGCTGAGGAGGCGAGGGAGCTTGCAATCAGGGCCGTCAAAACCGCTGGAAAGCGGGATGTTTATACAGGAGACAGAAAGGTTCAGGTCGTTGTCATAACAAAAGATGGCATGAGGGAGGAGTTCGTCGAATTCAAGGATTGAAACAATCAAAGATTGCACCAAAGCCCTTTTTAACCTCCCCACCCAACTTTCAATCATGAAGGGGAAGCTCCCACTGGCGGGTCTCCTCGTTGGGCTCATGTTCCTCTCACTCTACGCTGCGGCCTACATGATGGCCGGCCCAGATGAAGTTCTAGACCAGGTAAACTCCATTCTGGAGCAGGTACAGGAGATAAGGGGCCTCCACTTCAAAGAGAAGCCGAAGATCGTCGTTATAACAAAAGCCCAAGCGTTAGCTATGTGGAAACCCGGAAAGCTGGACCTCGAAAGGCTCCACGAGGAGGAGATGATATATAAGATGACCCTTCTTCTGCCGCCGGACTACCAGTTCATCCGCCAGGAGAACGAGCAGAGGGCAGACTGGATAGCGGCGACCGTTGGAGACACCATCTACATAATCAGGGAGAACTTCTTTGGCAACAAAGCAACGGCCGAGCGGACGATAGCCCACGAGAGCGTGCACGTGCTCCAGAAGCAGTGGTTCAACGCGCGCTATGGAGCGAACACCTCGGACGGAACCCTCGCGGTAAAGGCCCTTGTCGAGGGAGACGCGGACCTCGTGGCAGATCTCTACTGCGAAAGGAATGGGATTCCAATCCACAAGATACGCTCCCTGAGCGGTAACCCGATAACAGACCTGGACATCTTTCCCTACGTCTTCGGGGACAGATTCGTTCGCTACCTGTACGAGAAGGGGGGCTGGAAGCTGATCAACTCCGCATACTCACGCTACCCCAACTCGACGCTTGAGATAATGGTGCCGAGGCTCTACCTTGAGAATTTCACTCCCGAGAGGGTCAGCGTTGAGGTTCCGAACGGCTCGAAGGTTCTCTGGGACGACAGGCTCGGTGCGTTCTACGTTTATGTTCTCCTCAGGGACGTTGCCAAGCTCAACAACGCGACCGTTTGGAACGTCTCAACCTCGTGGCGCGGAGACAAGCTCATCTTAGCAAGGAACGGAACCGGCTACATTCTCATCTGGCGCGTCCTCTTCTCCAGCAAATCGGCCACAATGGAGCTCGGAAAAACCCTTGAGAAACTCGCGAGAGGGAACGACTATGCAACCTACACCATAACCATCTCGGGAAGAGTAGTAACCCTCAAAGCCTTCAGGAGGGAGGTGAATGAAGCTTAGATGCCCTATCTGTGGGAGAACCTATGAGGAACCCGTCCAGCGCTGCTCCTGCGGTGAGCCGGTGGAGTTTAAAATCCTCAAGGGTGAGCCCTACATAGGAAAGAGCGTCTGGGAGCGCTTTTGGAACTTCTGGCCGATTGAACCGGTTTTAGAGTTCTCGCTCGGTGAGGGGGATACTCCGCTGGTTAAATCAAGGCTCGGAGAGGAGCTTGGCATAAGGCTCTACCTCAAGAACGAGACGGCTAACCCGACGTGGAGCTTCAAGGACAGGGGGACCTTTCTGGCGGTGAGCTACGCCATTAAAGCAGGCTACAAGGCTGTCGGAACCGTTTCGACCGGCAACATGGCGGCAAGTGTAGCCGCCTACGCCGCAAGGGCTGGCCTCAGTGCAAAAATCCTCGTCTCGGAAAACGCGGACGAGGAGAAGCTCAAAGCCGTTTCGGTTTACGGCGGAAGTGTCATAAGAGTCAGGGGCGACTACGGGAGACTTTACTTTGAGAGCCTGAAACTCGGGGAGAACCTGGGTGTTTATTTCATCAACTCCGACAACCCCTTCCGCGTCGAGGGCTACAAGGGCATAGCATTCGAGATAGCCGAGGAGACAACGCCGGACTACGTTCTAATCCCCACCAGCTCAGGAGGGCTCTTCAGGGGGATAGCGAAGGGCTTCATCGAGCTGATGAGGAACGGGCTGATTGAAGAGCTCCCAAAGCTTATAACTGTTCAGGCCAAAGGTTGCTCCCCGATATGCAGGGCGTTCAGGGAGGGGAAAGCGAGGATAGAGCACTTTGAAAGGCCAAAGACAATAGCAAAGGCCATAGCAAACCCTTACCCGCCGAGCGGGAACGCGGTCCTAAAACTGCTCCGCGAGTTCAATTGGCTCTGCGTTACCGTGAGCGACGAAGGGATAATCGAAGCTCAGAAAAAGCTGGCCGGTGAAGGCCTCTTCGTCCAGCCGGCGAGCGCAACCGGAATAGCGGCTCTGAAGAAGCTCGTTGAAAGCGGAACAATCCCCGAGGGCACCAAGGTCGTCTCAATCCTAACCGGCTCCGGGCTGAAGACGCTTTCCCATATGGAAGGCGGAGGAATAATGGAATGCGCGATTGGAAACCTTGAAAAATGCCTGAGGTGATGAAAATGCTCGTCGGAATAGGTTTGATGCCCCATGGGAACCCCGTTTTGGAGCCTCCAGATGGGGAAACGAAAAAGCTGGCGGAGGTTCTCAGGGATATCGGAAGGGCCTTCGCAGATGTTGACTCCTACGTCCTTGTCAGCCCCCACAACGTAAGGATGAGCGACCACCTTGGAATCGTTATGGCCGAGCACCTAGTTTCCTGGATCGGCTTTGAGGGGAAGGAACTTCCCGGCGAATGGGAAACCTGGAGAGAACTGGCCGAAAAAATTTACAGGAACGAGAAAGACGCTGGAATGCCGGTAGTTGATTTGAACTTCGCCTCGTTGAGAGGTGAGTACTCACGCTGGCCCCTGAGCTGGGGGGAACTGATACCGTTGCAGTTCCTCGAGAAAAAACCCCTGGTTCTGATAACGCCGTCAAGGGGCGTTGAAAGGGCAGACCTCATAGAGTTCGGCGAAGTCCTCGGGAGAACCCTCGAGGAGGAAGGGGAGAAGGTGGCCCTAATAATAAGCGCCGATCACGGGCATGGGCACGATGAGAACGGCCCCTACAGGAAGGTTAAGGAGAGCGAGGATTACGACAGGCTGATAATGGAACTAATAAACGAAAACCGCCTTGAAGAACTTCCAGAACTCCCGGAAGAGTTTGTGAAAAAGGCATTGGTGGACAGCTACTGGCAGATGCTGATGATGCTCGGGGCGATGAGAGTCGGAGAATTTGAGCTAAAAGAGAGCGCATACGCCTGTCCGACTTACTTTGGGATGGCCGGAGCGCTGTGGGTGAGAAAGAGCTAGACAACCCAATATGGAAGGCCTTCGGCGTTGTGGAGCTGAGGGACAAAAACACATATGATCGGCCAATGACCCGAAGCATGTCACTCATCAGCAGGCCGTAGCTCCTTTCAAGATGAGTGAAAAGTGACTCCGTCTTCGTGATAGGTCTTCGACTGCCGCATATTACAACACTTTTAGTGCATTGATAGATTTATTAAAACACATAAGTTAGCAATCTTACCAAAAAGCTTTTAACTTAAAGTTGGTATATTATAAATTGACACACATTGGAGGTGATACTACATGACCTGGAATGTTGGTCTTTTCTACTATATTGGTAGTGAGACAACCCCGACATCACAAATAAAAGATTTTGTAATGGAGTTTGATGGGGCTATAATTTTAGGACCAGAAACAGAGAGAGACTCGGCGGACATTGACAGGTTAATAGAGATAATCAACAGATTTTGGGACTTAAAGCCCGGATTCCAGTTGATAGCCGAAATTCCAAACCCCCAAGGCACATGGACATACCCCCAAATGAAAGACTGGCTCAATACTATAGAGAAGAGGGTAGGTTCCAAGGTTAGAGGATACTACTTAGTCCCAGAGGGAGCTTATACTATGTATACGGCCAAAGCCAAAGACGGCACATATTGCCGGGATAACATCCAAAAATCGTTGGAGACATCAGGAATATGAAAAAATATGCCGTGTGGATTCCGATTGAGGGTAACTTAAGCTTTAGATACATGGATAAGTGCCAAAAGCACATACACTTCACTAACATAGCGCCCCAGCCCCACTACTATCAAGTTAAAGACGATACGGGATACAAATACAATCCTAATTGCATGCAGGTAAAAGATCCATACAGACCAAACGGCATAAACTTCAATCAACTGAAAGCATTCATGCTGGAGTGCAAAAAACGGGGCTGGGGAGTTGAATTCGAATGTGATAACGCTGTAAGGGATGAACATGAGGGCGGAAAGAGAGAGAACTGTGGATGCCAGTGCATACCAGAGGAAGACCTGAGATGCACTAACCGGGCGGCAGGATATTACTGTGCAAGCGATGCTGTTGGAGGATTTAAGTATATCTATTATTATTTCAGCAACGATATCAGAAATTACTTGAAAGTAAAAGAAGAGTACACTAACAACTCTTGTAATAATATAGTAAACAAAACCTGTTGAACATCTTTAGTTTTTTTAGTTTTTTCAAACAAAGATACTGCGGAGGTTGAATGATGAGGGCAACACTACCCGTTGTTGCACTGCTAATCGTGTGCATAACCCTGTCCTCAGTCAGCGCAAAAGCAGGGATGGAAATATGGGGGCTCGCCTCTAACGGAACGGCCGCGATGATAACGTACTACTCGACCGGCGGGTTCCACACGGTCCTCTACGATGGAAGGGCCTTCTACAAAGTGCCTATCCCAAAGAGCAGAGAGGAAATCACGACCACTCCCACAACCCTTGAGCCAAGGGACTGGCGCTACTACGAAGGGCTGAACCCAACGGTCGTCGGCTACTTCAGAGGCCAATGGGTCTTCGACGGGGTTGAGCGGATTGCAACCTTCGACGGCAAGACCTTCAGGGTGTACAGCAAGCCAGGATGCTCGACCTGCGCCGTGGTCGAGTTCAGGGCAGGAAAGAAAGATGCCTCGCTGGTCATGGAGAAGGTCACCATGCTAACCTATCAAACCCTCGTCTGATTCAACGGGACGGATTTCAAGCCGACGAACGTGACGGCCGACGAGATACACGTTGCCCCCCTAGGGGAAGGATGGCTCGTCTACACCAGAACCGGAAACAGGACTGAGCTCTGCCTGCACAGTAAGAACTTGACGCTTTCCCTTCAGCTTCCCCCGGGGCTCAGGGTGCGTTCGATGTACTCAAACGGCTCGGTCGTTCTGATTGTCACAAACGATGGTCTGTACGCCTACGAAGGCGGGGGAAACCTGACAAAGGTCTCGGACATGGGTATCGATTTAGCCGTCTGGAAGGGGCAGTGGTTCCTGTTTTCCGGGAACGAAATCCTCACGTACGATGGGAGAAGCTTCAAGGAACTCACTAGGCTAAACGTTTCAGCGGTCTACGCGGCTCCGCTGGGGGATTCATTGCTGGTCGCAGGTAGCGCTGGAGAAAAGTGGGAGTTGCTGAGGGTTAGCGGGAGCGGTAAAGTCGCCGACCTAACGGCCGAGATGACGTCCCCGAAGCAGTGGAACGAGAGAAACAAGAAGGGGCGAGAAATCTGCGGTCCGGGACTGCTCGCGCTCCTAGCGGTAGTCCTCGGAGCACTGAAGGCAGGAAGGCGCGGGCATCAGAGAACATCAAACCCAATCTCAAGCAGTTCCTTGCTCCTCCTGAAGCGGATTTTTCTGATTTTTATTCTTCCTATTTCCCCCGTCCTCTTGGTGTGTTCTTTGCTGCACGCATTCACGTTCCAGCCCTCGATGACAACCACTTTAAGCGTTTTCACACCCTCTGGAACCGGGAAGAGGTCGTACATATCCTCCCCAAAACGCTTCTCCGCTTCTTCGCGCGGGAGTTCATAGACATTGATGGGAACGTTCTCATTAACCTTCTCGTTGGCAAGGCGCTCTATCTCCGCGATTTCTTCGGGTGTCGGCTTCCTGTCGAACTTGACCGTTAAAACACCCCCATTGCCTTTGACGTAGGTTGACGCCGTCCATTTGGCCCTTTCGCCGAGAACCTTAACAACGGCACCCTTGACCACATGAAGAGCAGTGTGAGTTCTCACCCCATTGTTCATGAAACTCCCCCGAGGACTTTTCAGCAATCGTTTATTAACCCATCGGGTAATCCCAAGACGGTGAGGGTTCAGATGTTTCTGAAAGTTTTTCAAAAAACATCATAGGATTCCGAAAGAGTTATGTAAAGCTCTTTCACCATTAAACAAAAACCGTTATAAGTGTAAAGGGCAATACACCAACGAACAAAGTTTTAGAGGTGAACGAAAATGGCCGAGAAAGGAAAGAAGAGAGTTCTGATTCTTGGAGCGGCCGGAAGGGACTTCCACAACTTCAACACGTTCTTCAGGGACAACCCAGACTACGAGGTCGTTGCCTTCACCGCGACCCAGATCCCTGACATTGAGGGCAGAACATACCCGCCAGAGCTTGCCGGAGAGCTTTACCCGAACGGGATTCCGATATGGAGCGAGGACGACATGGAGAAGATAATCAAAGAGCACGACATCGATATCGTCGTCTTCGCCTACTCCGATGTTCCGCACGAGCACGTCATGCACCTTGCGAGCAGGGCACACAGCGCTGGAGCAGACTTCTGGCTCCTCGGCCCGAAGAGCACAATGATAAAGAGCACCAAGCCTGTTGTAGCGGTCACCGCCGTCAGAACTGGCTGTGGAAAGAGCCAGACTTCCAGAAAGGTCGCCCAGCTCCTCCAGGAAATGGGCTACAAGGTCGTTGCCATAAGGCACCCGATGCCCTACGGCGACCTCAGGAAGCAGATGGTTCAGCGCTTCGCCACCTACGAGGACCTCGACAAATACGAGTGCACTATCGAGGAGCGCGAGGAGTACGAGCCTTACATAGACAGGGGCATGGTCGTCTATGCTGGAGTGGACTACGAGAAGATTCTCCGCGAGGCTGAGAAGGAGGCTGACATCATCCTCTGGGACGGCGGGAACAACGACTTCCCGTTCTACGTGCCAGACCTCTGGATAGTGGTTACCGACCCGCACAGGCCCGGCCACGAGGTCAAGTACCACCCAGGTGAGACCAACTTCAGAAGCGCTGACGTCATAATCATCAACAAGATAGATACAGCTAACCGCGATGACATTCAGAAGGTCCGCGAGGACATCGAGAAGATCAACCCGAACGCCATTGTCATCGACGGTGCCTCACCGCTCTACGTCGACAAGCCGGAGCTCATCAAGGGCAAGCGCGTTCTCGTCGTTGAAGACGGGCCAACTCTAACGCACGGAGGCATGAAGTACGGTGCCGGTTACATAGCGGCGAAGAAGTACGGGGCTAAGGAGATAATCGACCCGAGGCCCTACGCCGTCGGTTCGATCGTCGACACCTACAAGAAGTACAGCCACCTCGACGTCATCCTGCCGGCCATGGGCTACGGCGAGAAGCAGATCAAGGAGCTTGAGGAGACCATCAACAGGGCAGATGCAGACGTCGTCGTCATCGGAACCCCGATCGACCTCAGGCGCGTCGTCAAGCTCAACAAGCCGGCCGTTCGCGTCCGCTACGAACTTGAGGAGATCGGCGAGCCGAAGCTCAAAGATGTGCTCAAAGATTGGGTTGAGAAGTGCGAGAAGCTCAAGAAGTGAGTTTCCCCGTTCCTTTTAGTTTTTCTAATTTTCCCTCGTCGAAACCTTTTTATTGTAAAAGACCAATCCCCCCCGCCCGGGGAGTGCCGCCGAAGGCGGGGCCAATGAACTTGGGCGGGTTATTATCCCCTTAGGTGAGGTGGAATGAGAGGATACATAATCTACGCGCTTCTCGCGGCCCTCTTCGCTTCCCTCGTTCCTATATTCGGGAAACTCGGTCTCAGAGACGTCAACCCCACCTTGGCAACCGCCGTTAGGGCTGTGATAATGGCGGTCTTTCTGGTGGGGGTTGCCCTCCTCAGCGGCTCCACTAGGGTCAGCGAAATCGATAGCAGGGCGCTCCTTCTGATAACCCTCTCCGGTTTGGCCGGGGCACTCTCATGGCTGTTCTACTTCATGGCGATAAAGAACGGAAAAGTTCCAGCGGTTATCGCGATAGACAAGACCAGCGTTGCCCTCGCGATATTCCTGTCCTGGATCGTCCTCGGGAGCAGGATGAACCTTAAGACCGCCCTTGGGGCAATTCTCATCGTCCTCGGCGCACTCCTAGTGTCGCTGTGAGCCCATCCACGAATCTCCCCCCGATACTGGGGTTCTGGTCTTCTTCTACAGTCTCCGCCCGTGCTATACCCTCCTGGGGGAGGGAAATCTATAAATACCCGGAAGGAGGAGGGGAATGATATCAAGAGATTGCATCTCCAATGACAAAATGGGACTCTATCTATTTGATGCCTCCAGTATTTTGGGTATGATATTTGTCTTCTTTTGGACGGATTTAGGCGTAGGAGTGGCTCTCGGGGGATGGTTTCTGTCAGCGGCAGTATACTCTTACCGTCAGTTAGGAACGGTTAAATGTACCGTTACTTTTTTCTTCCCGAAAGCCCCGCCCTTTAGGGCGGGGATGCAGTAAACCACTCAACAGCCCTTAAACGGGAAAGCAAACCATTTTAAAACCTAAGAGCCATACCATACTTTGAGATGAAACGCTCAGTAACAGTAAAACTCCAACCAAGCAAAGAACAAGAAAAAGCACTCTTCAAGTTAGCCGACACTGGAGCTAAAATCTGGAATCGAGTAAACTACCTCCACAGGCAAGAATTCTTCAAAGAACAAATCGTGGACTTTAATTCAACAGAGAAAATCGTTTACGAAGAATTCAAGAAGGAAATCGGTTCTGCGACAGTCCAGCAAATTTGCAGGAAGAACACCGAAGCCTGGCGTTCATTCTTCTCACTCTTAAGGAGCAAAAGAAACAAAGAACTACCAGAATGGCTCAAGCCAAAACCACCGAACTACTTGAAAGACGACGGGAAGAGAAAACCATTAATCGTCCTTAGAAACGACCAATACAAGATTGACGGGAATACGCTCATTCTAAAAGGCCTTGGCAAGTTCAAACGCTTAGAAGTCCAGTTCAAAGGCAGAATACACTTGAAAGGCAAGCAGGGGAGATTAGAACTCACCTATGACACCGTTAAGCGGAAATGGTATGCTCACATCTCATGCACGGTGGAAGAAAAGTTAACCAACGGTGAGTGGGTTAAAGTTCCAAGAGAACCATTAGGCAACCTCTCTGCTGGCATTGACCTTGGAGTGAATAATTTAATGGCCGTTTACGTGGAAAACGGTGAAAGCTTCCTCGTGAACGGAAGACCCTTGAAAGCCATAGACTTCTACTTCAGGAAGGTTATCGCTGATTATCAGTCAAAACTCAACAAGTCCGGAGCGAAGAAGAGCCGGAAGCTTAAGAGAATGCACGAGAAGGCTAAACTCCAAGCGAGGCACTACATCAACACGGCAGTAAGGCAGACCCTCGAGAGGCTCTACCGCCTCGGAGTTTCAAGGATTGTCGTGGGTTATCCAAAGGGTATTAGCAGGAACTCCGATAAGGGTAAAAAGCAGAATTTTCTCCTCTCCCACGTCTGGCAGTTTAACATGGTGATTCAAAGGCTGAAAGAAGTCTCGGAAGAGTATGGTATTAGTGTCGTGGTTGTTGATGAGGCTTTTACTTCGAAGACTTGTCCCGTCTGCGGGAAGCCCCACGAGGAGGCGAGGTTTGTTCGGGGATTGTTCAAGTGTCCTACGACGGGGCTTGTGTTTAACGCGGACTTAGTTGGAGCGTTTAATATCTTAAAGAAGGTGGTGAAAACCATAACCCCGAACTTGGGTGGTCTCTACGCTCAAGTGAGGGGTAACTGGCCGAAGACCCGGCCAGAGGGGTCGAAGACCCGCTTTGGATTGGGTTTTAATGAAGCCCCTCAAACCTTCCCGAGTTTGGCGAGGGGTTAAGCCGAACCCTCGCCGTTCACGACGGGGAGGAAGTCAGTAAGGTGGCTAGAGAAGACACAATTAATGATGCTATGAAACTGGCGAAAGATGCCCGAAATGACTCGCTAATAGCTTGGACCTCGGGAGGATTTCTCTTACGTTCTTTGCCTACATAGGGCTTGGAATATCAATGACGTTGGTGGGAATCGCAAACTTGCTCAATTTTGTAATAATGATCCTCGCACACAGGCGCTACAGCGAGCTGAGGAAGATGCTCATAACACTCCAGCTCAAGAAGAGCGACAAGGCCAAGATATCGATCAAGCTCTGATTTCTTTATTTTTAAACCCTAAGAACTTCGAGTTCTCAAAGTTTATAAATAATTGAGAACTATCAGTTCTCAGGTGTCCCTATGAGGGTGGGCGATCTCATTTACATGAACCCCTGGTGGGATGGGAAGGAGGACTACCACGTGAGGCGCTGGAAAGAGCAGAGATTCCACTGGCGGCCAAAATGGCTGGATAGACTCTCGCTTAAGCCGTTCTCCCTCAACTTCGTCCTCGGCCCAAGGCAGGTTGGGAAAACCACCGGGATAAAACTCCTGATTCAAGAACTCCTGAAGGATAACCCCCCAGAGTCAATCCTCTACATCAACGTCGAGGTTCTTCCAAGCCACAGAGAGCTCTTAAATCTCCTCCGCGAGTTCCAGGAGCTTAAGGCGAAAGAAGATATTAAGACTGGCTATGTTTTCCTCGACGAGGTTACCTCTCTCGAAGGATGGTGGCGCGGGGTTAAACCACTCATTGACACCGGCCTTCTGGAGAATAACGTAGTGACAGTTACGGGATCAAGCTCCCTGAGGGTCAAGAGGGACATCGAGCTCTTCCCGGGCAGGAGGGGGAGCGGAAAGACCATAGAGGTCATGCCACTCTCATTTCCAGAGTACGTGGAGATAATGGGGCTTAAAAAGCCGGAACTTCACAGGGAAAAAGTCCTGAAGTTCTTCGAAGACTACTTGACTACCGGTGGATTCCCTGCTTCAATAAACGGCCTCCCGATGGACGATCTCCTCGGGGCATACATAGGAGAGATTGTCCGCTTTGGAAAAAGCCTTGAGATAGCGAAGGAGACGTTTTCGGCCGTAATTAGGAGCGCTCCCTCGGCGACTAGCTTTAGAGCCTTGGCCGGGATGACCTCCGGCTACTCCTACAAGGTAATCCAAGATTACATCGAGTTCTTCACCGAGCTTTACATCCTTGGGATATCCTACCTCAAGCAGGGAAATCAAGTACTCTATAAGCGCGAGAAGAAGTTCTTCTTCCGTGATCCCCTCTTGGCGAGGCTCTTCGCTCTGTGGAGTGGGACCAAGCTGAAGGAGTACGCACTATACGAATGGGTAGTTCAGGAACATCTCCACCGCCGTTTCGGCGAGGTTTACTACTACAGGAACTCCTACGAGGTCGATGCGGTTGCCGGAGACCTCAAGGTCGAGGTGAAGGCGGGAAAGGCCCACAGGAAGTACCCGAAAAACGTAAGGGTGTTGGAGAAGGAGGACGTGCCCTTCTTCCTCCTCGAACTCACTCCCCCATAACCTGCACCACAACCCTCCTGTGTCTCGGTCTGACATCAAGCTCCACGAAGAAAATCTGCTGCCAAGTTCCCCTCACGAGACGGCCATCAACAATAGGGAAGCACTCACTCGCACTGAGGAGCGTGGCACGGAGATGGCTGTGGGCATTGTCGTCGATTCTGTCGTGGAGGTAGCCGGCACCTTTCGGGACAAGCCTCTTCAAGGCCTGTTTAAAGTCCTCCAAGAGGCCAACCTCATGCTCTATCGTGACTATCGCTCCGGTAGCACCGGGCACGAAAACCAAAACCTGACCGTTTTGAATTCCACTCTCTTCAACGACCCGCTCAACCTCAGCGGTTATGTCAACAAGGTCGATCTCGCCGTCGGTCGAGAACTTCAATTCCTCCTTGAAAACCCTCATTCCAACACCCCCAAAGCGCTTATGAGACGCTCAATCTTCTCAACAACCTCCAGCGGGTCTCTCCCGAAGATGTACACCAGCGGCTCTACACCATGGCCGCCCTCATCGATTACCGCGTCGTAGGTGCCGTCTTCAAACGGGCGTACTATCTTTGGTATAGCCTCCTCCTCAGACAATCCCCCGGTTTTAACCCTCGCAAAGGAGAAGCCGGCGCGCTTTAAAGCATCCTCCACATCGGGACCGTAACGAATGTTCATGACGCTCCGAATTCTAGGGTTCCACTCAGATAACCTCAGGAGAATTCCAGCGGTAAAACTGCTCGCCCCGAACTCAGGAGGGAGGGCAAAAATCCTCCCCTTCGCTGAGGTTATCCTACCGGGAACGGCGGCAACATCCTCCTTTACAGAGGGAGAGGGCAGAGCACAGGCGAGGTTGCTCCGAACTTCGGGGATTAGGCTGGGAAAGCCCCTGAGATGAGAGAGGTGCGAGATAGCCCTGTTCATCTCCTCGAGGATTTCAGCCCGCCCCCCTCCCCTCACAAAGAGAGACCTGCAGGTTTCCTCATCGAGGCCAGAGTATTCCGAGTAAAACCTACATAAGAAACCACTCTCAAAGAGGTCGAATAGCCGCCTTGTCACAAGGACAATAGCCTCATCCCTGCCACCACCAAAAAGGATAAGCCTAACCACTTCATCTGCTATCGAATCGAGCCTCTCGGCAATCTCGCGCAACGGTTTCCTATAGCGGCCCGCGAGGTATTTACTGACCATCGCCTGGGTTATGCCGAGATAATCCGCTATTCTCACCTGCTTGAAGCCCTCATGATAAAGCCTCTCTGCGACCCTAGCGCGAAGATAAGGCATTATCTCCTCAGCAATAAAAACACTCGGCGTTCTCATGTTCCCACCCTAAAACTCGGTTATTAAAGTTTCGAACTCGGGTTTAAAGAGTTACCGGACACCAGTCAACAGATCCATGTCAAAAAATCCTTAAAAACCCATCGGAATTCACACTAGAAGGGCACTTATGGATTGGAAAGGACGCGATGTGGTAAGCGTTAGGGACTTCTCGAAAGAGGACATAGAGATTGTTTTGAAGACTGCCAAAAAGCTTGAGGATGAGCTGAAGGAGAAAGGCTCGCTGGACTACGCCCGAGGAAAAATCCTCGCGACGCTCTTCTTCGAGCCGTCGACGAGGACGCGTCTGAGCTTCGAGAGCGCGATGCATCGTTTAGGAGGCTCAGTCATTGGATTCTCCTCGGCGGCGAGCACGAGTGTCAAGAAGGGCGAAAGTTTGGCCGACACAGTAAGGACGGTCGAACAGTACAGTGATGCCATAGTCATCAGACACCCGAGGGAGGGGGCAGCAAGGCTCGCAGCAGAGGTGACAGGGATACCCGTCATCAACGCCGGCGACGGAAGCAATCAGCATCCCACTCAAACACTCCTCGACCTCTACACCATAAAGCACGCCTTTGGAAGAATAGACGGCCTTACTATAGGCTTGCTCGGTGATTTGAAGTATGGAAGAGCCGTTCACAGCCTAGCAGAAGCGTTAGCTTTCTACAACGTCGAGCTCTACCTCATCTCACCTGAGCTTCTAGGGATGCCAAAGCACATCGTTGAAGAGCTACGCGAAAGGGGTGTTAAGGTTCACGAGACGACCGACCTAGAGGGCACGATTCCGGAACTCGACGTCCTCTACGTGACGAGGATTCAGAGGGAGCGCTTCCCGGACGAGGAGGAATACCTCAAGGTCAAGGGCAGCTATCAAGTGAACTGCTCCCTGCTAACGAACGCCAAGGAAAGCCTCAAGATAATGCACCCACTCCCGAGGGTTGACGAGATCCACCCGGAGGTGGATAAGAGCGAGCACGCCCTCTACTTCAGGCAGGTTTTCTCAGGCGTTCCAGTAAGAATGGCCCTTATCGGGCTAACCCTGGGGGTGCTCTAAATGAGTGCTGGTTTCTACGTGTATCCCCATCAAAATCCTGCGTGGGATGCAACGGGGACTGGAAGTGCTTATAAGATCCCAACAATTTTCCGCCAGCGCTTTGCGGAGCAAAGGGCTGTTATGGGGGTGCTCTAAATGCCCGAGCTTAAGATAGAAGTAATCCCCGAGGGGACGGTCATAGACCACATCCCGGCAGGAAGGTGGCTGAAAGTTGTTGAAATACTTGGTCTGACCAAGCCCAACGATGGAACCCTTCTCATAGCCTCAAACGTTCCCAGCAAAAAACTCGGAAGGAAGGATATCGTGAAGATAGAGGGGCGCTATTTGAACGAGGAGGAGGTCAACAAGATAGCACTGATAGCACCGATGGCAACCGTGAACATCGTGAAGGACTATAAGATATCAGGAAAGTTCAACGTGGAGATTCCAGACGAGATAGTCGGAATCCTAAGGTGCCCAAATCCGAACTGCATCAGCAACCATGAATATGTTGCCCCGAAGTTTAGGATTGAGAGTAGAGAACCACTCAAACTTCGCTGCCGCTACTGTGAGAGGACTATTGAGGGGGATGAAATACTGGGCAACCTTTGATGGCTTTTCTTTTTTTCTGAAGAGAAAAAGGGGTGAATGAGAAGGAGAACAAGAACCTCATCCAAGGAGATATGGAACGCGCTTCAGTACCGGAATCGTGGCGAGCAGCCCCACGAAGACATCTATAACGCTCTGAATAGCGTTCGGCAGGCCTATCGCTACCCAGAAGGGAACCCCCGTCCAGTGCTCAACCGCCTGGACAACCTGCTCCCTTGGCAGTCCAAGCCATATCTCCAAAGCGACGTAGTAGTTGAGGGCCACCATGAGCGGAATCCTGATGGCGATCCCTATGAAGTACGCGAGGAGGGAGAACTTGATCAGGGCACTCCTGTCGGCCCTCTCGAAGCTGAAGTTGGTGAGTCTCCTTGAGATTTCAAGGCCAAGGAGAACGGCAAACGTTGCAGTGGCTTTCATCATGGCACCAAGCCAGCTGGCAGAGGAGATTATGCTCAAGCCCACGAAGAGGAGTAGCACCGCGGTTAGACCACCCTCGAAGCCCGTCAGGAGGTAGGCCATGATTATCGGCACGGCAACGAGGTCGATTTTCATACCCCAGACGGTTGGCATGTCCAGCGGTAGAACCTCAAACATCAAAGAGAGGCCGAGCATGATTCCAATGACCGCTATCTCGCGTGAATTCATTCTTCCCATCGGCACCACCGGCGGGGATTCGTTCCAATATTTAAAAAATTTTGTTCGTTTTATGGAACAAAATAGGGGCAAGAGTCTTAAAAGCCCACCCGCGAATTGTGGTTGCCATGTTCACCGTTGAGGAGATTTCCAAGCTGGTCAGGAGGGTAAGAGGTGAGAACAGCTTTCCGGACAGCCCGTTCAGGATAGACGAGGTTCGCTACGACCCGGAGGGGGGCAAGTTATTCATCATAGCCCATGATAGGACCGACAAGAGCGTCGTCATAGGCAACAGCTTCGTCATTGGGAAGCTCCGTGAGAGACTGGGAGTTGAGCAGCTCACCGTTTACTCCAACCTTGACCTTGAAATAAAGAGGAGGAAGTTGGAGGAAGCTGAGAAGCTCGTCAAGGACACGGAACTTGAGTTCCTATTCCCAATAATTGAGGCCGAAAAGAAATTTCCTCCCCGGAAGTGGCCCGGGATAAGGGGGGATGTCAAAACGCTCGTCTTCATGGGTTTCAACGCCAAAGCCCTGCTCGGCTTCGCTGAAAGGTTGGGACTGCCATACAATGCCGTTGGGATAAAGTATACCTTTCCCAAGCGGGAGTACGAGCCCGTGGAGGGGATCTCCAGGGAGATTTTCTTCCCAAATGAGGAGAAGCTCGTAAGGCTCGCCAAGGAGAGTGGTGCAAAGCTTGTCCTCGCGGACTTTCCTTTCGGTCTGAAACGGAGAGACGAGATTGCCCTTATGAACCCCTTCCGCTTCCTGCACATCAGCTTCTTCGAGCTGAAGTACCTATTCGGTTTTGAAAGGCCCGTGGTTTACGACAGAAAAGCCTTAGTGGAGTTCGTGGCAAACCTAACCTACGCGGGTCTGATGGAGTCAACAGATGGGGCGAACCTGATATGGAGGATGTGGAGAAGATGATAATCGGAGTGGTCGGAAAAATAGCCGCTGGAAAAACCACTATTGCAAGGTTCTTTGAGGAGAAAGGCTTTTGCAGGGTTTCATGTAGCGATCCGCTGATAGACCTGCTTACCCACAACGTTTCCAGTTATTCTTGGATTCCTGAGCTTCCGGAGAAGGTCGAGCCAACGCGCGACAGGCTTATAGAGTTTGGGAAGTACCTGAAGGATCGGTATGGAGAGGATGTACTCATCAGGCTGGCTGTGGACAAGAAAAGGGACTGTAGAAACATCGTAATAGACGGCGTCCGCTCCGAGGGCGAAATCAACACCGTGAAGAGGCTCGGCGGCAGGGTCATCTACGTAGAGGCAAGCCCGGAGACGAGGTTCAGGAGGCTTGTGAAGAGAAAGGCGAGCAAGGACAGAACAATTAAGAGCTTTAATGACTTCAAGACGATGGACGACGCCGAGGAAAGGTTATACCGCACAAGTGAGCTTAAGGGCATGGCAGATTACGTGATAATGAACGAGGGGACCCTTGAGGAACTGAAGAAGAAGGTAGAAGGGATAATCACCGAGGTGGTTGGATGAACCTCCTCGTCATCGCTCCCTGTCTGCTCAGCCCGTTCTACGTCTACCGCGGGCCGAAGGGGAAGGAGTACGAAACTGCAAAGAGGCTCCGCAAGGTAATTGGGAAGCTCGGCGATGACTGGCAGGTTCTAGCATATCCATGCCCAGAATACGCTCTAATCGGCTGGCCTAGGGCACCAGCGAGCAGGGAAGTCTACGAGAGGCTCGGCATGCACGAGAGGGCGAAGGTGATAGCGGACTTCATTGGAAGAGTCCTCACAGAGGAGAAGCCGGAGAAAGTTGTCTTCCTCGGCGTCAAAGACTCCCCAACCTGCGGCGTCTTCCACACGAGCTCAAGCGACCCCGGAGGTTACCCATACCGGGCAATGCAGGAGTTTTTCTACATGAGCAGGGGGGAGAGGATCAAGCGCTCGAAGGAACTCGTTGAAGAACAGGGGTTCAGGTTAGTGAAGATGCCTGGGATACTCTTCGAGATACTCATGACGAGGTTTCCAGAGGCCCTTTATCTGGAATTTGACAAAGATGACGTGGAGGAGAGCGTTGAGAGGGTAAGAGAAGCCCTTGATGACTAAGCCCTCTCTATCGCCCCCCTTACCAGCCTCTCAGCATTCTCCATCAGCTTCCTCGCCTTCTCCTCCGTGTGCGCCTCGAGGGTTATCCTCATTATCGGCTCGGTTCCGCTTGGCCTGAAGAGAATCCACCAGTCGTCGTTTTCTATCCTGACACCGTCGATGTCTATTAGCCTCTTGTAGTCGAAGGCATTCAGAGCTTCCTCAGCTATTACCCCCATAGCCTTGGCTTTCTTCTCGTTGGGGCAGGGGATTTTGGCGCGAAGGGTTACGTAGCGTGGGACTTCTCTGGCAAGCTCACTGAGCGGCCCGAGCCTATCTATCATTTCGAGAACCAGAGCACCGGCGAAGATTCCGTCCGGTGTAAGGTTCCATTGGGGGATTATCCACGTTCCAGAAGGCTCGCCGCCGAAAACTCCGCCGTTCCTGGCCAGTTCATCCGCAACGGCAACGTCTCCAACGCGCGTTCTTATAACCTCTCCGCCGAGCGGCCTGAGGTAATCATCGAGGGCAAAGCCGGCATCTACCGTGGTTATTACCTTCCCTCTCCCAAACTTCCGAAGTGTGTAACCTGCTATGAGCGAAAGCATGGTCTCGTACTCCACGAAGTTGCCCTCATCATCAACGACACCGATCCTGTCCGCATCACCGTCGTGGGCGATACCAACGTCCGCTTTCATCGCTTTAACGGTCCTCGTTAGGGCCGAGAGGCTTTTGGCGTTCGGCTCAAGCTCCCTCACAAAGAACCCGTTTGGGTGGGAGTTGAGCGATATGACGGTGTTTCCAAGCTCGCGCTGGAGGTAGGGGCTCAGAATCGAGCCTGCACCGTTGCCGGCATCGAGAACTACCGTGTAGGAGCTTTCAATCTCGACCATCTTAAGGGCCCTTTTGATGTAATCCCCCCTTGGGTCGGCTTTTCTAACGGCTCCAATCTCATTCCAGGGGGCCTTTCTAAAGTTCCCGGAGTCGATTATCGCCTCGAGATCAGCCTCCATCTCCAGGGTGTATGCCATCCCGTTCGGCTGCCAAACCTTTATCCCGTTGTATTCAGGCGGGTTGTGGGAGGCTGTGATGGTTACCCCCGCATCGGCACCGTAGAGCCTTATCGCGAAGCCCGTTAAGGGGGTTGGAGCCAGACCAATGTCTATGACATCAACGCCCGTCGAGAGAAGACCGCTTATGATGGCGTTCTTCAGCATCTCGCCGCTCGTCCGTGTGTCCTTCCCAACGATGACGGTTCCGCCACCGAGGTACGTGCCGAGGGCCTTTCCGACACGCAAAGCCAGTTCCGGCGTCAGTCTTTCATTAACGACCTCTCTGATGCCGCTGGTTCCAAAGTACTTCCCCATGAGAATCACCCGTGGAACTGTGATACGATGGGGGAAGGGAGGGGTAGGATATAACGTTTCCGCTCAGATGTTGAAGAAACCGCCACCCTTCACCTTTACGCCGGCCGCTTTGAATGTCTCCTTGATCTTCTTCACATCCATAGTGCCGGGATTGGCTCGGAACTTGAGGCCCTTCCTCCCTTTGATTTCCAGCTCGTCCATCTTCCCGCTCTCATTGTCCCCCGTTTTGAGCTTGACCTCGCTGATCTCGCCCATGTGCACCTCAAAATTTTCGCCGGACTCCCTCAGTATCTCTTCGGGCTCCATCTCATAATACCTCTCGCTGTAGCCGGAGGTAACGCCGGCGAGGTATCCCCCGAGGCCTCTGGACTTCTCCTTGCCCTTTGCGATTGTTTCCTTTGTGATGTGGGCCGCTATGACCCTCTCGTCTGTTATCACGAGGTTTACCGCGGCCGAACTCAAAAAGCCCTTCTTGTAAGAAACGTTGGGCACCACATAAATAACCCTCTCCATTCATACCATCTCCAGACTTAGAAAGGGCGAAAGAATCGTCCTCCTAACTTTCACTAGGCGTTCATACTATATAAACCTCAACAAGGGGACCATACTCGTCGCCACGTTTATAGTGCTTGCCATCGGGAGGGAGAAAGAGGAGGGGAGATGGAGCGCATAGTGAGAGATATATGGGCCAGAAACTGGGAAAAAGCAAAAAGAAGCAGATGAGTGACGCCCAAGGGCATCACTTCTTCACGAGCCGGTAGATTCCGACGCTGACTTTATAGGAGTCCACGTTCACGGGACTCTTGTAGTCAATCCTGACCTGGAATGGCCTGCTGGAACCGTAGATCATGCTGCCCGTTTTTGATTCCGTTAAAACGTTACCGTTCTGGTCCAGGATTGTTATCTTCTCAACGGTTCCCTCGCTGCTCGTCTTAATGTAGTACTTCCCGGGCTCAAGGACGTGCGAGAGATAGAAGACATCACCGGAGACGGTTTCCGTTTTGACCTCGACGGGAACCCTGTCGTAGGTACTGAGGTAATAGTACTGTATCCCGAAGACCGCCACGACGCCTATGACGATGAAAAGGAAGAAGCCAACGATAAGCTTTTTGATCAGTCCCATATCATCACCCCCTTGAAGTTATCCACCTTACCACCTTCCACGTCGCCCAGAGAAGGAAAATCGCAACTAACAAAAATAGAAAAAGCCCGAGAATGGGGCCGAGGACGTGGAAGCCCGTGAGCGGCGTTTTCACCCCTCCACGTTCCTGTAGGCTATCGTTATCCTGTGGGAGCATTCAGATGTCCTCTCGTGGCTCACGAGGGCGAAGATCGTGTAGGTTCCGTCCGAGTTCCTGTTGACGTAAACGTGGCCGGCCCTTATCTCACCGCCAACCTCGTCGCTTGGATAGCCGGTGGAGGGGATGTCTCCAATGGTAACTTCCTCCAAGCTTATCTCACCGAGGTCAACATAGTGGCCGAGGACTGCCGGGTAATCAACGCACCACGGTTCAGCGAAGAGGTCAACGTCCTTACCGCCGAAGCTCTCCACGACCTCACCTGTCGAGAACTTTACTGCCGCGGATCCATCAGTGTCGAGGGTTATCCCCTGCACCGGGCCGAGCGTCCCGGTTACCTGACCGGGGGATGATGTCGTTGAGGAGGAGAAGGACCCGTAGCACTCCCTTGCTTTTAGATAGACCTCGTAGGCCCTCTTGGCTTCCTCACTCGACTGGTTCTTCGCCATGAGCTGTGTAAGGTTGTTGTAGGCCTGCACGTAGAGCCTGTAGGCGTCTTCCTTGTTGTCGGGGCAGGTAAAGCCAGTTCCGGAGGTGCCCCCGTTCTCTGGCGGGGCGAAGGTCACGTTGGACTGAAACTCGTCGAAGACCCCGTCGAAGTTGTAGTCGTGAAGATCCGGGTTCCCGTCGTAGTCAACGTCCCTCTCGTCTATGACGCCGTCGGAGTTCAGGTCCCAGGCGTCGACCTTCCCGTCACCGTTTGTATCGTAGACGTCGGGAATTCCATCGCCGGTAACGTCCCACGAGTAGGAGGAGACGCCGTTGAATGTCGTCTTCCACGTGTCGGTCTTTCCGTTGTAGTCCTCGTCGAGGTAGGCGGTATCATAGTTCCCGTCGCCGGTGGTGTCCATGTACACCGCATCGACCTTCCCATCCTTGTTCCTGTCTGCAAAGAGGATGTAACTCGAGTTGACCGGCACGGCCGCGAAGTTGTCTCCTATGTAAACCTCCGGGGAGCCGGTGGTGTTGTTCTCGACCCAGCCGGTTCCACTAAATCCCCCACTCCCCCCGGCAGCCCCGTTACTCCCCCCGGTTCCGCCTCCAGAGTCTCCCGAACCTAAATGGCCGCCTTTGAAGGTGTCCTGTCGCTTGGTTAGGTCGTCTATTACGTGGGGATTCGTGTAGTAGACGTAGAAGCCAACGAGGAGCAGGAGGATTACGATGACGGCGGCGAGTTTACCCATTGCTCTTCACCTCCACGAGGTTCATGCTGAGCCAGCCGCCGCCGACCCGTTTGAACTTCTTGCCGGTCTCATAGTCCTCGTAGATTCCCGGAATAGCTGTCTCGTGGAGGACGTAACCGTTCCAGGTGAACCAGCCCTGGTTGCGCTCCTCTATCTTCTTCCTGAGGTTCACAATTGCACCCAAAGTCGCGTCCGCCATGTTGCCGAAGTAGCCCGTCGGGTCGAGGAGCTTTCCTATCTTCGTCGCCCCGTCGAGGACGATTATGGAAACTTTCGTGTTCTCGGGCAGGTTCATGTCCTGAAGCTCCCTCGCCTGGTCCATCAGGGCTTTGGCGTCGAGGGCAACCAGGTAGACAGTTGCGGGCGTTCTGAGCATCTTCACCTTGGCGTTCCCCTTGAACTTCACCGTATCCCCGATCTTCTCGAAGTTGGACGCTATGAAGTGCGCCCAGTCGAGGGCACCGCCGGAGCCGTACTGGCCGCCGACGAGCCACTGCGGCGGCTCGATGACCCCTGCTATTATCGCGTTGGTAATCGCGGTACTCTCGGCCACGCTCTGGGCGTTCCTGTAGATGAAGTCCTTCATCTTGATGTCGCGCATTATGGGGTCGTAGCGGTACTTCTCCGCTATAAGCCTCAGTCGGTGCCTCTTCTCCGGGTCGTCCTTGAAGATGCTCAGATAGCTGTTTATCTTCTGGTTGGCGTAGACCTTGGCCTCCATGTAGTCGTTCATCTCCTTGACCATCCGGTCCGGATCATCCTTGTATTTGTCCTGAATCTCGTGGAGGTGGCCGATGTAAATCTCGTAGACGGACCTCATGTTCGGCGAGACTTCCATCATCTTCTGGATGTAGGCTATGTGCCTGTTCATCAGCGATTCAGCCCATTCGAGCTTCTTCTGCTGGATACAGGCGTTGCAGGTCGCTATGTCAGGGTCGTCGCAGTCGACGAGGCCATCGAGGTCGTTGTCGATGTTGTCCCCTGGAACCTCCTTGGAGACGAAGCTCACCCTTGCGGAGTCCGATGCGAGAAGTTTTTTGGAGCCGTTCACCGTGCCGTAGAGGGCAACCCTGACCGTTCCGCCCTTCGCCGCCGGGTCGCTTATCTCTATAATATCCGCGACCGTGCCTCCCATGACCTCCTCTTGCTTTTTAGAGCCGTCAGGTAGGGTAACCACGGCATAGAGGTTCTTAGCACCGCTCCCCTTCACGTCAGCTAAGAGAGACATAGTGAAGTAGCCGTCGAAGATCTGCTTGAGCGTCGCCCCGTCCCTGGGTGCGGTTATCCTAACTGAATAGCCAGTTGAGTTCCCTTCGGTGCCCTTGGGAACGAAAGTCCAGCTCACCTCAGCCTTCGTTCCACCGTCGCCGTCGTTGACGTTGACGGCCACCTGAAAGGGGCCTGCTTTGAGCTTCCCGGGCGGGATGTAAACCTGAACAACGACGCCTCCTGACGCGTTGGAAACCCAGCCGGAGTAGGTGTAGGCGAGCGTCCTGTTAGGGGAGTTTGCCATGAAGGAGTAAAACTCCATCAGGTCGTTGAAGACCACCGCACCCCCACTCGCCGGTCCACCTGGGCCTGAGTAGGAGAAGGAGTAGGATTTGACGTTTGCGTTTTCGTCGAAGGTGCTGAAGAGGAGGGTAAGCTTCAAGCCCTTCTTCACGTCCTCCTCGGTGAAGGGCACCTTCCCGAGGTAGCCGGACTTCACATCAACGCCCTTCCCCTCCCCGTTCATTACCGTGACCTTGATAACCTCGGGTTTGGAGGGGGAGGACTTTATGTGGTTGATGACCGCTTTGAGAACGTTCCTCGAGATGACGCCGCCAAGGGATTTGCCCATCACTCCTATCTTAGAGGGGCCTATCGACGATTTATACGACTCGTATTCCTTCGCCCGAAACGTCTCATCACAGACCGTCCTGTTAAAGGTGTCTTGGTGGCAGGTTTTCCTGACGAACTTATCCTGAGGATTCTTTACGGTCAGCGACTTCCAGTGGCCAAATACCTCAACAACGATCACATAGTTGTTAAAAACCGCGTAGCGGATGTACACGAACTCGGGGTTCAGCTTGATGAGCCTTTCCCTTACCTGTGAGCTTATAACCTGACCGTTCTTGCTGACGCTGTTTTCCAGGGTGAGGGTACGGTTCTGCTGGAAGAAATAGAACTCCGTGCCATTACTCTTACCCACCATGAGTGCATCTTCGATGTACATGCCAACGTGGCTCTCCGCGCTGATGAGTGAATTCACCTGCCAGCTGCTCAGATGGTAGCCCATGTCCTTCATCTCGGACGGCGGATAGCGAACTATCCATGCCAAAACCTCGTACTCGATATCGCCGTAGGTTCCCTTGCCGTACTCAATTAGGTATTCCCCACCGTCTTTCGTTCCGGAGGAGGTTTTGATAACCTGGACTCCGGTTCCTGAGAGGCTCGGGGGGGACAGTGCCAGTGCGTACCATACCGTGGAACCGAGGAGGAAGATTGCAACTGCCACAATCCAGAGGGTTTTATTATTCCTCACACATCTCGCCTCCTTTCCTCAGGGAGAAACCGCAAAGGCGGGGTAGGGCGTGAACTACCGGTGGCCGTGGGAGTTGTAAGCCCTCACGGACTCCCCCATGAAACCCGCCTCGCGGAAAAGAAAAGCGGGACAGGTTCTGTGTTTTATCTTGTTACGCATTTCTGGGTAATAAGACTTTCGGAAAAGAAAATTCGAAATAAAACTTAAACAAACGAAAACCCACTAAATTCGAAGATTCTTCGCCAACTCAACCAGTTTTCTTGCCCTTTCCAAAGAAACTTCGTGTTCAACCCTGCCGTCCCGCTTGATCCACGTGCCAACTATGAAGCCGTCAGCATGCTTCCAGAGTTCTAAAAGGTTGTCGTAGGTCGTTCCCGAGCCAACTATAACCGGGACGGGAGAAATCCGTTTGGCCAGAGCTAACTTTCCCACATCGACGGGCTTTCCGGTGGATTTCCCGCTGATGACAACAGCATCCGCCAAGCCGCGCTCAACTGTGTCCCTCAGCGAGTCCTCGAAGTCCCCAAAGTGGACGGCGTGCTTGACGTGCACATCGGCAAAGACTTGGACCCTTGAGGGGAGGAGCTTTCTGAGCCTCGCAAGCTCGTGGGCGATGCCCTCTATTATCCCCTGGTCAGTGTATGCAACGCCGCTCAGCACGTTCACCCTCATAAAATCCGCTTTTACAGCGTAGGCAATGGAGTAAGCGGCAATACCATCATTGCGGAGGACGTTTATTCCAAGGGGAAGGCTGGTCTCGTCACGGACGGCCTTCGCCACGGCAGTAAAGGCCGCGACGGTGATCTTGTCAGCGTACTTCGGGAAGGGCACGTCACCAAAGTTCTCAACCATCACCGCGTCGAAGCCCGCTTTTTCCAGGGTTTTCGCATCCTTCAGCGCCGCCTCAACGATACCATCAAGATCGCCGTCGTAGAGGTAAGAGCCTGGGAGAGGTTTGAGGTGGATCATTCCTATGAGGAGCTTTTTCTCAAAGTTCATCGTGCACACCAAGGAACGTTTGTCTATGGACGTACTAAAGACTTCCGGCAGGTTAATATACAATGCTGACCAATTAAAAACGGTGGGAACATGGGTGAAGAAGGTGAGAATCTCCCCAAATCCCTCGAAAAGGCCCTCGAACCCGGCGAAAGGATACTCCACTCTGTAAAGAAAAAGGTAAGCCTAGAGAAGCCGAAGTGGGTCATAGTGACTGACAGAAGGATCATCTACCTTGACGAGAAGATACTAGGGAGGTACGAGATAAAGACCATCCCATATCAAAAGCTCGAGAGAATAACCGTGAAGCTCGGAATCATGAGTTCTGACTTTGTCATCAAACAGGAGGACGAGTTCAGACTTAAACTCGGCTGGATGAACAAAGAGCAGGCCAGGGAAACTATAAACGCGATTAAGGACGCCCTCAACGCGATAGCGGTCGAGCCTGTATCGATAGAGGTGCACAAGGGACTGACGAGTGAGGAGTGGACACTTGAGAAGCCGAAGGAACTCGTAACGCGCTTTGCACCCGCGGGAAAGGTGATAGAGCACGAGCCTGCCGCGAAGGAAGACGCGCTTGAAAAGCTCAAAAAGCTCAAGGAACTCTACGACATGGGGGTGGTAAGCCCGGAGGAATACGAGGAAAAGAGGAAGAAGCTTTTGGAGCAGATTTAACCCTCTCTTCTAAAGCCACAGACAAACCCATCGCCGCTCTCACTGCCGTCGTAAAAGTGGTCGACAGCCATCCGGCGGGTCATTACCCGTTAAGAAACCAGATATACATAAGCGGGAGCTGCGGGAAGCGCCAAAGCAAGTAGCGAAGTAATTAAACCCAAAGCCCCGCCGCAGGCTGTATCATCAAGGTGGTGGAAGATATAAACTTCACGGCAGGGGGATTTTGGCACCCATAAGCCCGTCATCTGCGGCCTTTAGAACCCTGCCCACGTAACCATCTCCAGAGCGCTCGATGGAGAGGAGGGTGGTGGATACCTCCCTGAGCAGGTGGTAGTATCCATAGAAGGAGCCACTCTTAACGGCGTCCACGTTGAGAAAGTAAACGGCCACGCGATCCCTCTTCCCGACGAAGGTTGAGATGTTCCGGATGAGACGTAAAAGCTCTCGGTTTGGTAGGTTGAGGAAGAACTTGTGAAAGCCAAGGACGGGATTGAGGACGAACTCCCGACCGGTGATCTCAGCATAGGCCCTCTCGTAATACTCGGTGCCTAGGGAGTGCTTGTCCACGTCAACACTCCCCACGACGTTCCCCACCTTCCAATTACCACCTATCTTTATAATCGGTATTGAGGATATCCCCTCCACATTTACTGCCCTAAGCTCAAGCCGCGAGAGGTACTGTGGAAACGTATCGAGAACATCGTCCACGACAACGGGAATGCCCCTGTCCTCAGCCCACACCAGGAGCTTCGAGAAGAGAACCTCCGAGGGGAACTCTGATGGATATTCGACCAAGACAGTCTCGCCCGGGTGGAGGCAAGAGAACAGGCTGAAGACATCTTTTACCACCATTTTCCACCACCCATGAATAATTAAACCCCTTTTGGTATAAAAAATTAGCGAGGGTTAGACAATCCTAGCCAGGGCAAGAACGCGGGGAGAGATGAAGCTTCCGATGCGGGTGGGTTCTCTTTCAACCGCTTTCACTGACTTCAAAAGCTCGAAGATGTTTCCGGAGAGCATGTTGTCCCGGAACGGCCTGACATCGTCGTTCTTGACGACGTAACCGAGTCCGACCGTGAGTGAAAAGTCCCCGCTTATCGGATTGGCAGTGTGTTCGCCGAAGACCTCTTTGACCACGACTCCCTCAAAGTCCCTTAGAGAGTCCTTCCCCGATTCAACAACGAGGTTACTCATCCCTATGTGGGGCTTCGTCCTAAAGTCCCTCGCCGCGTTGCCCGTGCTCTCCATGCCGAGGAAAGAGGCGTAGGTGAAGTCAAGGAGGAAAGACTCGAGAACACCATTCTTAATGAGGACAGTTCTCTGACCCGGAATACCCTCACCATCAAAGGGGTAACTCCCTGAACCGCTGGGAAGTGTGGCATCGTCCGCTATCGTCAAAAGCTCACTCCCCACGGTCTCGCCGGGGGATGAAAACCTGCTCCTCTTGAAGTAAACGCTGTCGCCGAAGACGTTCTCGAGGAATATCGAAAGAACAGACTGGAACGCGATAGGTTCGAGGATAACCTCGCCGGAGTAACTTTCAATCGACCTCGCCCTCACGCTCAGCTCAGCATCGTGGAGGGACTCTTCTATACCTTTTCCAAGCTCTTCCAGCGACTGGAGCGAGCGGTAAGACTGGTAGTAAGAGCCCGTTCCCCTACCGAGGACGGCGTAAACCGAGACACCCATCCCCGTGGAGCGGCCCTCAAGCTCGAGGCCGTTTGAGTTCAAGACGCCGTAGTGGTTGAATCCAAGCGATATTGACCCGGAGAGGGTGGCATCGCCCTTAAGTTCTGTCATCATCGCCGCGAATTCTCTGGATAGGGAATGGGCATCCTCAAAGGGGATCTCCTCAATCCTCCGGTCGTAGATGTTCTCAACGCTGGCGGGCCTTTTCGATTCAGGGAACCCCCTGAAGGGGACCTCGCTAACTCGGGCGAGCTTGACCGTTTTTCTGACGAAGTCCTCAAGGGTTTTTAGGTCGTGGTTAAGTCCGGTGATGTATGAGAATCCCATCCTGCCCCGGTAACCTATCCTAAGGCCCACACCGGAATAGAACTTTCTCTGGGAGCGCTCAAGATTCTCGCGCTCTATCCTGAAGGAACCACCCCGTCCAGCCTCCCAGTAGACCTCCCACTCAACATCCAATCTCTCCAGTAGTCCAACGAGTTTGTTGAGCATGCTCTCACCGGCCGGAGTTCCCGGGATATCTTAAAAGGCATTCGGAAACTGCAAAAGGCTTTAAGGTTACGCCCCAATCTACCCCGGTGAACTGCATGAGAAAGTATACACTGGCATTTCTGCTCGCCTTCGTGGTTCTAGCGGCGGGCTGTATAGGTTCGGGGGGGAATAAAACGGGAACGTCAACCCCTTCTCCAACAGCAACCCAGACGGGGGTAGGGGGAATGAATTTCAGCACCTACGGAAAGGGAGGGGCCCTTGAGGACTGGGCAAAGCTCGCGAACACCTCACTGGTCTATACCAGCAAAGGCTACGAAAACATTGCCAAGCACTACTTCCCCAGCGCCAAGATACTTCCCGCGAGCGATTACAAGGGCGGTGTGGCAATACTCTCGCCGGCCGACGCGAGACCGCTCCTCCGCGGAAAGCCGATAGTTATAACCGTGCGCGACTACTTCGGCTACATCGTTTACAAGATGGGCTTCGAGTTCGTTGGGGCAGACAAGGGTGTAATGGCGGCCTTCAACAAGGACGGGAAGGCCTACTTCGTCTTCACCGGCCTGAGCAAGGCAGGAGCCGGGGCGGCTCTCGACTACGCTATGAAGCTCAAGGACGGGGCTAAGGTTCCAACCGGGGATGTCGTCCGACGCGGTCAGTTTGAGGGCATCATCCTGAAAGTTATCGGGGACACCAACTGGAACGGGGTTCCGGATAAAGGGGAGTACTGGACGATTGAGCCTTTCGCCACGGTTGAACCCTTCATTTACTACTGGCGCGTCGTCGATGGGGAGAACGTGACAGTTAAGGGCGGCTTCATTAGGCTCGTCAACGGCTCCACCGTTCACATTCACGCCCTCGGTTTCAACATGAGCGTTAAGGTTGAGAATCCGAAGAACGTCCCCATTACTTACGTTCTGGAGAACGTCAACCGTTCTGGTTAGTCGTAACTTGCGTAAAGTTTGTAAGCCTCGTTACGACTAACCTTCCAGCCTCCCTTCTTCATCGGCTGGCTTTCGGGGGGAACGGAAACTCCCCACATCTTCAAGGCTTTTAAACGAATATTCCAACTTCCAACCACATCACGGTCGGCCTCAAAACCACACTTTGAACACTTCAAAACCCTATGCCCATTCGGGCTTAGTTTTCCCCCACATACCGGGCACAGGGAAGAAGTGTAAGCAGGATTCACGAAGACAACCCTAACGCCCTTCAGCTTAGCCTTGTACTCGATGATTGACTGGAGTTTGCGAAAACTCCACCTGTGCAAACGACCATTCATTTCAGCCGAATACCTAATCGAATCCCTGATTTCAGTCAAATCCTCCAGAGCAATACCACCATACTTCTCCGCCAGCTCAACGATTTTATTGGCCAGCTTATGATACAAGTCATTCAGCCTGTTTCTTTCCCTTTGCCCATACTTTTCCAGAAGCTCTTTTCTTCGTTTCCCACTCCTCAACTTCCTCTGAATCTTTCTCCTCTTCACGTAATAACCCGTCCTAATCTCCCGCTCGTGAGTGATGATTTGGACAAACTCCCCGTTAGGAAGGCTAAGCGTTACGTTATTCTCGTTTAAATCCACACCGACAAAGGCCTTAGGCTCCCTAACCTCGACTTCTTTTGAGAATACAACGTTCAGGAAGACTCCTTTTGGAGTTCTCACCAGCCAGGCCTGTCCAACCTTCCAGTCCTTAAACCGCTCGTGATACTTGGTCGGGTAAAACTCCAGTTGAATCCTCCCTTTAGGAGTGGAGAGTTTTATTATTCTCGCCTCAAGGTCGAGTTTGAAGAGGTGGTCGTCCAGCATTATGACTTCTTTTTTGAAGACCGGTTTCCCTTTGGCTTTGCCCTTTTTCCTACGCTTCCTAAAGCTTTTGAATATCGCCGTCGCCATCTGGCAGGCCGTGTAAAGATAATGGCTTGGGAGTTCCAGATACTCCTTCCGCAAACTCTTGTAAGTCTCTTTCTTCAGTCGGTAAAAGCTCGTAACCTTGTTCTCGAAAGCGTAAGCGATTAGAAAATTCACGATTTCACGATAAGTCCGGAAAAGCTCGTCTAACCCTCCGGGTGTTTCTTTCAGCTTGAATTTGGCAGTGAGTTTAATCGTCTCTGAGGGCATTCTTTACCGCCTCGACGAGGCGTTTTTTCTTGTGAGAACGCATGCCATAAAGCTTTCCGGCGAAGGAAGTTACGATGGCCAAAAGGTCTTCGACCAACTCCTTCTCTGGAGTTTTGTCCTCCTCGTCAAAAATTACTTCAATTTCAACGCCGTGAGAGTTGAAGTATTGTTCAAGGTATCTGAAGCCGAAGCGAGTAAGTCTGTCCTTGTAAGTTATCACGACTTTGGTTATCTCTCCGCTCTCGACGAGTTTGAAGAGCTGTTTTAATCCCCTCCGGTTCTCGTTTAAGCCTGATGAAATGTCCGTAAGAATTTTAGCCACTTGATAACCTTTGGAGGAGCAGTAGTTCTTGAGGTATTCTACTTGTCTCTCAAGGTCTTCTTTTTGGTCCCGGCTTGGGACTCTGGCGTAAACCACGACTTTATCGGGGATTTTGCCTTCAAGAATCCTCTTGATTTCGCTTTCCGGAACGCGGTATTCTTTGCCAATCCTGTGGGCTTTGAGTTTTCCCGATTTAATCCAGCGGAGGACTGTCATCTTGGAAACTCCGAGTTTCTTTGCGACTTCACCAGTCCGGTAAAGCCTCACCGCTCTCGCCCAAAAGAAGTTAGTGCCAAAAATATTTAAAAGTTTTGTTTGTTATTATTTATGAAACAGCTCAAATTTATGATCCTCCCTTCAAACGCGAGAGTTGTGGGCAACACCACCGTCGAGTTCACAACCGATAAGACGAGTTTCTCCCTAGTTGCGAAGAACGTGAGCAACTACACCGTTCTGGCCTTCGGGGACCACAGGCCGCCAAGCGGGGTTAAACCGCCGGGGGTATTCCTGAAGATACGCAACGACATCAACGAGGATAAGGGCGCCTTCATCATAGACGGCGGTGACCTCGTTTACTCGGGAACCGTTGAACAGTGGGCGGCCCTTCTCAAGGTCTGGAAGTGGAACAAGCCGATATTCGTCGCCCCCGGCAACCACGAGTACCAGGGTGACGGGATAAGCATATTCCACCGCATCTTTGGCCCAAGCAACTACGCCTTCAGCCTCGGGGGGTACCGTTACATCATCATTAACGACGTCGAGGACAACTACGGACTCAACAACGAGACGTTCAAATGGATTGACGGGCAGATGAAGCTCGCTAATGAGAGCGGCCAGAGACCGGTCCTAGTTCTCCACGCCCCGCCGGTAGACCCACGGTCCAACGGCCACCACTCCATGAATCCAAAGGATGGGAAGAGGCTCCTGACCATGATGAAGGCGTACAACGCCTTTGGAATTTTCAGCCACATCCACATATACTGGTACGGCGAGGAGGACGGTGTCCAGATGCTCATAACCGGTGGCGGCGGTGCACCGCTCTACGCTCCACCTGATCAGGGCGGCTTCTACCACTACGTCAGACTAACGATGGAGGCCAACGGAACCATCTCAGTGAAGCCGATGAAGGTTCAGCCTTGACTTCTCCCAATATTTTCTATAGTGCTATATAGAGATGTCAATCAAACTATATTCTACTGCGGCAAGATATTTATAGATTTTTCGTTACCAGTTCCGGTGAACACGATGGACGCATGGTTGCTGATAACGATAGCCCTTGGTTTCTGGATGGCATGGAACATTGGTGCCAATGATGTCGCGAACTCGATGGGAACTGCGGTGGGTGCGAAGGCCATAACTCCCAAGCAGGCCGCGGTCATAGCCGGTCTGATGAACTTCATTGGGGCGTACTTCTTTGGCAAGAGCGTTACCGAGACAATAAGGAAGGGAATACTCGACATCAACATGATACACAATCCCATGGTCATCGTCTACGGCTCTCTTGCGGCACTCCTTGCGGCAAGTATATGGCTCATCTTCGCGACTTACAACGGACTGCCAGTTTCAACAACCCATTCGATAATCGGTGGTGTCGTTGGCTACGGCCTCGTCTATGCAGGAACGGCCATAGTGGACTGGTGGAAGTTAGGACAGGTTGTCCTCAGTTGGATACTCTCCCCAATACTCGGCGCGATCGTTGCGTTCTTCGTGTTTCTGGCGGTGAAGCGGAGCATACTGGCCCGAGAGGACCCGCTCGGAAGTGCCAGGCGCTGGGCGCCTTTCTGGACCGGGCTGGCGTTCGTCGTTATCGGAACGATGTTCTATATCAAAGTTCTCCACGGTTCCAACCTGCTTAAAGGGATGGTTTTTTACGGAATTCCCGTGGGTTTCGCGATTTTCATCCTCAGCTACGCGCTCATAAAGGTCCGCTTCAGGCCGAAGGACCCTTACCTCGGCGTCGAGAGGATATTCAGAAAAGTGCAAGTTGTTACGTCGGCCTATGTTGCCCTCGCCCACGGCTCCAACGATGTCGCCAATGCCGTCGGACCGATAGCGGCCGCATACGCTGTCCTATCGATGGGTTTAAAAGGCATGGAGGTTCCGGTTCCAAGGTGGATACTGGCCCTCGGGGGCCTTGGCATTGCGATTGGGATATTCACCTACGGTTACAAGGTCATGGAAACCGTGGGGAAGAGGATAACAGAGCTGACGAACACGAGAGGCTTTTCAATAGACTTCTCGGCCGCTACGGTTATTCTCGTAGCCAGTTGGCTCGGAATGCCAATCTCCACAACTCACGTTGTCGTCGGCGCCGTCGTCGGCGTTGGGCTGGCCAGGGGCGTCAAGGCGATAAACACTTCAATACTGAAGGATATAATCATCTCGTGGTTCGTTACCGTTCCGGTTGCCGCCGCGATAAGCGCGGTCATATTCAAGGTCTTCCTGTTGGTGGGGTGATAGCATGCAGGTCTGGATGAAACTCTTTGCAAAAAGCCCGTTTAAACCTCTGATAAAACACTCCGAGGCCGTTCTGGAAACGGTTGAAACCCTTGAAAAGGCAATTAACGCCTGGTACAACGGAAATTACGAGGAGATGAGGGATCTGGCTGTTGAGGTGGACCGCCTTGAGGACGTCGCAGACAGAATAAAGGAGGGGATAAGAGACTCACTAAACTCGAAGCTCATGATGGCGGTCTCTCGCGAGGACGTTCTTATCTACCTCCACATGCAGGACAAGGTGGCCGATGCCGCAGAAGACACAGCGAAGTGGCTCCTCGTGAAGAAGCCCGGTGCGGTTCCGGACGAGTTGAAGGCCCCCATAATCCAGATGGGGGTGGAGAGCATAAAGGCGGCGAAGCTAGTTCACAAGGCGATAGTCCAGATGGACAGGGTCATAGAGAGCGGCTTTGCAGAGAAGGAGATAGCGGAGGAGTACGGAATAATCCATGAGATAGAGAGCGTTGAGAGCAAAATAGACGGCCTCGACACCAAGCTTATGCAAAAGGTCTTCGAGATGGAGGGCAGTCTGAGCTGGGGCGACGGTCTTTACATTCTCAACGTGGCGAGAACACTCAGCAATATCTCAGACAAGGCAAAGGACGCGGCGGAAAGAATAAGGCTCATGATGAACAAGTGAGTAACTCTTTTCTTTAAATAACCAACGGAAGAATGACAAGAGAAGAACAAGAGTCTCAGATGGCTATCATCGTCGAGGTCATCTGGATCTCAGACATTTTCCTTATCTTCTCGGTTATGAACTGGTCAAGGCCCTTCAGCGTGTCGGTTTCGATCTTGACGACGAGGTCGTATTCCCCATAGACCACGTAGGCCTCCTTAACCTCAGGCATGGCAAGAAGCTTTTCCATAACTTCCCTTTCCTTTCCAGCGGCCGTAACCATCAGAATAAAAGCCGTCACCATGGTTATCACCAAAAGTATTTTATCCCGCAGGTATTTAAGTCTATCGAGGGACATGTTCGATCACATCATAAGCGGTTCGCTCCTCGAGGATTTTCTTTCTCACCTCAAATCCCTCGGAATCACCGAGGTTAAACCCTACTCAAAGGGAACCACGGGACTGGTTTTTTTGGGCGAAATGGACGGAAAGCGGGTCGTTATCAAGCTGCAGAGACCTGATTCGCCGAGGCAGAATTTCAAGCGGGAGGCGGAGCTAGTAAGGGTGATTGAACCCTTTGGAGTAACACCGCCCCTCTTTGCCTACGGGAGATTTGAAAACCTCGATTACATCATCAGGGAGTTCGCCAAAGGGGAGATAATACTACAGGCAGACCTTGAGAGACGCCACATCTTCAAGATAGTCGAAAAAACCGCCCTGCTTGACAGGCTCGGCCTTGACCACGGGCAGATACAAGGAGGAAAACACATAATAATCGGGGAGGATGTTTATATAATAGACTTCGAGAAGGCCGGTTGGAGGAAGCCAAAGAACCTGACCTCTGCTATAGCCATGCTTTTCCTAAATGACAACATCATTTCAAAGAGGTTAAGAAAGAAGTTTGGGGTGGATGAAGATTTCCTTTTATCGCTGAGAGGCGAGCTCACTAAATACAAGAGAACGGGAAGACTCTCAAACCTTCTGAGCCTCCTTTCCAGCCTTTAACCTATCCACGTAGAGTGCCAACAGGGGTATGACAACGGCAAGGGCGACAAGCCCCACCCTCGGAGCCCAGAGGCGGTTGAAGCCGAGTAAGATGGTTGCCGTTATCCCTATCATAAGAAAGAGGTCCCTATCGTAGAGCCGGGACTTTGCCAGAATGTTCTGATCGCGGGCTATGTACGTCAGGTAGAGGGGTATCACCACAGCGGCAAAGGCTATACCTAAGTACGTCCTAAAGAGCAGTGAGATAGCGATTCCGACCGTGAGAAGGATTCCAACCGCGTATTCTTCTTTCATAAACCCACCTGGCCTGGGGTTAGCCTTATATACTTTTAAACCTCTCTCATAGATAGGTGATACCGTTATGAGCAATATCGAATGGGATGAGAAGACATTTTCTAGATTTGCCTACCTTGGCGACCCAAGGATAAACGGCAGCCTCGCTGTTTATACCTTGACCAAGGCCAACATGGAGGACAACAAGTACGAGAGCACCATTGTCATTGAAAACCTTAAAACCGGTTCAAGGCGCTTCGTTGATAACGCATCAATGCCCAGGATTTCTCCAAATGGACGGAAGCTTGCCTTTATGAGATCAAACGAGGAGAAAAAGGCGAGTGAGATATGGGTCGCCGACCTTCAGACACTCAGTGCCAAGCGCGTTTTGACCGCCAAGAACATCCGCTCCATCCAGTGGAATGATGATTCAAGGCGACTTTTGGTGGTCGGCTTCAAGAGACGCGACGACGATGACTTCGTCTTTGAGGACGACATTCCAGCTTGGTTCGACGGTATGGGATTCTTGGACGGTGAAAAAACTACTTTCTGGGTGCTTGACACTGAGAGTGAGGAGATAATCGAAGAGTTCGAGAAGCCCCGCTTCTCCAGTGGAATCTGGCACGGCGATGCGATAGCTGTGAACATCCCGCACCGGGAGGACTCAAAGCCAGCTCTCTTCAAGTTCTGGGATATTCTCCTGTGGAATGAAGGTGAAGAAAAGAAACTCTTTGAAAGGGTCTCCTTCGAGGCTGTCGATTCCGACGGGAAAAGCCTACTCCTCCATGGGAAGAAAGAAAAGCGTTTCATGAGCGAGCATGACTGGCTCTACATCTGGGACGGGGGACTCAAGTCGGTCTATGAAGGGCCACTCAGCGCGGGGCAGGCTAGGCTCGACGGCGGAAAGGCCTACTTCACGCTCGCGGATGCAGGAAGGGTGAACCTCTACCTCTGGGACGGCGAGGTGAAACCGATAACAGTCGGTGACCACTGGGTGATGGGCTTCGACGCCCACGAAGGAAAGGTCGCAGCCCTCATTGATACCGCGACGAGGCTGAGAGAGCTTTATATCTACGACGGCAAGCTTAAGCAACTAACGGACTACAACGGGCCGATATTCTCAAAGCTGAAAACCTTCGAGCCAAGACACTTCAGGTTCAAGAGAGGGGATCTTGAGATAGACGGCTGGTATCTCAAGCCCGAGCTGAAGGAAGAAGAGAAGGCACCGGTCATTGTTTTCGCCCACGGCGGACCAAAGGGGATGTACGGCCACTACTTCAAGTACGAAATGCAGCTGATGGCAAGCAAGGGCTACTACGTCGCTTTCGTGAACCCACGCGGCAGCGACGGCTACACCGAGGACTTTGCGCTTAGAGTCCTTGAGAGAACGGGCCTGGAAGACTTCCAGGATATTATGAACGGTATCAAGGAGTTCTTTAAGCTTGAGCCGCAAGCCGACAGGGAGCGCGTTGGAATAACGGGCATAAGCTACGGCGGTTTCATGACGAACTGGGCTTTAACTCAGAGCGATCTTTTTAAGGCAGGAATAAGCGAGAACGGAATAAGCTACTGGCTGACGAGCCACGCCTTCTCCGACGTAGGCCTCTGGTACGACGTTGAAGTCATCGGGCCGAACCCGCTGGAGAACGAGAACTACAGGAAGCTAAGCCCTCTCTTCTACGCGAAGAACGTTAAGGTGCCGCTCCTGCTCATCCATAGCCTTGAAGACTACCGCTGTCCGCTCGACCAGAGTCTGATGTTTTACCACGTGCTAAAAGACCTCGGCAAGGAAGCTTACATCGCGATATTCAAGAAGGGCCCACACGGTCACAGCATGAGGGGAAGCCCGAGACACCGCTCCAAGCGCTACAAGCTCTTCATCGAGTTCTTTGAGAGGAAGTTAAAGGAGTACAAGGAGGGCTTCGACGCCGAGAAGATTCTGAAATCAGGGGGGACTGACTTTACTTTCCCCTTTTTGGCTTTTCTGCGACTACTCCAAGTGCTTCCTCCACCTTTCTAACGTCCACAAATCCGACCCTTCTCAGGCGCTCCATTACCCCCCGAGGGAGGTCTTTTTTTCTGTATTTTCTCCCAGGGTTACCTACGTAATGGAAGAGCCTCCCTCCCGGCTTCAAAACCCTGAACAGCTCGCGGTAGAACTCCTTCGAGTAAAGCTGACCGGCCAAAGAAAAGCGTGGTGGGTCGTGGATTACGACATCAAAGCTCTCGTCCTTAAAGCGCTTCGCCACATCGAACGCATCTCCCTGAACTACCTGGATCCTCCCACCGGTGAACAGTTCCCTGCTCCAGGGATTTATCCTGGCGAGTTCAATCACGTTGGGATCCTTCTCAATCGTTATGACGTACGCCCCCCGCTTTGAGGCCTCTATGGCAGTGTAACCGAGCCCCATGCAGGTGTCAAGGACAGTCTCACCCTCCCCAGGCTTCACCGCGTTCACCTTGTCCCTCGTATCTTGGAGGGGGTTGGTTTCCTTCGTCCTGTGCATTCTTATGCCGTTTATCTCTATCGTCGGTGGAATCGTTGGGACAAGCTTGTAATAACCTTCACAAGCTATCGCCGCCTTATAAACTCCGCTTTTGACGAAGTAAACGGTATCGTCATCTCTTGCGATCCTCTCGATTACTCCCATTTCAACCCTAGTCCCATCTGGAAAGACGAACTCCCCGCCTTTTAGGAGAATTTCAAATGTCCTGTTCGTTTTCCTGAGGTCTAAGTTGAGTTTCACCCTCCCCTTGGAGAGGATTAACCTCCTCGCGTCCTTGGGGGTGAGGAAGTACACTTCATCCACCGTTTCCACCGGAGCATTACGTCGTGAAAACCCTTTTATATCTGCTGGTTGAAGTCTTAATACGGTGCCGGGGTGAGGTGCATGGATCTGCTGCCTGAACGGATGCCAACGGGCATAATAGGCTTTGACGAACTCGTCGAGGGCGGTCTGTTAGCAGGGAAGACCTACCTGCTTGTGGGACCCCCGGGAAGCGGGAAGACAACATTTGCAATGCAGTTTCTCCTAGAAGGCGCGAGGAGGGGAGAGAACACCGCCTACATCTCGCTCATCCACGACCCTAACGAGGCGGTTAAAGACGTTGCCCGTTTTGACCCTTCCATATGGAGCTACGTGAAGTCTGGGAGGATAGTTCTTCACGACTATGGAAAAACGCTCTGGAAGGGAGCCGGAAAACCCCCAACCTGGGGAAGCGTTCTGATGAGCATCAAAGAGCTGGCTGGATTTCAAAAGGTAAACCGCCTGGTGATAGACCCCCTCAGCGCGATAGAATTCCACAACACAAACCCTGCCGAAAAGAGGGCACAGCTCGCGAATTTTATAAGGGCAATAGAGGAAATGGGCATAACCGCCATCCTCGTTACTGAGCTGATGGACATGGACAAGTACACCGACGAACACTACCTCGCGGACGGTGTTATACTGCTCCACTACTTTATGGACGACTCATCCGGGAGAATGGTTCGAGGGATACAGGTTCTCAAGATGCGCAGGACAAAACACGATACGGGGATACTCCCACTCAGGTTTTCCTCCCGCGGGCTTAAGGTCGTGGGGGAGGAAGGAGAATGAAAAAGCCGCCGCGGATTGAAGAAGTGAAGCTGGAGGAGGATCCGGTTAGGAAGGCTTTCCTAGCGGGCTACTGGATAGGGTACACTGGAAGCTCCGAGTGGGTCGGGAGGGGAAACGAGCTTAAGAGACTTGTCCTCAACTGGGCCGAGCACTCTGGAAAGCTGGGTGAGGCACTCAAGGCCTACCGCGCAGGGAAGAACAAAGGCAGGGCTCTTAAGGAAGGAGAGATCCTGAGAAGACTCTCATATAAGATTAATGGGGAGAAGGGTGGAAGGGCGAGAACCCCCGTAGTCCTCGTCAGCGGGAGAAGGAGCAGGAAAAGCAGGGAAAAAATACTGAACCGTGTCAGTGTCCTCAACATACCCGGGGTACTCAAGAGGAGAAAAATGCTCAGGAGCCCGGGGTTCCTGTGGAGGGGCCTCTGAGTACCTTCTTTAGAGTCAGTGTCCCAGATGAGAGATCCACAACCGATGTGGCTGCATCCTCAAGAAGCGCCAAGAATCCCCGGTCGGACAGTTCCCGGTTGATGAAGCATATGATGCGCTTATTCCTGTCAGAGAGAGGCGGACACATAGTCAAACATCCCCAGAACCACGCGCGGGGAACCACCGTGTATCCGTGGAAGGTGCTCGATTCCAAACATCAATATCGTGCCCTCAAATTGGTCGAGCTTCCGTGAGATTTTTTCAATTATCACTGCTGGGTCGCTCCTTGGGTCAAGCTTTAGGATTACAACACCCCACTCGGTCCTACCTCCAATCTTTATTACCCGCATGTTGTCGAATAGGTTCTTAAGCTCCACTGAACCCATACCAGCCACCTTCCAGAAGGTAACCCCTATGTCAACGATATCAACTGCGACCACCCCACCGTCCACGGTCCTAAGTATCTCAAGAAGAGTGGAACCCTTAGGAATCGTTGGGGTATACTCAAAGACCGCAAGACCATCACCGGTTATGCCCTCTGAGAGCCTGATAAACGGGGCCTCGGTTTTAATCAGTGCAGTCTCAGGTGTTACCTCAACGACGTGCTGTTTATCAGCCTCTAGGCTCTTGAGAACCTCCCTACGCACCACACCCTTGTTGAGGAAGAGGAACGTGAGCTTGCTCTCCGGTGCAATCAGCGGGCGCTCAATGACTTCAAAATAGCGTTCAAGGGAAGTAGCATCGTCCTGGAAGGGATAGATAAACTTCTCAAGCCCCAAGACGATGACGACCCTGGGTAAGCCAGCGTTCCTCATGAAGAAGTCCCTGACCGCTTTGGAGTACCTGGCAATGTGGTACTCAAAGTCAATACTGGGTGGAACCTCACCGAGTATGTTGCCAACCCTTACCCTCCCACCCTCTTTGACGACGCTGAACGCATCTAGTGGGATGGAGAAGCCGCGAACGCAGAGGTGCTCCATAAAGAGGTGGAGCGTGTCGAGTATATCAACCACCAGGATTGGATAGCCAAGGGAGGAGTACCTCTCAACTATCTCACGGAACGCTAACTCCGGGCTTGAGAGGGGATCGTACTCGATCAGGGCAGTTTCACCAGGTCTGATAGCATCTAACAGGAATTCAAGCATGGTATCACCCCACCACTCGTTCAAAGACCCTTCTGAAGTTTCCAAAGGTGATTGCATCGACCTCCTTTCCACTGAACCTCTCATTGAGCATCTCGATTAAACGCGGTATCCTAGACTCGTCCTCGAAGCCCTCAACGCTCCTACCACTCCAGCCGGGAAGGTAGTAGACGAAGTCGAAGCCGAGGCCAACGTGTTCATAACCGATAAGGTCAACCATGTAGGTGATGTGCTCGACATAGCGCTCAATGGTGGGCTTCTCAGGATCGACAAAGCTTGGGACTGCAACGGCACCGACAACACCATCGCGCTCCGCTATGGCCTTCAACTGCTCGTCCGTCAGGTTCCGCAGGTGGTCGCAGAGTGCCCTCGCGTTGGAGTGAGAGGCTATAACCGGAAAGGAGGTGACATCAAGCGCATCCCAGAAGCCGGCCTCGTTTATGTGACTCAGATCGATGATTATTCCAAGCTCCTCTGCCTTCCCCACAACTTCAACGCCAAAGTTGGTAAGCCCGCCGCGGGTCCTCTCAAAGACGCCGTCGCCTATGGCGTTTCTCAGGCTCCACGTCAGGGTTAAAACCCTAAGTCCAAGCCGGTGGAAGACCTTCAGGAGGTCAAGGTTCGTCCCTATTGGCTCTCCCCCCTCGAGTCCAAGCCACAGGGCCACTCTCCCGTGTTCTATGGCGGAATCCATCCCATCAACATTCGTAACGAGTTCAAAGTGCCTGCTCTCAGCAATGTCGTTCAAGAGAGCGTTAACCACGCTGAGTCCGTATTCAACCGCGTCCTTCCGTCTCCTCGGAGGCGTCCAGACGGCCATCACCCTCGCGGAAACGTTTCTAAAGAAGCGGTCGAAGTTCTCCTCGAGGACACCGGAGTGACCCTTGGAGCGCTCAGCGTAGACGAGGGTTGGTATGTCCGAGTGGGCATCAAATATCACCGTTCTCCCCTCACGGCGTTTATCTCTATCATAGCCTCATCCCTGACGGCGGGGTCAGGGATGCTCTCAACGATCTTAAGGGCGGCCTCGTAGTCGCCCCTGGTGAGGAGCTCAAAGGCTATGACTTTCAGGGCCTCGCTCTTCTTACGGAGGTCCACAATTCCAGCGGCGAATTTCAGGGCCTCTTTAAGGTTTCCAAGCTCGGTGAGGAGCCTGACTATAATCCGAACATTTGAGTCAGTAAAGCGCGAGGAGGTGCACTTCTTAAAAGCCTCGCTCACTATATCAAGATACTCAGGATTGTTAACCCGTTTCAACCAGAGGGAGACCTCAAGGTAGCCTATAAACCTAGCAACTCCACTGTACATCTTGTCTATCAGTGCGAGGGCATAGCGGTTTCTGCCCTCAAGAACTGCTGACCTGATGAAAGGCAGCCCGACGTCGTAAACGGTCTTTGCAAGCTCTATCTTCTTCTCGACCATAGCCGCTCTCTGGTTGACACTGAGCTTGTCGAATATATCGAAAGCGGCCCTGTAAAACTCCAGCGCGTCCTTGGAAGGCAGTCCATCACCGGCCTTCTCCATAAGCTCGGCTATCCTCATCATCCCATCGACCTTGAGCCTGTAGGCTGCCTCGGCACCCACGAGGGCATCAAAGGCGGCGTTGAACGTTTCCAGCGCCTGCTCGGAATAACCTGAGATCGCGAGGTAATATGCGAGTATCGACGTTGAGACCGCTCTGTCAACGGGGTTATCTATGGAGTCTGCCTCGGCAACGGCGAGATCAAAGAAGTCCACAACCTCGTCGGTGTAACCAATAGCGGCCAGGGTCGAAGCAAGGAGTGCGTACCCTGCAACCCTATCCGAGGGATCATCGGCCCCTTCAATTACGTAAGCGGCGTCATCAACAAGCTCTGGTATCCACTCCAAAGGTCCGTTGTTGTAAACCCCGCGTATGATGCGGGTGATAGCGTCAATCCGGTCAAGAGGGTCATCAAGCTCCGCTATTCTCTCAAGGGCTTCTTCATACTGTCCCCTTTCAATCAGAGGTACCACATCATCAAGCGTTGTCATATCAAGCTAAAAATCCGCGCCAAATCCTTATAAATCTTTGTCGGCCATTCCATGTGGTAGCCATGCTGACTCTCGCGCTTTACAACACGTACGACAAGAAGAAACTCCACGAAGCCCATTTAAGGGCCATAGCGAGGGCCGGGCCTATCGCCTACGCCTACGGCTTCCACCTAGCCTTGATAGGATTTCCGTTAAAGGGAAGGCCACCAGACGTTGCGGAGGAGATAAGGAAGCACACAACGGTGGGGGAAAGGGGAGAATACCTCATAGATCTGGCTGGGAAAAACGCCTTTCACCTGCTCGAATTCCCCGAGAAAGGATTCTCACCCCAGTTCGGGACGGTAGTTGCCACGACAAGGAAACCCTCTGCCGATAAGTCTATAACTCCGTTTGAAGTGGCGGAGCGGGCACTGAGGGGCGAGAGCTTTCTTCTACTGGTGGGGCTCGGAAGGCACGGACTTCCAAAGGAAACCTTTAAGTTGGCTCGCCACCACATGGACGTGACCGGGAGGGGCGTCAGCCTCGAGACCTGCACCGCAATAGGTGCCATCCCTGTGAGAATAAGCACATTTATGGAGGCCCTAAGATGGAAGACGGATGGAAGAAGGAACTCGCATGGGTTTTGATAGTTATAGTGGCGGTTTTCGCCTTTGAATACGGCCTCAAATTTGCCCTCCACACGGATTCTCCGCTCGTTATAGTCGTCAGCGGCTCGATGGAACCCGTTTTCTATCGCGGCGACGTCGTTCTGCTTGAGGGGATTAATATGAACAACATAAACAGCATCCACGTCAACGACGTCGTAGTTTACAAGCGCCCCGGCTACGAGTACCCGATAATCCATAGAGTTAGGGAGATAAGCGAGGTAAACCTCGGGGGGAAGACAGAGAAGTGCTTCCTAACATGGGGGGACAACAATCCCGTTCCTGACCCGCCGTATCCAACGAAATACGGCGAAATACCCTGCGTTCCAGCCTATGCCGTCGAGGACAAGGCCCTCTTCGTCTTCCCGAAGATAGGTCTCATACCCCTCTGGATAAGGGACGCCCTCGGCCTGGGGGGCTAATCAACCTGATCCCCACCTGAGGGCTTTTTCCCAACTATAAGACGAACGATTCCATGGTAGTAGCTCTCCTTATGCTCAACCTCGAAGTATCGCCTGACGAGAAGGTGGGTATCCCTGAGGGTGTCGTCGTCGAGAAGGGGTTTGAGGATAAGCTTCATCGGCCAGAGGAAGAGACAATCGACCAGCTTCGAATCGCTCCTTGTGTGCTCGAGGAAGATCGCCCGCCCACCGGGTTTCAGAACGCGGAAGATTTCATTCATGCCACTCTCCGGGTCGGGAACGGTGCAGAAGACAAAGGAGCTGATGACAGTATCGAAGATTTCATCGGGGAAGGGCAGGTTCTCGACGTCGGCCCCCCTGAAGCAGGCATTGAGACCGAGTTCTCCCACCTTTTTCCTGGCAATCTCAAGCGCCTCCGGAACGGCATCGATTCCACACAGTTCCACCTCCTTTGGGTAATACTGCAGAGTCTTGCCTACCCCAATGCCCACCTCAAGAACGCGCTTTCTCCTGATGAACGAGATTGCCCTCTGTCTCAGGGGACAAAAAACCCGTCAAGGGGCTTTTCAAGCGAATCATAATAGTTAGCAATTCTTGCATACTTCTCGCGGAACGGCATAACTGGAAAAACCGCAGGGCTTTTAAAAAAGGTTTCCAATGGGAAACGGTGGGAGCATGCCATACCTGATAATCGAGCACCTCGAGGATATAAGCGAGTGGCTTTGGCTGGAGTACAGTCACGTGGCTGAGTGGTGGAAGGATAAGCTCGTCTTCACGAACGTCCGCGGAGACGAGAGGAAAAGGCTGGCGAAGCTGGGGAGTGTCGTAACGGAGAGCGTTACCCGCTTCCCATTCAACCGCTCAAAGCTCATAGTCCTTGACCTTCAGGCGGGGGAGAAGCTTAAGCCCGAAGATGTAGAAGAGGATACGATGATAGTCGTTGGTGGAATACTCGGCGATGCGGTTCCGAGGGGCAGAACGAAGAAGTTCATAACGTCGAGGATGAAGGGCGTTAAGGTGAGACATATAGGAAAACCCCAGTACTCAATAGACGGGGCTTCGATAGTGGCGAGGCTCATAGCGGACGGCAAAAGGCTGGAGGAGATTGAATACGAGGAGAACCCGACGATAAGGCTCGATGAGTTCAGCGAGATAACCCTCCACTACGCGGTGCCCAAACTGGACGGAAGGCTTTTGCTTACTCCAGGCCTGATAGAACTCCAAAGGGGAGAACTCGGCTACACAGGTGCAGACGATGAGATAAGCGATGAGGAATTAGTGGAGTTCTTTGAGGGGAGGAGGGAGCTTTAAACCCGACCTTATATAAACCTCTATCCCGTCTCTTGAGTAAACGCGAACGTATTCGGCCTTTACCATTTCCTTCAGTCTCTTAAGGTACACACGACCCCGATACGTTTTCATATCCACCAACACCAAATCAGGCACGGTTTTAGCGGGATAGACGTATACATTCTGCTTGGAGGTTAAAGCGGGATAAAAAGCTGGTTGAGTGTAGACGGAAAGGTTAGTCTCAAGGAGGGCACCAACAACTTTCCAGGCCGTTTTGTAGCCGGGAATCGGTTCAAAGACAGAGTAGTAAACCATAGAGAACTGCCCCTTCGGCGGTTTTCCAGTAACAGGCATCGTCGCCCACGACGTCATGAACCCAAGGACGAACAAAACCGAAAGGATCTTTCTGATATCAACCTCTCTAAGTGCAAAGACGGCCCCAACAAAGGAAAGAGGAACAAGCATGTAAGGATAGTGAAAGCCAAAGGTGTACTGGCTTGCCCGCGAGGCCAGGAGGCTTTCAAGCCAGGGAAGAGCCAGGAGAAGCCAATTACGTGGGAGAAAGAGTGGTAAAAGTCCAAAGCTCAAATTGAAAAGAAGGAAGTAGGTGAGCTTTCTTCCGGTTATGTGAACGTGTTGGTAGAGATTACTGTAGATGTAGCCCCTTCCAAAGTAGGGAACCACGAGCTTGATAACGATGATACCATACAGGACGGCAAGAGCCGCGAGGATAACAAAGCGTGAATTTTTCTTTAGTCCCTCAAAGGAGAGACCGTCACGGATTGCCCACCACATGGCCAGTGAGGCAACTCCAAGAAACGCATCTTCCTTCACCAAGAGGATCAGAAAGGACGTCATGATGAAGGCGCACTCCCTTTTATCGACGAGAAAGATGGAAGCGAGTAGAAACAGCGGAACCGCAAGAGAAACGGGATGGAACTCGAATAGGTTTATTCCAACAAGCGAGGAATTAGAGGCGTAAAGAACCGTTAATGGGAGGGCCAATTTCTCTCCGAGGACTTTCTTTGCTAGAGCATATGCGAGGATAACCGAGAAGCCCAGGGCCAGACTTTGAACTACGAGAAGTGTAACCGCCGAGGGATGAATCCAGAAAATCGGAACCAACAGAAAAAGAACGGGCTGGAAGTGAACCCCGAAATGAGTCGAAACATCATGGAACTGCCACTCAAGAGTGTTGAAAAAGAACCCCCCATGGAGGGCCGAATAAAGCGACTGGGTGAATATGCCCAAGTCAAAACTAGAGTAGCGGAAGTATTTAAACTTAAGAAAGCTTAGATGAACCATGATGAGCGAGTAAAATACCCCAACGGTAACCGCAGTTAAGTCGTAAGTGGATAACCTGAATTTTAAATTAAATCTCACCACGGTGAGAGTTAAAAACTGGAATTAAAAAAGTTTCGGTCGTCAGAACATACTGGATACAGCCTCCCGCACGGCTTCACGGTCCTCCTTATCCACAACCAGGAAAACCTCCTGGACGGAGCCATCACTCTTGGCTATGAGTTTTAACCCCGTTTTCGTCTCGCGGGAAACCTTTATCTCGAAGCCCCGTGAATCGCTGGCGTATATCCTGCCCGGGATAACCTTTTTAACTCCCGGAATTCGGGCTATCTCCTCAAGCGGTTTCTCAAGATCCTTGAGAAAGTGGTGCTCCCTCTTGACTCCCCTGCGAAAGTGCTTAGGCATGGTGGGAGGAGGGAAGAGAGGTTTTTAGGCGTTACGCTCTCTTCCTTACCTTGACAGCGACGCCCTTTTTAGAGCGAACCATCTCCTCTCCAGATAGAACGGCCTTCCCAACGGCCACAACGGTACCATCGCGAACTATGCCAACGATGTCGTTGGGCCTTATCCTCTCGTCCGCCTCATCAACGCCAACCGCGAAGACGTCTCCCCTGAGATCGAAGTCAACTTTCACCCAGTAGGCCTTGAGCCTATCGTAGATGCGCCCCATTCCAAAGGGTGTGACACTTATAACGCCGTCCTTGAAGGTCCCGGTCTGCTGGTTACCAACGAAGAGGCGGAGCATCTTTGAGCCTTTGACCTTTCCTGTCTCAGGGAGAACGGCCTCTCCTGCTCCAGAGCCAAAGTGAAAGTCGAAGACCTTCCTTATGTTCTCAAAGTAGCGATAGGTTCTGTCTTCCTTGGTTCCTTCAATCTCAAACTCCTTCAGCGTCTCGGCGAGGGATTTCAAACTTTCGTTACTCGTCGTGCCGTTCTTCACTTCCGTGAAGATTATCTCCTTTCCGGTCATTTTGGAGGCGAGCCTCGCGATTTCGACGTATGCTTCGTCGAGGTGAGCTATAACCGGGACATCCTTAGGGTACTTCTCAAGGATCTTGGCCAGAAGCTCTGCCGCCGGCTTTATCTCCTCCTCGCTCCAGTGGCCGGTAACGACTATGTCGTACTTGGCCAGCCACTCCCACTCGCGCGGGACGACGCCGAACGGGGAAGTTAAGATCAACTCGTGAACCCTGAAAATTCCAGAGCCGAGGGCGTCTTTAACCGCCTTCCTGTAGAGGATGTGTGAGCGGGAGAATGAGTAGGGTTTTTTGGCAGAGCAGGGAAAGAGGAGTACAAGCTCGGTGTTCTTCGGTGGGGTAAAACGCTCTTCAACGCGCTCGTGCCACCTCCTCACTTCCGGCCTCCTTATCGAGGCGTCACTTATGAAGTAGAGGGTCTCTTTCTGAATTGGAGTGTACTTTTCGAGGTAATCCCCGTGCTCCAGGTCAGCTATTCTCAAAGTTCCTGCGTGGTACTGGGTCGGGAAGTAGTTCTCCACCAGGTAGCGGAGCTTCCCGCTTTCTAGGGCCTTCCGCACTTCAGTAATGGTCTCCCTGGCGAAGTCGAAGGAATTCGGAGTATCACTCCAGATGAACGGGCTGAACCCGGTGAATCCTTTGCCCTCGAAGTCGTAGAGCCTGAGCGAGCGGGTGTCGAATGCATCTATCCCGAGATAGACAGAGAGGGGGTAGAAGAAAGGTTCCAGATCGGCTATTATCATGACGTTCGGGAACCTCTCGCGCAGTTCCCTTAGAATTCTCACGAAGTAGCGGTACTCCTTGGCGAGGGTTTTGGAGTTTCCAAGGTAGATGGCCTCGAAGCTGTATCGTTCCATTATCTTGAAGAACTCCCCCAGGTACTCGGTTCTCCTCAAAGCCGGGAAGTAGAAGGCGTTGAAGCCCCCGTAGTCCACGCTCCAGAGCCTTCCGAGGGCCTTCTCAATAACCTCGCCCGGCGTGTAGAAACCAAGGGGGATGGAAGGGGCGAGGTTGAAGTCATAGCTACCCGGCCCGTCCGGGTGGAAGAAGGAGTTGAACGGGGAGAGGGTGAAGTCTATCCCAACTAAGGCGGGAGTTTCAAAGGAGCGCTCCCCCAACTTAACCAGGCCCAGCCTTCCAGGCCCCTCGTGCCTAAGGACCTCCATAGTCAGGCCTCAAACTAGGTTGTACCTCTGGAGGAGCAGCAGCTCGTCGAGAGTGAGCTTCTCGCCCTTCTTGAACTTCTCAAGGGCCTCAACGGCCTTCTCAAAGCTGACATCCTTCCTTGCATGCATCCTAGCGACGAGGCGATAGGCTATAAGCTCCTTGTGTTTCTCGTCGTACTCGCGTATCTTCTTCTCAAGAGCACGGAGTTCCTTCCTAACATCCCTCATCTTGTCGCGAAGCTCGACAACCTTGGCGTGGTATTCGTCGGCCTCTTTCTTGACCTCGTCGGCCTTGTTGAATGCCCCTATCATCTGCTCGTGGAACTGCTGGCTCTGGTTTGCCAGCTTCTGTATCTCGAGGCTGATATTCCTCCTAGCCTTCTTGAGCTGGTCGACCTTCTTCCTGCTCTCAACGAGCTTCTTGTGGAAGCGGTCGGCCTGCTGGATTATCTCAAGCTCCGTTGCAAGAACCTGTATCTGGTCTACTATCTGCTTCTCCCTGTCGGGAGTGATGTTCGGGTTGGTTTGCAATTCCCACTCAAGTTTCTCTATCTTCTCCTGGATCTTCTCAGGTGGCATTTTGAGCCTGCGGAGCTGGTTGTACTCGTCCCTCTTCGTCCGGTACTCCAGTATCTCCTGATAGAGGAGATCGAGCTTCGCGTTTATCTCCTCTCGGTTCTTTTTAAGCTCCTGTATCTGCTTGTTGATCTCATCACGCTTAGCCTTGTATTCCCTGCCTTTCTGGCGGAGTTGCTGAACCTCCTTGTTCTTCTCGTCCCTCTTCTGAATCCATCCCTGGAGCTCCTTTTCAAGCTCGTCAAGTTTGGCCCTTATCTCGTTTCTCTCCTTTTCAAGGGCCTCCATCTCCCTCTTGATCCTCTTAATTTCCGCTGGGTCAACTTTCGTCTGCATCGCTCTTACCCCTCTCCCTTTTTAGAACAGCTGTCCTGCTCAAACATTCTGAACCCAGAAAGGGAACAGTAAATAAAAACTTTTTGGCCGGGTGACCACCAACGGGATGAAAAGAAGAAACGCAACCACTCATCCAACGACCTGCGTGCCTGTTTTCCCTTCGAGGGCTTCAACTGCCCTGTCAAGGACCGCTATAACCGCCCGCTCCCCACCCCACTCAACGAAGCGCATCGCGGCGAGAACCTTGGGCCCCATGCTACCCCTCTTGAAGTGGCCCTCATCGTAATAGCGTTTCAGTTCATTCACCGTAACCCTTTCGAGCCAGCGCTCGTTTTCCTTGCCGTAGTTCACCGCGGCACCATTGACGTCTGTGAGGATCATGAAGATGTCCGCTTTGACCTCCTCCGCCAGCCTCTCACCGGCGAGATCCTTGTCTATGACGGCTTCGACGCCCTTGAGCTGACCATCTTCCTCGATTACTGGAACGCCGCCACCGCCACTCGCTATGACGATGAAACCCTTCTCAACGAGGTTGACTAGGACTGGCGCTTCAACGTGACACCTTGGGTCTGGACTCGGTACGACGCGCCTCCAGCCCCTTCCAGCATCCTCCACAACAGTCCAACCCTTCTCCTCCGCGAGCTTCTTTGCCGTTTCCTCGTCGTAGAACGGGCCAACCGGCTTGCTTGGGTGCTGAAAGGCGGGGTCGTCCTTATCAACAACTGTCTGGGTGACTATCGTTGCAACGGGCCTCTCGATCCCACGCTTCCTCAGCTCGTTGATCAGGGCTTGCTGAATCATGTAACCTATCTGCCCCTGCGTCATGGCTCCGGCAACGTCCATCGGCTGGGCGGGAATGTCGTAGAGCTGCTGGCCGGCGTCCATGTGAAGGAGGAGAGCACCGACCTGCGGGCCGTTTCCGTGGGTGATGACGACCTCGTAACCCCTCTCAATCATATCGACTATCTGTCCGGCAGTTTCCATGACGTTTTCCCTTTGCTCCTCGTAAGTACCTCTTTGGCCCCTCTGGAGAATGGCGTTGCCCCCTAGGGCTATGACTACCCTCTTCATTCTCTCACCTCCGGGAAGGATAAGTACGTTTGCGAGCATAAAAACGTTCGTTAGGTGCCAAGACTGTTCACTGGAAAAAGGTTCGACTGGTGCGGGGATAAGTTGACAAAGGTAAAGGCAAATAGAAGCGGGAGATTCAAAGGTACCACTCCGAGAAGCTGCCCATACCAAGCCTCTCAATGGTTCTCATCACACCCAGCGCGATGCCTTCAACCTCTATCCCGCCGGGAAGCTTGTAGGCGTCGCCAACGATGTAGACATCCCGAATCGGGAAGTTCTCAACCGTCTGCCCGCTGGCGACCCTGTTGACGGGGTTCCCGTCAAGGTAGGTCTGGACGAGGAGGATTTCACCCTCTTTATCAAGGTTCGGAAAGATTTTATAGATATCCTCGATCCCCTTCTCCTGCTCGGCCTTGACGTTCCTTGACTGAAGAGCGTGATGGAGCATAATCAGTGTATAACCCTCTTTAGCCAGCTCAGGGCTGAGCGATGAGGGTTCATTGTAGCCATTTATCCTCCCAGTGTCAAGGGTGAAGACGACGGTATTACCTATCCTCGGTTCTCCCTTCAGGGCAACGTTGTATTTGATGCCTTCGCTCGGTTTGAGGGCATCTACACGCTTGAGATAATCACGGTCGAAGTTGTCTCTACCGATGAGTTCAACGGTCTCCTTTATTCCAGCGTTGGAGATCAGTACGTCGTAGGCGAACTCTTCGCCATCGGCGGTGATGACCTTCTTTTCCTCGGGATCAATCCCAACGACCCTCTTCCTCGTTAGGACTCTTCCGCCGCTTTCCTCAGTTATCCTCACCAGCTCGCCGGTTATGACCTTACAGCCACCTTTTATCAGCCCCGGCCCGCCCCATCTCAGCACCGCCTTTATTTCCTTCGCCAGCTCCCCGGCTGGAACATCCAGAACGCTGTCCGCCCAGCCGAGGAAGCTTTTAATGAAGAGGTCAACGAACTCATTGTCGCCAATTTTCTCCCCTATCCACTCCCTCCCGCTCATCTCGGCTTCTTCGCCCGTGGGGGGTCTGTTCCTTTTTATGTCTACCAGAAGTTTCATTGCCTTAACTCTCTCCATCCAGCCGAGGTATTTCCAGCCGTCGCGGTAGTGAAAGGTCTTTCCCCCGTAGAATATCCTGCCCTTTGGCTTTGAGTTAACTATCTTGACGTTTGCACCGAGGAGGTTAAGGAGGTATGCCAGAGGACCGTCTTCGCCGTGGGGGAGCATGTGGAACGCCCCTGTAGAGAGGCCGAAGCCCCTGTAATCTAAATTCGTGAAGCGGCCGCCAACGTAGGGAGCCTTCTCAAGGACGGTAACTTCATAGCCCCTCTTTGCAAGGAACGATGACATCAAGAGCCCACCGATTCCAGAGCCTATCACCACTGCCCTCATTCTATCACCTGAAGAGATGAGGTGACAGGGGACTATAAGAGTTTGGCCGTTGCACGGTCATGCAACTCTTTTACTTAAGTTTCTTTTGACTCGTTCTAAGATTAAAATTTGTGTTAGAATAAATTTATACTCGAAAAAAAAAGGAAGAATTTTTACTTAAAGTAAAAGGAAAAACTTATAAGATGAAGTTGGTCAAAATATAATGCAAAAACTTCCGGAGGTGAACTCTATGCGGTGGAAGCTACTTGTAGGGGCCTTATTAATAGCTTCCATCTTCCTAGCTGTAACAGCCAGTGCCACACCAATCGGCAAGATTGATGTAAAAGTTTCCACGCCACAGGGTTTACGGGGAGCCAAAGTGTACTACGACGTATGGACATTCACCAAAAATGGAAGCATTGTAGTCATAAAGAGAGGCACGCTCGGTGGTCATCTCTTCTTTAAAAACAGTATTTATCTGTCTAAAGGTGAACTTCAGGAGATTAAAAATAGTGCGGATACTATTGGCTCAAAAACTTCCTTCATAGGGGTGGATCTGTGGATAGAAAAGGATGGTAAAGTGTACAGTTTGATTGACGGGGTTGATAAGCCCCTGAGTGCCTTGAGTGGATGGGGATTTGAGAAAAGCATAGAACTCACGCCAAACTTCAAAGATGCTTCCGCAGTACCCATCCCTCATGAGAGGATAAAAACTCTATCAAAAGAGATCACACCAGAGAGCCCAACAGAGCACTGGTACGAATGGAGAACGGTCGATGAACGGTATTTCACCGACGTTAAAATACCTCTATTGATAGTTCACAAAACCTCAAAGACTAAAATCAGCGCTACAGTTCAACTCGGAGCAGAACACGGGTCGTACATGGGGCCTGATATTGTAGTTGCCATTGGAGATAAGATCTCAGATAAAACATCTTTTGATCCGAGTTCGATAAAACTGAAGGTTCTGGGTAGGTCTTTTACAGATTGGTATCGTGGTGGAAGCATAATGAACATGGGGGCAGACAACACGTGGGGGTACATCTGGGTAAGAGGCACAGTTCATTATATACATCAAAAGGAGTACTACTGTTATAAAAGTGCTTATCATTCCCAGCCAACGTGCATATTCACCGGAAATGAGAGGTACTTCGCAAAGATCGATCACTTCGATACCTCATCGCAACACGGTTCGGTTAAGGACATAAAATCGGGGGTAAGCTTTGAGAGGCCGCAATTTTATACTGAGGGTATACCGGTTGAATACGTGACTCTAAGTGGTTCCAAGGGCAGGGACATTTACCTTGCAGATTTCTTTAACAGGATATACACTGGAACAAAAGGTTATTCCTTTGGGGTAGGAGTTCCAGTGGGAGCGCTAATAAACTACCTCACCAGGGAAAGCTTACCGGCATGGTTCGATGCACTCCTCGTGGGCTTCAGTGTTGAGGGTTACTCCACATATGCGGTAATGGGTGAAATTAGGAACGACGGTCCAATCAACAATGTGGTATTCTCAGCAGAGAAATCAGCATACAAAATGTCAATTCCCATCAACAAACCGTGGTGGGAGCTATGGGGGTCAGATCACGTGGATACCAACGTTCCAGTAGGGTTTTATGTTGAGGTATTCAATTGAAGTATCCGAATACAGGGAACTTCTGGAGGGTTAAAAATGAACGTGATAGAAATCAACAACCTCACTAAGATATATCCCGACGGCACAAAGGCCAACGATGGAATCTCAATCCGCATTGGAAAGAACGAAATCGTTGGGATCATAGGTCCCAACGGCGCTGGAAAAACTACACTAATACGACAGCTTTTGGGACTTTTGAAGCCAACAAGCGGCTCAATTAAAGTAATGAGCGAAGACATTGAAGACAACGCCGATATCATAAAGAAAACCCTCGCCTACGTGCCCCAGTATCCCCTCAGCTTTCCCTCTTTGAGGGTTGAGGAGGTGCTGGAATACGTCCTTAGGATGAGGGGCAAAAACATTTCAGAAGATGAAATAAGAGAACGAATATCTAATGTTTTGAACCTCGTGGGCCTCAGTGGAGCAGCAAAGTTCTTCGGGTATCAGCTGTCGGGAGGCATGAAGAAGTCCCTACTGTTGGCAATGGCCCTCGTTCAGGAGCTTCCCGTTCTCGTGCTCGACGAACCAACGAGCATGGTAGACATCGTTACAAAGCACCGGCTGTGGGAGGTGATAAGGGACTCCAACCGTGAAGGGACCCTCCTCGCCAGCCACGACATGAACGAGGTAAAAGCCCTGTGCGACAGGGTATACCTTCTCCTCCACGGGAAAATAGTGGCCTCTGGCACTCCAGCGGATATGGTCTCAATGATTAAGATGCCCACTGAAGTTCGTCTTATACCGCAGAGGGAGATACCCTCAAGCGTCCTTCCAAAGGAGCACAGAAAGCGTGGACACCTCTATGAGCTGGCGTTTGAGACGCTTGAAGATGCCCTGGATACTGTAGAGACGGTCCTCAAGACTGCAGGCGTGTCTTACCTCGAAATCGAGTCCCCCTCATTTGAGAACCTTGTGATAAACCTCATAGGGAGGGATGGCGAATGATTCGCCCTCTAATCGGAATGGAGCTAAGGGGTATGAGGATCTACAAAACGTTTCTCTTCGTCAATCTCCTACTTATGCCGCTGGCCCTGCTCTTCATGATGATCATGGACTCCACCTCAAGAACGCCTGAGGATATCTCGTACCTCGTGAGTGGCTTTATCGTTGTTTCGCTGGTAAGCTCTTTTCTTGGGACACTGACGAGCAGGGTCAGCAACGTCTTCGAACCCAGCGTTCTTGAGCTGTATTCAACGCTACCCCCGAGGATATCGACAGTAGTCTTCGCCCAGTTCCTCACATATTCTCTCCTGGTTCTCCCCCAAGTGCTTATCGGTCTCGCAGTTATTGTTTACTACCAAGGAGCAGGTAGGATAAACATCTTTCTCCTGATCCTGGCCCTTTTGATCACTTTTAGTGAGCTGGGGACACTTGCCGTCTCCATAGGTGCGAAGATTGGAAACCCCTACAAGGCGATGGCCGTTACCGGGATACTGCCCTGGCTTCTTGTAGTGTTCTCTCCGGCCTACTACCGCTCCAGCTTTCCGGCGCTCTATCTGAATCCCGTTACCTACCTACTATCCTGCATCCGCTCGGCCATTGGACTGCAGAGTGTAAGCTCCATACCCTGGCTGGTCTCAGCGGGCTTAACAGGAATTTTCTTGCTCTTTGCACTCAGAAGTCTACGTTCCGGCTATATGCTTGAGAAGCCGTTTTAACCCTTCTCATTAATTTTTCGTTAGTAAGGAAGAGGAATGGATAAAACACCGGTCAGAGCCTCCACTCCACTCCAAGCTCCTCGCTATAAGCATCCAGAACCTTCTCTAGGTATTCCTTGGCGGTGCCGACCTTGTCCAGCTGGAACTTCCCCGCCCAGTGCTCGTTTCCGAACTCCTTGCTCCCTCTCGCGATGAGATCTATGACCCTCATTGAGTCCCAGAAGACCGGCGTGTAGCCTGCTCTCCTCGCGAACTCTATCATGCGCTTGAGCTGTCTCTTGGAGTGCTCTTCCATGTCGACGTTCTCGCCGTAAGCGTCCATGAAGAGGGCTTTGAGAACGGGCTTCATCCACTTGCGGTGGAAGCGACACCAGCCGACGTTATCATACCAGAACTCCCAGATGGTACTAGCTATTATTTTGCCAGCTAACTCTTCAGGCTCAAGAAAGACGCCGAACTGATAGAACGTCCAGTAGCGACCCTGTATTGGAAGCGGTATGTAGTTGCCAATGGCCCAGTACATTGTAGGAGTTATTTCACCAGCCTCACCGAGCGGAGTGAAAACGGCGTAGTCCTTGAAGCTCTCCCCATACTTGAGCCTGTCCTTGAACTTCTCATCGAGGATGACGCTTGCCTTCCTCTTGCCGAGGCCGATTATCTTGGCTATCTCGTTCTCGGCAAAGGAGACGCGGTGGGCTAATTCTGCAACGAGCTTCGCGTTCCTCTCGCTCGCTTCAACTGGCCTCGTGAGGAGAGCCTCCTTCGTGAAGTCAGGTTTGTCGCTCAGTCCTACTTCTTCCGGCTTGAGAAGGCCTCTGTGGACGAGCTCGAGAACCCAGGCGGCAGTTCCACCGAACTCTATCGCATCAAAACCCATTGCATCCACCGCTGGGACGCTTATGTCGCTTGCACGAAGGGTTATAACGCCACTGAGCGGGCCGTTCGCCTCCCTCGGCTCGTACTCTATGTGGTGACCGTTGGCATACTTCTTGCAGACGACAGGGCACGGCTCGCCGCAGTTCGTCCAGTTCTTTGGTTCAATAGCCTCTTTGTTGAAGGGCTCCCAATAGTGCTTCATTATGGCCTCATGAACCTTTATGCGTTCCTCCTTTTCGATGTAGGGCATGCTCCAGTTGAGTATCGGAACGAAGTCGCCTTCTGCTGGGTAGTTGCCGCCAAAGGTTCCGCCTGTTTTCAGCTTGGGATTGTACTTGTACTTAACGGTCTTTTCCGCTATGGCGTCGTTATAAGGCTTCTTGTGCACCCCCTCGACGATGCCTTTGACAGTTCTAAACGATGAGATGTCCTCCCCCGGGAATGTCCTCTTCCTCGGCTTTCCACCGAAGAGGATTCCAACGACGTTGTGAGCCCTCAGGAGAACGCTTCCGGAGCCGCCGCGGGCCGCCCAGTCCTCGCTTCCCTCAACACGCTTGCCCTTTCTCAGGGTCTGGGAGAAGATCCCACCGTAGTTGGTGTTCAGTGAAGCAGGTCCGACGACCGCTATCCTGTATTCGAAATCAAAGCGGTTTCCAAAGGTATCCATGATGTACTGTGTGAGGGCATAGACACCCTCCTCACCCTTGTAATTCCGCCATATCTCTGTGACCTTTTCCAGCTCTATCTCGTGGAGCTCAACCCTCACGTTCTCTCCGTCGTTGTAGAGAACAACAACAACGGGCTTCTTAGCTTTTCCCTTAAAGGTGACAAAGTCCACTCCCACGTTCTTGAAGGCATAAGCGGCTCCACCCATGGCCGATGGAAAGAGCGTTCCGTAGAGAGGCGAGCGGAAGAAGAACATGAGCCTGTGCGCTCCCGGGAGGATTGAGCCTGCGAAGGGGCCCCTACCCATCACGACGATGTTCTTGGGATCGTATGGGTCAACACCATGAGTTTTGAGCTTTTCGTGAAGCTCAAGGCCGTAGTCTATGACCCCGTAGATACCCTCCTCCTCGATCTCCCCGCTTTCGACGCTTCCATCACTCAGGTTGAGTCTGAGAACCGTGAACCTCATGATCCCACCCCTTTGTATCACTCTAAGTGTTGGTTTCTTCCCGGAGCATATTTAAGGCTTCCGATAACTGGCACGAAGGTTGGACTGTCCAGTATAAAAACCTTAACCCCTCAGAAGGAACGGCATCAAAAAAGCGGAAGGGAAAGAGGAGAAGGATCACTCAATTTTCTCAAAGCGCTCCTCAAGCCTCTTGAGGACGCCCGGAAGAGTAGTGTACTCCATGTCCTCCATCGGGAGTCTGTGCGGCTCGAAGGGGCCGTGCCTGCGCATGTAATCCGCGATCTCGACTGCCTTCTGCCTCGCGCCGTCGAAGGCCGGATCGTCGAAGAGGTCAACCGGACCGACAAGCTTCCCTTCTGGGTTTATCTGCCAGCCGAGGGCGACAACCCTCGGTGGACCGTCAAAGCGGGTTGGGTTGGCTTGGTGCATCGAGACTGGCATTATCGGGCCGTTGTGAGAGCCACGCATCCAGCCGCTGACGAGGTGTGGAAAGGCAAAGGGCTCGAGGACTTCACCGAGGGCGGGAAGACCGCTCTGCGCCCTGACGATGGCAACAGGGTCGTCCTTTCCAACGTACTCTCCTGCTATCTGGTAGAGCTTCTCGGTGCTGACCACCGCAACGGGCTCGTCCTTGCTTATCCTGTGGCCTTCCTTGGGGAAGACACGCTTGATGACATAGCGGCTCTTAGCACCTATAAGCGCCAGCAGGTCATAAAGCTCTTCTGGAGTGTTGAGAACCACACGCTTGTGCTCCTTGATGTCCCAGACTTCAAAGCGGAAGCCCATGTGCATGTTCGGGTCGATGACGAGACCAGCGGTGTTGAACGGGTCCGCGAACATTCTGAATACTGGCAGGTTGAAGGCTCCAGGCTCGGTCTTATCCATGTGGAAGGTAACTATAGGCTCGCTCTTCCTTAGGGTTATCTCCATCTCCGCAACGCCCGGTCCCATTCCGCGGACGTTTCCACTAAATGCATCCTTAAGGAGGTCCTGGCCGGCACCGTAGAGACCGAGTCCCTTTGCAACACTAGTGGCCTCCTCAAAGGCATTCCAGGCGAGACCGTGAACCTCAGAGCTGTCAACACCCTTCTTGTGGGTCATGATAAGCTGAAGGTCGTCGCCGCAGGTCGCAACGTAGAAGTCAATTATGGTTCCATCCTCGACTGCTTTTGAGAGGACTTTCTCGGCGGTCTCAACGAGCTGCGGATGCACTCTGGAGTGCCCCGGCCAGCCGCCGATGTCCGCCTTGATAACGCTAACGGTTATTTTTTCACCAGCTGCCATAGCAACCACCAGTATCCTTAACACTTTTATGTTTATAAAACGTTAATATCACCGTCGATGATACACATAGGGATGGCAAAAAGTGTCCATCCTGAAGAAAAGAAGGGTCGGTCGCAGATGTTGCCCCCACAGCGACAAGCTCCCCATGGGGCCCCCACCGTAAGGTTTTGTTATGGTTAATAAAACCTGTCCCTCCACAAAACTTATAAACCCCGCACTGTTAAGCTAAAGCCGGATGGGGGCATGGTGTAGCCTGGTCCATCATCGCGGGCTCCAGAGGTATGAGGACTTGCGGGTTTGCTGAGTGGGGATGAGCCTTTGGAGCTCTGACCCGGAGAAACCCGCGGACCGGGGTTCAAATCCCCGTGCCCCCACCATTTAGCCCTTTGCCTCGCAAAACGCTGGCGGGATAAGGTGTGCTTCTTTTGAAGGTTCAATTTTAATTGGGTTTCTCACCAATTTGGTCCTTTGTGAGTGTTTCACTCAAGAAGTCACCCAAGGGGACCAATGATGAAGTTGAAACGATTTTAAAGGCCCTTTTTCATGGAAACCCCCGAGAATTATGTCTCGGGCAGTGCACGACTGACCTCTTGCTCTTTTGTGAGAAGGTATTCTTTTGGTCAAGCCTTCTAAAAGCTTGTTTGCCTGCGCGACGTTGGAGCATTGCCCCAACACACGGGACGGTAATCCCGTTGAGTTTGATCAAGTTGGTGATTGTCGCCTAAAGGGGCATTACAGTTGGATTTCCCTTTAAAGTTGCTTTTTGAGAGTGGATTCCTTGTCAAGAGCATTTTTCATACGGGTTCAGCGTTTTAACACCCCAAGGAGCGCGGGTGAGTGAACCCTTCCAAAAGGGTTCCCCCTAGCGAATCCACTTATCAATGCTGTGAATTCAGCTTGAAATCCTTAGGGAGGGAAGTATTAACGAGAATCACAAACTTCTGGTGGAGCTTTTTCTAAAAGCCTCTTTGTAGAACAAAGCCTGCTTGCCCCACAGGGCCAACTCCCACATCCCTTAGGGGGCTTAACATTATCATCGCTGGGCTTAAAAACATTCGAGAGCTTTTAACCCCGGTGATTCAAACGATGCGCTTCATACCGCTCATAGTTGCAAGGCCCGAGGTTCAAATGGCCATAGATGAGGCCATAATGCACGCTAGGATAGAGGGCAAAGCCCCCAACACGGTTCGCTTATACGCCTTCTCACCAAGTTCAGTCACGATAGGCCGCTTTCAGAGCGTCGTCCACGACGTGAACCTCGACGAGGCAAGGAAGCTCGACATCCCGGTCGTCAGGCGCATCACCGGCGGCGGCTCCGTCTTCCATGACGAGTTTGGTGAGGTAACCTACTCGGTCGTTATCGGCGAGGACTTTCATCTTGCCCTAAAGAATGTCGAGAGCAGCTACCGCTATCTGGCCGGCCCGCTTGTCGATGCATTGAAGGAGCTCAGTCTTGATGCCGACTTTTCCGGCCTGAACGACGTCACCGTGAACGGAAAGAAGATCAGCGGCTCCGCCCAGACGAGGAAGAAGGGCGTTATACTGCAGCACGGCACCTTCATGTACTCCACGCGCGTTGAGGTTCTCGGAAGAGTTCTCCGCGTTTCCAAGCTCAAGCTCCAGGACAAGGGCGTTTCCTCGATATGGGAGCGCGTTACAACGCTGGAGCGCGAGGGGGTAAAGCTCAACCGCTGGGAGGCCTACGAGCTACTCAGGCAGAGCTTCTTCAACGCGTTCCCGCTGGAGGAAGGAGAACTCACAGATTACGAGCTTGATCTGGCCGAAAAGCTTGTGGAAGAGAGGTATGGAAACCCGAAGTGGAACGAGATGAGGTAATCAAAAAGTTAATAAGTTTGGACACCAATTGCATATTGAAGAATGAGGGTGGGGGTCGCCCGTCTGGGGACTAGCCACCCGACTTGATCCTTCCTCTTAGAATCTCTTTTTCGGTGATAAACCGCTTGAAGATGATTTTATCTTTGATAACCCCAAGTAGCTCTTTGTTTTTGTGCTGGTAATGAAGGTACACCGTGTTGGCAACCGCGTCGGCAAGCTGAAGACCCGGCCGTATGAGGGAATCATCGGCAGTAACTTTGATCCCCTCGCGTGCCAGCCATTTGGACAGCTCCTTTGAATAGTGACTCCTGTCAAGGATAACCTCTGGGAACCCTAGTCCCAAGATCAAAGCGGAATGAAGGGCTTTAGCCGCCAGGAGTTTGTTTCTCTTTGATCTGTCGAGCCACCTATTCAGGGTTTCATCATTTTTTGAGAGGACGGTGTACACTATGCCAAAATCAAGGGCTGCGAGCTTGGAAAGAACAACCTTCTTTTCCTCGTAGGAGAGCCTGCTGAATTTCAACTCAGGAAGACTTAACTCTCTGAGAAGCGGCTTTATGGTATGTGAAACCTTCTCCTCCTCACATACCACCCCCGCAACTACGAAGTATCTTTTATTGCTTTTAATGCCTCCCAAGTCCCCGCTCTCGTCTATGAATAATTCCATTGAGATTCACCCAACTGAAATTCCGAACTTCTCCGCGAGCTCGTAGAACAGTTCGTCTTTGCCAAGCTCTCCCCTCAGATTTCTGAAGTTCTCTTGAAGGCGTGGAAGCCTGTCTTTCGAGCGCCTCAGCATTGAGTTGCCAATCTCAATCGCGAAGCGGAGGTAGTCGTCATCGACTAAAACCCTCCCGTCCTTCCCGAGGGGGGCCGTCAGGTACTCTGTGGCGTTTATCTCGACGAGGTGGCGGGTTGAGACCACCTTGAACGTCGTGTACTTGAAGCCGCTGGCCAATCCAAGCTCGTGGAGCCGTTTTGCCCTTTCCATGTCCTCCGCGACAACGTGGAAAATCGGCGGCTGGCTCTTGAGGAATATGAGGCCTTCCCTCGCGTTTTTAAGTGCATCTCTGGCCTCACCGAACTCGATGGGCCTGTGAACCTTTATCAACCACCTCGACAGGGGCTTCGCCCCGAGGGCCGGCTCCTCGATGATTCCGATCCTGCCGGAGCATGAGGAGGTCGTATAGACCCCCTTGATAGAGTTGATGAGCAGGAGCAGTTCTATTATGTCCTCGTCCACCTTTCCCCCTCTCATGGCGGTGAAGAGGCTGGTCAGGGCCTCACGCTTGGCTTTCATCTCGAAACCTCCGGACGGTTTTGAATTATTCCGAAAGTGCCTTCAGAGACGGCTTGCGGTAAGTAACAGGCATTTCCTCCCTCTTTCAGCCCGTTGTGTCGAAAACTTTATAAAGCTAACCCAAAAGGTTTAGCTGGACGTGGCCAGGGTGGTGTAGCCTGGTCAGCACAGGGGACTGTGGATCCCCTAGCCCGGGTTCAAATCCCGGCCCTGGCCCCATAACAGCAAACTTTTCTGGCGAAAAGTTTGATCAA
>Ga0256829_1000150_pt1 | contig 88826 bp, 88 predicted proteins | sample 131447metaG_FD_185979 | JGI IMG/M metagenome (GOLD analysis project Ga0256829, IMG submission 185979) | Hydrothermal vent microbial communities from Lau Basin, Pacific Ocean - 131-447 | ecosystem: Environmental > Aquatic > Marine > Hydrothermal vents | place: Pacific Ocean: Lau Basin | collected... | reverse complement strand
CATCGCGAGCGATACGCCAAGCACAACATAACGTGCAAAAGGTGTATCATCATTAATCGCGTCTTCAGGTGGATCAAAGAACATCACCTTAATCAAACGCAAATAATAAAAGGCCGCAATAACAGAACTGACGACGCCAATCGTACCCAGCACATAAAGCTCAGCTTCCATCGCTGCCTCAAACACAACAAGCTTACCAAAGAAGCCAGCCATTGGCGGGATGCCGCTCATCGAAAACAGAATAATTGCAAAACCATAGGCCAAAAACGGACGGGTCTGGGACAGGCCAGCAAAATCACTGATATTTAAAACCTGCAAATCACCACGACGCATCGACAAAATAATCGCAAAGGCACCTGCTGTCATAAACATATACAGCACAAGATATAATAACGTCGCACTGACACCTGCTGGGGAAGCAGCAACCAAACCAATCATGGCATAGCCCATATTACCAATAGAGCTGTACGCCATCAAACGCTTAACATTATCCTGAACAAGCGCCGCAAACGCGCCGACAACCGTCGACAGCAACGCCAAAGCATAAAGCACCTGCCCCCACTGTAACGCCATCGCATAAAACGGCCCCATCAAAAGCTTAATTAACAGTGCCATTGCCGCCAATTTAGGCACAATCGCAAAAAATGCAGTCACAGCAGACGGCGCGCCCTGATAAACATCTGGCGTCCACATGTGAAAGGGCGCTGCCGATACTTTAAAGGCCAAGGCTGAAATCACAAACACCATACCAACAATCAATAATGGTGACACATCACCTGCCGCAGCAACCATAGCGACATCATCAAATGCTAAACCGCCAACTGCGCCATAAATCAATGAAATACCAAACAGCAACATCCCGGAAGACAACGCGCCTAGCGTGAAGTATTTAACGCCCGCCTCAGAAGAGCGCAGCCCCGTACGGCGGAACGCTGCCAAGACATAAAGGCTCAGCGATTGAAGCTCAAGCGCCACATAAAGCGATAAGAAGTGCGTCGCAGATACCATCAAAAGCATGCCGACACCAGCAAGCAAAATCAAAATTGGAAATTCAAAACGCACGATATTTTCATCAAATAAATACCGCACGGAAAGCGCCAGTGACGCTACCAAACCAATGATAATAAAGACTTTTACAATGGCGGAAAACGTATCCAGTTCAAACATATTGTTTAAAACCGCGCCCAAATGCCAATCAATACGCGTCAACATAAACAGCGCCAAACACAGCGCCCCTACACCGAACCAGCTAATCACACGTAATGTGCAATTTCCCTGAAACGCACCAACAATTAACAAACCCATTGCTGTAATCGCCAGAAAGATCTCTGGCATTAAAGGAACTAAATTAAAATCAATCATGGTGAACCTCTACCGCAGTCTGCTGCGCAACATCATCTTTTGAAATTTTTGCATTATAATCATTTAACAAAGCCTCAACTGATGGAGAAATTCTATCCATCACAGGGGCAGGAAAGACACCTAAATAAATGGTCAAAAACGCTAGCGGAATAAGCAGCCATGCCTCACGCGGCGTTACATCTTCCATACCTGCGGCATCACTATTTTCCTGCGGACCGAAGACAACCTTACGATATAAAAACAACATATAAGCCGCGCCAAGAATAACCCCTGTCGCCGCGAACGCTGCAACGATTGTGTTAGCCTGAAACGCGCCGAGTAAAACTAGAAATTCACCCACAAATCCGCTTGTCCCTGGCAAACCAACAGATCCCAACATAAAGATCATAAACAATGTCGCATAACGCGGCATATTTTTAACAATGCCGCCATAACGGCCAAGCTCACGTGTATGCAAACGATCATAAACAACGCCGACACACAAGAAGAGCGCACCTGAAATCACGCCGTGGGAAATCATTTGGAAGACTGCTCCCTCAATCCCTTGCTGTGTCGCGCTAAAGATACCAAGCGTTACAAAGCCCATATGCGCCACAGAAGAATACGCAATCAACTTTTTCATGTCTTCTTGAACCAGCGCCACCAAAGATGTGTAAATAATGGCAACAACACTTAACCAAAAGACCATCGGCGCGAAAAATTCACTGGCCTCTGGGAACATCGGCAAAGAAAAGCGCAAGAATCCGTAACCGCCCATTTTCAACAAAACGCCTGCCAAAATAACAGACCCTGCAGTCGGCGCCTCAACGTGTGCATCAGGCAACCATGTATGCACTGGCCACATCGGCATCTTCACTGCAAAACTTGCAAACACCGCCAGCCACAACCACATTTGCAAATCACGTGCAACTGGGTTTTCCATCAATGTCGGAATATCTGTACTGCCGACCTGAACATATAAGACAAGCAACGCAAGCAGCATCAAAACAGACCCCAAAAGCGTATAAAGGAAAAACTTATAAGACGCATACACGCGGCGTGCACCACCCCAAATCCCGATAATCAGGAACATCGGAATAAGAACACCTTCAAAGAACACATAAAACAGAACAGCATCAAGCGCGCAGAATGTCCCAATCATAAATGTCTCAAGCACCAAAAAGGCAACCATATATTCTTTGACACGCTTAGAGACAGAAAACCAAGACGCCAAAACACAAATCGGCGTTAAGAAAACCGCAAGCAAAACAAAGAAAACAGAAATGCCATCAACGCCCATATGATAATCAATACCAACCGAGCCTAACCAAGCAGCCTTTTCAACGAATTGAAAACCGCTTTCAGACGGATCAAAGTGACCATACAGGTACAGACCCAAAATCAAATTCGCCACCGACGTCAGCAACGCCACATATTTTGAATTGCGTGCAACCGCCTGCGCCTCGCCTTGAATTGAAAACAAGAAAAAGACACCTGCAAGCGGCAAAAATGTCATCACCGAAAGGAGCGGAAAATCCAGCATACCCTTAAAACTCCACTACAAATTTAAAAACAAACCAAGAAATACCGCCGATCACGGCAACCATCATGACAAAGGCATAATGATAAATAAAACCACTTTGCAATTTGCTCATACCCTTAGAAATCGCAACAGACACCGCAGACACACCGTCAGGGCCATAGCGATCAATCACATTTTTATCGCCGCGCCAAAACAGCTTCCCTGCCTTAATCGAATTTTTCACAAACAGCGCATCATAAAGCTCATCAAAATACCATTTGTTAAACAGGAATGTATGCAGCGGCTTCATGCCCTCCACTAAACGTGGAACAATCGTTGGGGATTTAAAGTATAAAATATAAGCCAGCCAAATGCCCAAAACGCCAACGACCAAAGGCAACTTCTTAACCCAGAGCGGCGCACCATGCGCGGCAGTTACAGTATCATTTTCGGCAAGCACCTGAATGCTGCTGTTCCAGAAATCCGCGCCATGCTCGGCGTCATGTCCTGTACCATGGGCGTCACTATGCGTGTTATCCCCATGATCAGATTCATGCGCTGTATGAGCCGCGTCTTGAGACACAACAGCCTTCACTTCTTGTTCAATTTCGGCGCCAATTTTCTTCAGCTCATCTTCGGCGCTAACATGCAAAACATCCGTTTCTTTAACATGCGAATCCTCTGCGGCATGTTCAACGGCCGCGCCATGCTCTTCTCCATGGTGACCTGATCCACCTACGAAAGGCTGATAGAAAACAGCACCTGCGAACAACGCACCAATCGCTAGCACTGCAAGCGGCCCAAGCATGACAGGAGGCGATTCATGCACATGCCCCATAACCTTTTGTGTAGCGCGTGGCTTGCCATGGAAAGTCATAATCAACAAACGCCATGTGTAAAATGCCGTCATAAATGCCGCAGCAATACCAAGGGCAAAGGCAAAGTTACCGAACCATGTATGATCCGCCCACGCGGCCTCAAGCACAATATCTTTCGAAAAGTAACCTGCAAATGGCGGTATCCCGGCAAGCGCAAGTGATCCAATCCACATAAAGGCATATGTATAAGGAATTTTCTTCCAAATGCCGCCCATTTTGCGCATATCTTGCTCATCGCCCATTGCATGAATGACAGAGCCTGCACCAAGGAACAACAAAGCCTTAAAGAAAGCGTGCGTCATCAAATGAAACATCGCAGCGCCGTACGCGGAAACGCCTAACGCAAAGAACATATAGCCAAGCTGGCTCATCGTTGAATAAGCAATAACGCGCTTAATATCAAATTGTGTCATACCAATCGTTGCTGCGACAAAGGCAGTCAAACCACCTACCACAGTCACAACCATGAGCGCTGCCGGCGCATACTCAAACAAAGGCGACATACGTGCCACCAAAAACACCCCTGCTGTCACCATTGTTGCCGCGTGAATAAGCGCAGATACAGGCGTCGGGCCTTCCATCGCATCAGGCAACCATGTATGCAAACCAAGCTGAGCTGACTTACCAATCGCACCAACAAACAACAACAAGGCAATAGCTGTCATTGCATGAACATGCATACCAAACAAATCAAATGTCACATCAGCCTTCTCAGCCACTTGTGCAAAAATTTCATCAAAACCGATGCTGCCAAAAACAACAAAAATAGCCATCATGCCAAGCGCCAAACCAAAATCACCTACACGGTTTACCACAAATGCCTTTTGCGCCGCCGCATTAGCCGAATGCTTATGGTTCCAAAAACCAATCAAAAGATACGATGCCAGACCAACGCCTTCCCAGCCAAAGAAGAGCTGAAGCAAGTTATCCGCTGTCACGAGCATCAACATCGCAAACGTAAAAAGGCTTAGATACGACATGAAACGACCGCGCGCACCGTCATGGCTCATATAGCCAAGAGAATAGATATGAACGCACGCTGATACAATCGTGATCACATTAATCATAATCACAGAGAGCGTATCAACACGCAAAGACCAGTGAACAGCAAAGTCACCTGAAATAACCCAAGGCGCCAGTTCTACAACGCGCGCATTGCCGCCTAAGGCCACATCAAAAAACAGGTTAATCGCCGCAAAGGCCGCAAGTAAAATACCAGCACATGTAACAACCTGCGCCCCTTTATGCCCTAAAGCCTTCCCAAAAAAGAAGGCCACAACAAACGCAAGCAACGGTGTAAAGACGGCTAAAAATTCCATGACTATCCCTTCAAACCTGCAATATCTTCAACTGCGATCGAGCCCTTATTCCGGAAGAACACAACCAAAATCGCCAAACCAATTGCGGCCTCAGCCGCGGCCACTGTTAAAATAAACATTGTAAAGACTTGCCCAGTCAAATCACCCAGATAACTCGAAAACGCAACAAAGTTGATATTCACGGCAAGCAGCATCAATTCAATCGACATCAAGATAACGATCATGTTTTTACGGTTAAGGAAGATTCCGAAAACGCCAATGGTAAAAAGAAAACCGGCTAAAATTAAATAATGCGGCAATCCAACATTTAAAACGGTCTCAATCATCTATGCCCCCGTACCTGTAGTAACTTTACGAATTTCCATCGCTTCCTCTGGCTTACGGTTATGCTGCTCTGCGATATTCTGACGGCGAACACCTGGGCGTGTTCTATGCGTCAAAACAATAGCGCCAATCATCGCAACAAACAAAATCAAACCAGCAACCTGAAACGGGAAAATATAATCTGTATACAAAACAAGACCAATAGACTGGCTGTTCTGCACCCCGGTCACGGCTTGGTTAACGGCTTCGATTTCAAGACCGCCATACATAAAGACAAGCTCGGCAAAAAGAACACCACCAACAATAAGCCCTACCGGCACATATTGCATCGCTCCCTGACGCAACGATACAAAGTCAACTTCAAGCATCATCACAACGAATAAGAACAAGACCGCAACCGCGCCGACATAAACAATCACCATCAAAAAGGCAATGAACTCAGCGCCCAGCAAAACAAACAGCCCTGCTGAATTAAAAAAGGCTAACACAAGCCACAAAACAGAATGCACCGGGTTACGCGCAGTGATCACTAAAAGTGCACTGATTGATAATATTCCCGAAAAAAGTAGAAAGGCTAAACCTTGAATGATCATAACAAATCTCTTTATTGTATGGGCGAAAGCCCAAAGACATCTTCTATTTTCTAATCCCTTATGAGGCGCACCGCAAGCCCCGAAACACACAAAAACATGTTTTACTACAAACTAATACACGATTAACGGTATGGCGCATCTGCTGCGATATTGGCAGCAATTTGCGCCTCCCAGCGATCTCCATTATCCAAAAGTTTTTCCTTATTGTAGAAAAGCTCTTCTCGCGTTTCTGTAGCAAACTCAAAATTGGGGCCCTCTACAATCGCATCAACCGGGCATGCTTCCTGACACAAGCCACAATAAATACACTTGGTCATATCAATATCGTAACGTGAAGTACGGCGTGAACCATCTTCACGAGGCTCAGCTTCAATAGTAATCGCCAGCGCAGGACAAATCGCTTCACACAATTTACAGGCAATGCAGCGCTCTTCACCGTTTGGATAACGACGCAGCGCATGCTCTCCACGAAAACGCGGTGAAATAGGCCCCTTTTCATACGGGTAATTGATCGTAACTTTCGGCATAAAAAAGATATATTTAAGCGTTAACAAAAACCCTTTAACAATCTCAGTCAGTAGAAATGAACGGAACAAATTTTGCATAACTTAATTACCTAACATACTGCCAAATTAACAAAAACGCTTAAAGTCACTCTTGGGTTCAACCCAAGAACATACTGTGCGCAACACAAAGCTCACTTCACGCTGCATATTCGAATCGAAAGGAAAACTCGGCACTTCTTCCTTACCTGGCGCCATTATAAACACGCGTTGCACAGCAAAATCAAAAACGCGATAATAACCATCCGCGTTGCCAAGCGGATAAACAATAACGGCTGAATCAGAAACCACATACTTATCACGCGTCAATTGATAATTGTCACCGCGAACCTGCGCCACTGCAGACTGCGCTAAGAACGCACCGACCAAACATAACAGACAAATTTTGGACAACATAAACTTCATTATTTTGGCAATGCATCAAATGTTAACAACAGGCCTGCCGTCGCGACAACCCACACCAACGTCAAAGGCAAAAAGACCTTCCAACCCAAACGCATCAACTGGTCATAACGGTAACGCGGCAATGTCCCGCGCGACCAAATAAAGAAGAATAAAATGCCTGCCGTCTTCAGCGAAAACCAAACCATTCCAGGCACAAATGCCAATCCATCCATGCCAAATGGTGGCAACCAACCACCAAGGAACAATGTTGTTGTCATCGCGCTCATCAAAATCATATTCGCGTATTCACCAAGGAAGAACATCGCATATGTCATTGAAGAGTATTCAACCATGAAACCGCCAGTAATCTCGGATTCACCTTCGGGCAAGTCAAACGGCGCACGGTTTGTTTCCGCCAAAATAGACACTAAAAAGACGATAAACATCGGGAAAAGCCAAATTTGCATCCATACCGGACGATCCGCCAAAACGATTTCCTGCAAGTTAAGCGACCCCGTGCACAATAAAACAGTCACAATAATCAAGCCCATAGACACTTCATAACTGACCATCTGGGATGCTGAACGCAATCCGCCTAAAAAGGCATAACGCGAATTTGAAGCCCAACCCGCCATAATGACGCCGTAAACACCCATCGACGACACCGCAAATAAATACAAAATGCCGACATTGATATTCGCAAGAACCCATCCCTTATCAAAAGGAATCACTGACCATGCAATCAACGACAGTGCAAACAACATCACAGGCGCCAAAATAAAGACGCCCTTGTTCGCTTGTGATGGGATAATCGTTTCCTTAGACAAGAGCTTAATACCATCCGCAATAGGCTGCAGCAAACCAAAAGGCCCGACAGTCATCGGCCCCTGACGACGCTGAATCGCGCCAAGAACTTTACGCTCTGCATATGTCATATATGCCACCGACAGCAAAACACCGCCCACAATCGCAACAATAAACGCGATCATCAATGTAAATGGGTGCGTCACAATTGCCATGACTTGATTTAATACATCCATATTCATGAACAGTGCTCCTGCATTAAATTAGAAATATCCTGAATGTCAGCTAGATACGCGCCAACGGGAACAAAGTTCCATTTATCACTATTTTGCTTATCTCGCAAGGCAGCGCCCGCAATATATTGCCACTGCGCAGCGTCTTCGGCTGGCGTATCTTCAACATCAGAAAGATTTTGAGAATAAAATACTTCCAGACTTGTTGCATCCATCACAACAAATTTAGGTCGGTTCAAATCTTGCAAAAGAATAGCGCCCTTCGTCGAAACACCGAACGCAATCCCTGCAATAGATTCGTCCAAATGCGACAACCAAACCTGGATCTCTTCATCCTCAAATTCAGATCCACCATCCGTATGATCACCTGTATGAAAAACTTTCTGGCGGTATTTCTCGCGCTGAGGGGCAACAGGCGTAATGCTGTCAATCAAAGCGCCCGCGCCATCAAATAAAAAACACGATAAATCTGCGTCCTGCGCAACAGGGTCAGATATAACAGAGCTACGCCCGTTATCCGAAACTGGCTCCCAAGACAAGCCAACCGTTATTTTCGGATGATCCGCACTAACATTTAAGGCAATTGGAAGGCTCATCATATCAACGACCTCTAGGCGGCCTCATCTTTGTTGACGATAAACTGCGCAAGGTCGGGCTCGAAGAAATCTGGCCCCTTCATAACCTTACCATCACTTTCGCGGCGAATAGGTTTACCATCCGCGCCAAGTTTACTCATGTTCGAGCGATGCACTTCTTCAAAGGCCTCTTCTTTCACGCCTTGCATCCCAAACGATAAAAACGCGCCATCCAAAACATATTGCAAATCAATCAGCGCATCCAAAGTTTCAACCATATCGCCTTGCTCAAGCGCTTCTTTCAGCTCATCAAGCTCTTCCGCCAGCAAATTAATACGCAAAGTGCGCGTTTTTTCATCGGCCAGTGTTTGCTCTGCCGCGACAGGCAAACCATAGGTTTCATGAAATTCTTGTACCTGATCCAAAGTCGAACGTTTTGACATTATTCTGCGGCCTCCAAAACCTCTGACGCATGAAACGCGCCCACACATTTACGCATCGTATCTGACGCACGGCAAATCGCGTTTGTTAAATAGAAATTCCGCACAGGCAGCGCAAAGACATCACCTGATACTTTCGCCTTACTATCAAATACAGCCCATTCATTTGCGCCGCGTTCGTCAATAAGCTCAAGATGCGGATAGTGCTTCACCATCTCTTCGCGCAATTGCGCAAGCGTATCATATGATAGCGCCTTACCCAAAACCGCCGATAGGGCACGGAAAATTGACCAACCGCTGCGTGCCTCACCCGGAGGTGTCACAGCCGCGCGCGCCAGTTGAGCACGCCCTTCTGTATTCACATACAAACCATCTTGCTCGGTATAAGCTGCAGACGGCAAAATCACATCCGCGCGTTCAGCGCCGTGATCACCATGATGACCGACATAAACAGTAAAGCATTTCCAGCCAATTTCTGCGCGCGCATTAAATTCATCCGCGCCCAGTAAAAACATTGCCTTAACACTGCCATCTTTTGTACCCGCCAAGATATGCGCCAAACCGCGCCCTTCTTTTGCAGGAACAAACCCAATATCAAGGCCGCCAACACGTGACGCTGCATTTTGCAAAACGTTAAATCCGTTCCAATCCTTACGAACGATTTTCAATTTCTCGGCCGCCGCGTGGCAAAGCGCCTGAACCGCCGCCCCATCAGCGCGCGCATAAGCGCCGCTGCCAACAATCATGACCGGTTTTTTCGCATCTTTTAAAATCTTCGCAAAACCGCTGCGTGCTTTTGCAAGCTTTTCCAAATCCTCAGGGCTCTCGCCAACATGCTCATAACGATATGTCAGGTCACAAGCCTCACCAACCAAAGCTACTTTTGCGCTATTCTCACGCACAGCCTTACGAATGCGCGTATCCACAAGCGTACCTTCATAACGCGGATTAACGCCAACCAATAAGATTGCATCCGCTTCTTCAATGGCCTCAATGCCAGAATTCATCACATAACCGCCGCGAACGCGTGGATCAATCATCGAACCATCTGTGCGGCAATCCATGTCTTTTGAACCAAGACCGTGCAAGAAATCTTTAAACGCATACATTTCTTCAACGCTCACCAGATCACCGGCAAGCCCCGCAATCTCAGACCCTTTAACCTTGGCTAGCTTTGATTTAATAACGGCAAATGCCTCATCCCAGCTTGCTTCAGACATAACGCCTGTTTTCTCATCACGAATATAAGGACGATCCAAACGTGCCTTTGAAAGGCCATCATAAGAAAAACGCGAACGGTCATTGATCCACTCTTCGTTAATTTCTTCATGCAAACGTGGCAACACGCGCATTACCTCGCGGCCACGCGCATCAACGCGAATGTTACAGCCCACGGCATCATGAACATCAATTGTATCTGTTTTACGAAGCTCCCAGCTGCGCGCTTTAAACTGATACGGTTTAGACGTCAAAGCACCCACAGGACAAATATCAACCATATTGCCTGACAATTCAGTATCAACAACCTGATCAATGAATGTGCCGATCTCGGCCTCTTCCCCGCGGTTAAACTGCCCCAGCACTGGCGTACCTGCAATTTCCTCGGCAAAACGAACGCAGCGCGTACAGTTAATGCAGCGTGTCATCACAGTATTAACCAGTGGCCCAAGCTCTTTATCCTTAACCGCGCGTTTATTCTCGTGATAGCGCGAGCGATCATAACCATATGCCACAGCCTGATCCTGCAAATCACACTCACCGCCCTGATCACAAATCGGACAATCCAGCGGGTGATTAATCAAAAGCATTTCCATCACGCCTTTGCGCGCTTGCTTCACCATGTCACTGTCGGTTTTTACAACCATCCCCTCGCCACATGCCATCGCGCAACTTGCCGCAGGTTTAGGCGGCCCAGGCGACACTTCGACCAAGCACATGCGACAGTTCGCAGGAACGCTCAGGCGGTCGTGGTAACAAAAACGTGGGATCTCGATTCCGATCTGCTCAGCAGCCTGCAGGATGCTTGTACCAGGTTCGACTTCGACTTCGATATCATTGATTGTGAGTTTTGGCATAAGATTTCTTATTTAGAAGTTGAAAAAAGACAACGACATCTATTTAATCAGCTTCGCATAATAGATCAATAGGATAATCAAAAGAATATGGCTTATCGCACCGAAGTTTTAACCCTTGTCGAAGATGGTCGTGCTCAGGCACTTGAAAAATCACTACAGGCGCATGGATTAGATGCCCGCATTAACGTTATTGACGTGTATTCATCTGAAAATGAAACCGTCACCAAAGACACCTTTATTAACAGTGTCTGCAACCCCGTCACACAGGCCGCAAACCAAAGCCACCCTGACTTTGACTGGGCGCTGGAAATTGGTTTCTTGCCCGGCGTAACAGATAATATCGGCCATACAGCGCAAGAATTGATCGAACTTGCAGGCGCACAAGGTAACACCGCGTGCTACAGCGCCAAGCTCTACCTCATAAAAGGCAATAACCTACAACTGCGTGACATCGAAAAGATCGCCGCCAGCCTGTCAAACAGCCTCATTCAACGAATCACTATTAAAACCGCCGACGAATTTAAAGCCGATGGCGGCATGGGAATCACAATCCCCAAGGTAACATTATCCAACCAAGGCAGCGCCGCAGACCAAGTTGACCTCAATGTCAGCGACGAAGCGCTCAGCGAACTGGGCCAAAAAGGAATCAAAAACGAAGATGGGTCTTACCGTGGGCCTCTTGGATTATCTCTGCATTACATGAAGGCGATTCAGGCTTATTACAAAGACCTTGGCCGCAACCCCACGGATATCGAACTTGAAACACTGGCCCAAACATGGTCCGAGCACTGCAAGCACACGATCTTTGCGTCCCCCATTGATGAGGTCAAAGACGGCCTTTACAAACATTACATTAAACGTGCCACCAAAGAAATTCGCGAAGCACGCGGCGATGATGATTTCTGCGTTTCAGTATTCTCTGACAATGCGGGCGGCATTATTTTTGATGACAACTACCTCATCACCGATAAAGTTGAAACGCACAACTCCCCTTCTGCGCTTGATCCATTTGGCGGCGCGATCACCGGCATCGTCGGCGTAAACCGCGACTGTATCGGCTTTGGTCAGGGCGCGAAACCTGTCATTAACCGCTACGGCTATTGCTTTGCAGATCCGCGTACATCGCCAGAGCTTTACCGCGATAAAAACCGAAACATTTCGATCTTATCACCAGAAACAATCATGAACGGCGTCATTGCGGGCGTTGAGTCGGGCGGTAACTGCTCGGGCATTCCAACGCCGCAGGGCTTTGCGTATTTTGACGACCGTTTTGTCGGCAAGCCTTTGGTCTTTGTTGGCACAATCGGCCTGATCCCGCGCACAATCAACGGCAAGCCAGGCCACGAAAAACAGGCACAACCAGGCGACAAAATCGTTATGGCGGGTGGCCGCGTTGGACGCGACGGCATTCACGGCGCGACATTCTCATCTGTGGCACTCGATGAAGGCTCACCCGCGACAGCCGTGCAAATCGGCGACCCCATCACGCAAAAGAAAATGTCTGATGCCATCATCAAAGAAATCCGCGACCTTGGCCTTTACAGCGCCATCACCGATAACGGTGCAGGCGGCTTATCTTCATCTGTTGGCGAAATGGCTGAACAATCAGGCGGTTTCCACCTAGAACTTGAAAAAGTGCCGCTAAAATACCCTGGCATGGCGCCATGGGAAATCTGGATTTCCGAGTCGCAAGAACGCATGACGATGGCTGTGCCACCAGAAAACACCGACGAAATTATTGCTCTTCTTGCGAAACGCGGCGTCGAAGCCACAGTTGTCGGCACATACACCGACAGCGGCAACGCACACATCACATATAACGATGAAACCATCATGGATATGGCGATGGAATTCTTGCATGACGGCAACCCTGAAACGCCGCTGGAAACAACCTTCACACGCGGCGGCGAGGATGAACCATCCCTGCCCGAGCCATCTGATTACGCACAAGAACTCCAAGACATGCTTGGACGCCTGAATATTTGTTCGAAAGAATTTATCGCAACACAATATGACCACAACGTCCAAGGCTCTGCCGTACTGGGCCCGCTGCAAGGTAAAGGCCGCGTTTATGCAGAAACATCTGTCACAAAACCTGTCCTCGATAGCCCTAAAGGCGTTGTCCTTTCACAAGGCCTCGCCCCGCGCTATAGCGACATTGACACCTATCACATGTCAACGGCGTCACTGGATATGGCCGTACGTAATGCGGTTGCCGCAGGCGTTGACATCGAACAGCTTGCCTTGCTTGATAACTTCTGCTGGTGTTCATCTGACGAGGCCGAGCGCCTAGGTCAGCTTAAACGCTCGGTCGAGGCCATCTATGACATGGCCGTCACATACAAAACGCCGTTTATCTCGGGCAAAGACAGTATGTTCAACGACTTTAAAGGCTTCGATAAAGACGGCAATCCCGTTAAAATTTCGGCGCCGCCGACCCTGCTTGTCAGCTCTATTGGCGTTATGCCGAATGTCGATCAAAGCATTTCTCTTGCGCCAAAGGCCGCAGGTGATCTTGTTTACTTGCTCGGCGAAACAAAGGACGAGCTTGGCGGCAGTGAATATTACGACCAGCACGGCAAAATCGGATCAAACGTTCCCGAAAGCGATGCGAAGAAAAACCTCTATTTGTATCAGCTTTACAGCCGCGCCGCGCGTAAACGCCTCATCAGCTCGGCCATCGCCGTTAATCATGGTGGCCTTGGCGTGGCCTTGGCGAAAAAAGCCATTGCAGGCGGCCTCGGCATGGATATTGACCTGTCACACATTGACCTGCGCGCAGATAAGGCGCTGTTCTCTGAAACGACAGGGCGCATCCTGATCACAGTGGCTCCGCACAATAAAGAAGCCTTTGAAAAGCTCTTCAAAAAATACAGCTTCCTTTATCCAATCGGCCACATTGCCTACACCGATACACTTAACATTAAAAATGTCGCAACATGCGATATTGATGCCCTCGAAACCGCCTACAAGGCGCCACTAAAGGATTACTAAGCCATGACAAACACACCCAAAGCCATCGTCCTTGCCGGTTACGGCCTGAACTGTGAAGAAGAAACGCTTTATGCCTTTAAATATAACGGCATTGATGGTGACATCGTTCACATTAACGACCTGATTGATAATCCTGCGATGCTTGATAACTATGAAATCTTGGCAGTCCCAGGCGGGTTTTCATACGGTGATGACACAGGATCAGGCAATGCCTTTGCCCAAAAAATGCGTTTATCCCTTCAGGCAGATTTAGAAAAATTTGTCGCGCGCGATACGCTTGTGATCGGCATTTGTAACGGATGTCAGATTTTATCAAACCTTGGCCTTGTCCCCGGCGCACGTGATGTTGCCGTGACATATAACCAATCAAGCCGCTATCAATGCCGTTGGATTGATGTGGCAATGAACGGTGCCTCTAAATCACCTTGGCTCCAAGGGATCGATCGCATGCACATCCCCGTTGCACATGGTGAAGGCCGCTTTATGATGAGCGAGGACACACTCGCAAAATTGACCGATAACGACCAAATCGCAGCAACCTACATCAAACCCGATGGCAGCGCCGCCCAAGGTGAGTTCCCATACAACCCGAACGGATCAACCGCTGACATCGCCGCCATCACGAATGAAACTGGCCGCGTTATCGCGATCATGCCCCACCCTGAGCGCGGCATGTTCTCATGGCAGCGTGATGATTACGATATCCTAAAAGACACGGCGCAGCGTGAAGGACGCGACCTGCCTGAGCCATCTGATGGCCTTGCAATCTTCGCGAATGCGGCGCGTTACTTTGGCGTCAGCGCAAAAACAAAGGCTGCATAAACAAAATCGCAGCTTCACTTTGCCTAATTATTACGGGTTTATATGGATCTGCACGCCTAAATCGCTGGTTTCTGCAATCTCAACTGCAATGTCTTCGATGGTATATAGTCCGCTCCAATAAATTTATTGCGTTGGCACGGCGCCACTGAAGAAATAATAGCCAAGTCCTATGAAAAATAAGGCATTGCCGTACAAGCCATGCTCAATGCTCACAAGGGCAAGCGAACGCGTCTTAACATAAGTTGATGCAAAAATAAGCCCTGCAATCACGCCAAGTCCAGGCGCGACAGGGTTGATATACAAACAATGCGCATAAGCAAACAGCAAGGCACTTGCCCAGACCATTGCCCAATTTGATTTAAAAATATGGCCATATCTGCGAAAGAAAAAACTGCAGTAAATAAACTCCTGCGGCAAAGCAGATAACACAGGATAGAGTAAGAATATCATCGCCATGCGCTCTGGCGGGATGCTCATCCCCCACATCAAGCGACTGGCATCATACCAATATAAAAAGGCAACCATCCCCGCGCAGGCAATCACCCAACGCAGCACAACATGCCTGATATGCGGCCACGATAAAGCCTCTAAATGCCATAGTCGTCCGCGCTGATCTTGGCACATCACATAACGATATATCAAAAAGCAATACGCGCCGCCTGCCCATAAAAATGTAAACATCCACGGCGCAAGGCGTCCGAAGATAATCACACTGGGCAGTGCGATAAAGAAAACTAATAATTCAGCAAAGATATAATACGGATGATTAAAAAAACGGCGCACTGTCATGCACTATAATCTAGCGCAACTTCACCGCAGTTCCAGTCGCAGAAACGGCCAGCATAGACCCTTTCTTACCCATAACCTGACAGTCAAAGGTAATCCCAACGACGCCATCTGCGCCGATTTCAAGCGCCGCTGCCTTCAGGTCTTTAATGGCTTCCTCACGCGCTTCGCGCAATGTTTTCTCATACGCGCCGCTGCGTCCGCCAAAAAAGTCACGCAAACCTGCAAACAAGTCTTTAAACACATGCGCCCCAACAATCGCATCACCACTGACCAAGCCGATATAATCTTTAATCTCGCGATGCTGGATCTCGTGCGTCGTACTTAAAATCATGCTGCGTTCTTTCTGTATTCCATGATGCGTTTTTCCATCTCTGGGCGGAAGTGACGAATAAGCCCTTGAATTGGCCATGCCGCCGCATCACCAAGCGCGCAAATTGTTTTACCTTCAATTTCCTTGGTTACATCCCACAGCATATCAATTTCATCAACTGTGGCATTGCCCTGAACCATACGCACCATCACGCGCCAAAGCCAGCCCACGCCCTCGCGGCATGGCGTACATTGACCGCAGCTCTCATGCTTATAAAAATAAGAAAGACGTGCAATCGCATAAATAATGTCTGTGGATTTATCCATGACAATCAATCCCGCCGTACCAAGACCTGATCCGGCCTCTTTCAAAGAATCAAAATCCATATAAACCGTATCACAGACAGATTTCGGCAAGACCGGCGTTGATGAACCGCCCGGAATAACGCCAAGCAAATTATCCCAACCACCGCGAACACCGCCGCAATGCTTTTCGATCAATTCCTTCATGGAAATGCCCATAACTTCTTCAACGTTACATGGCTGATTAACATGACCCGAAATACAAAACAGCTTTGTGCCTGCATTTTTCTCATCACGGCCAAGCCCTGCAAACCAAGAACCACCACGGCGCAAAATTGTTGGCACACTGGCAATCGTTTCAACGTTATTCACTGTTGTCGGACAAGAATATAGCCCAGCCATCGCAGGGAAAGGCGGCTTGTTACGTGGCTGCCCTTTCTTACCTTCGATCGATTCGATAAGCGCTGTTTCCTCGCCGCAGATATATGCACCTGCACCGCGATGAACAACAATATCAAAATCCCATCCTGATTTGGCCGCATTCTTACCAAGTAGGCCAGCGTCATACGCCTCGTGAATAGCAGTCCACAGCGCAGATCCTTCATTAAAGAACTCGCCGCGCACATAAATATAAGCAGCGTTTGCACCCATCGCAAAGCCCGCCAAAAGCGCACCTTCGATCAATTTATGAGGTTCATTGCGCAAAATATCACGGTCTTTACATGTACCAGGCTCGGACTCATCGGCATTAATCACCAAGTAATGTGGCTTACCACTATCCTTGGGCATAAATGACCATTTTAAACCTGTCGGGAACCCCGCACCGCCGCGGCCACGCAAACCTGATGCCTTAACCTCGTCAATAATCCAGTCACGACCTTTTTTGATAAAACTTGCTGTCTTATCCCAATCACCGCGCTTTTTCGCAGACTTTAAATCCGCACCATCCCAGCCATAAAGGTTTGTATAAATTCTATCTTCATCACGGAGTAACGACATCTTATACCACCTTCGCTTTCTTTGCGCCTTCTAACATGACCGTTGGGCCACTTGCCGCCATTGAACATGCACGCCCTTTTTGGGATCCAACTGTTGGCTTCATATCCTGACCAAGGATATCGATCAGCTCTGCCATAGTCTCAGGCGTTAAATCTTCGTAATAATCATCATTAATCTGAACCATCGGCGCGTTCACACATGCACCAAGGCACTCAACTTCCATGATCGTAAACTGGCCATCTTCAGTTGTTTCATTCATCTGAATGCCAAGCTTATCCTTGCATGTTTTAACAACGCCATCAGACCCGTTAAGCCAGCACGGCGTTGTTGTGCAAATTTGCACCAAATGCTTACCCACTGGCGCAAGATTGTACATCGAATAAAATGTGGCAACCTCATAAACCTTTACCGCGGGCATATCCAAAATTTCGGCGATATGGTCCATCGCTGCGCGCGGGATCCAACCACCATAAACAGGTGTGGCCTTCGCGCCCTCTTCGCCGACCTGACGCTGCGCTAAATCCAGCAAAGGCATGACGGCCGATTGCTGCTTACCCGGCGGATACAGCGCAATAACGTCCTTGATCTTCTTCTGATACGCCTTGGTAAACTCAAAGCTTTCAGGTTGATAATCTGCGTGTAATTCAAATGTTTTTTTCATCGGTCAATCTCTCCGAACACAATATCAAGCGACCCAATAATAGCCACAGCATCGGCCAATTGGTGTCCCTTACTCATATAATCAAAGGCCTGCAAATGCGCAAAGCCTGGCGCGCGTATATGGCAACGATAAGGACGGTTTGTACCGTCGGCGACCAAATACACACCAAATTCACCTTTTGGTGCTTCAACAGGAACATACGCCTCACCCGCAGGAACATGATACCCTTCGGTAAACAATTTAAAGTGGTGAATCAAAGCCTCCATCGAGGACTTCATCTCGCCGCGCGGCGGCGGTGCAACCTTATAATCATTCACCATCACAGGGCCGTCCGTCTTGCGCAGTTTCTCAATAGCTTGTTCCATAATGGAAATTGATTGGTTCATCTCTTCCATACGGATCAAATAACGCGCATAACAATCGCCAGTCTTACCAACCGGCACATCAAAATCAAATTCCTCGTAACTGTCATAAGGCTGGCTCTTACGCAAATCCCATGCAACGCCACTACCGCGCAGCATAGGCCCGCTAAAGCCCCAATCAAGGGCTTCTTCACGTGACACGACGCCCACATCAACTGTGCGCTGCTTAAAGACGCGGTTAGCCGTCAGCAGATTATCCAAGTCCCTAAGGAACGCAGGTAAATCCTTGCACCATTGCTCAATATCCTCAAGCACTCCTTCTGGCAAATCCTGAGCCACGCCCCCCGGACGGAAGTAATTCGCATGCAAACGCGCGCCGCAAACACGCTCATAAAATTCCATTCCTTTTTCACGCTCTTCAAATCCCCAAAGCGCAGGCGTAATCGCACCAACATCCAAGGCAAAGGTCGTAATATTCAAGATATGGTTCAAGATGCGGCCAATCTCGCAAAACAGAACGCGCACATACTGACCACGTTTGGGCACAGAAATACGAAGTAATTTCTCAACCGCCAAAGCAAAGGCGTGTTCTTGGTTCATCGGCGCAACATAATCAAGACGGTCAAAATACGGCAGAGCCTGTGTATAGGTTTTATGCTCGATCAATTTCTCGGTGCCGCGATGAAGCAAGCCAATATGCGGATCGGCGCGCTCAACAATCTCACCTTCCATTTCAAGAACCAGACGAAGAACGCCGTGCGCCGCAGGGTGCTGCGGCCCAAAGTTCATTGTAAACGGGCGGATTTGCGTTTCATTCGCCATTTCCAGATTTTCGCAGTGCGATTTACTGATAACATCTGCCATTGTTCTTACTTCCCTTTATTCTCACCGCGATAACCGTGCTCAGGCTTTGTTGCCTTCTCATCACCAGGTAACATCACGTCAACCATGCCCTCCCAAGGGGACAAGTTATCAAACTTACGAAAATCTTGCGTCAGCTTCACAGGCTCGTACACAACGCGTTTTTGTGTCTCGTCATAACGTACTTCTTTATACCCTGTCAGCGGGAAGTCTTTACGCTGCGGATGACCTTCAAAGCCATAATCTGTCAAAATGCGTCGCAGGTCTGGATGATCTTCGAAATAGATACCGTACATATCAAACACTTCGCGTTCGAACCACCCTGCTGAGCTAAACAGCTCAACCATGCTCGGCACAAGCTCATCATCATTCACCAAAACCTTCACACGCACGCGGTGGTTATGACGAACAGAAAGCAAATGATAAACAACCTCAAAACGTTTTGCGCGATCAGGAAAATCAACCGCAGTCACATCAATTAACTGATGCATGTTAATTTCTTTATCATCACGAAGCGCCGTCATCACCTTTACAAGGTTTTCACGCGGCACAACCACACACAGCTGATCTTGCTGAAAGCTTACCGCCACTGCAAAATCTTCAAACTTCTCGGCAATATAATCCGCTAGATCCTCAAGCGCTTCACTCACCGAATCAAGCAATAAATCGTTCTTATCGGGCAATGCGTGTGTCCTCCCGCTGAATTTTCTTTTGCAACTGCAACAAACCATAAACCAAAGCCTCTGCCGTTGGCGGGCACCCTGGAACATAAATATCAACTGGCACAACGCGGTCACAGCCACGCACCACAGAATAACTGTAATGATAGTAACCACCACCATTCGCGCAAGATCCCATCGACACAACCCAGCGAGGCTCGGGCATCTGGTCATAAACCTTGCGCAGCGCAGGCGCCATCTTGTTCGTCAACGTCCCTGCAACAATCATCACATCTGATTGACGCGGGCTTGGGCGCGGGATAATGCCAAAACGGTCAAGGTCATAACGGCTCATGTATGAGTGGATCATCTCAACCGCGCAACACGCCAAACCAAATGTCATCGGCCATAGCGACCCTGTTCGCGCCCAATCAAACAGCGCATCCGCAGATGTCAGCAAAAAGCCTTTTTCCTCTAATGTCTTTGAAATCGCAGCAGGAACAACGTCTTGCTGATCTGCCGGTGGCAAAATCGGCACATCAGTCGTCAGAGAATATTCAGGTGCGGTAATTACTTTGCGGTCATGCCCCATAATGCATTACTCCCAATCAAGGGCTCCCTTCTTCCATTCGTAAACAAAGCCAATCGTCAAAATGCCCAAGAACGAGAGCATCGACCAAAAACCAAACATGCCAATATCACCAAGAACAACTGACCAAGGGAACAAGAATGCCACCTCAAGGTCAAAGATGATAAACAGCAAACAAACCAGATAAAAACGCACGTCAAAACGTCCACGCGTATCTTCAAAGGCCTCGAAACCACATTCATAAGCCGAAAGTTTTTCAGTGTCTGGGTTTTGCTTACCCGCCAAAAGAGAAGCAACAACCATCGCCACAGCCACAACCGAAGCAATCACCAGAAAAACCAAAATTGGTAAGTAATTAATTAAAAAATCCGCAGGTGCCATAGTATAAAAGCCCCAAAAGGTCATAAAAATAAAAAGCGCCACATTCAAACTATTTGAATATGCCTTTTATAATTAGCACCAACACATTTAAATGAAAAGCCACAAGCCAAGGTTTTCTAAAGAAAAATGCAGAAAAAACAGTGTTCCGCAAAAAAGGGCACAATCCAAACATGCGCGAGTGTTTCAGCGCAATGCTGAAACATCAAAATCATTTCTCTTTGAAAGGAAATGGCGCGAGTGACGGGACTCGAACCCGCGGCCTCCGCCGTGACAGGGCGGCGCTCTAACCAACTGAGCTACACCCGCGCATGGGAAAAATTAATACTGCAAAAAACGTATCAATCGCTCAAGTGAGGGATTAAATATCAAGACCGCCCTCACCTGTCAATGCGATTTATGCGATTATCGCATTTTTTTCTCTACGCGGCTAATTTCGGGGCTGGCGTATAAGGCAAATCAAGGGAATCTGCCACGCCTTTGTGAACCAGCGCCCCTTTACAAATATTAAGCCCCGGATAAAAGCCCGCATCCTGCGCCAGTGCTTTCTCCCACCCCTTATCCGCCAAAGACAGCGCATAAGGAAGCACCGCATGATTCAGCGCCAGCGCCGAAGTCAGCGGCACTGCGCCTGGCATATTCGCCACACAATAATGAACAATGCCGTCCACTTCATAGGTCGGATTATCATGCGTTGTCGCGCGGCTCGTTTCAAAACATCCGCCCTGATCAATCGCAATATCCACCATAACCGTGCCAGGTTTCATGCGCCCAAGCATCTCGCGCGTGATAAGACGCGGCGCGGACGCCCCAGGAATCAAAACTGCGCCAATAATCAAATCGGATTGCAACGCCAAACGCTCCAGCGTATCCGAATCAGAATAAACAATATTGGCGCGCCCATGGAAATAATCATCCAAGTACCGCATGCGCGCGTTATTGCGCTCCAGCAAGGTCACGTTCGCGCCCAATCCTGTTGCCATTTGCGCGGCATGAAACCCTGCAACGCCCCCGCCAATAATCAAAACATTGGCTGGCGCAACGCCAGGAACGCCCCCAATCAAACGGCCAATGCCGCCTTTATGCTTTTGCAAATTATAGGCACCAACCTGCACAGATAAACGCCCTGCAATTTCGCTCATCGGCTCCAGCAAAGGCAAATGACGCTGATTATTTGCATCTGTGACTGTTTCATAGGCAATAGCCACGCACCCCGAATCAAGCAAAGCCTTCGTCTGCGCCATATCCGCCGCCAAGTGCAAATAGGTGAACAAAATTTGCCCCTCGCGCAGCATCGCGCATTCCTGCAACTGAGGCTCCTTAACCTTGATGATCATCTCCGCGCGCTCAAACACCTCTTTCGCGGTGGCGACGATGCTTGCGCCTGCGGCCTTATACATCTCATCGGTGAAGTTAATGGCCGCGCCAGCTGCGGTTTCAACGATCACCTCGTGACCACGCGCTACTAATTCTTTGACAGAGGCAGGAACAAGTCCAACACGATATTCTTGAGTTTTTATTTCCTTAGGAACCCCAATCAGCATAATGATATTATCCTTTTCTAAAAGATGTTTGCGTAAGTTAACGATTTAAATCTGCCACAAAAACATATTTTAGATCAAGGTACTCATCCAAGCCATAGCGTGAGGCCTCGCGACCAAAGCCCGAATGCTTCACCCCGCCAAAGGGTGCAACTTCTGTTGAAAAGCCACCTGCATTCACACAAACAATGCCACTGTGCAGCGCCTGCGCAACGCGGTGAACGCGTCCAACATCACGTGCATAAAAATATGCCGCCAAGCCGTACTCGGTCTGATTCGCCATTGCGACAACGTCATCTTCTGTTGAAAACTTAAACAATGGCGCAACGGGGCCAAAGATCTCCTCCCGCGCAATGCGCATATCCTGCGTCACATCGGTCAAAACGGTAGGCTGATAATATTGCGCGCCATAATCATGCACCGCGCCGCCGCACAGCGCATAAGCCCCAGCTTCGACCGCTTCACTCACAAGGCCATGCACTTTATCTATTGCCTTTGCCTCAATCAGGGGACCAATTTCTGTCCCCTCTTTCGCGCCATTACCAACGCGCAGCACCGAAACAGCATCAGAAAATTTCGCGGCAAATTCATCATACAGCGTCTCATGAATGTAAAAACGATTCGCGCACACGCATGTTTGCCCTGCATTGCGGAATTTACTCGCCACCGCGCCTGCGACCGCCGCGTCAATATCCGCATCTTCAAAGACAATAAATGGCGCATTCCCGCCGAGCTCCATCGACAGACGCTTTAAATCCTGTGCGCTTTGCTCCATCAAAATCTTACCCACCCGAGTCGAGCCTGTAAAAGACAGCTTGCGCACGCGCGCATCATTACACAAAACTTGCCCCACCATGGCAGAATCACTGCTGACGACAATATTTAAAACGCCCTGCGGAACGCCTGCTTCTTCGGCCAGCTCTGCCAGTGCCAGCGCGCTGAGCGGTGTAAGCTCTGATGGTTTCACAATCATTGTACACCCCGCCGCCAACGCTGGCGCTGCCTTACGCGTAATCATCGCCACTGGAAAGTTCCACGGCGTAATCGCCCCGCACACACCAACAGGCTGCTTAACGGCCTCCATACGGCCGCCTTCGACTGTGGTTGGGTATACATCACCATAGGCACGCTTTGCTTCTTCCGAATACCATTCGATAAAGCTTGCCCCATAATCAATCTCGGCGCGTGCCTCGACCATGGGCTTACCTTGTTCGGCGACCATAATGCGCGCAAGGTCTTCTTTATGTGCAATAACCAAATCAAACCACTTACGCAAAATTTGTCCGCGTTCTTTGGCGGTCTTCGCCGCCCATGATGGAAAGGCCGTCGCCGCGCAGTCAATCGCGCTGCTGACATCATGCGCCGCGGCATCTGCCACGCGCGCAACCTCATCGCCGCTGGCTGGATTTAAAACAGAGATATCACTTTCAGAAGTCAGCCACCTTGCCCCAACGTACGATCCATTTTTCAACAAATCCTGACGTTTTAATTGCAAGCTCATGCGGCTTCTCCTTCTTGTTGGCCGTAACGGCGTTTCACATACGTTTCTACGATGTCTTGAAATTCACCTGCGATATTATCACCGCGCAATGTCTGTGCTTTCTTCCCGTCGATAAAGACTGGCGCAACGGGACTCTCACCCGTACCTGGCAGACTAATCCCAATATCGGCATGTTTGCTCTCACCCGGACCATTGACAATGCACCCCATGACAGCGACTTTCATTTCCTCGACGCCTGCGTACATATCCGACCACACAGGCATTTTCTCATCCAAATAACGCTGAATATCCTGCGCGAGCTCTTGAAACACGGTGCTGGTCGTACGACCACACCCGGGGCACGCCGAAACCTCTGGCGTAAAAGAACGCAAACCAAGCGCCTGCAAAATCTCGCGGCATACACGCACCTCAAGCGAGCGATCTCCGCCTGGTTCTGGTGTCAAAGATGCCCGAATCGTATCGCCGATCCCTTGCTGAAGCAAAATCCCTTCCGCCAGCGCCGTAGCCACAACGCCTTTTGACCCCATCCCTGCCTCAGTCAAACCAAGATGCAATGCATACTCACACCGCGAGGCCAGCGCTGAATACACAGCAATCAAATCCTGAACGCGACTAACCTTCGCCGACAAAATAATCTTATCCGCAGGCAGACCTAAATCAATGGCTTGCTGCGCACTCATCAGCGCCGATTGCACCAACGTTTCACGCATGACGCTATCCGCATCCCACGGCACATCACGCGCAGCATTTTCATTCATCAATTTCGTTGAAAGCGCCTGATCAATCGACCCCCAATTCACACCAATGCGCACTGCCTTACCGTGCTGCACCGCTGTGCGAATCATAATTTCAAACTGCGCATCTTTTTTCGCACCAAAACCAACATTACCCGGATTGATACGATATTTATCAAGCGCATCTGCTAGCCCATCGACCTCTTGCAGCAATGTATGGCCGTTATAGTGAAAACACCCAACAAGCGGAATATCCAAGCCATCAGCGTCTAATCGCTTTCGCAATTCAACAACGCCGCGCGCAGCCTCATGCGTATTGACAGTCAAGCGGATAATTTCAGACCCCGCGACAAACAGCTGACGCACCTGACGATAGGTCGCATCAACATCTGCACTGTCCGTATTAGTCATAGATTGAACAACAATCGGGGCGCCGCCGCCAATTGTAACATTGCGCACCTTAACGCCATGCGTCTTGTGCCTGATAATTTCGGGTAAAGTAACCATGCACAAAGATGTAGTGCAAAACCAAATAAAAATAAAGGGGGAAATGGTGGGCGATGACAGGCTCGAACTGCCGACCCTCTCGGTGTAAACGAGATGCTCTTCCAACTGAGCTAATCGCCCGTTCCTGAGAACGTGAGGCTTGTTTTATAGGCTCCAGATTCAAAAAGCAAGCATAAAAAAACGGTCATGCAAAAAAAACATGGCCGTCTTCAATATTTATCAGCTCAAAAGCCTGAAATTAGCTGTTTACAGCGTCTTTCAACTCTTTACCAGCTTTGAATTTAGGCTGCTTGCTAGCAGGAATGTTGATAGGCTCGCCTGTGCGTGGGTTACGGCCTGTTGTTGCAGCGCGCTGCGCAACAGAGAAAGTACCGAAACCAACCAAGCGAACATCACCACCGCTTTGTAGTGTTTCTTTGATCGCTGAGATTACAGCGTCAACAGCCAAAGCTGCTTTTGCTTTTGAAATGTCTGCAGAATCTGCAACTTTAGAAACGAGATCTTGTTTGTTCATAGGTAAAACCCCCAAAAGGTTAAAGTAAAAAAATGATCCCCTCCAACAAAGAAAGAAAGGGTATCACAACACATTCAAAAAAGCTAAAAAACCCAAGGTTTCCGCGCTTTTCACTTAATGATTCTTATCCCCTTTTGCGATTCAAATCAATGGCGAATTACGTCTTCGCCCTTATTTTCTGCTGTTTTTGGCGATATTTTTTCACTTTTCTTACCCAAATCGTCGGTTTTTGCACTTGGAACCGATAAAAGCGCATGAGACAGCACTTCATCAATGGTCTCAACAGATACAATTTCCAAGCCCTTTTTGACGTTCGCAGGAATATCCTCTAGGTCTTTGACGTTATCTTCTGGAATCAAAACCTTGGTTGTTCCGGCGCGTAAGGCTCCTAAAAGCTTTTCTTTCAACCCCCCAATAGCCGTCACGCGTCCGCGCAAATTCACCTCACCGGTCATGGCAATATCACGGCGAATAGGTATCCCCGTCAGCGCCGACATAATCGCCGTCACCATTGCCGCACCTGCGGATGGCCCATCTTTGGGCGTTGCCCCTTCTGGCACGTGGATATGCACCTGCTTTTCTTTAAGCTCTTCAAAATCCAAGCCATAAAATGCCATGCGCGACTTAATCAGCATCTCTGCCACGGTAATAGATTCTTTCATCACGTCTTTAAGGTTACCTGTCGTGCTGATTTTGCAATCCTTACCCGGAATAACCACGGCCTCGATCGACAAGATATCACCGCCAACCTGCGTATAGGCCAAGCCATTCACAACGCCGACGCGGTGATCATCTTCCAACTGGCGGAAACGGTACTTACGCACACCTGCATATTTTTTCAAATTACGCGGCGTGATCGAAACTTTCTTCGATCCCTTCATCAAAATTTCTTTGATGGCCTTACGGCATAGGTTACCAATTTGGCGCTCTAGATTACGCACACCTGCTTCGCGCGTGTAATAACGAATCAAATCTAAAATCGCTGCATCAGAAATCGCAAATTCATCTTTCTTAAGAGACGCCTCTTTAATTTGCTTTCTAAGCAAATGACGCTTTACGATTTCCATTTTTTCATCTTCGGTATAACCAGACAGATGAATAATCTCCATACGGTCAAGCAATGGACGCGGCATTGTCGCCAAATCATTTGCCGTACACACAAACATGGACTTCGAAAGATCATAATCCAGTTCAATATAATGATCTTGGAAGGATGCATTTTGCTCAGGGTCCAAAACTTCAAGCAGCGCCGCACTAGGATCACCGCGATAATCTGAACCAAGCTTATCAATCTCATCCAGCAAGAACAGCGGGTTAATTGTTTTCGCTTTTTTCATGCCTTGGATAATCTTACCCGGCATTGCACCAATATAAGTACGGCGGTGACCGCGAATTTCACTTTCATCGCGCACGCCGCCAAGCGCCATACGCACAAAGTTACGGTTTGTCGCCTTCGCAACAGACTTACCCAAAGATGTTTTACCCACACCTGGTGGCCCGACTAAGCACAAAATTGGCCCTTTGACCGAGGTTGAGCGTTGCTGAACCGCAAGATATTCCAAAATACGTTCTTTAACTTTTTCCAAGCCATAATGATCTTGGTTCAAAATCTTCTCTGCGCGTTTGATATCTTTGCTGACGCGGGTCTTTTTGCTCCACGGCACACTAATAAGCCAATCAAGATAATTGCGTACAATTGTTGCCTCGGCTGCCATAGGGCTCATCTGGCGGAGCTTTTTAATTTCTTTTTGTGCGCGCTCGCTTGCTTCCTTCGGAAGTTTGGCCTCTTCCAAAGCTTGCTCAAGCTCGGCAATTTCATCCAGACCTTCGCCATTTTCGCCAAGCTCTTTTTGAATCGCCTTCATTTGTTCGTTCAAATAATACTCGCGCTGCGTTTTTTCCATTTGACGCTTCACACGGTTACGGACGCGCTTTTCTACTTGCAAGACGCCAATCTCGCCTTCCATAAAGCCATAAATGCGTTCTAAACGCTCAACCGTATCTGAAACTTCCAGCAGCTCTTGCTTTTGATCCAATTTCAACACCAAGTGCGATGCAATCGTATCCGCCATTTTTGATGGCTCTTCAATCTGGTTGATCGATACAATCACTTCGGGCGGTATTTTCTTGTTCAGCTTCACATATTGCTCAAACTGCGTAATCACCGCGCGCCCCAAAGCATCAACTTCTTCCGGATCAACAGGCGCGGCCTGTTTAATTTCACTTACATCTGCCTGAATATACGCTTTATCTTCATTAAAGCTGTTCACGGCGACGCGTTTACCGCCTTCAACAAGAACCTTAACCGTACCATCAGGTAACTTCAGCAACTGCAAAATCGTACCAATAGTGCCCACCTCATACAGATCATCCGCAGTTGGCTCGTCCTCGGATGGTGATTTTTGCGTCACCAAAACGACTTGCTTATCGTTTTCCATCACATACTCAAGCGCCTTAACGGATTTCACACGCCCAACAAACAAAGGCACAATCATGTGCGGGAAAACAACAATATCGCGCAACGGTAATACAGGATAAGACTGGCGAGAATCTGGCATGGATTTTTATTCCTTTAAAGAGGTCATTTAATAAAGATATAGGGCTGCGCCGAATCGTTTCAAGCACCAGCCCTCTACCCAATGTAACGAATAAACGTTACTTATTTCTTATCATCACCTTCAGGGGCGTGTTGCTCAACCACATGATCGATCAAGCCAAAAGCTTTAGCTTCATCTGCACTCATGAAGTTATCGCGATCCATTGCTTTTTCAATGGTTTCAAGCTTATTACCTGTGTGCTTCACATAGATATTGTTTAAGCTCTCGCGCAAGCGCAAAATTTCACGTGCCTGAATTTCAATATCAGATGCCTGACCACGCGCACCGCCGTGTGGCTGGTGGATCATAATGCGTGAATTTGGAAGCGAATAACGCTTACCAGCCGCGCCACCAGCAAGCAGCAACGAGCCCATAGACGCCGCCTGACCAATACATACAGTCGAAACATCAGGCTTGATGTACTGCATCGTGTCATACATCGCCAAACCAGACGTCACAACGCCGCCAGGTGAATTGATATAAAAAGAGATGTCTTTCTTTGGATTTTCCGACTCAAGGAACAAAAGCTGCGAACAGATAAGCGCAGAAACATGGTCGTTCACTTCGCCTGTCAGGAAGATAATACGCTCTTTCAACAAACGAGAATAAATATCAAAGGCCCGCTCACCACGGTTTGTTTGCTCAATAACCGTAGGCACCAAGTGGCTCATATTAAGGTCGAGGGGGTTTGTATTGCTCATAAAGATATATCCGTACTTAGAAAGGTTGAATTAAAAAGAAAAGTCAGGCCAACCGCCCAAACAATAACAAACCGTGCCATAAGGACACGGTTTGTTCAAGTCGTAATCTGCCGTAGCAGGGAAATTTAGTCTTCTTTTTTAGACTTTGCTGCTTTTTTCGCAGGCGCTTTCTTCGCAGCAGGCTTTTTCTTAGCTGCTGGCTTTTTCTTCTTCGCCTCTTTCTTATGAGACTCGTGAGAGCAATTATCGTCACCACAATCGTGGTCATGCTCTTCACCGTCATTCAAAATACCTGCAAGCTCTTCTGCGCTAACGCTTTTCTCAGAGATGTCTGCAAGCTCAAGAATGAAGTCCACAGTCTTCTCTTCGAACAAAGGACCACGCAAGCTATCAAGCGCTTGTTTGTTCTGGCTAAAGTAATCAAAGACCTGCTTCTCTTGACCTGGGTATTTTTGTGCTTCGGTAATAACCGCGCGCTGCAATTCCTCGTCAGCAACAGTAATGTTGTTTTGCGCACCAATTTCAGACAAGACAAGACCAAGACGTACGCGGCGCTCAGAAATCGTACGGTATTCTTTTTCCTCATCTGCTGTTAAGTCAGCAGCTTCTTCACCGCGCTGCTCGCGATCCATTTTGATTTGCTCTGCAATATTCTGGTATTCAGCTTCAACCATTGCTGCTGGCAATTCAAAATCATATGCTTCATCAAGCGCATCAAGCAAAGCCTTCTTCATAACAACGCGTGACTGGTTATCGTATTCACGTTGTAACTGCTGCTTAACGGCATCTTTCAATGCATCAAGGCTATCCATGCCCAGGCGTTTAGCAAGCTCATCATCTGCTTCGCTTTGCGCTTCTTCGTGGATTTCGTGAATTGTCACATCAAAGATTGCATCACGGCCAGCAAGGTGCGCTGCGCCATATTGCTCAGGGAAAGTAACTTTCACTTCAACTTTATCGCCGGCTTTTTTACCTTCTAGTTGAGGCTCGAACCCTTCGATGAACTGACCTGCACCAAGTTTAAGCATGTGACCTTCGGCCTTCATACCATCGTGGTGAATATCATCATCCGCAGTGCGGCCATCAAAATCAATCTTCAAAGTATCGCCGTCTTGCGTTGCGCGGTCTTCTTCAACTTTCTTTGTGCCAACATTGTTTGATGCAATTGTTGTCAAAGACTCATCAATTGTCGCGTCAGAAACTTCTGCGACAGGCTTTTCAAGCTTAATGCCTTTAAAGTCTTGAATTTCAAAAGCAGGAATTGTTTCAACATTCATTGAGTAAACAAGATCCTGATCTTCATCAAATGATTTGACTTCGATTTTAGGCTGCATTGCAGGGCGCAAAGATTTGTCATTAAGAACTTGTTGTGATGTTTCATTCACAGCCGCCTCAAGGATTTCGCCCATGATGGCCTTACCATAGCGCTGCTTTAAAATCTTCATAGGCACTTTACCAGGACGGAAGCCCTGAATGCGCACTGTTTTACCAACTTCTTGCAGGCGTGTGTCAACGCGGCTATCGATATCGTTGGCGGGGATTGTCACTTCATATTCGTAAGACAAACCGTCTTGTTTAATTTCTTTAACTTGCATGTGATTGCTCTTCTTCTTTTCCAATTACGGCCCATATGGCCTTGTTTAACGTCAAAAACACAGCTTATTTCGCAGACAGCCTTGCTTTCGCCCGATGTTCTAGCAGACGTACAACGAAACCTCAAGCAGATTCAAGGTGAAAAAAGGCTAGAAAGCACGAAAAAACGATTATTTAGGCCCGCTCAAGGACATGGACAACACTATCGCTGGACACGTCATCAAATTGACTGTTCAAATTACAGTGATCCATACGGCGTGACGGCTCGGGCTCTGATACACGCCCTACTGGCTTCGCTGGAATTCCAGCAACAGTCACATTATGCTCGACCTCCTTCAAAACGACCGAACTTGCCGCGACTTTGGCATTATCGCCGACCAGAATATCACCAAGAACTTTACAACCCGCACCAAGCAACACACCATCACCGATTGTCGGATGACGTTTCTTCGATGTTTCAGTGCCCGTACCGCCCAATGTTACGCCGTGCAACATCGACACATTATTACCAATAATGGCCGTCTCGCCAATGACAACGCCTGTCGCATGATCCATCATAAAGCCGTGTCCAATTTGCGCACCGGGGTGAGTATCCACGCCAAACACTTCAGAAACGCGGTTTTGCAAAAAACCTGCAAAAGCCTTGCGGTCGCTCTTCCAAAGCTCATGCGCGATGCGGTGCGTTTGCACAGCTTGAAAGCCTTTAAAGTTCAAAAGCGCCTGCGCATATGATTCACACGCGGGGTCGCGCTCTTTTACGGCCTGCAAATCACGAATAACGTCATCCATAATCTCAGGATGCTTATCCAAAACCTGATGAAATTCACGCACCAGATTATCTTGCAACACCATCGGAGTTTTTAAACGCTCTGTAATAATAAAAACTAAAGATTCCGCCAAGCCATTGCGGCTTAGAATATTCATATGCATAAGCGACGCCAAGAATGGTTCTTTTTGAACCTGCTGCTCAGCGTAGTGACGAATATCATCCCAGATCAATTTTTCTTCTTTTTTCACGGTACACCCTCGCCCATATGACGGGCATTTTTCTATTAATTAACACCAGGTCACCACATATAGGGCGAGTTATCACAAATGACAACACGAAACATAAAAAATGGAAAAAGAAAAAATGTAAGGGCGAAATCTATGCCCAATTAATGAGTTTCAGATGGTGCGGGCGGAGGGACTTGAACCCCCACGCCTTGCGGCACTAGAACCTAAATCTAGCGTGTCTACCAATTTCACCACGCCCGCATCTGTATCTGCTCACGTTTGTTTAATGGGGCGACCGACGGGGCTTGAACCCGCGACAACTCGGATCACAACCGAGTGCTCTACCAACTGAGCTACGGTCGCCACAGGCTCGCTCACCTCTCAAACAAACGAGATTGTCTTCTCTATAGTGATATGGTAGTGATGGTCAAGTATTTGATTCAAAAAATCTTCATTTTTTTTCATTTTTTTCACTTTTCTTTCAGGACACATCATGAGCGAAACCATCCTTTCTTTTAAATCCGCCACAGCTTTTCTTAAATATATCAAGGACAACACCGTCCAATATGTTGATTTTAACTTCTCTGACTTGCGCGGCACATGGCATCACACCGCCCAGCATGTAAAATCACTCGACAAACGTATTATGGAACGCGGATTGTTCTTTGATGGATCATCTATCCCTGGATGGAAAGCCATTAACAACTCTGACATGATTCTCATGCCCGACCTTGGGCGCGTCTGCATCGACCCGTTTGCAGCGCAAAGCACGCTCAAGGTTTTCTGCGACATTTATGACCCAGACACCAACCAGCCTTATGAACGCGACCCACGCTCTATTGCCAAGGCTGCGGAAAAAACACTCGCAGAATCAGGTATGGGCGATAACGCTTACTTTGGGCCAGAGCCTGAATTCTTCGTCTTTGACGATGTAAAAATCAGCACCGAACCACACCACAGTAGCTTCGCAATCGACAGCGAAGAAGGCCCATACAACGCAGGCCGTTCATACGACACTGGTAATATGGGACACCGCCCAAAAACCAAAGGCGGATACTTCCCTGACGCCCCTATCGATAGCCTTGCTGACCTGCGCGGTGAAATGCTCACAATTATGGATGCAATGGGCGTCCCTGTAGAAAAGCACCACCACGAAGTCGCCGCCAGCCAGTGCGAACTGGGCATTAGCTTTGCCACGCTCACAACATGTGCAGATAACGTTCAGCTTTATAAACATGTTGTAAAGAACGTAGCGCACACATACGGCAAAACAGCGACCTTTATGCCAAAGCCCGTCTTTGGCGACAACGGATCAGGCATGCACGTTCACCAATCTGTCTGGAAAGATGGCAAGCCCCTCTTCGCAGGCAAAGAATATGCAGGTCTTTCACAAACGGCGCTCTTTTATATTGGCGGCATTATCAAACACGCAAAAGCCCTCAACGCCTTCACAAACCCAACGACAAACAGCTATAAGCGCCTTGTCCCTGGATACGAAGCGCCTGTGATGCTGGCTTATTCGGCGCGCAACCGCTCGGCCTCTTGCCGCATCCCATACAGCACCACTGACAACGGCAAGCGCGTAGAAGTTCGCTTCCCTGACCCATGTGCAAACCCATACCTATCCTTCGCCGCCATGTTGATGGCCGGCCTAGACGGCATCGCCAATGAAATCGACCCAGGCGCGGCAATGGATGAAGATCTCTACACACTTGATGCAAAGCGCAAAGCCTCCATCCCGACAGTGGCAGAATCATTAAAAGAAGCCTTGGACGCATTAGAAGGCAATCACGAATTTCTATTGAAAAATGATGTCTTCACCGCCGATATGATCGAGGCCTATATCGCCCTTAAACGTGAAGAGGTTGATCGCTACGCGCTCAGCGTCCATCCCGTTGAATATGACATGTACTACTCGTCATAAGCCACCAGAACGACTTTAAATACAAAGATCCTAATACTAGCGCTTTACTTTTACGTAACGCGCTAGTAGCTCTATAGCATGAATGCTCATGCCTCTTGCGATAAAATTGAAGACTTAACGCAATCACTTGCCAGTGAATGCGCAAAACTTGTCGCAGACGGTACACTGTTCGCAGGTGCACTTTACCTTCCATCTGCACATGCCAACGATCACGTCTTTGCGCTGACACAGGACCTGCGTGGCCCTCATAAATTCAGGCGCTCTGACAAAGTCTGGCGCCGCCGTTTAGGCCGCAGCCAAAGCGCCGCTGCACAAGCCTTTAACGATCGCGCCCCTTCCATAACGCCCAGCCTGATGTTCCCCGATCAACATCAATGCATGCACCTTCCAATAAAAGGCGGCCTTCTACAATTTGCCTTCGCGAACCAAAGCACCCTCAGCAACACACAAAAACTATCCCTTATAAAAAACGCACCACAAATCGCCCCCATCGAAAGGGAGATCACAAAAATCACCCGCGCAGCAAAAGGTAACCTAGATGACTATTTTAATGTCGCCGCCTCCTACCAGCCCAATGCCATTGCAATTTTATGTGACATGTCTGGATTTAAATCCCACGCACAAAAGCTAGGCTACCGCCGCACACAAATTGCCGCGCGTGAGTTTTGTCATACATTGCTGCCAACACTTGCCGATCAGTATAACATCGATATTGTTCGCTTTACGGGTGATGGTGCATGGATGATCGCCCCTTTTAACATGACGAGCCCTCAGTCAAAAAATACTGCTGCGCGTAATGCCATCAATTTCAGTAAAACGCTTCAGGAAACATTCCCAATTTTCATGGGCAGACAAGATCCTGCAATGAAAGATATCCCCTTACGCATCACTTTTGATGAAGGCGAAGTCGGCCTTCAAAACACGCAGCTTTCACTCAATGATCCAAACGATATATCAGGGCAGATTTTCACACATATCCAAGAACTGGACAGCCAAGCATCACGCAAAACCTCAACACTGCAAATTGGCGCTGACTTAGAAACCTATATCCAGCAACAAAATAATCTGCCTAAAATTTAGCGTCCATGAGCGAGAAAAATGAAAGCCTCTCTGGCAACGCCTGCATAAAATATGCCTTTAGACAAAAAAAAGATCCGGAGATCTTTATTAGAAGATGCTCCGGACAAATGGCGGTAATAGAGGGTGTGTAAGATTTTTATAGGACAGCTCCGCGCAGGCTTGCAAGAAAAAAAGTGAATTTTTTATAGAAAAAGACGATATGTGTTTTTTAATAAATAAATATGCATTTTTTAACACACATATTCTTTCGTTGGTATATTCGTGCGCTCGAATCGATTCGAAAAAGTCCTTTTATTTACGTAGCATCCTATGCTAAACACTCACTCATACCGGTCGCAGTCCCTACCCGGTCAAACAAAACAAGGAAAGTAACATGAAAACATTTGTGATTTGCTCTGGCGGCATGGACTCCGTCACACTGGCATACAAAATCGCCAAAGAACAAACCCTCGCAGGTCTAATATCCTTTGATTATGGCCAGCGCCATAAAAAAGAGATCGCTTGCGCCAAGCAATGCGCCGACGCTCTAAACGTTCCTCATCACGTTATTGATATCTCATCCATTGGCGCTCATCTGAGTGGCTCTGCCCTGACCGATGATCATATCAACGTCCCAGACGGGCATTACGCCGAAGACACAATGAAAGTGACCGTTGTGCCCAACCGTAACGCTATTATGCTCAGCATCGCATACGGCATTGCAGCCGCGCAAAATGCCCACGCCGTGGCTGCAGCCTTTCATGGCGGCGATCATTTCATTTATCCTGATTGCCGCCCAGGCTTCGCACAAAGTTTTGAAACTATGCAAGCCCGCGCCCTTGAGGGATTAAACGACATCAAATTGCTCACCCCTTTTATTCATGATAGCAAAGGCGCTATTGCCGCCGAAGGTGCGCGCCTCAACGTCCCTTTTGCGCAAACTTGGTCATGTTACAAGGGCGGCGACCTGCATTGCGGGCGCTGCGGCACATGTGTCGAACGCCGCGAGGCTTTTGACGAAGCAGGCGCAAGCGACCCAACGGAATATGCCGATCCTGATTATTGGCGCGAAGCCATCAAGGCGCATAACAAGAAAGCGAGCTAACCCTCATGTATACAATTAGTAAAGATTATCATTTCTCGGCTTCGCATATCCTGCCACAACTGCCCAGCGACCACCCATGCTCGCGGATGCATGGGCATAACTATGTCGTGACAGTTGAATTGCAATCTGAAACGCTCAACGCTTATGGCTTTGTGCGTGACTATCGCGAACTGGATGACCTAAAACGCTTTATTGATGATAAGCTCGACCATCATCACCTCAACGACATCCTAGGCGATGACAATGTCACGGCCGAGCAAATCGCAAAATATATCTTCGATTGGTGCAAAGCGCGGTGGAGCGAAGTCTCTGCCGTGCGCGTATCAGAAACCCCAAAAAGCATGGCCGAATACCGCCCAAGCAAATAAAGCACGCATCATGACCGCAGAGCCCACAATCCGCATTAGCGAAATTTTCGGCCCCACCATACAAGGTGAAGGCGCCCTTATCGGGCAGCCAACCGTCTTTGTGCGCACAGGCGGATGTGATTATCGCTGCGCTTGGTGTGATACGCTCTACGCAGTTGAGAGCACATATCGCCGCGACTGGAAACCAATGAACGCCCAAGCCATCATGAAACGCGTGAAAGAGCTTTCCTCGGGCAAGCCCCTAACCATCACACTGTCAGGCGGCAACCCCGCCACACAAGATTGCAGCGCCTTCATCCAAGCCGGCAAGCAAGATGGATACAGCTTCGCCATGGAAACGCAGGGCAGCATCGCACAAGACTGGTTTAAAGACCTCGACATCTTAACGCTCAGCCCCAAACCCCCATCCAGCGGCATGAGCACGAATTGGGACATTCTGCGTGATTGTGCAAACGCGGCAGGCGCGAACACTAAAGTCTCCCTCAAAATCGTCATCGCCAATGATGAAGATTACGCCTACGCCAAAGAAGCGCACGCACATTTACCGCACCTACCCCTTTACCTGCAGCCATGTAATACTCAAGTCAGCAAAGATCACATCAACATGAGCAGCCTCAGCGCGGACATGCGTGCGCTGGTTGATCGCATTACCCAAGACCAATGGTTCACCCCCATTATTTTACCCCAGCTTCATGTCTATCTATGGGGCAACGAAAGAGGAGTTTAAAAACACATGAGTATCTATGAAAACCTAACCCAGCTTGGCGCAAAAACGCCCTTGCCCGAAACCCCTGAGAAGGCATCAATTGAAAAGGTTGAAAACCCGCAAAAAGATGTCCAGTACTGCGTACGCTTTTCCGCGCCAGAGTTCACATCACTTTGCCCGCTAACTGGTGCGCCTGATTTCGCGCATCTGGTGATTGATTACGTCCCAGGTGACTGGCTGGTCGAGAGCAAATCATTAAAACTATTTTTAGGATCATTCCGCAATCATGGCGCTTTCCATGAAGATTGTACCATTTCAATCGCACGCCGCCTGATTGACGAGATTAATCCTGCGTGGCTTCGCATCGGCGGATATTGGTATCCGCGCGGCGGCATCCCCATTGATATATTCTACCAAACAGGCGAAGCGCCAAAAGGTGTCTGGATTCCAGCACAAGGCGTTGAAAACTATAAAGGGCGCGGTTAACAGCATCATTCTTGTTTATGAACAAAATAAAAGAGGCCTATGAGGCCTCTTTCTTTTCTTCTTCAACTGCCGCGGCAGGTTCTTCCTTCACAGGCTCTTCTTCGGAGGATCTTCTTTCTTCTCCTCAGCCTTCGGCTTTTCTGCCGCTTGCTTGGCCTTATCCGCTTCAAATTTGGCCTTATCAGCCTCGGCTTTCGCCTGCGCCTTTTCGGCCTTTTCTTTTTCTATATCTTTTGCTTTATCAGAATGCTCAGCCATCTTATCAAGCGCCGACACAAGCTTATCTTTCACCACAGGTGCTTTTTCTGCAATGACACTATGCACTTTCGCTTTAAATGCTGGAATCTTGGCCATAACATTTGACACAAGAGGATGATGATTCTGCTCTGCAGGCTTAGCATCTGCAGTTTTATCTGCCTTAACTTCGGCCTTTGGGGCTTCTGCTGCTGGCTCTTCAATTTTCTGTTCTTCGCTCATTGGGTTCCTCCACACTTGAGAAAATAGTTTGCTCAAGGATCAAAATACCACAATAAAAATAAAGAATATATTAATGCGCCGCACAAACAGCGCATTAATCCAAAAAGAAAGTGTTCGGAGTGACGAAATAAAGCGTCAATCAGGCCTTACATATGGACAACTTTGCCATACGCATCAAGTACACTTTCATGCATCATTTCTGACAATGTCGGATGCGGGAAGATCGTATGCATAAAGTCTTCTTCAACGGCTTCCATCGTTTTACCGATCACAAACCCTTGGATCATCTCAGTCACTTCTGCGCCAACCATGTGCGCACCTAAAAGCTCACCAGTCTTCTTATCAAAGATTGTCTTCACAAGACCTTCAGGCTCGCCCAAGGCAATGGCCTTACCATTGCCCATAAACGGAAAACGACCAACCTTAATGTCATAGCCCTGCTCTTTCGCTTTGGCTTCGGTCAAACCAACAGATGCCACCTGCGGTGAACAGTAAGTACAGCCCGGAATATTCGCCTTTTTAAGCGGATGAACATTATTCAAACCAGCGATCTTCTCAACGCAAATAATGCCTTCGTGTGAGGCCTTGTGCGCAAGCCATGGCGCGCCCGCAACATCACCAATCGCGTAAATGCCTGCCTCATCCGTTTTTGAATATTCATCCGTGACGATATGACCGCGATCTTGTTTGATTTTGGTTTTCTCCAGACCGACATTCTCAACATTCGGAACAATGCCAACCGCTGCGATCACTTTTTCAACTTCGATCACTTCGGTTTTCTTGCCTTTCTCAACTGTCACTTTAACGCTCTTCGCGCCTTTATCCAGCTTCGCAACCTTAGCGCCTGTTATAATTTTCATGCCCTGCTTTTCAAATTGCTTACGCGCAAAATCAGAAATTTCCTTATCTTCAACAGGCATCACCTGATCCATAATCTCAACCACAGTCACATCTGCGCCAAGTGTTTTATAGAAAGAGGCAAACTCAATGCCAATCGCGCCAGACCCCACAACCAAAACACTTTTTGGCATCTCTTCAGGCACCATTGCCTCGCGGTAGCTCCAAACCTGTTTGCCATCAGGCTCCAGGCCAGGCAATGCACGCGCACGCGCGCCAGTGGCAAGGATAATATGCTTGGCCTTCAAAGTATTTTGAACCTTACCATCCTTTTCAACGGCGACCTGACCATTACCTGCAAGCTTGCCCCAGCCATCAAAAACCGTCACTTTGTTTTTCTTCAGCAAATGCGCAATACCGCCAGATAACTGCTTTGATACAGCGCGTGAACGCTCGACAATCTTTTTGATATCAAATGACAGACCTTCAACCTTAATGCCGAATTGCTCGGACACTTGTGCAAGATGGTGAATTTCACTTGAGCGCAAAAGCGCCTTCGTTGGGATACAGCCCCAGTTCAAACAAATCCCGCCTAGGTGATTGGCTTCAACCACGGCGACCTTCATTTTCAACTGCGCCGCGCGGATCGCAGCAACGTAACCGCCCGGGCCACCACCAATTACAACAACATCAAAATTTGTATCAGCCATAAGAAATATCTCTCGCTTTTTCTAGGATAAAAATGAATAAAATTAAACCAGCATACTCACAGGGTTCTCGATATAGCGCTTAAAGTGCTGCAAGAACTCTGCACCCACGGCGCCGTCAACGCTGCGGTGGTCGGTTGAAAGCGTGACATTCATCACTGTGCGGATTTTAACCTCACCATTTTCAACAACAGGCACTTGATTACCTGCACCAACCGCCAAAATACAGCTTTGCGGCGGGTTCACAATCGCTTGGAAGTTATTCACGCCAAACATACCAAGGTTTGAAATGGAAAATGTTCCGCCTTGGAATTCATGCGGCTTAAGCTTGCCTTCACGGGCGCGCCCTGCAAGATCTTTCATCTCGTTCGAAATCTCCGCCAAGCCTTTTTCTTCTGCGGCCTTAACAATCGGCGTAATCAAACCTGTTGGCGTTGCAACCGCAATTGAAATATCTGCGTGTTTAAACTGCAACAAGGCATCATCTGTCCATGCAACATTCGCCGCAGGATAGCTTTTTAGCGCCATTGCAGAAGCCTTAATGATAAAGTCATTCACAGAAAGCTTGTACGCCCCGTCCGCCTGATCGTTCAACTTCTTACGCGCGGCAAGAAGATTATCCAGCTGACAGTCAACCGACAGATAGAAATGTGGAATAGTCTGCTTTGATTCTGTAAGGCGCTGCGCCGTGACTTTCTTGATATTGTTATTTGGAATGGCTTCGTATTCCATGCCAAGCATATCAGCAAGCTGTTTGGCATCTGGGCCGCTTGCCGCAGGTTTACTTGCAGGCGCAGAGGCCGCCGCAGATGGCGCCGCGCCAGGTTTAGCATTTTCAACGTCAGCTTTAACAATACGTCCGCGTGGGCCTGTACCCGTCAACGTCGAAAGATCAATGCCCTTATCGGCCGCAATGCGGCGCGCAAGCGGAGAAACAAAAATGCGTTTACCATCATTTGACGCAGGCGCCGCAGGCGCAGACGATGCCGCAGGCTTGTCATCCGCAGCAGGCGCAGAGGCCTCGGCAGCAGGAGCCGTCGCTGGCGCGCCATTATCGTTTGCCAAGAACCCGTCAATTGCGCTTGCATCTTCACCGTCTTCAAGCAACACCGCAATAACATCATTCACAGGGACGTTTTGTGTACCTGCTTCGATGAGGATTTTACCCAAGATACCTTCGTCAACGGCTTCTACTTCCATTGTAGCTTTATCTGTTTCGATCTCAGCGATCACATCGCCAGCCTCAACAGTATCCCCTTCGGCCTTAAGCCAGTTCGCAAGCGTTCCATCTGTCATTGTTGGCGATAGCGCCGGCATCGTTACTTTAATAGGCATGAATATTTATCCCTTAACTTCTTTTCTCGTCTAATTATTTATAACAAACCTTTTTCACCGCGCCGACAATGTCAGCAGGCTGCGGCAAAGCAAGCGCTTCAAGGTTCGCAGCATAAGGCATTGGAACGTCTTTACCGCAAACGCGCTCAACTGGCGCGTCAAGGTAATCAAAGCCATGCTCCATACATAGCGCGGCAATCTCAGCGCCAACACCTGCAAAAGGCCAGCCCTCTTCAACGCACACAAGGCGGTTTGTTTTCTTCAAGCTTTCCAAAATCGTATAGCGATCAAGCGGGCGAATTGTGCGCAGGTTAATCACCTCTGCATCAATGCCTTGCTCGGCAAGCTCTGCCGCCGCTTCCATCGCTTTGCCAACCATAATCGAATACGACACGATTGTAACGTCTGCGCCGCTGCGCTCGATCTTGGCGCGGCCAATAGGAATAACGAAATCTTCTGACGTTGGACATTCAAATGACTGTCCGTACAAAATTTCATTTTCCAAGATAATCACTGGGTTTGGATCACGAATAGCCGCCTTCATCAGGCCTTTTGCATCCGCCGCAGACCATGGTGCAACAACCTTAAGGCCAGGCACATGCGCATACCAGCTTGCATAACATTGCGAGTGCTGCGCGCCAACGCGTGATGCCGCGCCATTCGGGCCGCGCAATACAATCGGACAGCCAAGCTGACCGCCCGCCATATAAAGCGTCTTCGCGGCAGAGTTAATAATATGGTCAATGGCCTGCATACCAAAATTCCATGTCATAAATTCAACGATAGGCTTCAGGCCGTTCATCGCTGCGCCAACCGCCATACCTGTAAAGCCATGCTCGGTAATTGGCGTATCAATAACGCGGTCCGCGCCAAATTCATCCAGCAAGCCTTCTGAAACTTTATACGCACCTTGATATTCTGCGACCTCTTCACCCAACAAGTGAACAAGCTCATCACGGCGCATTTCTTCGGCCATCGCATCACGCAGCGCAACGCGCACTGTGCACTCAGCCGTGTCAGTAAAGGCCGCTTCGTCAAAGACAGGAGGCTCGATAATTTTGCCTTGTGCGTACAAAATATCGCGATCTTTTACATCCGCGCCAAGGACTTGCTCGGCATCTGATGACGAAACACTTGCTGGCGCATCATCTGATGACGCCTCTGGCGCGGCTGGCGTGGTATCATTCGCGGCTGACAAATCTAGATCGTCAACGCTTTCGCCATCTTCAATCAAAACAGCAATTGGTGTGTTCACGGCAACGCCTTGCGTGCCCTCTGACACGAGGATCTTACCCAAAATACCTTCATCAACGGCTTCGACTTCCATTGTGGCTTTGTCTGTTTCGATTTCGGCAATCACGTCACCGGCCTCGACAGTATCACCTTCGGCCTTCAGCCATTTTGCAAGGTTACCTTCGGTCATTGTCGGCGAAAGCGCTGGCATTAAAACTTGTGTTGGCATGGTCTATTCTACCTTTTCTTCAAATCTAATTCTGTTATTTACGCGGCGTCTGTTTCGATCAAAACATCTGTCCAAAGCTCTGCCTCATCAGGTTCAGGGCTTTCCTGAGCAAAGGTCGCTGCTTCTGCCACAATGCCTTTAATCTCTTTATCAATGCCCCTCAGATCAGCTTCATCAACGCCATCTTGTTGCAGCATATCTTTCACCTGATTAATCGGGTCATGCTCATTCTTCATCGTGTTAAGCTCGTCCTTCGTGCGATATTTCGCAGGATCCGACATCGAGTGACCGCGATAACGATATGTCATCATCTCAAGGATATATGGCCCCTTGCCCGAACGAATATGATCAAGCGCCTTGCGCGCAGCCTTTTGCACAGCAAAAACATCCATCCCGTCAACTTGTTCGCCTGGGATGCCGTAACCTTCGCCGCGTTTATGCAATTCACCAGCGATAGAGCGCTTGTTCGACGTCCCCATCGCGTATTTGTTATTCTCAATCACATACAAAATTGGCAGCTTCCAAAGTGCTGCCATATTATAACATTCCGCAACCTGTCCTTGGTTTGCCGCGCCATCACCCATGTATGCCACTGCAACGCCGCCGTCTTTCTTATACTTATGAGAAAACGCCAGACCTGTACCAATCGCGCCGTTCGCACCGACAATGCCGTGTCCGCCAAAGAAGTTCTTTTCGCGGCTAAACATGTGCATAGAACCGCCTTTACCGCGTGAGTAACCATCAATGCGGCCCGTCAATTCCGCCATAATGCCCTTAGGGTCCATCCCGCACGCAAGCATATGCGCGTGATCGCGGTATGATGTCACAACAGTGTCCTGAGGTTCTTGTTGGGATTGAATACCTGTCACAACGGCCTCTTGACCGATATAAAGGTGACAGAAACCACCAATCAAACCCATACCATATAATTGACCGGCTTTTTCTTCAAAGCGACGGATCAACAGCATTTCACGGTACAGGGAAAGCAATTCGTCTTTGTTAACTTTTGCAGCACTCGATTTCGTTTTTTTAGCAGCCAAAGCAATATCTCCACTTGATATAAAGTAACGGAAGACTACTGCTACACCATTTACTGCAGGATTTCTAGGGGGAAGCGTTAAGAAAACTTATTGCTGTGCAGCATTCGGGGATAACCCTAAAACCGTCACATCGCTGCGGCGCTGATAACCCAAAGTCGACAAAGCGAGTTCTTCGGCGTAATCAAGATCCAGCGTATCAGGACGAAGCATCACGACGCGCTTTTCAAGCGCTTCTCTTGCAAGCGTCACCTCATACAAGCGCGCACGCTCGGCAGTCAGGTCTTTCTGGACATTATGCAGCGTCAATAAACCGCGCTGCCCCGCGATGGCGTGATACGAAAAATAAAGACCAAGACACGCCCCCAACAACAGAAGGAAGTGATCTCTAAGAAAGAAGCGACCTTTAAATAAGCTATTCATAACATTCAATGAATCATAGTCGAATCACCGCGTCAATTGAAAACTGATTTCAGAGTCAACCCCAAAACACGAACATAAAAAGAACACCCACAGTTAAGTGACTCTAATTATTCAAAATTCCATAAAAGAAGTTTTTTTACTTTACCGACTCAAACGAAAAGTCAGGGTTCTTATCCTGCGCATCCGACAGATGCCAAGCATTACGCGCCAAGAAAACATAATCGCCATCATGGTCAGTGCCCACACTCGATCTGTTCGCATCTGCAAACGCCTTTAACTTCGCGCCATCCTCACAAAACATCCAGCGCGCCGTATAAAGCTCGGTCACTTCAAACTTCACAGGAATTTCATATTCTGTGCGAATGCGGTCTGCAAGAACATCAAACTGAAGCGACCCGACAACGCCGACAATCCAGTCCGCGCCAAGCATGGGTTTAAAGACGCGCGCAGCGCCCTCTTCCGCTAGCTGCTCTAGCGCGCGACCCAAATGCTTTGCCTTCAATGGGTCTTCTGGGCGCGCACGCTTCATCAGCTCGGGCGCAAAGTTTGGAATATCACTAAAGGCAAGCTCCTCCCCCTCAGTCAGCGCATCACCAATGCGCAAACCGCCCGTATTGGGCAAACCAATAATATCACCCGCATAAGCAACCTCAGCGACCTCGCGGTCTTGCGCCAAGAACAATTGCGGCGAATGCATCGTCAGCATCTTGCCCGAGCGCACATGCTTAAGTTTCATCCCTTTACGAAACTTGCCCGAACAAATGCGTGTAAAAGCAATACGATCACGGTGCTTAGGATCCATATTCGCCTGAATTTTAAACACAACGCCCGTTACCTTACCTTCATCAGGCTCGATCATACGGCTTTGCGTTTTTTGCGGCTGCGGTTTTGGCGCAAAACTGCCCAATCCGCTAAGGATTTCACGCACGCCAAAGTTATTCAGCGCCGAGCCAAAATAAACAGGTGTCAACGTACCATCCATATAGGCCTGCGCATCAAATTCGGGGCACAAACCGCGCGCCATCTCGACATCTTCGCGCAGCTTTTCGGCAAAGTCAGCCCCCAGCAATTCATCAAGCTTAGGATCATCAAGACCATCACATTGAATGCCTTCGGTAATACTGTCACCCTTACCACGCTCAAACAGGATCAAACGATCATTAAACAGATCATAACATCCCTTAAAATCACGCCCCATACCAATCGGCCAACTGGCTGGCGTTACGTCCAGCGCAAGTTTTTGCTCAATCTCGTCCAGCAAATCAAATGGGTCTTGCCCTTCGCGGTCCATCTTATTGACAAACGAAACAACTGGCATATCGCGCAGGCGGCAAACCTCGAACAATTTCTTTGTCTGCCCCTCAATACCCTTGGCGTTGTCCAGCACCATAACCGCGCTATCCACGGCAGTTAGTGTACGGTATGTATCTTCGGAAAAGTCCTCGTGACCAGGTGTATCCAGCAAGTTAAACGTATGCCCGTCATAATCAAACGTCATCACAGAGGACGCCACGGAAATACCGCGCTCTTGCTCGACCTTCATCCAGTCAGACGTCGCACGGCGGCGATCGCCCTTGGCCTTCACCATACCTGCCATCTGGATTGCACCACCGAACAAAAGCAATTTCTCGGTCAAGGTTGTCTTACCCGCATCGGGGTGAGAAATAATCGCAAAGGTGCGGCGGCGGTCAATTTCTGTTTGTAAGCTCATGGCAGCGCTTTTACCAGAAAGCCCCGCGCGAAACAACAAAGATAATTACAAAGCCTGCCCAAATAACAGCGGAACCTTGGCCGCTTTAGACACGCGCTCCATATACGTGCGCACTTGTGGCGGAAACATCACCCCCTTAACAAGGCTCAGCGCATGTAACATTGGCCATAAGGTGATATCGTCAACGCCATAAGGTGCGCCCCCAAATTCGGCAAGCAAAGGCGATAAACGCTCTAGATGCTCGTCAACCTGACGAATAAGATCTGGGCTTTGCTCATACAAGGCATCCAAATCACCAAAGTTCTTTTCCTGCCTGTCACAAAAATATGCACGCGCCTCGGGTGTAGCCAGTTCCGCAAAATCACAGCGCGCAAAACGCGGAACAGCCAAACGATAAATCACACCCGCCGCATCATCTTGCCACTGCGCAATACGATCATCCGCATCACGGATCAAAACAGGATCGCCCAAACCATCAACATAGTGAACGATATCCATACTCTCGCCCATGTAACTTCCATCATCTTTTTGCAAGATCGGAACCATCTTCTTGCCAATCATACGTGTTGGCGTTTCAACGTCCCCTTCCATGATCACATCAAGGTCAAAGTTCACATCCCGCAAACCAAAAATCATCCGCGCACGGACACAAAACGGACAATGTTCGTAGACATACAATTTCATAAGAAAGCTCCTGCGTTAATATTCATGCTTTGAAATAGAACAGCGCAGCAGTAAAACCAGCAAAACTTAATCAAAGACTTTCCCATCAAAGGGGTTATCAAGGCTTTGCGCCTCGATCTCTACCACCCACAGATCTGGGTCAAGCGATACTGCGCGCTGTGTATACTGATCTACCTGTCCCTCAGGCATAGGATCATCACCCAGCGCCCTCACCCAGCCAAGAGCGCCATCCAAGTCACGCTGCTGCGCGTAAAGCATACATTGCCGCACTGTGATGTCATATACCTTCACCATCACAACGCCAGAGGCATGATTACCGCGATGCGCAATATAATGCCCCTGACCGCGCGCATTCAGCTTGGCACATTCGGCCTCAACCCACAGCGCCGTTGGCAAACGCGCTTCGCCTTGATCATCTGAAAACATTTTATTGAATATGTGCGTCACTCACCCAGCGCTCAACCGTAACAACGGCTTCATCAACGCAAACCTCAGGGCGGTGAAATGAATAAACTTTTTGCGCCGCCTCCAGCGCAATCATATCAGGAATGGTTTTATCCCCTGTCAGCGCCTTATAGGTGCGCATAACCGCGCGATAGCACTTGCAGTTTTTTGCAAGTTTGCAATCCATAAACTGTTCACCTGAACACGTCATAATCTGTATTCCCAATACTGTCTTATTTCTTTTTAATCTTCTTACCGTAAAGCTCTAGACGGTGATCAACCAGATCATAGCCAAGCTCATGTGCAATTTTAACCTTGAGGCGCTCAAGCTCTGCATTTTGAAATTCCACAACTTCACCGGTTTCAAGGTCAATCAAATGATGATGGTGATCCCAGTTCACCTCATAGCGCGAATAACCTTCCTGAAATTCGTGACGAATAACCAAGTCAAGTTCGTCAAGCAAACTCAATGTACGGTAAACCGTCGCGATACTGACAGAATCGTCAAGCTTCTTGGCGCGTTCATATACGTCTTCAACCGACGGGTGATCCGAGGCTTCATCCAGAACCTTCAAAATAACGCGGCGTTGCCCCGTCATCTTTAATCCTGCCTCAGCGCACTTCTCTTCAATATTCGTTGTCATCAAATCACCTTTTGCTATCGTCAATTCAAGAAAAAATATAGCCTTAGCCAAAAAACTGCAAGCTTTTAAGAATGATTCTTACACACGCAAACGGCTGGACGGCAAAAAGACCAAGACCTCTGTCCCCTGCCCAAGAACAGATTTCAAATCAAGCTCCCCATCGTGCATCTCAACCATAGCCTTGGCAATCGGCAAACCAAGCCCTGTTCCTTCTTGAGGCAAATACTCATTACTGTCATCAACCTGCCCAAAGGGCTCTAAGACCTGCTCGATCTTATCTTCAGGAATCCCCGTGCCCTGATCTATCACATGCACACACAATCGTCCGCTTTCGCGCATAGATGCATGAATGCGGATCACATCCCCTTCGCCAGAAAATTTAACAGCATTCATCAGCAAATTAATAAACACCTGCCTAAATATGCGCTTATCGCAAAAGACCTCTGGCAAATCTAACGACAAATCACATGCGAAGGATATGCTCTTGCCGAACGCGCGCGATTCCATCATGCGTACAACACTGATAATAATCTCGCCTAGGCTCTCCCACTCCTCATCAAGCTCTACCTTGCCGGATTCAATCTTAGACATATCCAAGACTTCATTGATAATGCCCAGTAAATGGCTCGCGCTACTATGGATATCGTCAATATACCCCGTATAACGCTCGTTAACGAGCTTACCAAAAGTGCCTTCAATCATAATCTCAGAAAAGCCCATAATCGCATTCAAAGGCGTGCGCAGCTCATGGCTCATATTCGCCAAGAATACGGACTTCGCGCGGCTGGCACTATCCGCACGCTCTTTTGCGGCGCGCAGGGTTTCCTCCATACGCTTACGCAGCGTAATATCCATCAAGGTATAAACCTGAAAAACACGCCCGCCGCTAAGCTCCATCGCGGCCGCAGTAAACAGGACATTGGCAATCGATCCATCACTGCGGATCACGCGAAGCTCGCCCGAGCCGCGCGGCGCATCAACACCTGCAACCATTTGACTCGCAAACGCCTTACGCGCATCGGCTGTAATAAAGCTGGTAATGCCGCGCCCCATAAGCTCAGCCTCATTCCAGCCAAAGTTTTTCACAATGCTTTGATTAACGCGCACGACTTTATGCGCATCATCTGTGACGACAATGCCAACCTCACTCAAATCAAAGACCGCGCTCATCAGCAGCAGCTCATCATTGCGGCCTTCTTGCGCTGGTGACGAACGTACAATGCCCGCATTACCAATCACATCAACGCCCTGCGCGCGCCCCTTAGAATCAACAACAGGAAACATCGTAAAGGAACGCATCGAACGCGCCGCGCCTGATGGCAAAGATGCCAATGGCTGAAGCTCTATATGCACGGACGCCTGTGCAGACAGGCACACATCATAGCACTTCTTAAACTCTGCATAATCCCCTTCGGAAAACAGATCTCTCAGCGGGACAAGTATATCGCTTGCATCCTCTAAGCCACCAAAGAACGCCGCCGCCATTTTATTCGGGTTAAATAGCTGCATCTGACGCGCGTCATCGCGCCTTGCCTGAAAGCGCGGCGCAGGCATATCCATGTAAAGATTTTTATAATCAGACATTTAGCGCACAAAGTTATTTAAGTAATATAAACCTAATATAACCGCACTATCCTCAAGAAATCCACTCTTTTTCCAGCGAATCCAAATTCCCTGCCTTCACGGCGGCGCGAACCTCACGCATCAAACGGTTCATGGTTGCGATATTATGCTGCGTCAAAAGCTGCGCTCCCAGCGGCTCTCCTGCCTTGAGCAAGTGATGAATATACGCCTTGGAATAATCCGAAGACGCCGAAACACCGTTGCCCTCGTCCAGTGGCGTTTCATCTTCGCGGAAACGTGCATTTTTCAAATTAATCGTCTCGCCAGGCGCACCTTTCAAGAACGCCGTACCATGGCGGGCAAGGCGCGTTGGGATCACACAGTCAAATGTATCAACGCCCATACGCACGAATTTAAAGACATCCTTGATCTTACCAATCCCAAGAAAATGCACCGGACGCTGGGGCGCGGCATTTTCCAGTGAATGATGAACGGTAATCTCCATTTCCTCATCCGTGCCGCCAAGACATCCCCCAACCGCCGTACCAAAGAAATCACGATCCGCGATATAAGCCGCGCTCTCTGCACGCAGGTCAGGATATACACCGCCCTGCACAATGCCATATACGGCTTGCTTACCATTGTGCGTGCGCGCAAACTGCGCCAGTGATCGATCACCCCAACGCACGCTCATCTGCATCGAACGCGCAGTGTAATCACGGCTAACATGATACGGCGTACATTCATCAAACTGCATCAATAAATCCGCGCCGATTTGACGCTGAATTTCCATGGCGCTTTCAGGCGTCAAGGCAATCTTGCGTCCATCAATGTGCGAACGAAAAACAACGCCCTCTTCAGTAATCTTCAACAAAGACTTGTTTTCATGCCCTTTGGATTTGTTACGCCCCTTAATTTCATCCGCCATCGTACCTTCACCCAACGAGAAGACCTGAAAGCCTCCACTGTCCGTCAGCATCGGCCCATCCCAGCCCATAAATTTGTGAATGCCGCCCATCTTTTCAATTAATTCCGATCCGGGCTGTAACATCAGGTGATAGGTATTGGCCAAGATAATATCCGTCTTCGCCGCGCGCAGGTCAGCAGGCGTCATCGTCTTAACCGTCGCCTTCGTTCCGCAGAAGATATAGTTTGGCGTTTCAATCTCGCCATGCGGGGTTTTCAGGCGGCCAATTCGCGCCTTACTCTTAGGATCTTTATGCGTAATATCAAATGAAAAACCAGGATATTTAATCACGTCAAAACACCTTTGCGATACGTTTCGTATAAAACAAAGCCCGCACAGCAAATGGCCGGCGGGCTGTATTCAAATCAAGCTATGCTTGAGATAAAAGACCTAAGCAGCAGTTTCTGCTTTTTTCTTTTCGATCTCTGCCTTCAAAGCACGCAAAGATGGATCAAGTTTCGTCTTAGCAGTATCTGCCAAGAATGCATCCAAACCACCTTTGTGCTCAACAGTGCGCATACCACGAGCACTTACACGGATCTTCACCCAGCGCTCTAATGTTTCACTGTAAAAGCTTGTATCTTGAATGTTAGGCAGGAAACGACGACGTGTTCTGTTCAAAGCGTGTGATACGTTGTTACCGCTTTGTGGGCCTTTTCCTGTAATCGTGCAACGGCGTGCCATAACATTATTCCTTATTCTTAAATCTATAAAGTCTTAACTCAGGCGCGCACAATAAGAGAAAGCCCATAACAAAGTCAAGCATAAAGAAACAAAAAATCAGGCAAAAAATAAATAAGCGCCGCAAAAGCCTAAAATAAGCAGCAAATGCGCCACGCCAAGCATATAAGCTCCGCGCCGCAACTGGCTAAGCTCAACCTTCGCACTGCTACTCTCATCACCAGCCCAAGGCCCTTTAACTTTACGACCATCCACCCCCATATAAGCACCGCCCAACGCCACGCCCAGCGCATGCGCCATCACATCCAGCGCATAGCCGCCCTGACAAAACGTCGCCTTATACGAGCGCACAAACCCTTTTGCCGCGCGCGGCGTAAACAGCGCCGCAAACCAAAGCAAAACCGCGCTTAGAAACATGGGCACATACCCCATAACCAGCGTCCCTGCATACGCCCCCATACCAAAGGCATTATCGAATCCGCGCTCACCAAAGCGCCAATTCATTGCTGAAAAGGCTGCAAATAAAATCGCTCCTTCCAAACCAAAGATGCAATACCAAAATAAAGGCGCCATCAACGCATCATTAAAACGGCGCACACTCACCCCCAGTGCCAAACGCGTAATCGCATAATCATCTGCGCCTGCCACATTCGCCAGCGCCCCGCGTGAAAAAGATAAGTAAACGCCCTCGCCCGCACGGCCGCCCTGAATGGTCTTATATAATTGCAATAACGACACCATCATCCCTGGTGCGCTCACCAATGCCAAAAGAATCACACTTTCGGCGAAATAAAACGCAGAGGCACTACCACCAAAGAACGATAAAACATAAGGCAGGGATCCAATAAACGCGACAACCACAAAGAGAGCCGCAATCAACAAAACAAACCCGCGAAAAAACAAATCAGGCGGACGGCGCCCAGCGCGGTTAAGCTTATCACCAATACGGCCAAACAACAGATCGATAAAACGCCACAAAACCGGCACACACACGGGACGCAAAAACAATGACACCAACGCCGCGCCGATCAAAGACACCAGCAAGACAATCAAACATACAAGGGCTCTCATCTCTGGAAAACCACTTGCGATCATGCTATTTAATATATCAGTCATGTTATGCTCTCGTTTTTATGCTAGAATGACTATACTCGATTTTATAAGGATACAAAAGCCGTGCTCTATCAGCTCCACGATCTTCAATACGCGATCAACACGCCCTTGCGCCTGCAAGCCGAAATAACCAAAACACTGCTAAGCAATCCATTCAACCCGCTTAGCTATACGCCTGCGGGCCGCACAATCGCCGCCTCAGCTGAACTGGTCGAGCGCCTAACGCGGCGTTTTGGCAAACCTGAATTCGGCCTGCCCTTTACAACCATTGACGGCAAACAAGTCGCCGTCCACGAAGAAATCATCGCCAAGCGCCCCTTTGGTCAGCTTGTGAATTTCAAACGTGCCTGTGATCGCAACGACCCAAAGGTTTTATTGGTTGCGCCGCTATCGGGGCACTATGCAACGCTGCTGCGCGGCACGGTCGAGGGCCTATTGCCGCACCATAATGTTTTTGTCACCGACTGGGCAGATGCGCGCCAGGTTCCGCTTAATAAAGGCTCGTTCGATTTAGACAGCTACATTTCCTACCTGCGCGAGTATCTAGCCATGCTTGGCCCAGACGTGCACGTTATGGCCGTGTGTCAGCCCGCAGTCCCTGTTCTGGCAACAGTCGCCTTAATGGCATCGGAAAACGACCCTAACCAGCCTTTATCAATGACACTGATGGGCGGCCCGATTGATACGCGCGTTTCAAAAACCCAAGTAACCGACCTTGCCGAGCAACGCCCAATATCTTGGTTTGAACAAATGGCGGTGCACACAGTGCCGTTTTACTACCCCGGCGGCATGCGCAAAGTCTACCCTGGCTTCTTACAGCTTACCGGCTTTATGACGATGAACCTTGATCGCCATATGGGCTCGTACATGAATTTGTTCAAACATCTTGTCCAAGGCGACGGACAATCCGCAGATAAGCACCGCGAATTTTACAACGAATATCTGGCTGTCATGGATATTCCTGCAGAATTTTATCTACAAACCGTTGAAACCGTATTTATCAAACATTCTTTGCCGCGCGGCCTGATGGAATGGAAAGACGAAACCACAGGCGAAACCATGCGCGTACGGCCGCAAGACATTAAACGCACAGCGCTCCTCACCGTTGAGGGCGAGCGCGACGACATTTCTGCCCGCGGACAAACAACCGCCGCGCATGAAATTTGCTACTCCCTGCCGCAAAGCAAACAATACCATCACCTGCAAATTGGCACTGGCCATTACGGCATCTTTAACGGCCGCAAGTACCGCCAAAACATCTTGCCGCGCATTCGCTGGTTCATGCGACAGCAAGACCCAGGCAAAGATGCTGTTCCTGCCGCAGACCTTGAAGCCACCGGCGACCTGCGTCCAGTGCGCTACGACCGCGATCAACATGGCATCGCCGCAACGCGCCGCCAATTGCGCGAGCAAAACTCCGAATTCTACAAGGCCTTCATGGATTAATGCGCCGCTTCCTGCCTGACTTTATCACGCGCGAACCGCCTACATTTCCGGATTACATCACGGTCAAACACAATGCCCGCGCTGGCCGCATTGTTATGCGCCTAAACACCAAAACACGCAAAATTGATTTAACCATCCCCAAGTGGATGAGCCTGCATGACGCCAAGGCATTTACCGATCAAAACAAACGCTGGATTGATGACAAACTGCAAACCCTTGGCCAAAGCATCCCCTTTGAACATGGCCAGACAATCCCCCTGCTCGGACGTGACCGCACAATCACCATTCAAGAAAACCCAAACTCTGCGCGCACGACCTTTACCCTCACCGCGCACGAGCTTCTGATGATGACGCACCTAGAAAACCCTGCGCCTAAAATCGAAAAACACCTCAAGGCAATCGCACGACAAGAGTTCGAACCACGCCTGCACGACAAGGCAGCACAGATCGGCCACAGCATCAACAAACTCACGCTGCGCGACCCGCTCAGCCGTTGGGGCAGTTGCTCTCACGATGGGAACATCATGCTCTCATGGCGGTTGATATTCGCACCGCCTGCCGCCATGGATTACGTCATCGCGCACGAAGTTGCCCACCTGCGCCATATGGATCACTCCAAGGCATTTTGGGCGCTTTGCAAAGACCTGTCAGATAATTACAGCGCGGGACATAGCTGGATGCGTGAACACGGCAACACCCTTATGCGCTATGGATAAAGCAACATTTTTTCTTGCATAACACTCATGCCGATCATATAACAATACCCAACAAAAGGTTGAGCTATGAAAAATATAACTCCAAACACACAAACACATATTCAGAGTGAATATCACCCAGCACTCTCAGATCAAGAAATCGAGAATCGCATCAATAGCCACATCATCGCCTACATTACAGATGGGCTATCCTCTAATGACCCCAATAAACTCAACCTATCTAACCACCTCATCGAAGGCACCGATTTTACACAGCTTACCCGCAATGCCAACGCTTTCATATTAGAATACATCGCCCTTAGTGAACGCGCAAAAGAAGTCCTAAAAGACGGTTATCTAGGGCTCGAACTTATCAAAGCCAACAACGCGACGTTCATTAACACCTCATTTCAAGGCCTTCATTTAACTAAGATGGAAGCCTGCAACGCCCGATTTGAGCATTGTGATTTCAGGGATACGTACCAGCTTGCTTTAATTGATTTTGCAGGAAGCGAAATGATTTCCCCTAAATTCACCCTTGATGCACACCTCGCCCATATGGACTTTGCGCAGCTAAAATCCATTAGCGCACCTCAATTCTACGACGGCCAAAACCAGCCCTTACACGGTTTCAGCATATGCCCAGACACACACAACATTATCTATGATGGAAAGCTCTCTTCTGCGTTTCAAAATCAAAAAAACAACGCGGACGCAAAACACGCTTACAAAAGCTATGTCAGCAATAGACAATTCTTCACTGAAACGCCCCTCCAAGAAACCTTTTCAGCCAAAGATCTACACACACGTCTTGCGGCGAAAATCCTGCACTCAGCGCACAGCCTTACGCTCAACAATTAACGCGCGTCATGCGCCAAAAAATCAAGCGCCCCTTGCAGAATAATTTGCGCGGCAAGCTTATCGATCAGGCCGCTTTCTTTTGCGCGGACACGCTTTGATCTTTTATCCACAAAGTTATCCACAATATCCTCCACAGATTTTGTGGATAACCTCTCATCCCAAAGGGCCACCCACGGGGCATCACCAACAATAGCAGGATAGCGAACAAGCTCAGCCGCGAAATCACGGATACTTTGCGCGCGCGGCCCTTCGCTTTCGTCCATGTTGATAGGCAAACCAATTACAAATCCGCCAACCTCGTAATCTTTGACAACCTGCTCCAAAACCAGAATATCTTTAGTAAACTTGGTGCGCTTAATGGTTTGCAAGGGCGTTGCCAAGCTCTGATCCGGATTAGACAGCGCCAATCCAATCGTTTTCTTCCCAACGTCCAGCCCCAATAAAGCCGTCCCACGCGGACAATCGCCCGCAATATTTTTAAGCAAATCAATCATGTTACACTCTTGCACCAACCTGCATGGGGTGCTATCACATTAGCCTTATTAAGGTGAAGGAAATAATATTGATGTCAACTGAAAACACCCCTTCTATCATGGATATTGCAAAGAAAACGGCGCGCCTTGCACGCCTGCGCGTCAGCGAAGAAGAACTTGCTGTCGTTGCGCCGCAACTTGAAAAAATCCTTGGTCTTTTCGAAGAATTACAAACACTCGACACTGATAATGTCGAACCTCTCGCGAATGTAATTGGTCAAAAATTACAATTACGCGAAGACGAAATCACAGATGGCGATTGCCAAGATAAAGTCCTCAGCAACGCACCAGACACCACACAAGGTTTCTATGGCGTCCCTAAAGTTGTCGAATAAAGGATACCCTAACAATCATGAGCGCACTCAATAAACTCACTATTACGCAGGCTCTTTCTGGCCTAGAAAACAAAGACTTCACTGCCGTTGAACTGGCAGAGGCTCACATCAAGGCGATGGAAGAAGGCCGCACCCTGAACGCCTACATCACCGAAACGCCCGAGCTTGCCCTTGAACAAGCCAAAGCCTCTGACGCCCGTCGCGCAGCAGGCAACGCAGGTGCGCTTGACGGCATTCCGCTCGCTATGAAAGATCTGTTTTGCACACAAGGCGTGCGCACAACCGCCGCCAGCAAGATTTTAGAAGACTTCATCCCCCCTTACGAATCAACCGTCAGCCAAAAACTGTGGGACGCGGGCGCAAGCATGCTCGGCAAGGTTAGTCTTGACCAGTTCGGCATGGGATCATCTAACATCAACTCCGCCTTTGGTGATGTGATCAACCCTTGGTCACGTAAAGACAGCCCCGATGTCAAACTCACGCCGGGAGGCTCTTCTGGTGGCTCCGCCGCAGCCGTTGCAGGATACCAAGCCATGGGCGCAACTGCGACTGATACTGGCGGCTCTGTACGTCAACCCGCCGCCTTCACAGGCACAGTTGGCATTAAACCGTCATATGGGCGCTGCTCTCGCTTTGGCGTAATTGCATTTGCGTCATCACTCGACACACCATCCTTCATGGCACGCAGCGTCGAAGACACAACCCTTATGATGCAAACCGCCGCAGGCCATGACGCCAAAGACAGCACATCATCAATGCGCGACGTGCCTGACTGGATGGCTGCACTGAAAAACACTGACCTTAAAGGCATGAAAGTCGGCATCCCAAAAGAATACACTGTTGATGGCATGCCAGAAGAAATCACAAGCATCTGGCAACAAGGCGCGCAATGGTTAAAAGAAGCTGGCGCGGAAGTAATCGACGTATCCTTGCCGCACACGCATTACGCCTTGGCAACATATTATATCCTTGCACCGGCTGAGGCTTCATCAAACCTCGCACGTTATGACGGCGTGCGCTATGGCCACCGCACAAGCGAATATGACGACCTAATTGATATGTACGAAAAAACACGTGCAGAAGGTTTCGGCGACGAAGTCAAACGCCGCATTCTGATCGGCACATATGTTCTGTCAGCAGGTTACTACGATGCTTACTATATCAAGGCACAAAAAGTGCGCCGCCTGATCGCAAATGACTTTGAAAACGCGTTCGAGCAATGCGATGTGATCCTTGCACCAACGGCGCCATCAACCGCATTTGCCCTTGGCGAAAACCAAAACGACCCCGTCAAAATGTATCTAAACGACGTCTTCACAATCCCCGCATCTCTTGCAGGCGCACCGGCAATGTCAGTGCCCGCAGGATTAGACGCGCAAGGCCTGCCACTAGGCTTGCAACTTATCAGCAAACGCTGGGACGAAGAATCATTAGTAAAAGCAGGCCGCGCAATTGAATTGGCCGCGAACTTTAAAGGACTATAAAGCATGAGCAACTATCGCATCCAAGGTGAAACTGGTGAATGGGAAGTCGTTATCGGCATGGAAGTCCATGCGCAAGTAACTGCAAAATCTAAACTTTTCTCTGGCGCCTCAACAAAATTCGGGGCCGAGCCAAACTCACAGGTCAGCATCGTTGACGCGGCTATGCCAGGCATGCTACCCGTGCCGAACAAATACGTCATCGAACAAGGCGTAAAAACAGGTTTAGGCCTCAACGCCAAAGTCAACAAAACATCTGTTTTCGCGCGCAAAAACTATTTCTACGCGGACTTGCCACAAGGCTATCAGATTTCACAGTTTGAACACCCGATCGTTGGCGAAGGCGTTATCGAAATCGACTTGCCTGATGGATCGACCAAAAACATCGGCGTCACCCGTATGCACCTTGAACAAGACGCTGGTAAATCTGTTCACGACCTCCACCCAAGCAAAAGCTATGTTGACCTGAACCGCTCAGGTTGCGCGCTCATGGAAATCGTGTCTGAACCTGATATCTCAAGCCCTGATGAAGCCACTGCCTACCTTTCAAAGCTGCGCATGATTTTACGTTATCTCGGCACATGCGACGGCAACATGGAAGAAGGCTCAATGCGCGCGGACGTCAACGTATCTGTGCGCAAACCAGGCGCCCCGCTTGGAACGCGCGCCGAGGTTAAAAACGTCAACTCGCTAAAAGCTGTTTCTCAAGCCATCGATTACGAAGTGCAACGTCAAATCAGCCTGATCGAAGATGGCGGCGAAGTGGTGCAAGAAACGCGCTTATGGGACCCCAATAAATTGGAAACACGCTCGATGCGCTCAAAAGAAGACGCGCACGACTACCGTTACTTCCCTGACCCAGACTTGCTCCCGCTAACACTGGAAGACGGCCTGATCGAGCGCTTGCAAAAAGAGTTACCTGAACTGCCGGACGAGAAGAAACACCGCTTCATGAATGATTTCGGCCTCAGCCTTTATGATTCCAGCGTCCTGATTGCCGAACAATCCCGCGCGCAATTCTTTGAAGATGCTGCCAAAGGCCACGATGCAAAGCTCACAGCAAACTGGGTGATTAATGAACTGCTCGGCGCGCTCAACAAAGATGGTAAAGCATTAGAGGACAGCCCAATCACAGCCGCCAACCTAGGCGGCCTTGTTGCCCTCATCCAAGACAACACAATTTCTGGCAAAATCGCCAAAGATGTCTTTGCCCTGATGTATGAAACAGGCAAAGCCCCTGATGCTATCGTCGAAGAAAAAGGCCTTAAACAAGTCACTGACACTGGCGCAATCGAAGCCATCATTGACGAGGTTATCGCCGAAAACCCAGATAACGTTGAAAAATATCGCGGCGGCAAAGATAAGCTCTTCGGATTTTTCGTCGGTCAAACGATGAAAAAGTCGCAAGGAAAGGCAAATCCTGCTATCGTTAATGAGATACTGAAAAAGAAGTTAGACGTCTAAGCTAGAGTAACGCATTCAATGCCCAACGATATTCCAACTGGTGATAAGCGCCCCCTGAACGTCAGCAAACAAGGCAACCACCGCTTTTTTTGCGGCCTAGGATGGGACCCAAGCCAAGCCAAGGGAGCATGGCCACGCCTGAAAGAAATCCTATCAGGCCGCAAATCTTATCACGATTTAGACTTGTCTTGCTTCCTATACGACCGCAACGGTAAGTTCGTTGATGTTGTCTCAGGAAAAATCGGCAAAATCGTCGACCAAAGCGGCGGCATATACCATAGCGGCGACGACCATGAGGGCATCGGCGATGGTGACGATGAACAAATTTCGGTTGAACTTAAAAACCTCGCTGAAGATATTTGCCATATCGTTTTTAAAATCAGCATCGATTCAGGCCACAAATTTGGTGAAATTGAATCCCCCGCAGTACGTTTGGTCGATGCTTATTCAAACAGACACTTCCTGCAAATAGACCTCAGCCAGCCAGAAGCCGCCGATAGCAGCAGCTACATCATGGCAGAAATCTATCGCACAACAGAAACACCCGATGATTGGCAAATTCATTTCATCAACGAGTATATAACGGGAAAAACATCGGTAAAGTGGAAGAAAAAAATCACCGATTTTTTATCCTTGCCTGCTAAAAATTAAACGCTCGTTAAGAAAGCGCCATTATAATAATTCTGTAAGAAACAAAACATAATCAGGATTAAAAATAACGATGGCCTACACTTTTTCACAATGTGCAGATGAATATATCCAAAACATTGGCATAAACCCTGAAGATGCAGCAAGGCTGATCGGTGGGCGCAACCTCATCAAACAAGCGCTGGATAGCTGCGCCCCGCAAGAAGAGAAGACCACATCCAACGCCCCCATTCACAGCACATACGAAGAAGTCGAGCCTGTAAGTTTAGATGAAAATGCGCTCATTATAGAGCAAAACAGACAAGCACGCGAAGAGCAAAACCGCATCTGGCAGAGGCAAGCACAGCAGCGAGAAGAAGCTCTGCAACAAAGCGTATCCTTTGCCGACAGCGCAACTAATGAAGACACCACAAACATTCCCACCATGAGCATTGCTCAAGCAAAGGCTGCCGTTGTCAACGCAACAACATTTGGCGATTTCCAACAAAAAATGTCCCTAGATGACGCACAGCAAATAGCCCTCATCGCACAGCAAAGCCAAGAATTTCGCAACAGTCCTGAAGGCGAGAAATTCTTATCCATCCTTGATAAACGCCCTAGCCTTTATTTTGAACAAGATGTTTCAAGTAACGACCTGCAAGCACTTGCAGACACCCTGACCGAGGACAGACGTGAAGCCTCAGCAAACGCCTCCGTCACACTTCACAATGCAATTTAAACTACGCACAAAATATTTCCCCACGCTGCGTAATTGTTACCTCTTAGGCCTAGACAAGCCGTGTGAGATCATATAAAAACGCACTGTTCTAATGAACGAACACGCATATTATACATGCAAACGGGCACGTGGCCGAGTGGCTGAAGGCGCTCCCCTGCTAAGGGAGTATAGGGTTAATAGCTCTATCGAGGGTTCGAATCCCTCCGTGTCCGCCATTCTTCAAAATTGCATCTTGCTTGCACCACATTAATAATCACGCACAATCCGACATCTTCACTGCTATTACTTTATAGCCCTAATGGCGCATTCTTTGATTTGATTATCGCATTCTGCAATCCAATCATCGCACGCGTTACAAAAAGAAATGAGTTTCAAAATATTTTCACATTTCAAAAGGACGGATTCCTGAAAACATCAAACAGTGCTATAATGTAAGTTCAAGGAGATTTTCAATATGCATAAAACAACGTTCCTACTTTTAAGCACACTTTTAATCAGTCTAATCGGCACTGCAAATGCTCAATCAACTGAGCTCATGAAAAACTTAGTCGACAGCGCCGTTATTAACGACATTAATAACTTTGCCCTCACCGATATTGTGCTGCAATCAATCAAAAATCAGAATGCCAAGTATGGCAATATGTCGTCAGAAAAAATCTTGGAACTCGACAAAAAATGGCGCGTAGAAACAAAGTCTACAGACCAGCCACTGATCTCCGCAACGCTCACAAATCCACTATCATCATACCTGACCAGAATACAGGCGCATGCAAAAGGGCTTTATACTGAAATTTTTGTCATGGACACGAACGGCCTTAACGTTGGCCAAAGCAACATTTCATCCGATTACTGGCAAGGCGACGAAGCCAAGTTTCAAAAAACATATTCTGTATCCCCAACCGCCGTCTTCATTGACACCCCTGAATACAATTCAGAGCTAGGCATCTGGTTAACACAAGCAAACTTAAGTATCGCCAATGAACAAAACAAAGCCATTGGCGCGATCACTGTCGAAATCAACCTGACCGAGCTTCAGCGCCGAAAAAACCTTAACAAATAAATAGATAAAAACAGACGGACTTGAACATGTTAAAAAAAATGTCGATACAAACAAAACTTATTTCTGCACTCGGAATTATTTTGCTAATCAATCTGATTTCTGGGATCTTTATTAACGTCTTCCTCAATAACGCGACCAAGTCAGTTGGCCACGTAATGGAAATTGCTCAAACGCAAGCTCTCCTGATCGACCTGGAAGAGGAAATCATAAAAACACAGCGATCGTTAACATCCTTCATCAATTCTGGCGATCTTACTCACAAACAAGACCATGATGAAAAAATTAAAAACATCATCCCCCTCATTGAAAAAATCAAACCCGAACTTGCTGCCATTGGCGCAGCAGAAGACCTTGAAAAACTACGTGCAAGTTTTGAAATATGGCGCGTAGATATTGTCGACAAGCAAGCACAATATATGCGCTCCCCTGTAACAGTTGACATGGCACGCTTACTAGAAACCTCCGTTGAAAATGCACAAATCTGGGCTGACATACAAAACTCACTCAAAAGCATAGTTCACATTCTAGACACTGCTTCAAAAGAAAAGTCGACAGAGATGAACAGCATCATGTCCCAGACAAGTGCAGCCTCAATCGTGGGAGGTTTCTTCACAATCTTAACAATAATAGCTGCGTCTGTTGCCATTATTTTCCTTGTTTCAAAACCACTACAAAGCCTTGTCATTTCAACAGGCAAGCTAGTAGACAAAGACTGGAGCGCTGAAATAGACGGCACTGACCGTGATGATGAAATTGGACAAATGGCAAAAGCCCTTGTCTTATTTAAAAACAACGGCATCGAAAACGAAAAACTCACAGCCGCACAAAAAGAAGAAGATGAAAAACGCCTTGCTCGTGCGCGCAACATCGAAGCCATCGTTGAAAGCTTCCGACAGGAATCTGCAGAAGTAACAGTCGCTCTAGAAGGCGCCACTCAAGAAATGAGCGAGTCATCAATAACGATGAGCAACATCGCAAATGACACCAACAAGCTATCGGAAAGCGTTGTTCTCTCCGCTGAAAATGTAGGACAAAACGTCAACAACGTTTCCGCCGCAACAGAAGAAATGACGGCCTCAATTAAAGAGATCAGCTCCCAACTGAGCCGGACAAACCAGATGGCTGCTGACGCAAAAAAGGTTTCTCACACGACCGTAGAAAAAATGAAAGTCTTAGAAAGCTCGGCCCACGAAATCAGCAGTGTCATCGAAATCATTTCGGACATCGCTGAGCAAACAAACCTTCTTGCCCTTAACGCAACGATTGAGGCCGCACGCGCTGGCGAGGCTGGCAAAGGCTTTGCTGTTGTTGCAAACGAAGTGAAAAGCCTTGCTAGCGAAACTGCAAAAGCCACCGAACAAGTTCGCACGCAAATTGCACGCATTCAGGGTGATACGACAGACGCAGTATCGTTCATCGAAAAAATCTCAACATCTATCGAAGACCTAACCGATAATATGCTAACAATTTCAGGCGCAGTTGACGAACAATCAAGCGCCACCCAAGAAATTAGCCGCAACGTCATGGAGGCCTCAAGGCTTACCAATTCTGTTGTCAGCAGCATCGGCGAAGTCACCGAAGCAACGCGCGATACACAAAACACATCGCAAAGTGTAAATACATTGGCAGAATCACTGTCCGAGCGTTCAGATACACTCAAACGCAGCATTAATGGCTTTATCGATAAAATTAAATCAGCATAAAAGCCTTTAGCCAAGACATCTTGCTATGCGCCTTTCTTTTCGATAAGAAGGGCGCATAACTTTATCTGAAGCTAAACACACTGAAATAATGCGAGCACACACCATGTTGCAGTCCCTATCAATTATTGGCATCGGCGCCTTTGGCGAATTTATGCTCCGTCACCTAGCCCCCTTTTTCACAATAACTGTGTTCGACCCCTTTGCGGATACAAGCACCATTTTCAACACCTACAACGTTCAAAATGCCGCAACGATCACACAGGCCGCGCAATCTGATATCATCATCATCGCAACGCCTGTCAAAACAATCCATCAAATCTGCAAAGACATCGCGCCGCACTTGCGCGAAGGACAACTGGTCATGGACGTGGCTTCGGTCAAAAGCCAGCCAGCAGAGATCATGCAAGCCACCCTACCTGATTACGTAGACCTTATTGGCCTGCACCCCCTCTTCGGCCCACAAAGCGGAAAATACGGCATTCACAATCAAAACATCGCCCTAGTGAACTTACGTGGCCAGCGCGCATCAGGTGTCGCCCAGTTCCTAGAAGGCACCCTTCACCTTAACGTCATCCCCTGCACCGCCGCAGAACATGACCAGCAAATGGCCTATGTACAAGGCCTGACACATATGATTGGCCGCATCATGCGCATGATGGACATTCCAGAAATCACACAAGAAACAAAAACGTTCAGCCTGCTCCGTCAAATGAGCGACCTCGTCAAGAATGACAGCGACGCACTCTTCAAAGCCATCCAAACGGACAACCCCTACGTCGAGAATACAAAAGAACAATTTTTTACGGCTGTAAAAGACCTAGAAGACAGCCTCAAAGAAAACTAGGCCGCCTTAGTCAGCAACACGTCAACTTGCTGCACAAGGTCATTTAAATGAAAAGGCTTGGACAAAACTTTGGCATTTTGCTCAGGCTGGCTTTTCTTGGCATCCATCGCCACCGCAGCAAACCCTGTGATAAACATGACTTTGATCTTCGGACATAACTGCGCCGCCTTTTGCGCAAGCTCAATCCCATCAATCCCCGGCATCACAATATCGGTCAGCAATAAATCAAAACGATCACCGCCATCTGCCGTCAAAACATTCAGCGCACTTAAACCATCCTCTGATTCTGTGACACTATGCCCTGCACGCTCAAGCGCTTTTTTGATAAATTGACGCATTGAATGGTCGTCTTCTGCAAGCAAAATACAAGCCATAATAAAATCCCTTCCTGTCTGCAATTACCGCTATCATAGCCCCTCTCGCTGTACTCTGTAAAATAATATAGGGTGCAAACCAGACTTTTTACACAAGTAAATATATAATTGCTTGACAGGCGCTCGCGCTTATGGCTATATCCCCCAACATTCTTCCACAGAAGTCGAATTATATATATTGTAATTGAAAGAGTTTAAAAATGTTTGCAGTTATTCGCACAGGCGGTAAACAATACAAAGTACAAAAAGATGACATCATCGAAGTTGAAAAACTTGCAGGTGAAGCAGGCGACGTAGTTGCCATTGACGATGTATTGTTCGTTAACGACGGTAAAAAAGCCACAGTCGGCGCACCAGTCGTAAAGGGCGCTTCAGTTAGCGCTACTCTCGTTAAACAAAAACGCGCTGATAAGATCGTGATTTTCAAGAAAAAGCGTCGTCAAAACTACCGACGTAAAAAAGGACACCGTCAAAACCTGACTGTTCTGAAAATCACAGACATCAAAGCAGCATAAACAAGAAAAGAATTTATAGGAGTTTAAGTCATGGCACATAAAAAAGCAGGTGGTAGCTCGAAAAACGGACGCGACTCGGCTGGTCGTCGACTCGGCGTAAAACGTTATGGCGGCGAAGCCGTTCTTGCTGGTAACATCATCGTTCGTCAGCGCGGAACAAAATACAAGCCTGGCAAAAATGTTGGCCTTGGCAAAGACCACACAATCTATGCATTGGTTGATGGTGACGTAATGTTCAAAAAAGGTGCTGACGGTCGTGCGATCGTAAACATCTTGCCAGCAAACGACGTTAATCAGGCAATGGCGGCGGAATAACCTTTTGCAAATACGAATTCAAAAAGGGAAAGGCCAATTAAGCCTTTCCCTTTTTTCATGGTTAAATTAAAGTGCCCAAACAATGAAGTTCCTAGATCAAGCAAAAATATACCTGCAAAGCGGACATGGCGGCCCTGGATGTATCAGCTTCCGCCGTGAAAAATACGTTGAATTTGGCGGCCCTAATGGCGGCAATGGCGGTAAAGGCGGCAATGTCTATTTTGTTGCCGACAACCGCATGAACACGCTGATCGACTTCCGCTATCAACAACACTTCAGAGCCAAAAACGGCGAAAACGGTAAAGGCGACAACCGCACTGGCGCCCATGGCGAAGACTGCATCATCCGCGTTCCTGTTGGCACGCAAATCATTGATGAAGACAAAGACACGATTTTGCACGACTTCACAACCGAAGGCGAAGAAATCCTATTCCTCAAGGGCGGCGATGGCGGCTTTGGTAACGCACACTACAAAAGCGCCGTCAACCAAGCACCACGCCGCAGCACTCCGGGCTGGCCGGGGCAAGAGGCCGCAATATGGCTACGCCTAAAATTGATTGCGGATGCTGGCCTTGTTGGATTACCTAACGCAGGAAAATCAACATTTCTGGCGGCGTGCTCGAACGCGACACCTAAAATTGCCGATTACCCGTTTACGACGCTCCACCCAAACCTTGGCGTGGTTAAGGCTGGCGACATGGACTTCGTTCTGGCCGACATCCCCGGCCTGATCGAGGGCGCACATGAAGGCCACGGCCTTGGCGACCGCTTCCTTGGCCATGTTGAGCGCACATCCGTTTTATTGCACCTGATTGATTGCACACAAGATGACATCATCGGCGCATACAACACAATCCGCAACGAACTGCATGAATACGACCCGCGCGTCAGCGACAAGCCTGAAATCATTGCCCTTAACAAGGCCGATGCACTGGGCGATGAACTGGCCGAAGATCAACGCAAAACACTGGAAGATGCCATCGGCAAACCTGTGTTATGTATGTCCGCCGTATCAGGGCAAAATGTCGAAAAAATCTTATTCCAACTGGGTCACATCGTGACCGAGCATAAAAGACAATTAGCCGAAGAAGCCGCGCGCGCGAAGGCTAGCGAAGATTTTGACGATTTCGACCTGCCGGAAGATCCTCACCATGACGACAACGAAGACGCATAACGCGGCAATGCTCCGCGCCCTATCCGATGCACAAACCATCGTGATCAAGGTTGGCTCTGCCCTTGTGCGCGGCGCTGATAACGCTGTGAACATGCTATGGTTTAACGCAATCGCAGATGACCTGCGCGCGCTGCAAGCTCAAGGCAAGCGCATTGCCATTGTCTCCTCTGGCGGCGTGGCACTTGGCCGCGAAACGCTTGGCATCGACTTTACCACCCCGCCTAGCCAAATTCCCCTTGCACTGAAACAGGCCGCCTCTGCCGTAGGGCAATATCACATGTATAATGCCTATCACCGCGCCTTGGCCGCGCATGATATTCCAACGGCGCAGGTTTTACTAACGCTTTCGGAAACTGAAAACCGCCGCATGTATCTGAATGCGCGCGCAACGCTGGATGCATTGATGTCACAAAGCATCATCCCCATCATCAATGAAAATGACAGTATCTCAACCGAAGAAATCCGCTTCGGCGACAATGATCGTCTGGCCGTTCGCACGGCGCAAATGATTGATGCGGATTGCGTTATTCTGCTCTCGACGATTGATGGCCTGTATGACAGCAACCCGCACGAAGATGCAAACGCCAAGCATATCCCACTGGTCGAGACCATCACCGCCGACCACGAAGCCATGGCTGGCGATGCCATCCCCGGCCTATCAACCGGCGGCATGAAAAGCAAAATACAAGCCGCCATTAACGCAGCCACCTGCGGCATTGCGATGATCATCACTGACGGGCAAGAACTTTCACCCTTGCGCGCCCTGCAAAGTGGCGAGAAAAAAGCGACCCTCTTCAAGGCGCAAACCTCTAAAAAAGGTGCACGCAAAAACTGGATCAGTGCGCATCTGAAACCAATGGGAGAAATCCTTATCGACGATGGCGCGGCCAAAGCATTACACGCGGGGCGCAGCCTTCTGCCCATTGGCGTCCTCAATGTCAGCGGCACGTTCGAGCGCGGCGACATCGTCACAATTCACGACAAATCTGGCCACAAACTTGCCACAGGAATCAGTGCCTATACCTCAGCCCAAGCAAAAATGATGGCAGGAAAACGCGCCAGCGACTTCACCGAAGAGCTTGGCATCACAGGACGTGACGAGCTTGTACACCGCAACGACATGGTTTTAGTGCAAACAAACGATTAGCCCTCGACTTTCCCCCCTTCGCTTGATACATATTTCATCATGAGCAAACGCATTACAAAACCTTCCCCTATTAGCGGTTTTCCTGAATGGTTGCCGCAGGTCCGCCGCGCAGAACAAATGTGGTTCGACCATATCCGCACAATTTTCGAACAATATGGCTTTTGCCCGATCGAAACCCCCAGCGTCGAGGCCCTAGACATCCTTAACGCCAAGGGCGAAGATGAAGGCGACGACGTGGACAAAGAGGTTTATGTCATCGAACGCCTGCACAAAGAAGATGGCGACAAAGAAGCGCGCCTTGCGCTGCACTTTGACCAAACCGTTCCATTGGCGCGCTACACCGCGCAGCACTATAACGAATTGGTTTTCCCGTTTAAACGCTACCAGATGCAGCGCGTATGGCGCGGCGAACGCCCACAGGCTGGCCGCTTCCGTGAGTTTTATCAATGCGATATCGACGTCATCGGCGTTGATACCCTGCCCGCGCATTTTGACGCGGAAATGCCTGCTATCATCTGGGAAGTTCTTGCCTCCCTACCCGGCATGGAAGATGAAAAAATTCAAATCCAAATCAGCAACCGTAAAATCCTGATTGGTCTACTACAGGCCCTCGGCGTCACAAACATTGTCGAAGCCACGCGCATTATCGACAAGCTTGATAAACTGCCTGAAAACGAAATCCGAGGCCTATTACATGAACAAATCGGCATGGCGCACGATGCCTGCGAAACCGTATTAAAACTCGCCACGATCAAAGCCACCGATTCCAGCTTTGCGCAACGCGTCTACGACCTTGGCATCGAAAACGATATGATGCGCGAAGGCGTGGAAGAGCTTAGCTTCGTAATGGATCAACTTGCGCACATCCCAACAGGCGGCGTTGTTGCAGACCTGTCGATCGTACGTGGATTGGATTACTACACCGGCACAGTTTATGAAACGCGCTTTGTTGATGACCCAACCTACGGGTCAATTTGCTCGGGCGGGCGTTATGATGACCTTGCCAGCAACTATATCAATCGCACCTTACCTGGCGTCGGCATTTCAATCGGCTTTTCACGCCTGTTTGACCGCATCCGCCAGAAACAACAACTGCCCGCACTTGGCATTTCACCTGCGGACATCATGGTCATTATGCCTTCGGAAGATCGCCGCGCCGCCGCGCAAAGCACCGCGCACACACTGCGCCAGCGAGGCTTTAACGTTGAAGTTTTCCACAGCGGATCAAAGCTCAAACGTCAAATGGCCTATGCCGAGAAAAAAGGCATTCCTTATGTTTGGTTCCCGCCTTTTGATGATAGCGCCGAGAGCAAACACGAGATCAAAAATATGACCACCGGCGAACAGGCCTCGGCCGATCCAGAAAGCTGGACGCGTGATTAAACATCTTTTCTTTTTGCTGTTGATCACATTGACCATCCCAAGCTTGGCGATGGCACAGCAAGCAGAAGAGAAAAGCGTATATCGTTATGCTCCTGATAAATGCGGGTTCGAACTCACCCTGCCCGAAGCGCCCTATACAGTCAAAAAATGTGAAAAAGACAACGGCAAAGATTGCTATACGCTCAGCACCTTTACCCAAGTCTACAGCATGAACACATCTCTGCGCATGGATATTACATGCTCCCCCATCAGTAAAACCATCGCCCAGCGTTATACCGATGACATCATGAAACAAACGCTTGAGGCCATGACCGATAAAAGCCTGATTAAAATTGGCGAAACATTCTCGCGCTCAACAGATCGCTATAAACAAGCAACCTTACTTGGTGAAGGCCTGCAAGGGCGCACCCCAACCTTATTCATGGCGCAATTGTGGATTGATGAAAGCTCGGCCTTCGCGGTCAAAGCCGAGATTGTCGGCGAAGCCCTAACCGAAGCCGACACTATTTTCAGTGAAATTTTGCGCTCTATCAAACCAATCGATCTGACCGAAGAAAACGATCAGGCCGCCGCAGACGCCGAAGAATAAAGCTTAATTTTCTCGACCATGGCAAAGAAACCATTGCGGCGATTAGGGCTAAGATGCTGATCGAGGCCAATGGCGCTAAAGAAATCATCGATATTGACCTGCGCAATCTGATCCGCGGTTTTACCGTTATACGCACTCAAAAGCAGCGCAATTAAACCGCGCACAATATGTGCATCACTATCCGCGTCAAAGGTAAACACGCCATTGTCATCTTTATTCACGTGCAGCCACACCCGCGATGTACAGCCCTTCACAAGCGCATCATCTGTTTTCTGCGCTTCTGGCATATCGGGCAAGCTACGGCCTAAATCAATTAAATAACGATAACGTTCCTCCCAGTCGTCAAACAGGGAGAAATTGTCTTGGATGTCTTCTAAAGTCTCAGTCATGGCCTATATATAATCTTTATAATTTAACAGGAAAACCCTTTTTCTTAAGTTTTGGGGCTTGCGCACAAGCCTTGCACTTGGCAAACTAGGACAATAAAGATTCACACAAGGATAATCCCACCACATGAGCAAATCCGAAAACAGCGATTCAAAAAATACTCTTTACTGCTCTTTCTGCGGCAAAAGCCAGCACGAAGTACGCAAGCTTATTGCAGGCCCTAACGTCTTCATTTGTAATGAATGCGTCGAGCTTTGCATGGATATTATCCGCGAAGAAGACAAAACGCAGCTTGTAAGCGGCGAAGGCGATGGCTCAGTGCCGACACCAAGCACAATCAAAAAAGTTCTTGATGATTACGTTATCGGCCAAGAAGCAGCCAAGCGCGTTCTTTCCGTTGCTGTTCACAACCACTACAAGCGTTTAGAAAACAAAGAAAAGAACCCTGATATTGAAATTTCAAAATCAAACATCTTGCTTGTTGGCCCAACAGGTTGCGGTAAAACGCTTCTTGCGCAAACGCTTGCGCGCATTTTGGATGTTCCGTTTACAATGGCTGATGCCACCACGCTTACCGAGGCCGGTTACGTTGGTGAAGACGTTGAAAACATCGTACTGAAACTCTTGCAAGCCTCTGACTATAATGTCGAGCGCGCACAACGCGGCATTGTTTACATCGATGAAATCGACAAAATCAGCCGTAAATCTGATAACCCGTCAATCACACGCGACGTATCGGGTGAAGGCGTGCAGCAGGCCCTTCTTAAATTGATGGAAGGTACAGTGGCCAGCGTCCCACCACAAGGCGGCCGCAAGCATCCTCAGCAAGAATTCCTGCAAGTTGACACAAGCAACATCTTGTTCATTTGTGGCGGTGCCTTTGCTGGCCTCGACAAAGTGATCGCAGCGCGCGGTCGCGGCACAACAATCGGCTTTGGCGCAGACGTCAAAGACGTTGAAGACCGCGGCATTGGTGATCTGTTCAAAGAACTAGAAACAGAAGACCTTGTTCGCTATGGCCTGATCCCTGAATTTATCGGTCGCTTGCCAATTATCGCAACATTGGAAGATTTGGACGAAGATGCCCTTGTCACCATCTTGACTGCGCCTAAAAACGCACTGACCAAGCAGTACAAAACACTGTTTGACATGGAAGATGTAGAGCTCACATTCGAAGATGATGCGCTTAAGGCGATTGCACGCAAGGCGATTGCAACAAAAACTGGCGCACGCGGACTTCGCTCTATTATCGAGAACCTTCTTCTGGATACAATGTACGAAGTTCCAGATGAAGAAGACGTGACAGAAGTCGTCATCTCAGAGAAAACCGTTGACGATAAAGAAGCACCAAAGCTTGTCCGCGCGAAGAAATCATCTGCGTCGAAAAAAGAAAAAAAGCCTAAAGAAGCCTAGAAACACTAAACCTAGCGCAGTAAATATGCTATGCTAGGTTTAATTTCCGGCGTTAACTTTTTGTAAACGCCGGCAATGGTTAAATTATAAAAGAAAACAATAACATTATCCTTTAGAATTAGGGAGCGACGACAAATATGCCTGCAACTAAACTTTTACCAGAAAAGAATAAAACATACCGCCTGATCACACGCAGTGATATGGACGGCCTTGTTTGCGGTGTATTGCTCAAAGAATTAAACATCATTGATGACATCACATTCGCTCACCCAAAAGACATGCAAGATGGCCTCATCGATGTAAGCGAAAACGACATTTCGACAAACTTGCCTTATGTTGACGGCATTTACATGGCCTTCGATCACCACGCCAGCGAAGCCGAACGCGTGGACAGCAAACCTGATAATCACATCATTGACCCCAACGCCCCTTCTGCTGCGCGCGTCGTTTATGATTATTTCGGCGGTAAAGATGCCTTCCCAAAAGTCGGCAACGATATGATGCTTGCCGTTGATAAGGCCGACTCTGCTGCCTTTTCAAAAGACGACATCCTCAACCCACGTGGCTGGGAACTGCTCAGCTTCCTAATGGATGCACGCACAGGCCTTGGTCGTTTCCGTGACTTTAACATCTCAAACTATCAATTGATGATGAAACTTATCGATGACTGCCGTAACTCACACAGTATCGAAGACATCTTGGCAGAACCAGACGTAAAAGAACGCGTTGACCTGTATTTCGAACATGAAGAACTCTGTAAAGATCAGATCAAACGCTGCGCGACAGTCCACGATAACCTTGTCGTCCTAGACTTACGCAACGAAGATAGCATCTGGGCAGGAAACCGCTTCCTTATCTACGCGCTTTTCCCTGAAACAAATATCTCTATTCACGTTCTATGGGGTAAAAACAAACAAAACACCGTCTTTGCCACTGGCAAGTCAATCCTGGACCGCAGCAGCAAAACCGATGTAGGTAACTTGATGCTGAAATATGGTGGCGGTGGCCACAATGCGGCTGGCACATGTCAAATTGACAACGACAATGCCGAAGAAACACTTAAAGAACTGATCGCGAAGATCACATCTGACGGCTAAGGCACAATCCGTATGGCGCCCATTAGACCCGGACAAAAAATCGGTGTTATGGCGCCATCGTCTTATGTAGAAAAAAACGACATCGAAAAATCTGCTGAAGTCCTGCGCGCGCGCGGTTATGATGTTTTCATTCACCCACAAACTTATGAACGGCACGGCCAAAGCGCAGGCGACACACTGCAAAAATCACTCGCCCTGCAAGGCTTGTGGCTACGCCCCGACATAGATGCAATATGGTTTGCAGGCGGCGGCAATCAAAGCATGCCCCTGCTCAGCAGCCTTAATTTCACATCAATGGCAAAAAAGCCAAAACCCGTTATAGGCTTTAGCGACACAACCACCCTGATCAATGCTATCCACCTGCACACTGGCGCCGTGACATATCACGCTCCCGTTTTTAAGCAGCTCCACACGCTCAGCGACGATGACCTCTCACTTACATTAAACGGCTTAGGCGATATGCCGCCGCCAATAACATTCACAAAAGATCAGATACTCAAGGCACCTGATGACACAACATCTGTCACAGCGACTCTGGCTGGCGGCAACCTCAGCGTCTTTCAATACCTACCAACATTGCTGGGTGAAAATCTCTATAAAGACAAAATCTTGTTTTTAGAAGACTGCAATGAAGAGCTCAGCCACATCGACCGAATCTTTTGCTTCCTTAAACAATCCGGCGCCCTTTCCCAAGTCAAAGCGCTACTTATCGGGCAGTTTACAAACCTCAAAGATACAGGACGCCCCTTTGGCCGCGACTTAAAAGAGATCCTATTATCGCACACAGAAGAATGTAAAACGCCTATTATTACCCATCTTCCCTTTGGCCACGCATCTCCATTTGCGCCGCTAAGCCTTGGTAATCCTTACACTATCAACCTTGAAAACATGACACTGAAAAATGCATAAGTCATAAAAATTGACAATAAGCATTTTGTAATATAAAGTGATCTCATAATCAAAAATAATAAACCTAATGGATAGGGATTTACCAGTTGGATCACAAGTGTTTGAACGATAAGGGGTCGTTCAAAGCGTGGGGTGTTGGACTGCACTATGAATTTGACGCTTCGGCAAACATCATAGACGTCAACTACGCCCGCTTATCACGCCCCATTACATATATTGATGCAAATGACGTCGACGAGCGCATGATCTTAGATTATGTGTACATGCTAGAGCGCGTATCACAGCTCTACGCACTAAATTTCAGCAACAAATCATCCGTTGATATTACTGAAATCCTTAGCCGCGAACGCTTAAGACCCATTATCAAGCAAATCAGCAACAGCGCACTACTGAGTCTATACTTATCGGAACACAAGTTTTCAAGCTTCAACCAATTCTTCAACGCAGAGCACAGCAATCATAAGCTGCTCATCAAAAAAACACGCACATCTCATCAAGCCTCCCCATACTATATGGCTTGCATGAAAACGAATTACGGCATCAGCATACCGCAGCAACAGCATAAGAATTTGCACATTGCCATTGAAAGGCTCTCGTCGGATATCTCAACAACAATGATTACAAACCAGATTATTCGCTCTGAGAACGATCATTTATCCGCCAGTTTAAAAATTTCTTCTGAATTATTTTTACTCAGCATGGCAATAGACCCACGTTTAACGCCAACTCGCCTCATGCTATCTCATTGCAAACAAAAGCAAAACCGCCGGCGCGCCTAGGCATAATCACAAAAGTTTGAATTTTGCCGAAAATTCATGTATAGTCATCACCTAATCCATTGCTAGAGGCTTAAAAGAACGGAGTCGTTTCTCCTCGCTTTAGTGTCCTTAAGTGACTGATACTAAAGAGCAAAGGGTTATTTGTAAAACTCAAAACCTACAGGGAAAGGCTATATACATGGCGGGTAATGACAACTATAATTTTAATGAGGGTGACTTTGTAGTATATGCGGCGCACGGCGTCGGACAAGTAGAGGGAATAGAAAATCAAACAATCGCTGGCATGGATGTCAGCCTCTACGTTATCAATTTCGAAAAAGATCGCATGCGCCTAAAAATCCCTGTAATGCGCGCAAAAGATTCAGGTCTCCGCGCTCTTAGCACAGGCAAGCTTATGGATGATGCGATCAAAACACTCAAAGGTCGCGCACGTATCCGCCGCACTATGTGGAGCCGCCGCGCACAAGAATATGAAACAAAAATCAATTCTGGCGACCCAGTTGCAATCGCAGAAGTCCTCCGTGACCTAAAACGCAGCAACGACGACAGCGAGCAATCATACAGCGAACGTCAAATCTATGAAGTTGCTCTTGAGCGCCTAGCACGCGAAGTCGCAGCGGTTGAAAGCATCACTGAAGGCCAAGCATCTGAAAAACTAGAGGACATTCTAGGAATCAAAAAAGACCTAGATCTTGATGCAGACCTCGATGCGGAAAACGAAGGCGACAACGACAACGCCAAGCAAGCTGCTTAATCGTTTCCAACACATACAAATTCCATAAGGCAGGCGGGTAACTTTTGTTATCCGCCTGTTTTTATTGTATACTTATCTTACTGATTCACACGAATCTGATTCTATCCACATAGTTATCCACAACGCTTAACAGGCCCCATGCTCTCAGCGCTTAATAACAATCAGATTTCATGCCTTGGTGCGCCCTCAACAATTTGGTGCGTCCCTGCCATTCACGCCGATCTGGATCGCCTGATTTCAATTCACGATCAAATTTTTGCCAAATTCAAAGTCGGCGATCGCCTAATCTATATGGGAAATTACACGGGCTATGGCGCAAAGGCCTCCGAATGCATTGACGAACTCCTTACATTTCGCCGCCTTCTGTTGTCACTGCCTGGCATGCGCTGCAGCGATATTACCTATTTGCGCGGCCAACAAGAAGAAATCCTGCATAAACTATATCAACTCCCCTTCGCACAAGGCGCAACAGATGTATTCTTATGGATGCTCGATCACGGCCTTGGCACAACCTTAGACAGTTATGGCCTGTGCAAATATGACGGCATCGAAGCCTGCCGCGGCGGCAGCATCAAAATAACAAAATGGATCAACGCATTGCGCACAGCAATTCGCCGCCACCCCGGTCACGAAACATTCGGCACACAATTCATCAAAGCCAGCTACACTGACCTGCAAAAAGAATGCCCCCTGCTCTTTGTGAATGCCGGCCTTGATAAAAATCTGCCCCTTGATCGTCAAAATGATCAATTTTGGTGGAATGCATCTGGCTTTGAAACGATCCAAACCCCTTACCAGTCCTTCCAAAAAGTTATTCGCGGATACGACCCAAAACATCAAGGTGTATTCATCACAGATAACACCGCGACAATTGATGGTGGATGCGGCTTTGGCGGAAATTTAATCAGCGCAGCCTTCGATCAAAACGGTGAAATATCCGAAATTCTTGAAGCATAATTTGACTCTGTGATACAATAGACTATCTTCTTTAATTGATAGAAGTCAGCTTGCCTATTGAAGGGAGCTTAAAATTCTAGTCGCTAAAACGAAGGAGGAACTATACCTATGGCTTATGTCGACAATACCGAAACCCAAAAGGCGGATCGGGAATATATCAGAAACTCCATGAACGCACCGATCCTTGAAAAGGATAAGGAACTAGCCCTCGCACGCGCTTGGCGCGATAATCGCGATGAAAAGGCTCTGCACGAACTTGTGTCTGCCTACACGCGCCTTGTTGTGTCTATCGCCAACAAATTCCGTTTCTACGGCCTGCCTATCGGCGACCTTATCCAAGAAGGCAACATCGGCCTGATGACCGCCGCCGAAAAATTTGAACCCGATCGTGACCTGCGCTTTTCAACCTATGCAAACTGGTGGATCAAATCATGCATCCAAGACTACGTCTTGCGCAACTGGTCAATCGTTCGCACAGGCACCACGGCTGCGCATAAATCGCTCTTCTTTAACTTCCGCCGTTTACGTGCCCAGATCGAAGGCACAAACGAGCATGAAGGCCTATCAGAAGCCGACCGCGCTCAGATTGCCGAAGACCTTGGCGTGCGCATCGAAGATGTCGAGCACATGGAAGGACGCTTATCTGGCGTAGACAGCTCGCTCAACGCAACGATCGCGGACGAGGATAACGGTGCCCAGTGGCAAGACACTCTGGCCGAGGATGCACCAAACCCAGAGGAAGTTGTCACATCAATGCGCGATGCGCAGACACGTTCAAAATGGCTTAATGATGCTTTGCACACCCTGCCATCACGCGAACAGACAATTATCTCGCAACGTCACCTCAGTGATGACGTCGTCACGCTCGAGCAATTAGGCCAAGACCTTGGTATCAGTAAAGAGCGCGTCCGCCAGCTAGAGCAGCGGGCAATGGATACGCTTAAAACGGCGATTTACAAAGCAAAAGATACCGAGATCAAGCAACGCAAAAACAGCGCAGAACATCTCAGCGCCGCGTAATAGCATCTAAAAAAAATCAAAACACCAATTGGCCGCCATGCATCTCATGTTGCGGCCAATTTTTATGCGCAGCTATATAAAAATATCTAGTTCACAACCAGCTTATAAGAACGACCGGGGATAAGCTGATCATCTGGTGACAGCGCATTTAACACACGAAATTTTTCTTCCGATTTGTCAGTAAAGGCTTGTTGCTTCACAAAGCTATGCAAGCGATCCCCTGCCTTGGCCGTCACTATGCGCAACCTAACAGGCTGAATAGAATTGCGCTCCTGATCGCCCATACGGCGCAGCGAATATGTCAGACTTTTCAGCGCATCGACCTCAGCCTCTGGCAATCCTTTGGGCAAAGCCACTTGGAAACGCGCATACTGCCCCTTACCCCAAGACACTGCGACCAATCGGATGTCCGCGGCTGCTCCGTTTACCTTACCAGAAAATGTCGCCGTCGCGGCCTTCATGCCATTGATGGTTAAACGCTCTGCATTTTCAAGTGCAGCATCCTTCATCCATTCATAACGCAAAAAAGCGAGCGCATCTTCGGCAGAAGCCTCTTCTTTTGCACGCGCAAAATCAAAAATAACAACAGTGTCATTCTTCTTCGCCTTCAGCGCAATTTGCGCAGGCTGATTAACCAGCGAGAAATCATCCGGCACATCAAAGGCAAAACCTATTTCAGGGTGATAAAACACGCCTTTCTTTACAAAACCTTGCTTGGCGCTATCCCCATAAACAAGCCCGTCTATCTGCCGGAAATACGTGTCGCGCCCCTCAATTGGCTGGGCAAGCTGATAATTCGCGGCATCCGCCAGTGTTTTATTCACGCGCTTAGGCGTTGGCGGGTGAGTTGAAAAATAGCTCTCGGCTGGGTCGCTTTTCTGACCGCCTGCTGCCAAAACCTTATCTTCATTTAACGAGCGTAAAAAGTCAGACAGCGCGCGCGGATCATACCCGCCCTGCGCCATATAACGCACTCCAAGCGTATCGGCTTCTGTTTCTTGCGAGCGCGAATAACCACTTAAATACAGGTTCGATCCCACGCCAATCGCCTGCGATGCCGCACTATTACCAATAACCGTCGAAAGGACTGTCGCCCCAACCGACGTGACAACACTATGCGAATAGCGCTCAGCCGAATGACGTCCTGTAATATGCCCTACTTCGTGCGCGAGAACGCCAGCAAGCTCAGCCTCACTATTAGCCAGCGCAAGCAACCCACGCGACACATAAACATACCCGCCCGGCAACGCAAACGCGTTCACTATGGGGCTATCGATAATATAAAATTTATATGTGATATCTGGGCGCTCGGTCTGCTTCGTTACGCGCGCGCCAATACCGCTCACATAGGCTTGCAAGGCCTCATCTTCATACAAGCCATATTGCTTAATAATTTTCTGATGCTCTTCTTGGCCGACCTGATTTTCTTTTTCGGGCGACATCAAAGCCGCAAACTGATAGTTACCCGTCGCAGGATTAGTGCTACAACCACTCATCGACACGCCTGCCACAGACAAGCATAACGCCGATAAGAAGAAACGCTTGCTATTCTGCGCGAAATCTTGCCAATTAAACATCATGTCACAATCCCTTTTCAATACGGCCTCTATATTCTGTGCGCTGTTCGTCCTGTTATGGCACGCGGCATATGCACAAACGCCTGCCCATCAAAACCAAAGCAGCGTCCATCATATCAACTACGCCCCTCTGAAACAAACACGAAACGCAAAAATAATCACAGTTATAGACCCGCTCACCTTACAGATCGAAACAGGCGAAATGATCCGCCTGAGCGGCATCAATATTCCAGACTATAACGCAGAATCTCCTGGCGAACTGAGCCTTCTTACGATCGACATTTTACAAGACCTGTTGCTGGGAAAAGAAGTCACACTTTACCAAACCCCCAATGAAAAAACGGGGCGCAAAAATCGTATGAAACATCATCTAGCGCATCTAGAAACGCGCGACCAGCGTATCTGGGTGCAAGGCCTACTTATCAAACTAGGGCTAGCCCGCGTACGCACAACCGCAAACACCCCACAACTTGCACAAGAAATGTACGCGCTTGAACGCCGCGCCCGAGAACACAAAGCTGGCCTATGGCAAAGTGACAATTACACGCCGCGCACCCCCAACACCCTCAAGGATAAAATTGATAGCTTTCAAATCGTAGAAGGACGCGTCCACAGCGCGGCAACACATAACGGGCGCATTTATTTGAATTTCGGGCCTGATTGGCAAAGTGACTTTACCATCATCATCAATCCTGAGGATAAAAACAACTTCTACAGCGCCAATATTGACCCGCTAAGCTGGAACAATAAACTGATAGAGGTCCGTGGATGGGTTGACGAATATAACGGCCCTGTTATAAACCTATCGCATCCACAAGCCATTCAAATTTTAAAAGAATAACAACACATAGTAGGAAACATGTCTGATCAAAACTTTAAAACTCTTCGTGATTATGACCTAACAGGCAAACGCGTTTTGCTGCGCGCAGATCTCAACGTCCCTCGCCACGAACGGAAAGTCACAGACACAACCCGCATTGATCGCCTAAAGGGCACAATTGACTATTTGTGTGAAAAAGGCGCGCGCGTTTTAATTTTGTCACACTTTGGCCGCCCAGAAGGCGAACAAAACCCAGAAATGTCACTGGCTTTCATGCTCAACATCCTAGAAGAGCGCTGGAACACCCATGTGCGCTTTTACACAGGTGACATCGGCGAAAACGCAGAAGACTTCTCTCACTCGGTTGAACCTGGCGAAGTCGCATTAATTGAAAACATCCGCTTCCACAAAGGCGAAAAGAAAAACGACCCTGACTTTGCCAAAGCGCTTGCCAGCATGGGTGATATCTTCGTTAACGATGCCTTTTCGGCGGCGCACCGCGCACATGCTTCAACAGAAGGCATCGCCCATCACCTGCCAAGCGCTGCTGGCCTCCTGATGGAAGAAGAGCTTAGCGCTCTGAACAGCGCCCTTGGCACCCCCAAGAAACCTGTTGCGGCCATCGCAGGCGGGTCAAAGATTTCAACCAAGCTCGGTGTCCTAAACAACCTCGTCGAAAAAGTAGATTACCTGATCTTAGGCGGCGGCATGGCTAACACTTTCCTTTTCGCACAAGGCGCAGATGTTGGTGGATCATTGTGCGAGAAAGACATGGTTGACGAGGCCTTGACCATCATTGAAAAGGCAAAACAATCTGGATGTGAAATCCTCTTGCCAGAAGAAATGGTCACCGTGACAGAGCTAAGCCTCAACGCACCAAATGAAAACACCCCAAGCACAGCCATCCCATCCGACCGCATGGCCGTTGATATCAGCGCGAAAAGCTGCGAACAGATCCTAGAAAAAATCAAGGATTGCAAAACAATTGTATGGAATGGCCCATTAGGCGTTTTCGAAATTCGTCCTTTTGACAATGGCACAAACATGCTGGCACAAACGGTTGCTGAGCGCACACAAAAAGGCGAATATATCAGCATCGCAGGCGGCGGCGACACAGTATCTGCCCTTGATAACGCCGGCGCCCTTAACGATTTTTCATACATCTCAACAGCAGGCGGAGCCTTCCTCGAATGGATGGAAGGCAAAACACTGCCTGGCGTTGCAGCCCTGATGAAAGATTAATCTTTTAAGAAAAAGTTTTTTGCCCTGTTCGGATACGCTCTAGGATATCTTCGGCAACATCACGGCCAATTTGGTCGTAATAGCGCGTTGCACGGCGTAAATTCTTTGGATCAACCATACCGCCTTTCATGCGAATACGGTTCATCAACAAATAAAGCGATACAAAATCACGGCGCTCAATGCGCATAGCCTTACAAATCACGGCAAGTCCCTGCCCGCTTTCCTGCGAAATAATATAATTGATATTCTCTGCGCTAATTTGTGTACGCTGTACAAAATCAACAAGAAACTCTTTATATTGACCTTTCTCAAGACACTTCACCATGCGCGCAACATGCACACCATCACAGATAGCCTTAGTCGCGGCAGGCATCTCAACTGGCTGCGCAGAAACCTCTTGCTCTGCTGGTTCAGAAACATCTTCAAAATCAAGAACAACCTCATCAATCGCATGATCAGCCTGATCAGAAAAACTTTCAAAATTTTGACGAATATAATGCTTCAGCGCTACGCCAACACCATGGTAAAGCGTTCGCACAATGTCTGGTGTCAATTCTGACCGCACCAAAAGCTGCTTGGCAAGCCTCTCATTCACACGTGCGCGCTCGGTTAACAAGCTCAACGCCTCATGCGGCAATGTAATTTCACTATTATCTGCCAAATATTGCGCTGTTTGTGCATCATCCTGCTTGGCGAGCTCAACAATCGCCTCGGCGCCCATCTCGGTGCGCGTTGCCAACGCACGCCAATACTCCGCAGATTGTGCGCGAATAATATAAATCAAATCCATATCACTAAAGACAGGGCTACGTGATAAAACTGGACGCGCAATATCAATTGCTTCATTGGCAATATGCATCACCAATCGCAAAGGCGCATTCTCCATATCGGCTAATTTCTCAGACAACGCAACACAAACATCACGCTCAACCTGACGCATCAAACAGATCAAAACATCTGCAATCAGCTCACCTTCGCGGGGCGATAACTCCATCCCCAAAAGCTCTGTAATAATATCCAAAAGCTCAGAGCGCGAACCCCGATCATTATTCTGCGCCAAATCTTGTATCTGCTGAGCATTATACAGCTCTACCAGCATTGGCATGACTTTTGATTGATTAGCTTTGACCGTATCGATGATCACGTTCTTGTTCCTTGCCTGTTCATTGCCGATCTGAGCGGCTTATTGTTATTTTATTATAAAGGAGAGGCTTTTTATATATTTATATCTCCCCCGTTAGGCACACTGTGGCAAATAAAAGTTAACAAGGCGTTAATAACACAGAAAAATGTTAAACAGTGATGTTAACAAGTGATCCGCGCTGTGCCTGCGCATTATTTTCAACTGGCCCATCACCGACAACGCTTGAAACGTCTATCGCCTGTGTTTGCTGTTGTTGAGCTTCTTCCCCTGCGCCAACAGCCTGAGCATTCGGATCTTGTGCGACCTGCCCTTGCCCTGTGCGCGTTTCAGCATTTTTCCCAGGCTGAAAAGTCTGTGAAATAGGCTGCTGATACGATTGCGCCCCAAATCCTGATAATGAATCAACCATGTGTCCTACTTACCCCTACACTAACGTATAAACATTATTTAATTATCGCACATAAAAAACCATACATGCAAGAAGTGCATACAATAATAAAACTCAACCTAACGAAATGCAACTTCTGAAAAACTGCGCAGCTTACGACTATGCAGCTTATCCGCGCCCGCTTCGCGCAAAATTTCCATGGTTTCCAAGCCAACTTGCAAATGCTGTTCGACCTGCTGACGGTAAAAGCTATTGGCCATCCCTGGTAATTTCAACTGACCGTGCAATGGCTTATCCGACACACACAAAAGCGTGCCATACGGCACTCTAAAACGAAAGCCATTCGCCGCGATCGTCCCAGATTCCATATCCATGGCAATCGCACGGCTCTGACTAAGGCGTAAATTTTGACGGTCAGATGTATGCAGCTCCCAGTTACGATCATCCGTTGTCGCCACCGTGCCTGTGCGCATAATGCTTTTCAGATCATATCCTGTATTCCCCGTTACGCGCGCAACCGCCTCTTCCAGTGATTTTTGCACCTCGGCCAAAGGCGGTATAGGAATGCTGGTTGGCAAATCATCATCCAAAATATGATCTTCACGCAAATACCCGTGCGCCAGAACATAATCACCCAATTTCTGCGAATTTCTAAGTCCCGCACAATGCCCCAACATCAACCATACATGCGGACGCAGCACCGCAATATGATCTGTAATAGTCTTCGCATTCGACGGGCCAACACCAATATTGACCATCGTAATGCCTTCATTACCATCGCGCTTCAGGTGATAAGCAGGCATCTGCGGCAAACGCCCGCCAGCATCCGGCATTACAAAATCTGTATACCCATTCGTGCCAGATTGACGGCGGCCAATTTCAACAAACTCATCAATATAAAACTGATAGTTCGTAAAAATCACATAATTTTGAAAATCCAGCGGCGACGTCCCCGTATAGTGCTTAAGACGCTGCAAGCTTAAATCTGCGCGCGGCGCCGTAAACAGCGCCAAAGGCAGTTCCTGATCCTGACGCAAAATATGCATACTGTTTGGAATTTCATCATTCATCAAATCCAAATCAGGCACATCGAAATAATGCGGAACCCGTCCAATTTGCTCCACGCCTAAGTTTTTCTCAGGGTGAAAATCCTCACCCAACGCAAAATGCACAGGGATCGGCGTATCGCTCACCCCTACTTCCAGCGGTATATCATGGTTCTGCAGCAAAAGCGTTAATTGCTCATCCCAGTAATGCGCATATAAATCTGGACGCGTTAATGTTGTCGAATAAATGCCAGGCTTTGGCGCAAACCCATAAGACCGGCGAATATCATCACGCTTGGCAAACTCGGTTTTAATGCGCAAATACGGATAATACCCGTGCATCTTTTTGGGCGATTTCACATCAGGCAAATCACCGCGCGTAAACGCATCAAACTGCGCACGCAGATATTCTACTTGCGCCTGATAAATTTCTGAAATGTAGGAAATCGCCTTATCAGGCGTCTTAAACTTCTTGGGCCGAAACGATTTCGGCGGCGTATCTGATGATAATTTCATACCATTATCCTCGCTTATTTTTAGACTTTTTTCAAGATGTTATCGCTGCGCGCTTAACTATCAGAAACGCCCATCAAGGCGCGCGCGTAATCTCGCGCATCAAAAGCGCGCAAATCATCAATCTTTTCACCAACGCCGATCGCATAAACTGGCTTTTCAAAACGCTCGGCCAAACCGACCAAAACCCCGCCTTTGGCTGATCCATCTAATTTGGTCACAATCAAACCATCAATATCAATCATCTCGCCAAAGGTTTGCACCTGCGAAAAGGCATTTTGACCAGTTGTCGCATCCAACACCAAAACAGATTGGTGCGGTAAATCTTCGTTACTTTTACGCAAAACGCGCACAATTTTCTGAAGCTCATCCATCAAATTCGTCTTGTTTTGCAAGCGCCCCGCCGTATCAATCAACAACACATCAACGCCCGCATCCACCGCCACCTGATAGGCTTCGTACGCGACTGCCGCGGCGTCAGCGCCCGTATCCTTACCATAGAACTGCGCCCCGCTGCGATCCGCCCATGCGCGCAGCTGCTCAACCGCCGCCGCGCGGAATGTATCCCCTGCGGCGACCATCACACTTTTACCTTCATCACGCATCAAGCGCTCGGCAATCTTACCGATCGTGGTCGTCTTGCCCGCACCATTAACGCCGCACACCAAAACAACATAAGGGCCATTATCAAGCGCTTCAATTTGCAAACGCCCCGCCACAGGCTCAAGCAATGCCTCGACCTGTAAGGCTAGTGCCTCTTTAATCTCTTGGTCATCAACGTCTTTGCCAAAACGCTCGCGTGCGAACTCTTCGATCAACGCCGCTGCCGTATGCGGCCCAAGATCTGCCGCAATTAAAACATCTTCTAATTCCTCAAGCGCATCATCATCAAGCTTGCGCTTGGTCACAAAATCACCCAGCCCTTGCGTGATCTTAGATGTCGATTTCGCCAAGCCACCCGTTAAACGCGACAACCACCCTTGTGACGCGCCACCATCAACGTCAGCCGCATCATCCTGCACAACCTCTTTAGGCTCAACATCAACAGCCTCAACATCCTCAGCAGAAACGCTCCCGTCACAAGAATTAATTTCTTCTTTATTATCAGCATCTTTTGACTTTTTCTTAAACCAAATCATAAACTAAACAACCTCCGCCAACAAAACATCACCATCCACGCCATATGCACGCATTTGAACAAGATCGCCTGGCGCAAAATCATCCGAAACACGCACCGGAGAAAAGTTCTCAGACCTGCCAATATTGTCTTTTTCAACAATAACTTGGTGAGTTTTATTAATGTTAGACTTTAAAAATAAATGCAATTGCTTTTGCCCCAAATCACGCAGCGCCGCCGCACGTTTTTTACGCACAGCATGATCCACCTGAGGCATTTTTGCCGCAGGCGTTCCCTCGCGCTCGGAATAAGGAAAAACATGCAAAAAGGTCAAATCACAATCCTCAACAATGCGCAGCGTATTTTCAAACATCTCATCCGTTTCCGTCGGAAAGCCTGCGATAATATCCGCGCCAAAAACCATATCAGGACGAAGCTCTCTGGCCTTACGGCACACATCAATCACATCCTGACGCAAATGACGGCGCTTCATGCGCTTTAAAATCATATCGTCACCTGCCTGCAAGGATAAATGCAAATGCGGCATAAGGCGAGGCTCCTCCGCGATTAATCGCCATAAATCCTCATCTATCTCAACAGGATCCAAAGACGATAGACGCAGGCGCGGCAATTCCGGCACCAGCGCCAGCAAACGGCGCACCATCTGACCAAAGCGTGGCTTACCGGGCAAGTCCGCCCCATAAGACGTCACATCAACGCCCGTCAAGACAACCTCTTTATAACCTTGATCGACCAAAACCCGCACCTGATCAACAATAACGCCAATCGGCACCGAGCGTGAATTTCCGCGCCCATAAGGGATAATACAAAAAGTACAGCGATGATCACATCCGTTTTGAACCTGTAAAAAAGCGCGGCTATGCCCTTCAAATCCTTGCAAAAGATGGCTTGCAGTTTCTTGTACGCTCATAATGTCATTGACGCGTACGGGCTCCTCTGACTGGCCGCCCCATGCCTCGGCCTTAAGCTTCAGGTCATTACCAATGACTTGGTCAACCTCGCCCATCTGTGCATAGGTTTGTGGATCAATCTGTGCGCTGCAGCCTGTCACAACGATTTTGGCGTTGGGGTTATCCCGTCTCGCGCGACGAATTGCCTGCCTTGCCTGACGCTCAGCCTCTTTCGTAACGGCGCATGTATTAAAGATAATCGCATCCTTCATACCCGCATCTTTCGCGTGCGAGCGCATGACCTCTGACTCATATACGTTAAGCCGACATCCAAATGTCACAATTTCAGGATCTTTTCCGCTCATTTTCTACTTCGCCTAAATATCTTTCAAAATACCATCAAACACATGCGCAACAGGCCCTGTCATAATGACGTGATCGTCACTTTCGCGCCACTCGATATAAAGCGCGCCACCATCAAGTCCGATTTCAATAGGAACCGCGCGATCAACCAAACCACGACGCGCCGCCGCAACCGCGACAGAACACGCACCTGTACCACACGCAAGCGTAATGCCAGCGCCGCGCTCCCATGTTTTTTGCTGCAATTTATTAATGCCAACCACCTGCACAAATTCAACATTCGTGCGCTCAGGGAACAACGCATTGGTTTCAATGCCACTTCCATGCTTTTCCACATAATCATCCCCAAAGCTGTCCGCAGCAAAGAAAACGCAGTGCGGATTCCCCATCCCCACCGCAACAGGATCACCATCCAGCGGTAAATGCAGCGTATCACACGCATGCGCCAATGGAATATCCGCCCACTCAAGACGCGGCAAGCCCATATCAACGCTGATCATGCCGCCATCTGCGCGCCACGCGTGCAAATCACCTCCCTGCGTCTCAATCACGCAGCGCTGCGCGCCTGTTTCTGTCAGAATAACCTCCGCCACGCAGCGCGTCGCATTCCCGCACGCGCCGCTGGTTGATCCATCGCTATTATAAAACACTACCTTCACATCCGCAGGCGCCAAAGGCTTTTCAAGCACAACAAGCTGATCACAGCCCACACCAAAATGACGATCACAGATATCGCGTACGATCTCTTGCGTTAAATCAAGATCATGTTCGCGCGCATCAATGATGACAAAATCATTGCCTAATCCATGCATTTTTCTAAAAGAAACCATCGTTTTGCCCTTATTTTTGTTGACTTGTAACGCAAAGCATCATAAATTCCCACAAAATTTTCACTGAAAGACAGTATTTTTCAGTGCTTACGGGTACACCTTGGTCGGCGAATGACGCTCACCGAGGTCAAATTGTATTGGAATATTAAGGCATAACAACCATGTTTGACAGCTTAGGCGACAAATTAGGCAAAGCATTCAAAAACCTGACAGGTAAAGGTACACTGTCAGAAAATGATGTCATGGCTGCCTCACGCGAGATCCGCGTTGCCTTGCTAGAGGCTGATGTTGCCCTGCCCGTTGTAAAAGATTTCATTTCAGGCATTAAATCAAAGGCCATCGGTCAAGATGTCATCAAAGGTGTAAACCCTGGCCAGCAAGTCGTTAAAATCGTTCACGATTCTTTGGTTGAGATGCTCGGCAGCACAAATGCCGAACTTAAATTCTCATCCCCGCCATCGGCTTATTTGATGGTTGGCTTGCAAGGCGCAGGTAAAACAACATCAACCGCCAAAATTGCAAAAATCCTGACCGAGAAAAACAAGAAAAAGGTCTTGATGGCGTCGCTGGATATTTATCGTCCCGCCGCGCAGGAACAGCTCAAACAACTTGGTGAGCAAACAGACATCGCAACATTGCCCATTATCGAAGGGCAACAGCCTCTCGACATCGCAAAACGCGCCATGGATACCGCCCGCAAAGAAGGTTATGACGTTGTTATGCTGGATACCGCAGGCCGCCTATCTATTGACGAAGCGCTCATGGCGGAAATCACTGCCATCAAAAAAGAAGTCAATCCGATTGAAACATTACTTGTTGCCGATGCGATGACCGGTCAAGACGCCGTTCAAACCGCGCAAGCCTTCAACGAAGCCGTTGAGATCTCAGGCATTATGCTCACGCGCGTTGACGGTGATGCACGCGGCGGTGCGGCGCTATCAATGAAGGCCGTAACAGGCAAGCCAATCAAATTACTTGGTACTGGCGAGAAATGGAGCGAAGTCGAAGCATTCCACCCTGACCGTATTGCAGGACGTATCCTTGGCATGGGCGACGTGGTCAGCCTCGTTGAAAAAGCTGTCGAAACGGTTAACGCCGAAGACGCACAGCGCATGGTCAAGAAATTCAAAAAAGGCCAATTTGACTTTAACGATCTCCTGTCTCAGATGCAGCAAATGCATAAAATGGGCGGCATGGGCGCAATGATGAAGATGCTCCCAGGCCTCAGCGGCATGGCAGGCCAATTGGACGAAGCCGGCATTGATGACCGTATGATTAAACGCCAAGAAGCCATCATCACATCAATGACACCGCACGAGCGCGAAAACCCAGACGTTTTAAACGCATCACGCAAAAAACGCATCGCGGCGGGCGCAGGCTCAACCGTGCAAGACATCAATAAATTGTGCAAGCAGCTCAAGCAAATGCAAACCATGATGAAAAAGATGAAGAAAATGGGCATGGGCGGCATGATGCAACAAATGAAAGGCCTGATGGGCGGCAAAGCAGACGAGCTTGCCATGATGGCGCAAAGCATGGACGCAGACGGTCTTGGCGCCGCCATGAAAGATATGCCAAGCGATAACCCACTCGGCGCAAATCCATTTGCAGGCGGCAACATGCCACCCCCTGGTGGCCTTCCTGGACTACCTGGCATGGGCGGCCCTATGGGCATGCCACAAACACGCGGCGGAACGAAAAAGAACAGAAAGAAGAAAAAATAGGAACGAAGTTGGAACAACCAAGCATTGAACACTACATACATTCAGTTCTTGCTTGTTCTAATTAACTGACATGAAATAAGGAGTAATAACCATGGCACTAAAAATTAGATTATCTCGCGGCGGTCGTAAATCTCGCCCATTTTACCGTATTGTTGTTGCGGATTCACGTATGCCTCGTGATGGCCGCTACATCGAGCGTGTTGGTACATACAACCCACTTTTGAACGACCAAGACGAAAACCGTATCAACCTTGTTAAAGAGCGCATTGAATACTGGCTTTCACAAGGCGCACAACCAAGCGAGCGCGTTGCAATGTTCCTAGGTAAAGCTGGCATGATCGAGATGCCTGCGCAGCCTGTTCGCCCTAAGAAATCTGAGCCAGGCGAAAAAGCAAAAATGCTTGTTGCTGATAAAGAAGAAAAACGCAAAGCAGCTGAAGAAGAAGCGCGCCTAGCGGAAGAAGAAGCAAAAGCTGCTGCTGCAGCGGCCGAAGCAGCACCAGCTGAAGAAGCACCTGCTGAAGAAGCTGCATCTGAGTAAGCTCAGACCATGACAAAACGCGTCTGTCTGGGAAAAATCACTACGCCGCACGGCATCAAAGGATTTGTGAAAATCATTCCCTTTGGTGAGGACCCAAGCCTTATACAAAGCCTTGGACCAGCCTATACGGCCGAAGATAACGCCCAAACAGACACTTTGGTTATTACCCTTAAAAATCCGGCGGGGAAATATTTCCTCGCCGCGATTGACGGGGTAACAAACCGCGACCAAGCAGAAGCATTACGCGGCACCGAACTCTATTTCGACCGCGACCTTCTCCCCGAAACGGATGACGATGAATTTTACTATGACGACCTGATTGGCCTGACAGTGGTCGAAGGCGATCAAACCATCGGCACGGTTAAATCCGTTCAAAATTTTGGTGCGGGCGACTTATTGGAAATCAAGCCCAGTGGCGGCCCGACATTTTTCCTGCCTTACACCGATGACTATGTCACAGACGTTGATCTGGACGGCAAAACAATCTCGGCCCTTAACAGCGGCGATTTTAAAGACTAATGCATTTTAACCTCCTCACACTTTTCCCCGAAATGTTCCCCGCGACACTAGGCCTATCGCTCAGCGGCAAAGCGCTTGAGCGCGGTGATTGGTCTTATAATGCGGTGAATATCCGTGACTTTGCCCAAGGCGTTCACAAAAACGTCGATGACACGCCCTTTGGCGGCGGCGCGGGCATGGTGATGCGCGCCGATGTGATTGAAAAATCCCTTTTATCTGTACCAACAACAGGCCATAAGATTTATATGTCACCGCGCGGCAAGCCACTAACACAGGCACGCGCGAAGCAGCTCATC